>Ga0116193_1003262_pt1 | contig 11798 bp, 9 predicted proteins | sample AD_UKC115_MetaG_FD_89892 | JGI IMG/M metagenome (GOLD analysis project Ga0116193, IMG submission 89892) | Active sludge microbial communities of municipal wastewater-treating anaerobic digesters from Hong Kong - AD_UKC115_MetaG | ecosystem: Engineered > Bioreactor > Anaerobic > Digestate | place...
AAAAAGCAATGGAACATAAAATTTATGAAAACGAAGAAATAAGAAATATGTACACAGCTTTAGGGGTAACTGTTGGCACTCCTGAAGACCCAAAAGCATTAAACCTTACCAAGCTGCGTTATCATAAATTAATTATTATGACAGATGCTGATGTTGATGGTAGCCACATTGCTACACTAATTCTAACATTTATTTTCCGTTATATGAAGGAAATGGTTGAGCAAGGCTATGTGTATTTAGCACAACCACCATTGTACTTGGTAAAAAAAGGTAAAGAAGCTGAATATGCTTACAACGAACAACAACGTACAGAGTTGGTAGCTAAACTAAGCAATGGAAAAGAAGACAGTGTTTCTATACAACGTTACAAAGGGTTGGGTGAAATGAATGCAGACCAATTATGGGAAACTACAATGGACCCAAGCAGAAGAGTTTTAAAAAGAGTAACTATTGAAAGTGCTGCAGAAGCTGATAGAGTTTTTAGTATGCTTATGGGAGATGATGTTGCACCAAGACGTGAGTTTATTGAAGCAAATGCCAAGTATGCAAAATTAGATGTGTAAGAAAAATAGAAATATCAATTAATTAAGCAGCCCTTTTTGTATAAGCAAGAGGGCTGTTTCTTTTAAATGAATTGGAACATACAATTCTATATACCCAAAAGCCAAATAACTGCTATCCAACTTATTTAAAATTTGTACAGGTATCTCGTTTTCTTCCAACATACCTTTTAAAATATTTGCTTGTACGCTATCTCTTGTACTATAAATTAAAAACCAGTTTTTCATCATTCAAAAGGGTTATCATTTTGTATCGTTTCAGGCGAACCGTCAGGAATATTATTTGTACCAATATTGTTACATTCTTTTTTAAACTGAATAAACAATAAAACTATTAATATCAATGCCACTAAACCATAAATCAGTGGAAAATTTCCTTCTAATGCTTTATCAGGGTTTTCGCCTCTTAAACTTAAAGAATACAACACAGAAACAGCCAAAGCATTATTAATAAAATGAGCAAAAATGTTTAGCCAAATATTTCTGCTATAATAAAAAATTAAACCCAATAAAATACCTAAAGCAAACCTTGCCAAAAAGCCATAATAACTAAAATGTACTGCACTAAAAATGATAGATGTAACAATAATTGCCACCCACCTATTTTTAAACCAATGTTGCAACAATCTTTGAATAGCACCTCTAAATAAAACCTCTTCAAATATAGCAGGAGCAAGGGCTATTACCACCAAAGCAAAAATATATTCTTTCCATGAATTCATTTTGGCAATAATTTTTACCTGCTGGTTATAGGCTTCTTCTGCAGCTTTAAATTTTGTAGCCCATTCTTTAGATATAGGAATCATTTCGTTTAATGTACCCAAACTTCCACTTAACCCTAATGCAGCAATAGCAATACATAATACAAGAAAAAATTGCCTTCCGCTTAATACTGAAGTAAAACCAAGTTGTTTAAAAGGATCTCTATTTATAATTCTTGCATAAATAACTGCAGGAACAAAAAACATAACAGTAGCTGCAACTAATTGTGTCCAACGCATTGCATTGGCATAAGCAGGATTAAGCATATCTTTTTGCATACTAAAAAAGCTATTGCCTGTAGCAATAACCCAAACTCCTGCAGCAACTAAAGATGCCAAAATAAAACACATACCTATCAACCCTAATAAAATTGCCAACTGATTTATGTAACTAATTTTTGGTTTTGTATTCATTTGAAGGATAAAAAATTTACAATAATTGTATTTTTAAAAAGATAGTTGTGCAATTTAAGCAACATAACTAATAAATAAATTTTTTACAAGAGTTTATTCTTTTTGGACAAAGCAAAATATTACATTTGCCTCCACGAAATATTTACTATAAAAATAAATACAACACAAGTGGAAAAACCTGTAATATGTATTGGTGCTGCATTGGTAGATGAATTGTATAGCACTTCAAAACCCATTTTGTTAGCTACTACCAATGATGCTCAAGTACATCGTAGTGCTGGTGGTGTTGCAAGAAATATTGCACATCAATTAGCCTTGTTAAATGTACCAGTACAATTAATTAGTGTTTTTGGAAATGATGGCGAAGGCGATTGGCTTAAAACCATTTGCAGTTATGTAAATATTAAATTAGATGCTGCCATTACCAATCAAGCATTAACAGGCAAATACACAGGAATTTTAAACAACGACCGTTCGTTGTTTACTGCATTTCTTACCAATACTTCATTAGATGCAATAACGCCCCAACATTTGCAAAACAACGAAGCATTGTTATCAACAGCATTTTGCATTATTGTAGATGCGAATATTCATCCAGATTCTGTTGCATGGTTGGCTCTTTTTTGTCATAGAAATAATATTCCATTTATTATAGAACCTGTTTCTGTTCCACCTGCACAAAAGTTTGCAAAAATGAATTTAAAAGGCATTCACATGATTACGCCTAATGAAGATGAATTGCCTGCTATGTGCAGTTCTGGAGGAAAAACATTTGAAGAAAATGCAAAGGAATTATTAGATAGGGGAGTAGAAAAAGTATGGCTTCATAGGGGCAAAAGAGGCTCTATGTTATTTACACAAGAAAATACTTATTCTTTAGAGGCACCACCAGTAGATGATTCAGAAATTAAAGATGTAACAGGTGCAGGCGATGGAAGTTTAAGTGGTTGGTTGATGGGAAAATATTTAGGAAAAGATGATGAAGATTGTTTAAAAATATCGCACACACTTAGTGCAGAAATATTACAAGTAAATGGAGCTATTGCTACACATTTAAACCAACAAAAATTATTGCAATTAGTAGATAAATATTATAAGGGTAGAACATTCTTGTAACAACAGTTACATCATGTTTTACTGTAAGTTTTTAAAGGAAGAAGCTCTACATTAAAATCAACTATTTTTTGTTTCTTTGGTTATTATTTCCTCTGTGAGAAGATGGTGGCTGATGCTTTCTATTTTTACCAGCATTTTCATTAGTATCATTTGTAGGCTTATTTTGTTGCTGCTGATTGTTATTCCTTTGTTGATTTCTTTTACGATATTCTGCTTTATCCAAACTTTTTAAACTAATTTGACCAACAACATCTACCCATTGTGGCTCAATTTCTTTGGGTTTGGAGCTAACAATTTCAACGGCTTCTAAACTTTCGGGTTTTATACCTTTTTCATTCAAGCGTTTTATTTCTTTTACTCTTTCTATGGTTAATGGGTAGTGTTTATTACTACCTTCTGGCATATACCACATCAGGTTTTTAAATATATCTTTCTTAATTAAAAAGGCTCTTCCCTTAGTAATTTCAAGTGTTTCAGCATTTTCAGGAAAGTGTTGCAGTGCATCTAAATAAGTGTCTAATTCAAAATTCAAACAACATTTTAATCTACCACATTGCCCACTCAGTTTTGTTTGGTTAATACTTAAATTTTGATAACGTGCAGCAGCCGTGCTAACACTTTTAAATTCATGCATCCAAGTACTACAACAAAGTTCTCTTCCACAACTACCAATGCCTCCAACTTTTGCAGCCTCTTGTCTAATACCTATTTGACGCATTTCTACTTTTAACTTAAATTCAGAAGCATATTGTTTTATCAATTCTCTAAAATCTACTCTATCATCTGCAGTATAAAAAAATGTTGCCTTTTTCCCATCAGCTTGTATTTCTACTTCACTAATTTTCATTTGTAATTTATAATGAATAGCCAATTCCCTGCTTTTTGCTTGAACAAAAGGCTCCCTGTCTTTATTTATCTTATAAGTTTCAATATCTCTTTCTGTACTTTTACGAAGTACTTTTTTCATCTCTGGGTTATTCTCTTTTACTCCTTTTTTCTTCAACTGTAATCTTACCAACTCTCCACTTAATGAAACTCTTCCTACATCAAATCCATTAACGCCTTCTAAAGTAACATAATCTCCTTGTTCAAAATATTGAGAAGTTTCGTTGCGATAAAATTCTTTTCTGCTGCCTTGCTTAAAGCTCACTTCTATTACTTTACAACTGCTTTCAGCATCTGCTATTGGTATATTAGAAAGCCAATCGTAAACATTAAATCGATGATTACATCCCTCATTACTTGTACTACATCCACTACATCCCATTGTATAAAAAAATTAAATAATTTTAAAAAAAATTGAGAGAAAGTAAGGTGATTAATTAAGTGTAGTGTTATACAAAATAGTTACACAAAAATACGTTTAATGCTAAAAGCAAAATAGGTATTTGTTGTAAAATATTTATATTGTATGATCATTTTAAAAAATTGTATTTACACTTAATTTTCTACAAAGCCTATTACATTACATTTCTCTATACCTCAAAAGTAAGAATTTTAGGTAAACTATTTTTATATGTTTTTTTATTCTTAACATTCTCAAAAAAAATAAAGCCCTACATTAGTAAACTCAAAAACTAAATCAAAAGAAAATTTTTAATATTGTTTAAATAATTACAGCAAAAAAATATACTTATGATAGAACAATTTAAAGAAGGATATGTAAAGGTAGAACGAGAACATGGTATTGTTACCATTGAATTTCATCATCCTCAAAGCAACTCTTTACCAGGAAAAATTTTAGACGAATTAGCCAAAGATATTCATGCAGCAGGCATTGATGAAAGCACTAAAGTAATTGTATTGCAAAGCACTGGCACTAAAGTTTTTTGCAGTGGTGCAAGTTTTGATGAATTGGCTTCTATAAAAACTGAAGCAGAAGGATTGAAATTTTTTAGTGGCTTTGCAAATGTTATCAATGCTATGCGAAAAGCTCCACAATTAATTATTGCAAGAGTGCAAGGTAAATGTGTTGGTGGAGGTGTAGGTATTGCTGCTGCTGCAGATTATGCCATTGCTTGCGAAGGAGCAGAAGTAAAATTAAGTGAGTTAGCTGTTGGCATTGGTCCTTTTGTTGTAGGTCCTGCTGTTGAAAGAAAATTAGGACTTAGTGCATTTTCTCAATTAGCTATTGATGCTCATTTATGGCGTCCTGCAGATTGGGCAAGAAGAAAAGGTTTATTTGCTGAACTGCATAACGATGTTGCAGGAATGGATGATAGCATTTCAAGGCTTTCTACAAGTTTATCAAAAGCAAGCCCAGATGCTATAAAAGAATTAAAGAAAATTTTTTGGCAAGGTACAGAGCACTGGGACGAATTATTAAAAGAGCGTGCAGCCATAAGTGGCAAATTAATTTTAAGCGATTTTAGTAAAAACTTTATTGCCAAGTTTAAGGAAAAACAAAAGAAATGACAATGTGATAAAGGTAGTATTAAAATCTATTGTAATGCAGTACAACAAAGGGTTTAATAGGAGAGCGATGCAACAAGTTGCATCGCTCTCCTATTATTCAATAGTATAAAAACTTTTATTGTTTGTGCTAATTTTTTTCTGTATTATTTAAGGTAAAACCTATAGTGGTTCCTACATCTAATGTACTGCGTACATGAATGGTTTGTTGATGTGCTTCTATAATATGTTTGCAAATAGCTAAGCCCAAACCAGCACCTCCTTTATTTCTACTTCTTCCTTTATCTGTTCTGTAAAATCTTTCAAAAATTCTGTCTAAATGTTCTTCTGCTATTCCTTTTCCATCATCACTAAATTCTATTAAAACATTGGTATCATCAGTATTGTAAATACTTGCTGTAATGGTGCCATTTTCTTTGCCATAATTAGTGGCATTTAAAACTATATTTATAATTACCTGTCTTATTTTTTCTTTATCTGCATATACGATTATTGGTTGTTCGCATCCTTTTTTTATAGCAGTTTTTATTTTAAATTCTTCTGTTTTAATGTAGAGCGACTCAAAAACTTCTTTAATTAAATCTTGAATTACAAAATGTGTTTTATTTAATGGTTGTTCATCACTTTCCAATTTAGAAATTTCATCTAAATCATTTACAAGGTTTATCATTCTTTCTACATTGGCGGCAGCTTTTTGTAAAAACTTTTTATTAACTTCATTGTTGTTTAATTCGCCATTTAAAAGAGTATCTATATACCCTTGAATAGCAAAAATGGGAGTTTTAAATTCGTGAGATAAATTTTGTAAAAACTCTTTTCTAAAGGATTCGTTTTTTCTTAAAAGTTCAATTTCTTTACTGCGTTGTGCTGCCCATTTTTCTACATCTTCTTTTACATCATCAATGCCTTTTTTAGGTAAAATGTATTTGTAATAAGTTTCTTCTTTTTTACTTGCTTTGGTTTGGTAAATAAATTTATAAATCAGTTTTATTTTTCTGTAAATAAACCATTCTAATACAAAGCTAATTAGGAAATAACTACCAATAAACATTACTATAAAAGCAATAATGCCTATTAAAAAATCTTTTTCTACGATTAAAAAAATAAGACTGGCAGGAATAGATACAATGAGTGCAGTAAATGCAGATAATTGTTTGGGCGAAAGGTTTTTGGTTGTAAACATAATGCTACGAAGCTATTGTATTTTTGCATAGATACCTATAAATAAACCTCAAACAAAGGTTAAATGTTTTAGCTGTTTTTATAACTAAACAACTACCAAGTAATAGGTAAAATGGCTTTGGTATTTTCCCAAGCAATAATCAAATTTGCACCCATAGTGGTTTGTTCAAAATAAATACTCAAAGCTTCTGTTGTTTCAGTAGTTTTTTCTACAGTGCAATCAACTCTTATTACATCTTTCTTGGCATCGTAATTAAAACTACCCCACGAAAAATTATCTTTATTTAAAATCAATGTCCATTTGTTTTGTTGAGGAATACACAATAAAGTATAACGCCCTTTAGCAATAGATTTGCCATCTATTTTTACACCTTTAAAAAATTCAATTTCTGTAGATTCGTTAGCCCCTAAACGCCATATTTCATTATAAGGAATTATTCCACCAAAAATTTCACGATTGTTTTTTTGTGGGCGGCTGTAAATAACTCTTGCTATTGGCAAATCTTTACTCTTTCCATTCATTTTCAACAATGGGTAATCTTTAGGCAAATAACTCATATCCATTGGACTTTTATCCAACTCAGGAGTTTTAGAATTGCTTTGAGCAATTGAATTATTTGAAATAAAAAGAAAAAGGCTGGTAAAACCTATCCAAAAAATCGATGCTATTATTCTTCTCTTCATAAGAAATATTATTTATAAACTTTGCAAATGTAAAAATTTATCTTAAAGTGCTAAACACCACCAACAGCTTACTCTAAATTTTAAGAAAACAATAAATACAACAAAACTTGTAAAATTTTGGAACATAATAATTAATTACCCTACATTTGCAACGGAAATGAAACAATTGAAAGGAGCGATTATCGTTCCTTTCTTTATTATAAATATGTTAGCAAACACACATTTACAACAAATAGAGCAACTTATAAATTCGTTATTAAAAGATAACCCAACTTATTTTTTAGTTCAGTTACGCATTAAGCCAACTAATAACATAAAAGTATTTATAGATGGAGATGAAGGAATAACAATAGATAAGTGTATTTATTTTAATAGAAAATTGTACAAGTTAATAGAAGAAAAAGAACTATACCCTGAAGGCGATTTTAGTTTAGAAATTTCGAGCCCAGGCGTTGGCGAACCTTTGAAATTGCAGAGACAGTATTTAAAAAATATTGGGCGTTTTGTAGAAATTGTTTTTATTGATGAAACAAAAAAAGAAGGCAAATTAATGAGTGTTACCAACGATGCAATTTTGCTGGAATATACAACAGGAAAGGGAAAGAAGGCAATTACCGAACAATTAACTATTCCATTTAATAACATAAAATCAACAACAATTCAAATTAAATTTTAAGAAAAAGGAAGCAAAAAATATTGCTTCGTTATAAATTGAAAATCTTATGGCAAGTATTAATTTAATTGATGCATTTCAGGATTTTAAAGATGCAGAAAACTTAGATAGACCAACCCTTATGAAAGTGGTAGAAGATGTGTTTAAAACATTGCTACGCAAAAAATTCACTTCAGATGCAAACTTCGATGTAATTGTAAATGCAGAACAAGGAGATTTGGAAATTTTTAGAAGAAGAAGTATTGTAGATGATGACGAGGTTATAGACCCTTTATCAGAAGTTCCTTATAGTTATGCAATAACAAAAGAACCTGATTATGAAATAGGCGAAGAATTAATGGAAGAAATGACAATGAATGATTTTGGTAGAAGAGCCATTTTAGCAGCCAAACAAACACTTGGAGGTCGTATTAATGATTTAAAGAAAAATGTATTACTTAAAAAATATGCCGATAGAATAGGAGAAATTGTAAGTGCAGAAGTGTATCAAGTATGGAAAAAAGAAGTTTTACTGTTAGATGAAGATGGAAACGAGTTAATTTTACCTAAATCAGAACAAATACCACAAGACTTTTTCAAAAAAGGCGAAAACATTCGTGCTGTTGTTGAAAGAGTAGAAATGAAAAATAATTCGCCAGTTATTGTTTTATCAAGAACAAGCAATAAGTTTTTGGCAAAGCTCCTTGAAATAGAAGTTCCAGAAATTTTTGATGGATTAATTACCATTAAAAAAATTGTTCGTGAACCAGGCGAAAGAGCAAAAGTTGCAGTAGAAAGCTATGATGATAGAATAGACCCTGTAGGTGCTTGTGTGGGTATGAAAGGAAGCAGAATTCATGGTATTGTAAGAGAATTAAAAAATGAAAATATAGATGTAATCAATTACACATCAAATATTCAACTCTTAATTCAAAGGTCTTTAACACCAGCAAAAATTAGTTACATGAATTTGGATAATGATGGCAAAGAAGCAGATGTATTTTTAAAGCAAGATCAAATTTCATTAGCAATAGGAAGAAGAGGAATAAACATAAAATTAGCAATAGAATTAACAGGCTATCAAATTGAAGTGTATAATGAAGATACTGATGATGTTGAAGAAGATGATGATATAGATCTTGATGAATTTAACGATGAAATTGAACAATGGATTATAGATGAACTAAAACTCATAGGTTGCGATACAGCCAAAAGCGTACTCAAATTATCAAATGAAGAATTAGAAAGAAGAACAGATTTGGAAAAAGAAACTATAGAAGATGTAAGAAAAATATTAGAAGCCGAATTTGACGATGATGATGATGAAAATGCATAATACAAACAAAACCAAGAAACTATTTTTGAGCTTTGTTTTTAATAAATAATAATTTCAAAAAAGAAATTATAGAATAAATATAATTGAATGTCAGAACTGAAATTACCAAGATTGTTAGCAGCTGCTAAAGAATTTAATATAGGTCAAGAAACCTTAATAGATTTTTTAGTCAAAAAAGGATATAACAAAGACGAACTGAAGCCAACAGCAAAGCTTTCAGAAGGTATGTATTATGCCTTACAAGCAGAGTTTCAAAGCGATAAAGTTGCAAAAACAAAAGCCGACCAAGTAGAAATACCCAAACCTGTAATAGCCGATATAAGAAAAAAGAAAGAAGATGAGATTGTAATTAGAAAAGAAGATAGAAAAAATGAAAATGATACAAAGCAAGAAGAAAAAACCGTATCAGAAATAAAAGAAACAGTTGTTGTACCAGTTGAGAAAAAAGAGGAAACGCCTATTCAAGAAAAAACAATTGTAAATACAGATATACCAGAAATTGCAGCACCTAAAATTTTGGATAAAATAGATTTATCTGCAATAGATTCATCTACCAGACCTAAAAAAACTGCAAAAAAGAAAGAAGAACCTAAAGAAGTAACAGAAGTAAAAAAAGAAAAACCTAAGAAAATAGAAGAAAAGAAGAAAGAAGAACCCAAAGAAATAACAGAGATTCCTAAGCCAAGCATAGAAAATACACCCACTACACCTGCAATAGTAGAAAACATTGAAGTAGAAAAAATTTCAGGTCCAAAAATTATAGGAAAAATTACCTTACCTGTAGATAGTGATACAAGACCAAAACCTACCTCAAAAGAAGAACATAGAAAACGTAAACGCATTGTAGTTGATAAAAAAGGAAAAGGAAATATTCAACATGTAGATTTTAGAAAAGAGGGGAGTGCAAATGGAGGTGCAAACAAAGGAACTCAACCGCAAAATAAATTTGGAGGAAAGCCTCATCAAGGAGGAGGTGCTGGGCATCACAAACCAGGAGGAGGAAGAAATCAAGGCGGAAACAGGGGCAAACATGATAATCGTCGTGTAGCAGATAAAGAAATTGACGCAAAAGATATACAAGATAAAATAAAAGAAACACAAGCCAAATTAGCAGGAAATACAGGAAGAAATAAAAGTTTAAAAGCTAAATACAGAAGAGAAAAACGACAAGAAGCGGCAGATGCAGCTGCAGAAAATGCAGCAGTACAAGATAATAAATTACAAGTAACAGAGTTTGTTACAGTAAGTGAGTTAGCAAACCTAATGGATGTAAGCTTTACAGATGTAATTAGTAAGTGTATGGGCTTAGGGCTTATGGTATCTATCAACCAACGTTTAGATGCCGAAGTTATAGAATTAGTAGCAGGCGAATTTGGTTTCGACGTTTCATTTACAAGTTTAGATGATGCTGAAGAAGAGGAAGAAGATGATATAGACGAACCAAAAGATTTATTGCCACGTTCCCCAATTGTAACTATTATGGGGCACGTAGATCATGGTAAAACTTCTTTATTAGATTATATAAGAAATGCAAGCGTTGTTGCAGGTGAAGCAGGAGGAATTACGCAACATATTGGAGCTTACGAAGTAACATTAGCTAACGGAAAAAGTATTACATTCTTAGACACACCTGGTCACGAAGCGTTTACAGCTATGCGTGCAAGAGGTGCAAAAGTTACCGATATTGCAGTAATTGTAATTGCTGCAGATGATGCTGTTATGCCTCAAACTAAAGAAGCAATAAGCCATGCTCAAGCAGCTAATGTACCAATGATTTTTGCTATTAATAAAATAGATAAAGACGGAGCAAATCCTCAAAAAATTTACGAACAACTTTCTCAAATGAATTTGCTAGTAGAAAGCTGGGGAGGAAAATACCAAAGCCAAGAACTAAGTGCAAAACAAGGATTACATGTAGATGAACTATTAGAAAAAATATTATTAGAGGCAGAACTACTTGAATTAAAAGCCAACCCAGATAAAGAAGCTTCTGGAACAATTATAGAAGCATCGTTAGATAAAGGACGTGGTTATGTAGCAACTATTTTAGTTCAAAATGGAACATTAAACCAAGGCGATATTGTTTTATCTGGTCAATACTATGGTAGAATAAAAGCCATGTTTAATGAACGTAATAACCGTGTTACACAAGCACCACCATCTACTCCTGTTGTTGTTTTAGGTTTAAATGGAGCACCACAGGCAGGAGAAAAATTTAAAGTGTATGAAGATGAAAGTCATGCTAAAGATATTGCAACAAAACGTTCTCAAATTATTCGTGAACAAGGATTGAGAGCAAGAAAACATATTACTTTAGATGAAATAGGCAGACGATTGGCTTTAGGAAGCTTTAAAGAATTAAACATCATTATCAAAGGTGATGTTGATGGTTCTGTAGAAGCATTAAGTGATAGTTTACAAAAACTTTCTACCTCCGAAGTTGCAGTAAATGTAGTGTTGAAAGCTGTAGGACAAATTTCTGAAAGTGATGTGCTTTTAGCAACTGCATCAGATGCAGTGTTAATTGGTTTCAATGTTCGTCCATCTGCACAAGCAAGTAAATTAGCTCTTACCGAAGGTGTACAAATTAAGCAATACTCTATTATCTATAATGCTATTGAAGAAATTAAGAGTGCTATGGAAGGTATGCTTGAACCTAAAGTTGAAGAAAAAGAAGTTGC
>Ga0116193_1003265_pt1 | contig 11793 bp, 12 predicted proteins | sample AD_UKC115_MetaG_FD_89892 | JGI IMG/M metagenome (GOLD analysis project Ga0116193, IMG submission 89892) | Active sludge microbial communities of municipal wastewater-treating anaerobic digesters from Hong Kong - AD_UKC115_MetaG | ecosystem: Engineered > Bioreactor > Anaerobic > Digestate...
AGATCGACGCGGCCAGCAATACCGGTGTCGACGATGTGCGCGAGGTCATCGACAACGCGCAGTACTCGCCGGCACGCGGCCGCTTCAAGGTCTATCTGATCGACGAAGTACACATGCTCTCGAAGAGCGCCTTCAACGCACTGCTGAAGACGCTGGAGGAGCCGCCGCCGCACGTGAAATTCCTGCTCGCGACCACCGATCCGCAGAAGCTGCCGGTCACGGTGCTGTCGCGCTGCCTGAAGTTCAACCTGAAGCGCCTCCTGCCCGAACAGATCGCCGGACAGATGCGCCGTATCCTCGAGGCTGAGGGCATCGAATTCGAGCCGGCCGCGATCAACGAACTCGCGCGTGCCGCCGACGGTTCGCTGCGCGACGGGCTTTCGCTGCTCGATCAGGCCATCGCCTGCGGCGCGGGGCGTGTGCCGGCCGCCGAGGTGCGCGCGATGCTCGGTACGATCGAGCGCACTCAGGTCGCACGCCTCGTCGAGGCCGCGCATGCCGGCGACGGTGCGCGGCTGATGGGCGAGATCGATCGGCTCGCCGAGTTCTCGCCGGATTTCGCCGTGGTGCTCGACGAGATCGCCGCACTGCTGCACCGCGTGCAGTTGCGCCAGCTCGTGCCGGGTTACGCGGCCGGCGACGACGAGCTCGACGCGGCCGTGCAGGCACTCGCGACGACGCTTGCGCCGGAAGAGGTACAGCTCTACTACCAGCTTGCCCTGAGCGGTCGCGGCGAGCTCCCGCTCGCGCCGACGCCGCGCGCCGGCTTCGAGATGGCGTTGTTGCGGCTGATGGCGTTCCGGCCGCTGCCCGAGGATGCACCGACCGGCGGTCGACGTGCCGCCGCGGAGCCCGCCTCCGCACGGCCCAGCGCGTCAGCGGTATCGCCGTCTGCCGCGGGATCGACCGACACAGCGGCGTCCCGCCCGATGCCGGCGACACCTGCGCCTGCGGCGATGACGCCGGTGGTGCCTGTGCCGCCCGTGCGGGAGCCAGCGACCGTCCGCGAGACCGCCGCCGTCCTGCCGAACGGTGATGCGCCGGCGGCGATCGACACGCTGTCGCCAGGCGACTGGCCGCTGCTGATCGAGCGTGCCGGCCTGCGCGGGCCGGTCGGCCAGCTCGCCCAGCATGCGGCCCTGATTGGTCTGGAAGGCGATTGCCTGCGCCTCGCACTGCGCCCGGAGCATGACCACCTGATCGCACCGACCTTCGTGAGTACGCTTGAGGAGCGCCTGTCGGCGACGCTCGGGCGCAGCCTCCGCGTGCGTTTCGAGAAGGCCGGCGGCGATGCCGAGACGCCTGCCGAGATCGCCGCGCGGACGCGCTCGGCGCGTCAGGTCGAAGCCGAGCGGGCGATCGAGCAGGATCCGGTCGTACAGGCGTTGATGCGCGATTTCGGCGCCCGCATCGTGCCGAATTCCGTGCGCCCGCCCGAGGCGTGAGAGCGCCCGCGCGGGCCGGCGAAGGCCATGCGCCCGCTGCCGGATGACGCCGCAGCCGGGCGCATGCAGCAAACGATCTTCGAGGAGGACACATCATGCGAGGCCCACTCGCCAACATCATGCAGCAGGCCCAGCGCATGCAGGAAAACCTGCAGCGCGTGCAGGAAGAAATCGCTGCCATCGAGGTCACCGGCAGTGCCGGCGGCGGCCTGGTCAGCGTCGTCATGAACGGCCGCCACGAAGTCCGCCGCGTCAACATCGACCGAAAGCTGTTCGCCGACGATCCGGAAATGGCCGAGGATCTCGTTGCCGCCGCGTGCAACGACGCGGCCAACCGCATCGCCGAGCAGACCCGCGCGCGCATGGCCGAGGCCACCGGTGGAATGCCGCTGCCGCCCGGCTTCAAGCTACCGTTCTGAACCGCTGCCGCCCGACGGCGGACAGTGCCTGCGTCCCTTACGAACCGCTCGAGGTCATCCGCGTGTCGACCGCGTCGCCGCTCTTGGCGCAACTCATCGAAGCCCTGCGCTGCCTGCCCGGCGTCGGTGCGAAGAGCGCCCAGCGCATGGCTTTCCATGTGCTCGAGCGCGATCGCGACGCGGCGCGCCGGCTCGCCCGCACGCTCGAGTCCGCGGTCGAACGCATCGGCAACTGCAGCGAGTGCCGGAGCTTCAGCGAGACGCCGGTGTGTGCGCTGTGCGCCAGCGCCGGTCGTGATCGCAGCCTGCTGTGCGTGGTCGAGAGCCCGGTCGATCAGCTCGCGATCGAGCAGGCGACCGGCTTTCGCGGGCTGTACTTCGTGCTGCTCGGGCGCCTGAGCCCGCTCGACGGACTCGGGCCGCAGGAGCTCGGCATCGGCCTGCTGGCGCGTCGTCTCGCCGCCGGCGAAGTGCAGGAGCTCATCATCGCGACCAACCCGACGGTCGAAGGCGAGGCGACCGCGCATCTGATCGCCCAGCTCGCGCGCGACGCGGGTGTACGTGCCACGCGGCTCGCACACGGCGTGCCGCTCGGCGGTGAACTCGAGTTCACCGACCGCGCCACACTCGCGCACGCCTTCGGCAGCCGCCAGAACCTGTCCTGATCCACCGCCCACGGAGACTACGATGGCCGATACGCTGTTCGGCAAGATCATCCGCCGCGAGATTCCCGCCGACATCGTCTACGAGGACGACGACATGCTGGCCTTCCGCGACATCAACCCGCAGGCACCGGTGCACGTACTGTTCATTCCGAAGCGCGCGATCGCCACGTTGAACGACCTCGGCGAGGAGGATGCACTGCTGATCGGCAAACTGTTCCTGGCTGCCACGCGCTGGGCGCGCGCGCAGGGCTTCGCCGAAAACGGCTACCGCTGCGTGTTCAACTGCAACCGCGACGGCGGACAGACCGTCTATCACCTGCACCTGCACCTGCTCGCCGGCCGCGCGATGCACTGGCCGCCGGGCTGAGTGCAGGCGGGCACGCCGATCGGCGACCTCGACGACGCCGGCACGGCCCACCGCGCCGGCGCTCTCAGACCATGCAGTGCCGGAGTATTCAGCCTCCCGTCGGCTTCGGCGGCGGAGGCGGTGCCGGGCGCGGATGCACTACGATGACCGGCGGCGGTCCCCACCAATAGCGGTCCGGCCAGAACGGGTCCCAGAACCAGGGCGAGGGCTGGCTGACCTGCACGTACTGCGGGCGCTTGGCCCAGAGATGGATGGTGTCAGCCGCGACGCGCGGATAGAGGTAGTCGTACTCGCCGACCTTGCGCCACTCGCTGTCGTCGAGCGTGCCGGTGACGGTGACCTCTCGGCCGTGCACATAGACCTCGGGATCATAGAAGCCGCTGCCGCAGGCGAGGAATCGGCCGAGACTGCGGTCGCGCAGCAGGGGCCGCGCATCGCTGCCGAGAGGCCGGGCGAGGATCTCGAAGCAGGTGGTCTCGCGCCCGGGATCGACACGGATGATCTCGCCGCCCCAGCGCACGCGCTCGACACGCGCAGTGCCGCCTTCGCGCGCCTGCTCCGGCGTGATCGCGGCGAACTCGCCGGTAAGGGGTTTCGGAACCGTGGCGCAGGCCGCGAGCAGCAGTGCGGTTGCTGTGAAGGTGAGCCGGATGCGCATGGAAAGCCTCCGCGGTAATACTCGATCGATTCCAGACGGTTTGCGGCGATCTTACGTCGCAGCCGTGCCGCGGCGTAACCGCGGCGTGCGCACGAAATCGCGCACCGCTAAGGTGAAGGCGGCGCTCGATGCGGGTTCCGGCTGCGTACTGGCATAGCGCAGCTCCACGTAGACCGCGAACAGCCTGCGCACGGCCGGCGCAGAACCGGGCAGGTGCCGCTCGGCGTGTCGTGCGAGATCGTGCGGGCCCCGCGTCGGGTTGATCGTCACGCCGCGTCGGGCGAGTTCGCGTAGCAGCCGCGCGTACGCGCGATCGACCGCATCGCCACGCGGTGGATCGCGCCGCAGCGCCCAGGCGAGCAGGCCGAGCAGCAGCACGCCGCCGGTCGCGGCGAGGGCGATCGCGAGCTCGCGCATCTCGGCGCGCCGGATGCCGAATGGCGTCAGCAGGCTGGCCTGACGCAGCGCGTCGAAACGTACCACCGCTTCGGTCCAGAGCCGGTTGACCAGATCCCAGCGATTGCGCAGGCCGAGCAGCAGGTCGCTGCCGTACCACGGCTTGTCGGCGGCGTTCGCGGTGCGTGCGCCGAGCTGCACGCGCTGCGGGCTCACCGCGCCGGTCGGATCGACACGCACCCAGCCGCGGTCCGCGAGCCAGACCTCGCTCCAGGCGTGCGCATCGGACTGGCGCACGACGAGGTAGTTCGCAAGCGGATTCCAGTAGCCGCCCTGATAGCCGACGACGATGCGCGCCGGAATGCCCGCCGCGCGCATCAGCACGGTGAAGGCCGAGGAGAAGTGCTCGCAATAGCCGGCGCGTGTCTCGAACAGGAAGTCGTCCATTGAGTCGCGCCCGAGCGGCGGCGGATGCAGGGTGTAGGTGAAGTCGGCGCGGATGAGGTCAAGCGCACGACGCATGATCTCGCGCTCGTCAGCACTCTGCGCGCGCCATGTGCGGGCCAGGGCGAGGCTTTTCGGGTTGTAGCCGGCCGGTAGTTGCAGGGCGAGCCGGCGGCGCGCCGGATCGAGCCCATCCAGGCGATAGGCGAGGGCCGATTCGACGCGGTACAGGCGCACCTCGTCGACCGGACGCCGGCTGGCCACGGCCTGGCCCTCGACGCGCTGGGCATCCTCGGGCAGCGCGAGCGGCATGTCGAGCACCGGCAGCTTGTCCTGCCGGGTCGGCTCCAGGGTCACCTCGTAAGCGGTCCGTTCGCCGAGCGCGTACAGGCTGTCAGCGGATTCCTGCGGAAGGCTGGTGCGCGCATCGGTCCAGCGCACGCCATCGAAATGCCAGAGCACTTTGGTGCGCCAGTACTGCCGGTCCGGCGGCGGTACCGGGCCGTCGAACACTGCACGGAACGCGGGATGATCGTCGATCAGGAGCTCGGCGAGACCACCTGGGGTCATGTCGTCGCCGATGCCGGTCTTGCCCTGTTCGAAGTCGGGTGCACCCCAGAGCGGTGCGCCGAGGCGTGGAAGGAACAGGAAGGCGGCCAGGGCGAGTGGCGCGGCACCAAGCAGGCTCGCGGCGGCCGGCGCGAACAGGCCACGCAGTGCCCCGGATCCGCCGGATGCCGGTTGCCGTGGCTGCAGCGCATGCAGTGCGGCGAGCTGCGGCAGCAGGGCCAGCCCGACCAGTGCGGTCTGCGCGAGATCCTGGCCGAACAGCAGGGCGGCCATCAGCAGGAAGCTGCCGAACGTGACCGCGCTGCGCGCATCGCGCGGCGTCTCGCTCTCGCCGAGCTTGAGGACCAGCATGCCGGCGGCAAGCGCGCTGCCCGGCTCGCGACCGAACAGGTTGCCGTACTCGGCCACCATCGCGACCGGCAGGGCGAGGGTCAGCGGCAGGCGCAGCCATAGCGGGAAGCCGCCATATCCCGGCCGCAGCCGACGCAGCAGCCAGCGCGTGCCAAGCAGGACGAGCATCGCCACAGCGAGCCAGCCGGGCAGGTGCGTGAGATGCGTGCCGATCGCGGCCAGTACGGCCAGGGCGAGCAGGTCGAACTGGAGCGGCGAGAGGCGCATCAGAGCAGGGCCAGCGCCGCGAGACAGGCATGCCGGTGCGCGGGACCGAGCGCCGGCCCGAGCCGCTCGCCCGGCAGCTGCAGCGTGTAGCGGCGCTGCTGCGCCTCGGCCTCGCAGACCCAGCGTGCGAGTCGTGCGATGCGTGCCTCGGTGTCGAGCGCCGTGAGGGCGTGCCAGTCGAAATGCAGGTCGTGGCCAGCCACCCGCTCGGGTTCGCGCACCAGCAGCTCATCCAGGCGTGCACTCGGCTTCCAGGCAATCTGGCGCAGCGGGTCACCGCGGCGGTACTCGCGCAGGTCGACGAATTCGTCACCCGCGCGCTGTCGCGCAGCGTGGCCGGTCGGGTTGCCTGCCTCGGGCAACGGCGGTCGAGCGGCCTCGGGGCGCGGGTAGACGATGATCTCGATCGCCGGATGCAGCCAGCTCCAGGCCCAGAACCAGCCATAGGGATGGTCGCTGCCAAGACGCAGGCGCGGCAGGCGATACCGGCCGCGCTGCTGTGTGGGCAGGTCCAGCGCGAGCGGGTCCGCATCGCCGTATCGCAGATCGAAACGGAGGACACGGCCCCGCACGTCGAGACGCAGACCGCGGCGCACGCGCGAGGAGGCCGCGAAGCGCAGCTGCACGGACAGGCTCTCGCCGGCGAAGCACGGCTCGGCATGCACCGCGGCGAGTTCCAGGCCGTCGAGCGCGCGGAACGCGCCGAACACGCTCTGGAACGCCGCCGCACCGAGCAGGCAGGTCAGCAGCAGCGCGGCGTTGTTGTTGTAGTTCAGCGCGCCGAGCAGCATGACCAGCAGCATCGCCGCGAATGCCAGGCCGAAGCGCGTCGGCACCACGTAGATGCGTCGCCGGTGCAGGCGGATCGGCAGCGGTTCGGGACGACGCAAGCGCGTGAGGGCCGGCAGGCGCCGCTCGGCCAGCGCGAGCAGTCGCTCGCGCAGGTGCCGGATCGGCGTGAGCGGTGGCGTCGTCGCCATGGGCTCAGCGTACCGCCACCTCGTCGAGCAGCGCCGTGGCGAGCGCCTCGCGGCTGCGGCCCGCGCCGGGGTCGGGAATCAGGCGATGCGCCGCGGCCGGCACGAACACGGCCTGGATGTCCTCCGGCAGACAGTAACCGCGCCCGGCGATGAAGGCATGTGCGCGCGCGGCGTTCAACACGGCCAGTCCGGCGCGTGGCGACAGGCCGATGCGGATCGCCGCATGCACGCGACTCGCGGCGAGCAGGGCCTGCAGATAATCGATCAGGGCCGGGCTGGCCAGCACCTCGGCGGCCGCGTCGCGCAGCGCCTGGATTTCGGCGGCGCCCAGGCACGGCGCGAGCGTGGCGATCAGGTCGCGCCGGTCGCGGCTGGTCAGCAGCTCGCGCTCGGCCTCGCGATCCGGATAGTCGAGATGCACTCGCAGCATGAAGCGGTCGAGCTGCGAATCCGGTAACGGATAGGTGCCGGCGAGGTCGAGCGGGTTCTGCGTGGCGACGACGAAGAACGGATGCGGCAGCGCGTGCGTGCGGCCATCGACGGTGACCTGCTGCTCGGCCATCGCCTCGAGCAGGGCGCTCTGCGTCTTCGGCGTGGCGCGGTTGATCTCGTCGGCGAGCACGAGCTGAGCGAACAGCGGGCCCGGGTGGAACTCGAAACGGTCGTGCTCGCGCTGGTAGATGCTCACGCCGATAATGTCCGACGGCAGCAGGTCGCTGGTGAACTGGATGCGCTGGAACGAGAGGTCGAGCGTGACCGCGAGCGCGTGCGCGAGCGTGGTCTTGCCGACGCCCGGCAGGTCCTCGATCAGCAGATGGCCGCCGGCGAGCAGACAGGTGAAGGCGAGTCTCACCGCCTGCGCCTTGCCGAGCAGGATGCCGTTCACCTGCGCCAGTGCGCGGTCGAGGCTCGCGCGCAGGGCGGTGTCGGCCTTGGCGGAGGGTACGGAGGAAGCGATGGTCATCGTGGGCGGCCGACGGAAAGGCAGGGCAGGGTGAGCGAAGTCCGGAGTGTAGCCAGCCGCGTGCGCGACGGGCGAACCGATCGCGGCTGGATGCGGGGGTTCTGGATCCTCTGGGGCATCTTGCTGCCCGCGAAGCTGTGGATCGCGGCGACGCTCGCGCCGTTCGGTGACGAGGCGTTCTATTGGCAGGAGAGCCGCCATCCGGCGCTCGCCTACAGTGATCTGCCGCCGGCCACGGCCTTGCTGATCCGCGGCGGCGAGGTACTGCTCGGGCATGGCGAGCTCGGCCTGCGCGCGGCATTCCTGCTGCTGGGGGCCCTGTTGCCGCTGCTCGTGCGGCATGCCGGAACGCGGTGGTTCGGCCCGCGCGCCGGTGCCATCGCGGGCATCGGCTGGATGCTCCTGCCGCTCGGCGGCTCGCTCGGCGTGCTCGCCTTACCCGACGTGCCACTGAGCGCGTGCGCCGTACTGGCATTGATCGGCTTCGACGAAGCACTGCGCCGCGACCGCTGGCGCGACTGGCTGCTGACCGGCCTCGCGCTCGGCGCGGCCTGGTTGTGTCATTACCGTGCCGCGATGCTCGTCGCGGCCGGGCTCGCCTTACTGCTGTTCACGCCGCGCGGCCGCACCGGCTGGCGCCGGCCGGGCCTCTGGCTTGCTCTCGGGCTAGGCCTGCTCGGCTTGTGGCCGACGCTGTCCTACAACTTCGGCCACGACTGGAGCGGGCTGCGCTTCCAGCTCGTCGATCGGCACCCGTGGCGCTTCCATGCTGATGCACTCGTCCAGCCGCTCGAGCAGGCGCTGGTCGTCACGCCGGTTCTGTATGCCTTGCTGATCGCGGCCCTGGCGTATGCCTGGCGACGGCGCAGCCGGGGTGGCCCTTGGGATCTGCTCGCGATCAGCGGGCTCACGTTCGTGCTCGGCTATTTCGCCATCGGCCTGTTTGCCGACGACCTGCGCTTTCGCGTGCACTGGCCGCTGCCCGGGCTCGTTCCGGCGCTGCTCGTGCTGCCGGTGATGCTCGATGACTGGCTGGTTCACGCCCGACGCCGGGCATACGGTCTTAGCTATGGGCTTGCCGGCATCGGCCTGGTCGTGACGCTTGCCTATCTCGGCCTTGCCGGCGGCGGAGCGGCCGAACTGCTGCACCGGGCCAAGGCCTTTCCGGACAACTTCGTCGGCTGGCAGGAAGCGAGTGCGGCGAGCGCGCGGCATCTGGCCGAGTCCGAGCCCGGCACGCTGCTGGTCGCCGACGGCTTCATGCTCGGCGCGGAGCTCGATTTCGGGCTCGCCGGTACGCGGCCGGTGTATGTGCTCGATCATCCTTACAACACCAAGCACGGCCGTGCCGGGCAGCTCGCCGACTGGCGACTCGATGAGACCGCATTGCGGGGCCAGCCCGGCCGGCCGGTATTGCTTGCCGTCGAGGAAACCGGCATCCGCGAGCGCGAGCGGGCGGCCTGGCTCGGCAGCCTGTGCCGGCGCGTGGCCGGGCTCGTGCCGGTCGAGCGGCTCCGGCTCTACGACGGCCGCAAGGTATTCGCGTTCTATCGCGGTCGCGTGCCGATGGCGGGCGAGATTCTGCCCGACACCTGCGCCGCCACGCCGTGAGCCGTGCATCGGGAGTGAATGTCGAGGCGGCTGGCTGCCGATCGCGTGATCGAGACGCCGCGACGGTGCGCCGGATCAGAGCGCGGCGACGCCGGACTCGCGCAGCAGGCGGCACACGGCGGTCAGCGGCAGGCCGATCAATCCGGTCGGGTCTTCGCTCTCGATGCGCTCGAACAGCGCGATGCCGAGGGCTTCGGCCTTGAAGCTGCCGGCGCAATCGAGCGGCCGTTCGCGCTCGACGTAGCGGCGCACTTCGGCCGCATCGAGATGACGGAACACGACGCGGGCGATGTCGGTGGCGTGGTGCACGCGCCACGGCGAGGAGCGCGTATCGATCAGCGCCACAGCGGTGAAGAACTCGACGGTGCGTCCGGAGCAGGCGAGGAGCTGTGCCTCGGCACGCTCGACCGTACCCGGTTTGCCGAGTGTTTCAATGCCGAGCGCGGCAACCTGGTCCGACCCGATCACCAGTGCATCGGGACACAGCACGGCCGCTGCACGCGCCTTGGCTTCGGCGAGGCGCTCGGCCAGGCCGCGCGGGGATTCTCCGGGGTGGCGGGATTCGTCCACGCCCGGAGCGAGCGTGCGGAAACGCGCACCGAGCCGGCCGAGCAGCTCGGCACGGTAGCGCGAGGTCGAGGCGAGCACGAGATCGACGTCGGCGAGCGGGACGTGTTCCATGTCAGCGTGCCCGGGCCTCGCGCAGCTGGTGGGTGATCTCGGCGAGCTGGCCGAGTTGCCGGCCGAGCGCGGCACGCGACTGGCCGAGGGCGCCGAGCGCGTTGTCGAGCTGGTCGAGCGGGGCATCGGCGCCGTGTTTCTGGATCCAGAGACGGTGCTGGAGCAAATCGCGCAGCGCCGCCTGTACCTTGTCGTCGGCGGCGAGCGCCTCGTCGGCATCGGCACTCATTTCCTCGGGTAGATCGACCAGCATGGCGCGCAGTGCCTGCATGCGCTCGCGGCACTGATGCAACTGCGCCTCGAGCGCGTCGGCGTTGTCGAGCAGCGCGCGCAGGCTGCGCTCGCGGCGGCGCCAGCGGTATTCGCGCAGGATCAGGTAGACCGTCGGCGGAATCAGCAGGACGAGGCTGGCGAGGAGGTAGATCAAGCAGGGCGTTCCAATGGCGCGGGCAGTCTGCCGGATCGTGTCGCGGGCGTAAACCGGACTCGCGGGAATCACGCAAGTGGTCGTCACTTCGCCGTTTTCGATTGACTTTGCGGGGCCTGGCTCCTATCCTCGCGCGCCCATGTCCGCGCCCTTGCCCGAGACCGTCGACGCCTGGCGCATGGTGACCGCGCGGCGTTCCTTCCAAGGCACGTTGCCGATCGCCGCGATGTCGAGGCTGAAGGACAGCCTCGCCTCGACCGACGGTCACGTCGACTACGAGCTGGAGTTCGGCAAGGACGGATTCGGTATCGCTTTCGTGCACGTGCAGGCTTCGGCGTCGCTGGTGCTCACTTGCCAGCGCACGCTCGAGCCGTTCGTGCTGCCGGTCGCGATCGATCGCCAGCTCGGCCTGATCGTCCGCGAGGAAGACGAGGCCGGCCTGCCGCCCGGGTATGAACCGCTGCTCACCGCCGACGGCCATATCGAGCCGCTGGAAGTGATCGAGGACGAGCTGCTCCTCGCGCTGCCGGTCGTGCCCACCAGGCCGGATGCCGGGAGCGCCGCGGAATGGTCGTTCGGGCCGGATGCGGCGGAGGTGGGAAGCGCGAATCCATTCGCAGTGCTGGGCCGGCTCAACAAGAAGTAAGACATTCGTTCTGGAGATTCGCCATGGCAGTTCAGAAGTCCCGCAAGTCCCCGTCGCGTCGCGGCATGCGCCGTTCCCATGACGCGCTGATCGCCCGCCAGCTGGCCACCGACCCGACCTCGGGTGAAGTCCATCTGCGTCACAACGTCACCAAGGACGGCTACTACCGTGGCCGCAAGGTGATCGACACCAAGACGCCCGTTCACGAGGAAGACTAAAGCGGCCCGGGATCGTCCGGTCCCGAGGTGCTCTAGGGAGGTCCGGCGCCATGGCGCCGGATTTCGTTTTCGGGCGTCGCCGCGCCGGCGCCATGAGTGGGGGAGCGTGTCCTGATCCATTCGCGCATCGCCGGCACCGGCAGCTATCTGCCGGAGCGGATTCTCACCAACGCCGATCTCGAGAAGTTCGTCGACACCAGCGACGAATGGATCCAGACGCGCACCGGCATCCGTCAGCGCCACGTCGCGGCGGAAGGCCAGACCACCTGCGATCTCGCCTTCGAGGCGGCACGGCGTGCACTGGACGCCGCCGGCGTCGAGGCCTCGGAACTCGATCTCATCGTGGTCGGCACCACCACGCCGGATCTGATCTTCCCGTCCACCGCCTGCCTGCTGCAGCACCGCCTCGGCGCGAACGGCTGCGCGGCGTTCGACGTCAACGCGGCCTGCTCGGGCTTCATGTACGCGCTCGGTGTGGCCGACAAGTTCGTGCGCGGTGGTCAGGCACGCAAGGCGCTCGTGGTCGGTGCCGAGACGCTGACGCGCATGCTCGACTGGTCCGACCGCGGTACCTGCGTGCTGTTCGGCGACGGCGCCGGCGCGGTCGTCCTCGCAGCCTCGGTCGAAAGCGGGACGCGCGAGGACCGCGGCGTGCTGACCTCGCACCTGCGCTCGGACGGGCGG
>Ga0116193_1003268_pt1 | contig 11787 bp, 9 predicted proteins | sample AD_UKC115_MetaG_FD_89892 | JGI IMG/M metagenome (GOLD analysis project Ga0116193, IMG submission 89892) | Active sludge microbial communities of municipal wastewater-treating anaerobic digesters from Hong Kong - AD_UKC115_MetaG | ecosystem: Engineered > Bioreactor > Anaerobic > Digestate | place...
AGTGGAACGGTGTCGATTTTTCGGTGATTGACACCGGCGGATATGTGGTCAATTCGGATGATATTTTTGAGGAGCAGATCAGGAAACAGGTTCATTTGGCCCTCGAGGAGGCCGACGTGGTTCTTTTCGTGGTCGACGTGGAATCGGGGATCACCGATCTGGATGAGGCGATGGCGGCTATTCTCCGTCGTTCTGAAAACCATGTGCTGCTGGTGGTCAATAAAGTGGACAACAACGACAGGCTGGCTGATGCCCAGGAGTTTTATGCCCTCGGATTGGGTGAAATTTATCCCATTTCATCCATGACCGGAAGCGGTACGGGGGATCTGCTGGATGACACCGTGAAATTGCTGCCCCAGACTGTCTCACAGGATGAAGAAAGCACTTTACCCAGGTTCACGGTCGTAGGACGGCCCAATGTGGGCAAATCCTCCTTTATTAATGCCCTGATAGGAGAGGAGCGCAACATCGTGACCGACATTGCCGGCACCACAAGGGATGCCCTTCATACCCGTTATAATAAGTTTGGATACGATTTCATCATTATTGATACGGCCGGATTGCGCAAAAGGGCCAAGGTCAAGGAAGACCTCGAGTTCTATTCGGTGCTGCGCTCGGTGCGTACCATTGAAGAAGCCGATGTCTGCCTGCTGATCCTGGATGCGGAAAGAGGGATAGAAGCACAGGACCTGAGCATTTTCAACCTGATTCAGAAAAACAAAAAGGGAGTGGTGATTCTGGTCAATAAATGGGACCTGATTGAAAAGGACAATTTATCCACCAACCGGTTTCAGAAAGAGATCCGGGAAAGGATAGCCCCATTCACCGATGTGCCGGTTGTCTTCATCTCTTCCCTATCCAAGCAGCGGATACACAAGGCGTTGGACACCGCCATGCAGGTATATCACAGCCGGCAGCAAAAGATCAAAACTTCGGAACTGAATGAAGTCCTTCTGGAAGCGATAGAAGCTTATCCTCCTCCGGCGTGGAAAGGCAAATTTATCAAAATCAAATATTGTACCCAGTTGCCTTCGGTTGCACCCGGATTTGTTTTTTTTGCCAATCTTCCCCAATATATAAAAGAGCCTTACCGCCGTTATCTGGAAAACCAGATCCGTGAAAAATTCAACTTCACCGGGGTGCCCATCCAGATCTTTTTCAGGCAAAAATAGGCTATCTTTGTAAGCACCAATTATTTTGAATGGTATGATCTTTCGTTTTTTTAAAATATCCAAGCCCAGACAGTTTTATGTGAAACCGAGGTATTTTGATCCCGTCAAGGAAGAACGGGAAGAACGGGAAAGGAGGATCAAAGCTGAAATGGGAATCATCGATGAGAATGATCCGTCAGCCTCTTACCGGGCTCTCATCAAGGGTCAGTTCAGGAGACACATGTCGATTGCGGATCATAAATCGGCAGATGTGCAGCGCCGGAAAAGCAACAACCGGCTGATCATCCTGATTCTCATCCTCGCCTTTCTGGTCTATTTCATGTTTTACCGGTAACCTCTCTTCCCGTGTCTGACGTTATCCAGTTATTACCCGATTCCGTAGCCAACCAGATCGCAGCCGGTGAAGTAATTCAGCGTCCGGCTTCCGTTGTCAAGGAGCTGGTTGAGAATTCACTCGATTCGGGCGCGGGGGAGATCATTATACATATCAAGGATGCCGGGAAAACGCTGATACAGGTAACCGATAACGGATGCGGGATGTCGCCTGCTGATGCCCGCATGGCTTTTGAACGCCACGCCACATCCAAAATCAGGAATGCCGATGACCTGTTTGCTATCCGGACCATGGGTTTCCGCGGGGAAGCCCTGGCATCGATGGCGGCTGTCGCCGATGTGGAAATGCGCACCAAAAGGTATGACGACGAAACCGGTACGTTTCTCCATATCATTGCCACCAGTGTGATTACCCAGGAACCCTGCGGTTGTGGCAACGGCACCACTTTTCAGGTAAAAAATCTCTTTTTCAACGTCCCTGCACGCAGGAAATTCCTTAAATCGGAGACTTACGAATTAAAGAACATCATCACTGAGATACACAGGGTGGCTATTCCCAATCCGGAAGTAGCCTTTCAGTTTTATCACAATAACAACCTGCTTCTTGACTTGCCGGTGGCAGTGCTGAGAAAAAGAATATCCGGCATATTCGGGAAAGCGGTGAACCAGGCGTTGATCCCTGTAAACAGTGACACTTCCCTGGTATCTGTTTCCGGATTTACCGGCTTACCCAAATTTGCCAGGAAAACTATGGGCGAACAGTTCTTTTTCGTCAATCGGCGTTATATGAGGCATCCCTGGTTTCACAAAGCGGTCATGCAGGCTTATGAAAAATTGCTGCCAGGTGATTCTTTCCCTTCTTATTTCATTTTTCTGGAAATTGATCCGGCCTCTATCGATATTAACGTTCATCCCACCAAAACGGAAGTCAAATTCGAGAATGAGAATTCGATCTGGCAGATACTTAACGCCGCAGTCCGCGAAGCACTGGGAAAAAACAACATTGTCCCCTCCATTGATTTCGATCAGGAAGGTAATATTGATATTCCCCTCCCTCCGAGATCAGGAATTGCCATTCCGGAGCCTTATATCGAACTGGATCCCGATTATGATCCATTTAAAGCGGGGCACCGGGAATGTGAACCGGGGAGCTCCGACTGGCGCCAAAATGGCAACCTCAGTAAATGGGAACAGCTCTATTCTGGAATGGATCAGGAGAGGAACCTTTTTAACGGGCAAACCCTTCCACCAGACCACAAATCGAACTCATCCGGAAGTGCTTCTTCTTTTATGGGAAGAAAAGTATTGCAACTGAAACAGAAATACCTGATTTGCCCGGTGAAATCGGGAATGATGGTGATTGACCAGCGAAGAGCACAGGAGCGGATCCTCTTTGAACGATTCCTTGAAATTCTCAAAACCGAACGGGTAGCCTCGCAACAGGTGCTGTTCCCTCACACTTTTGAACTGAACCATGCAGATTCGGCCCTCTTGAAAGAGCTGCTTCCCGACTTGGTGACGCTGGGTTTTGATATCCGTGAGTTTGGAAAAGAGACGTTCATCATCAACGGGGTTCCCGGGATACTGGAAACCAGTTCCCCGGTGGCTATCGTGGAAAAACTGCTGGAAGAGTTTAAAAACTCACCCGTGGATGCCCATTCCCGGATGCGGGAACAGGTAGCCTATTCCCTCGCCAGGGCTTCTGCCATGAACTACGGAGAGGAGCTGCTGCCCAATGAAATGGAGCGGATCGTCGATCAGTTGTTTGCCTGTTCGTCACCCAATTATACTTACGACGGGAAAACTGTACTGACTATTATTCCCTTGGAGGAGGTAGACAAATACTTCGGGAGGTGACACTTTGTCGTTTCTTTCCTCCGGTCACAAAATGGCCGGATAATTGTTATAATATGAAAAACCGATTTTTATGACTCAATACAGGCCGATATTCAGAGACACTCCGGTGGTTGTCAAAAACCTGATCATCATCAATGTGCTGATGTTGCTGGCAACCTATGTATTGCGGCAGACCGGCATTGATTTGACGGAAAAACTGGGAATGCACTACCCTGGATCTGATAAGTTCAGGTTATACCAGGTAGTTACCCATATGTTTATGCACGGGGGCATCACCCATTTATTTTTCAATATGTTTGCCCTTTGGATGTTTGGGCGGGTGCTGGAGAGTGTCTGGGGCCCGCGACGCTTTCTGGTATATTACTTTGTGACCGGTTTGGGTGCTGTGGCACTCCATACTTTTGTAAATTACCTGGAAGTTTCATCGATGCAACATACCATTGCCGCATTCAGCAATACCCCTGCACCTGAAATTCTGGAGAAATTTGTCAATAAACACCTGCAAAATCCAAGTACCGGACTGATGGATTTTATCACCAACTGGTATGATGATCCAGGCAGTGCAGCCTATGCCACGCAGGGACAAAAAGTGATGGACCAGATCGTTAGGCTGAAAATGGATATCCCGACCGTGGGTGCTTCAGGTGCTGTGTATGGTGTCCTACTTGCTTTCGGGATGCTTTTTCCCAATACCCAGCTTATGTTGCTCTTCCCGCCCATTCCGATCAAAGCCAAATATTTTGTGATTGCCTATGGCGTGCTTGAATTATACCTTGGTCTGACCAATTCAGGCGGCAGTATCGCTCATTTTGCCCACCTCGGGGGCATGTTGTTCGGCTTTTTCCTGATCAAGTACTGGAATAAAACCACAAGATCATTTTATTGAAACCGGTCACCTGACGGGAGAATTTCTCTCCGTTCCAACTTAATATACAGTTGTTTTATGGATATCTGGAGTGACATTAAAGCCTCTTTTCGGGAAGGATCGGTAATTACGAGGCTGATTTACGTAAATCTGGCTGTTTTTCTGATATTCAGGCTTATTCAGGTTTTTTTCTTTTTATCGGGGGAACCATTTTACGGTATCCAATGGTTTGAACTGCCGGCCGGCATCGGTGCTTTTCTTCGCCAGCCCTGGTCGATTGTTACCTACATGTTTCTTCATTTTGATTTTCTGCATATCCTTTTTAACTTGCTCGTGCTTTACTGGTTCGGGAGGATCTTTTTGGATTATTACGATCAGAACCAGATGCTGGGCCTCTATTTCATTGGGGGGATCGCCGGTGGTATAACTTATATGGCTTGCTACAACCTGTTCCCTGTATTCCGTGGATCGGTCGATTCGTCCATGCTGCTGGGGGCTTCTGCTTCTATTATCGCCATTTTGATAGCTGCCGCCATCAGGGATCCCAACCGCGACATCTACCTCTTTCTGATCGGCAGGGTCCCATTGAAATACCTCGCACTTTTTCTGATTTTCAGTTATATCATCGGAATTTCCACTTCCAACGCCGGAGGGAACCTGGCTCACCTGGGCGGGGCATTGGCAGGCTGGCTATTTGCAGCACGGGAAAAAAAGGGACACGATATCACCGGTTTTATCTCTTCAGTGACCTCAGAAATTCGAAAAACTTTCAGACCGGATCCCAAAGTAAGATTGGTACACCGGCAAATTCCGCGTGATGACCACGAGTATAACCGTCAGAAAGCAGCGGAGCAAAACGAATTGAACCGAATCCTGGATAAAATCGGGAAAGAAGGATACGACAGCCTCTCCAAAGAGGAAAAAGAAACCCTTTTCAGGCACGGGAAATAATCCGGGAAAACCATTGGAATGAATCCTTGAATTTACAGAGGAAGAAGCGGCTTAAGGTTTCCAAGGCCACCTAACACAATCTTTTATTTCCGGGAAAAGCACATAGTCGGCTTTACCTTTCAGGGTAAGTGTTTTTACCTTGTGCCCTTCCAGTAATTCCAATGCTTTCAGCATAGTTTTACCTGAAACCGAGACATCGTCCACCAGCAGGATCTTCTTTCCTTCCAGTTCCATATCAGGCAACCTTCTTACTTCAGGAGAATCATACTGCGGATTGTTTTGTTCGTCCCGGTAATTCAGCACCATTACCCTGAGATCGGCTTTCAGGTGAAAAGCTACCATGGCTGCAGGGACAGTGCCTCCGGTTCCGATCCCTATGACCAGGTCGGTTTCAGGAAGATCTGTCTCGCGGAGCCGTTGTGCAATGGCGTTAAATGTGAGTGTAATCATCTGGTTGTCTTAGTTGGATTTTCAGGATTCATCGTGAGAGTCAGGATCATCATACACCGGTATCTCAAGGTAAAAAGTGGTTCCTTCATCGGGCTTGGTTTCATACCATACTCTTCCGTTGAAGTTCTCGGCAATATTCTTGACGATGGCCAATCCAAGGCCCATCCCACTGGTTTTGGTCGTAAAATTGGGGCTGAACATTTTTTCCTGAAGTTCAGGAGATATCCCCGACCCGTTGTCAGCCACTGAAATAATTACCAGGTGATTTTGCCTTTTGAGATCCAGAACAATTTGTCCGTTTCTATCCTCCGGTATTGCCTGTATGCCGTTTTTGATCAGGTTAATCAGGGCTCTCGACAGCTGTTCCCTGTCGGCATTGACCCAGATATCCCCGCATTTTTCCCTGTTAAAGTATATCCGGATTCTTTCATCGTTTTCAAACAATTCAATTACCTTTCCGATCTGTTCCGACAGATTGAAAACCTGTTTCATGGCGGTGGGGATTTGGGCGAAGCTCGAAAACTCTGTGGCGATATCCGACAAGGCATCGATTTGATCGATCAGGGTTTGGGAAATGCGATTCACATATTCATGGTATTCTTTTCCCTCCCCCCTGAAACGTTGCAGATGCTGAATGTTCAATTTCATGGGAGTAAGCGGATTTTTGATTTCATGGGCTACCTGTTTGGCCATCTCCCGCCATGCACTTTCCCGCTCCGATCTTGCCAGTAATTCCGCGCTGGCCGCAAGTTCATCCACCTTTTTGTTATATTCTCTTACCAGTTTGCCGATTTCATCTTCACGCATATAATTGATCGGTTCGTTTCTTTTCCCCAATTCAATTTTTCTCAGATTCTCCCTGATGATTACCAGAGGAAGCGTGATCTGGTTGGCAATGAATACGGCCACCACAATACTGGCCAGAAAGAGAAGCACATAAAGATTGATAAAGGCCACCACATAAGTGGATATCTCCTGGCTGTATTTGTCCTGATGGGTAAAATAGGGCAGGTTGATGAATCCAAGGTAGTCCCCGCTGTTATTGATAATGGGCTCATATGCCGACAAATAACTCAGCTCGCCTATTTTTTCAGGTTGGAAATAGTTCGTTTGAAAATTCTCAAAAAGTTCATAGTATGCCTGAGTGTTAATTTTACTGGAAACCAAACCTCTGTTAAAAATTTCGGTTCTGGATGAGGCGATAAGATTTCCATCCACTCCGTATATATTGATATCGGTCTGGAAAATGTTCGACAACTTCACCAATTCAGGCAGCAGCCATTCCGTTATTTCGGGAGTGATCGACTTCTCATTTTCCAGTTGCGGGTCAATTTCGAGGAAGATTGAATTCATCTTCTGGTCGAGATCGGCCTGCAGTCTCGATTTGTATTCTTCCAGGTTATAGAGAATTGTACTCAGGGCAACTAGGAGAAGCGAAATAAACACAATAGAGATGATAGCGGCCTGTATCCTGAATTTCAGGTTGAACATGATTTTATTTTTCCGCAGATAGGGTTGGATTAAAGCCAAAACAACCAGGGATGAAAGGAAAAAAACGACAAAAAGGTAGGGGAATGAAATCAGATAATCCACAAAGGTATAAAGACTACGGCTGACAATCAAGTAATTGCCTTCAGTAGTGCGATGGAACAAGTGTTCGTATCCTTCCCAGGTGTGGTAACTGTACTCGCTGTCTTCAAAATTGTATGAAAAGATATAATAGTTGTAAGGGTAAGACCCATGCCTATCCACCAGTTCTCCGCCAAAGTACTTGGCATAATTGAACCTTTGATAGCTGGCAGGTTTGCGCATGGAATTATCAATAAGCAGTTCGGGGAATCCGATTCCTTCCGACTGGATTTTGGACTTCAGGTCGATAAACACGGAAACCCCCATGGAATCGGAGGAAAGCGGGTAGTGTATTCTGCCGAGGTAGGAGATGCGTCCATCCATGTTATCCATATAATAAAAATTAGTACCCGGAATGCTCATCCCCTGGTTTTGGATCATGGTGTCAAAAAAGGGATAGCAGGGAGATTTGGTGTTTTGGGGGTGGATGGTCACACTGTCCGATCCTGTACAGATGGTAATCTGGAGGTCATATTGCCTGAAGAATCCGCTGAAATAGGTCCTTTCCAGGTAAGCATCCAGGTTCTCGAAAGGGGGAATCAGGTATTTGGAGATATTGGGATCTACATTGATCTGCTGTTGTATTTCCACCAGGAATACCTCGGCAGCCGGATCATGTTCTGATACCAGGATGTCGGCCATCAGTTTCTGGACCTCCTTCTCTTTCCGGTTGGTAGTGTGGTAAATGATATAAATGGAAAAGACCGAGATGATCGAAATAAAGAGGACCAGGTAGCTCATATCATATTTCCTGGTTTTCCTGGAAGCATAGAGGAGTGAAAATAAACTGACAGAGAGAAAGAGTATCCATGCTGCAAAGGAGAATTGCTTTGTCAGGAGAAATATCACCAGCGACGGAATCAGGGGAGACAAAACGATCATCAGCAGGTTTTGGGAAGTTTTTATCTCCTTTCTTGCTTCGTCGGCAATACGTACTGAAAGTAAAACCAATCCAAACAGCAGCATCATGATGGATGCTATCCCGAGAATAGTAGGTACGGTAATTTCGTTAATCCGGTTCAGGGTAAATGAAAAACTGGAATTGTATATGAACAATCCCATCAATTCGTTAAGGAAGCCATAAACAAAGGCTGCAAAGGAAAGGAGGAGAAACATCAGCACATTTCCCGGCAAGCCGGTTTCCCTTTTAAGCAAACCGATCCGAATGTCCCAGTAAAATACCAGGTTGATATAAAAAAACAGGAATGAGATGAAAAGAAAATCCCCCAATGAGGGTAAGATGGCGTTCAGTGCAAACTGGGAAGGAGAAAAGAATCCTGACCCGTTGAAAAGGCCGGGTATGTGGAACTGGAGGTGTATCCAATATATGATAAAGAGTAAAATGGAGGTGGCCAGCAGTTTCCCTGCTACACTCCAATCCATTCCGGAGAGGATCTTTCGGGAGGTCAGCAGCAGAAAAATCAACCCGGCCAGATAGAGTATTCCGGTAAGATACTGAAACGCGGAGGAACCGGTAATTTTGCCCTGTGGTATTAAAGTGAAAATTTCCTTTCCGTTTTTGTCCATAATCGGAAATCCCTTCCGGGAACCGGCTTTGATAAGGTTGAAGTGGTCAGGCAGGGTAAAGTCGGGGTAAAATCTATTTTTCAGGTATTGATTTTCATGGGCATAGTTGTATTTGATAAGGATCAGCCCGAAAATGGTCAGGCTGTCTTTTTTTACCGATTTTATAAAATAGTAGCCGTTGGGGAAAAACACAACCGATGCTTCCGGTTCAACCGAAAGCGGAAGGGTATCCCTGAAAGCAATAGCCCGGTCGGACCAATAAAACAACTTATGGTTCCTGTAAATCAGGTATCCTGTACCTTCTTTCTCCAGGGTCTGGTTGTAGGGGGCCAGTTCACTCAGGAAAAGATCGGTAAAATCAGGGTGGGAGGTAATCCTGCTGATTGCCGACAGACTTAAATCCAGCTTAAGTTCCTTTTCCGTCATTTTTTTCTGGAATCGTTCTATCAGCTGTTTTTCCTGGTTCAGCCGGCATTCGTTTCTTTCCAGGTAAAAGGCCAGGAGAATGAAAAACAAAGAGAGTGCGCCAAACAGGTATTTCTTATATTGATCAGTCATTTTCATTCATGATGATAGGGTTCTCCCTTGATTATGGTAAATGCCCGGTAAAGTTGCTCAAGGAACAATAACCGGACCATTTGATGCGAGAAGGTCAACTTGGACAGCGAAATTTTTCCTGCCGACTTTTTAACCAGGCTTTCTGAAAATCCGTAGGGCCCTCCGATGATAAAAACAAGCTCCCGGCATCCAGAAACCATTTTCCGTTCAATAAAACCAGCTAATCCTTTAGAAGTGAATTCATCTCCCTTTTCATCAAGCAGATAGATTTCATTTTTACCGCCGAGATGGGGGATGATTTGCTCTCCTTCTTTTATCTTCTGTTGTTCCCGGGAGAGACTCCGGCAGTTCTTCATATCGGGGATAACCTTCAATTCAAAGGGTAGATAAAAGCCAAGCCGTTTAATGTAAACATCCATCCCCTGCTGTAACCAGTCAGCCTCCGTTTTGCCTGTCACAATCAGTACCATTTTCATCCTTTGAATCCAATATAAAATTTTTAAATTTACACTAAAAATAAGTGCATTTTGTTTTTGCACAGTTTTTGCATACTAAAAAGTATAATTTTTGAAATGGGATAGGGATGAGAACTTTCAATAAAATATCACTTCTGCCGCTTTTTTGTGTGGTGTTCTTGCTCGTTGCTGTTAATCACGCCACAGCGCAGATTCCCGACGATATTGTAGTAAGCCTCAAAACCGGGAATGCCAGACTTCTGGCCTCCTATTTCAATCAAAGTGTGGAACTGGCCATCCTCGAGGACGATAATGTATACACCAAAGCACAGGCGGAACAGATTGTGACCGGATTTTTCAGCCGTAATCAGCCTGAGAAGTTTACCATCATTCACCTGGGCGGGAAAGAAGGAGCGCAATATGTGATCGGGAACCTGGTCACCCGGCAGGGTACTTTCAGGGTCTCCTTTCTGCTTAAAACTACCGCTGACAAAGAGATTATCCATCAATTGAGGATTTTTAAGCAAGAATAAGATATGCCACATCTTCAAAGGTTGGCAGTTTCGGCTCGGCAATTTGCAGAAGCGATCGCTTTTTGGACAAAACGGGTGACTCTTCCTTTTTTCGACGGAGTTCCCCTTTACAATGTGGCTATTTTCTTTTGGAGGAGCATCATTAACGGATCACTTACCACCAGGGCTTCAGCCATAGCATACAGTTTTTTTCTGGCGTTGTTCCCGGCCACCATATTTTTATTCACCCTGATTCCCTATATTCCCATACCCGATTTTCAGGATGAACTCTTTTTCCTGATCAAATCGATTGTCCCGGAAAGTACTTTCGGGGCCATTGAAGAGACGGTGGAGGATATAATCACCCGGCCGCGGGGTGATTTGCTGTCCATTGGTTTTTTGATGGCACTGATCTTTGCCACCAACGGTATTTCTTCCATTATGGCGGCATTCGACGCCACCGTTCACAGTATCAACCGGCGCACATGGTACGGACAATGGCTGATTTCACTGGTCCTCCTGATCATTCTCCTGTTCCTGCTCTCTGTTACCATAGCCCTGGTCACAGGTGGTCAGGCCCTTTTGGACTATCTTGTTGAGCATACCCGGGCCCTTGACCGCTTCTCCTATCACCTGCTGTCGGTGGGGAAATGGGTGATCATTGTTGCCCTGTTCTTTTTTACTTATTCCTTTCTTTACTATATGGCCCCTGCAAAAAAGACCAAATGGAGATTCATCTCGGCAGGGGGGACGCTGGCTACCGTGCTGAGCATCGCCACACTTTTCGGCTTTACCTATTATATCAACCGCTTCAGTCAGTACAATAAACTGTACGGATCAATCGGGACTCTGCTGATCATTTTATTTCTGATCTACCTGATCTCTCTGATCCTGCTGATCGGTTTTGAGCTGAATGCGAGTATCTATCAGGCTCATCAGGAACACCAGGCTGGTGAATCTTTACTTACCCGTCTGCGCAAACAGATCATTACCGACGAAACTCCCGACGATGACTGATTACTCCACGGGCAAGTGAAGAATTCATCCCGGGGCAGTGAAAAATTGCGTTAAAACTCCCTAACTTAGCAAATAATTAGTTAAATCAGACGTAGAAAGATCCATGAAAATGAAAACAACTGTGATCAGGACTGTGTTGCTCCTGTTTATGATCTCTTCTGTTACTTCCTGTCTTATTCCGGACAGCAAACAGGCCTATCTGAAGAATTTCAGCAAATTCGTCAAAGATGTGGAACGAAACGGATCAAAATTCAGTGATTCCGACTGGAGGTGGGCCAATAAAAGATTCAGCAAATATGCCGGCGAGTGGTATGAGAAGTATCGGGATGACTTAAAACTGGATGAGAAAATGGAAGTTTCGGTAATGAAGACAAGATATCTTGCCGCCAAGGCAGGCTGTGAAATTGGCCGGGACATCAACGATGATCTGGCAAAAGACCTGGATAAAATCGGAGATGACA
>Ga0116193_1003270_pt1 | contig 11781 bp, 10 predicted proteins | sample AD_UKC115_MetaG_FD_89892 | JGI IMG/M metagenome (GOLD analysis project Ga0116193, IMG submission 89892) | Active sludge microbial communities of municipal wastewater-treating anaerobic digesters from Hong Kong - AD_UKC115_MetaG | ecosystem: Engineered > Bioreactor > Anaerobic > Digestate...
CGGTGGAAGCCGAAGAGTTCCGCCGCCTGTTCCAGCAGGCGCCGAGCATGATCGCCGTGCTGTCGGGCGCCGACCATATGATCACCTTCGCGAACGACGCCCTGATGGCCTTTGTCGGGCCGCGCCAGCTGGTCGGGCACAAGCTGCGGGACTGTCTGCCCGATCTCGCCGGACAGAGCTTCATGGAGTGGCTGGATCACGTTTACCGCACCGGCACGCCGGTGTCGGGCAACGGCGTGCCGCTGCGCCTGGAGCGCCCCGACGAAGCGCCGGTGAGCCATTATGTCGACTTCGCCTTCCACCCGATTTTCGCGGATGGCGGCGGCGTCAAGGGCGTGTTCCTGCAGAGCATGGACCGCACAAGGGACGTCGAGGCGGACCATCGCCAGCGCGTGTTGCTGGACGAGTTGAACCACCGGGTGAAAAATACGCTCGCGACGGTGCAGTCGATCGCCAAGCAGACCTTGAAGAGCAGTCAGAGCCCCGCGGCGGCCCAGGCGTCGTTCGAGGCCCGGATCATGGCGCTGAGCCATGCGCACGACCTGCTGAGCCGGTCGAGCTGGACCGGCGCCGATTTGCGGACGATCCTGACCCGCGAGCTGCGTCCCTATGGCATCGACCGGGCCCAGTTGAACGGCGACCCGGTGCGGCTGGCCCCGCGCGCCGCGGTGGCGCTGGGCATGGTGGCGCACGAGCTGGCGACCAATGCCGCCAAGTTCGGCGCGCTGTCGAACGATGCCGGACACATCAGCGCCAACTGGCGGCTGAGCCGGGGGCCTGAAGGCGACACGCTGGACCTAGAATGGCGCGAGGCCGGCGGGCCGACGGTCGAGCCGCCCGGCAAGCGCGGCTTCGGCTCGCGCCTGATCGCGATGAGCATGGAAGGAGAGCTGGGCGGCAAGACCGACTTGCGCTTCGACCCGGAAGGCCTGAAATGCAAGATCTCTATCCCGTACGAAGAAGGTTCGCGTCATGAGCACGCCTGACTCCGCGCTCTCCGGCCTCAAGGTCTTCGTCGTGGAAGACGAGGCGATCATCGCCATGATGCTGGAGGACATGCTGACCGATCTGGGGTGCAGTGTGATCGGGCCGTGCACCGGCCTGAAGCAGGCGCATGAAATGCTGGCCGGATCGGAAACGCCGGGCGCGGCGATCCTGGACGTGAATGTCGGCGGCGAGCAGGTCTATCCCGTGGCGACGGCGCTGGCCGAGCGCGGCGTGCCGCTGGTCTTCGCCACCGGATACGGGTCGGTCGGGCTGGCGGAAAGCTGGCGCGGCCGCGTGACGGTGCAGAAGCCCTACACCCAGGACGACATCGTCCGGGCGCTGGGCGCGGCGATCTCGGCCTAGACCGCCGCTTCCTCCACGATGCGGCCCATGCGGCCGGCGTTGAAATCGACGATGGCCTGCTGGATTTCGGCGCGTGTGTTCATCACGAACGGGCCGTAAGCGGCGATCGGCTCGTCGATCGGCTCGCCGGTCAGGACAAGCAGGCGCGCATCCGCCGTGGCGGTCAGTTCGAGACCCGCGCCCTGACGCTCGAAGATGATGAAGTCGCCGGCCTTCGCGCTCTCGCGCCCGATACCGAGCGCGCCGCGCAGGACCAGCACCGCGGCCGTCCAGCCGCCGGGCGCATCCACCACTGTGGCGTGGCCGGCCTTGAGGCTGACATCCAGCACGTTCATGGGGCTGAAGGTCAGCGCCGGACCTCTGGCCTCCCCTTGCGCGCCCGCGATGACGCGAATGGAGCCACCGGGGATTTCGAGGCGGGGGATCGCGGCATCGGTGATCGTCTGATAGCGCGGCGGCGCCATCTTGTGCTTCGCCGCGAGATTGACCCAGAGCTGGACCATCTCGAATTCGCCGCCTTGCCTCGCGAAATCGGCGCCGTGATATTCCTGATGCACGACGCCGGAGGCCGCCGTCATCCACTGCACATCGCCGGGGCCGATGCGCCCGCCGCCGCCGGCGCTGTCCTTATGTTCGACCTCGCCGTCATAGACGATGGTCACCGTTTCAAAGCCGCGATGAGGATGCGCGCCGACGCCGCGCCGTTCGTTGGTGGGCGCGAATTTATGCGGGCCGCCGTAATCCATCAGCAGGAACGGCGAGAGATGCGAGGCGAGATCGTTGTAGGAAAAGATCGAGCGCACGGGGAAGCCGTCGCCCACCCAGTGGGACGCGTGGTCGCGCTTGATGTAGGCGGGCGTCTTCATTCCGGCGGCAATCCCAGCGCGCTGCGGAAGGACGGCGCGAGCAGGTCCTGCGTCTCCGCGTGCTTTTTCATATAGGCGGCGAAGAACGGGCAGATGGGCGTGACCTTCAGCCCGTTTTCGCGCGCATGGGCGAGACCGGCGCGGATGAGCGCGCTGCCGATGCCGCGGCCTTCAAGCTCCTGCGGCACTTCGGTATGGGTGAAGACGATGCCGCCCCGGATGAGGTTGTATTCGGCGATGGCGAGATGGCCTTCGACGACGGCCTCGAAGCGGTGCTTTTCGGGATTGTTGGTGACGGCGACATCGGCCATGGCGGCATCCTCATCTTTGGCTTGCCGCCAAGATGGGACGCCGGGGCCGGTTCGTAAAGGCGGGCACAGGTTTGTGCCCGCCTTGCACGGGCTAACTCACCATTTCCTCGCGGATCGTCCGGCGCGCCAGCCAGAACAGCAGGAATGCGCTGGCGCCGAAGATGTAGAAGGTGATGAGCGACCAGCGCAGGCCGTCGCCGACGCTCATGCCCATCACGTTCCTGAAGAAGTCGGAGATGATACCGATGCCCAGCGGCCCCAGCCCAAGGCCGACGAGATTGATGATGAAAAGGATGATGGCGGCGGCCGTCGCCCGCGTTTCCGGCCGGACCAGGCCCTGCACGGTGGCGTAGACCGGCCCGTACCATAGCGTGTTGAGGATGGTCGGGACCGCCAGAAGAACCATCGCGCCGAAAAAGGACGGGATCATCAACCCGCCGATATAGAACGGGATCGACAGCAACGTCGCGATGGCGGGCATCGCGACGTTGAACCGCAGATCGCGCGCCCCGAAGCGATCGGACAGCCAGCCGCCCAGCATCACGCCGACCACGCCTGCGACGCCGCCGATGATGCCGAGCGGCAGCGTGACCGGGTTGATGTCCTTGATCGAGCCGTCGGGTCGCAGCGCGATTCCGGGGTTCAGCTCGATGATCTCCGGCGCGTGATTGCGCAGGAAGAACGAAACGATGAAGGCCGCCGATCCGTAGCCGATCAGCGCCTTGATCGACGCGGCGAAGGCCACGAACCAGAACGTCTTCTTGCCCCAGAGCTCCCCCAGAGCATCCTTCAACGTCGGGCCCTTGCGCTTGGCGGCGAGACCTTCGCGCAGGATCGTGCGCGGTTCGCGCAGCGTGAAGAACGAGACGAGCGCGATCAGGATGCCCGGCGCGCCGCAAAGGACGAAAGCCATGCGCCAGCCATAGGCGTCGGCGATCAGGCCGCCCAGAATAGTGCCCAGAAGCGCGCCGATGGGCGTGCCGAGCGAATAGAAGGCGAGCGCCGACGAGCGCTTTTCCTTGGGCGTATAGTCGATGATCAGGGAATGGGCCGAGGGCGTGCAGCCCGCCTCGCCCACGCCGACGCCGATGCGGGCGAGCGCCAGCTGCAGGAAGTTCTGCGCATAGCCGCACGCCACCGTGAAGCCGCTCCAGATCGCGAGCGAGGCCGAGATGATGACCGAGCGGTTGGCACGCTCGGCATAGCGGGCGATGGGAATGCCCAGGAACGTGTAGAACACCGCGAACAGCAGGCCCGTCATCGCGCCCATGGCCGTGTCGCTGAGGCCGAGATCGTGTTTGATCGGCTCGGCCAGCGTATTCATGATCTGGCGGTCGAGGAAATTCAGCGTGTAGACGACCAGCAGCAGCCACATCGCATAACGGCGATAGGGATCGGAGACCGGCGTGATGATCACGCCGGGACGCGTTTCGGCCGCCTGGCCGCTGGCTGCTGACACGTTGTTTTCCTCCCGTCGGCGTCTGACGCGCCTGATGACGGGAGTGTCGGGGCTAAGGTGCTGGCGCGCAACCCTTAACGGGCGTCAGCGCCAGCTTCCGTTCAGAAGCTTGATGATGGCGGAGAAGTCTTTCCCCGCGCCGCCGAGCCCGTTGAAGAGCTGATAGAGCGCCTCGGCCTGCGCCCCCATCGGCACGCTGGCTTCGACGCCCTGCGCCGCTTCCAGCGCCAGCTTCAGATCCTTCAGCATCAGCGCCGCCGCGAACCCGCCTTCATAGTCGCGGTTCGACGGCGCGGCCGGCACGGGGCCGGGCACCGGACAATAGCTGGTCATCGACCACGACTGACCCGAAGCCTTGGACGAGATATCGAAGAAGGTCTGCGCGTCGAGCCCGAGCTTCTCGGCCAGCACAAAGGCCTCGCAGGTGCCGATCATGCCGACGGCGAGGAGCATGTTGTTGCAGATCTTGGCCGCCTGCCCCGCGCCGCTTTCGCCGGCGCGGATCACGGCCTTGCCCATCTGCTTGAGATAGGGCTCGGCCTGTGCAAACGCGGCTTCAGCGCCGCCGACCATGAAGGTCAGCGTGCCGCCCGCCGCCGCCGCGATGCCGCCGCTGACCGGCGCATCGACCATGGCGAGCCCCTGCCCCGCCGCCGCCGCACCCACCGCCTTGGCGGTCGCGACGTCGATGGTGGAGCAATCCATCAGGATCGCGTTCTTCGGCGCGTTGGCGAAGATTTCGCCTTCATAGACGGCGCGCACATGCTTGCCGGCGGGCAGCATGGTCACGACGGCTTTCGCGCCCTTCACCGCCTCGGCGGCGGAGGTAAACGCCTTTGCGCCGTCGGCGACGGACTTCGCGAGCGCCGTCTGCGACAGGTCGAAGGCATGGACGGTGCGCCCGGCCTTCACCAGGTTCGCGGCCATGCCGGAACCCATATTGCCAAGGCCGATGAAAGCGACGTGAGCCATGACCGCCCCCTACTTCATCGTCGGGATGATGAAGCTGGAATCGGCGACGGCGCCGCCGCTGGGCCAGCGCTGGGTGACGGTCTTGACCTTGGTGTAGAAGCGCACGCCTTCGGGGCCGTGCTGGTTCATGTCGCCGAAGGCCGAGCGCTTCCAGCCGCCGAAGGTGTGATAGGCGACCGGCACCGGGATCGGCACGTTGATGCCGACCATGCCGACTTCCACGCGCGCCGCGAACTCGCGCGCCGCCTCGCCGTTGCGGGTGAAGATGGCGACGCCGTTGCCGTACTGATGCTTGGTGGGTAGCGCGATCGCCTCCTCGAAGCTCTGCGTCCGGGCGATCTGGAGGACGGGTCCGAAGATCTCCTCCTGATAGGTCTTCATCTCGGGCTTCACATGGTCGAACAGCGTCGGGCCGACGAAGAATCCGCCCTCGTGGCCCTGCAGCTTGAAGCCGCGGCCGTCGACGATCAGCTCCGCCCCTTCCTTCACACCAAGGTCGATATAGCTTTCGATCTTGGCCTTGTGGGCGGCGGTGACCACGGGGCCGTAATGCGCATCCGTGTCCGTCGAAACGCCGACGCGCAGGCCGGCGATGGCGGGCAGCAGCTTTTCCTTCAGCGCCTCGGCGGTCTTGTCGCCGACCGGCACGACGACCGGCAGCGCCATGCAGCGCTCGCCCGCCGAGCCATAGGCCGCGCCGACGAGATCGGCGACGGTCTGGTCGAGATCGGCGTCGGGCAGCACGATGCCGTGGTTCTTGGCCCCGCCCATCGCCTGCACACGTTTCCCCGCCGCAACGCCGCGCTGATAGACATAGTGCGCGATGTCGGACGAGCCGACGAAGCTGACCGCCTTGATGTCCGGATGGTCGAGGATGGCATCGACCGCTTCCTTGTCGCCCTGCACGACATTGAGCACGCCGTCGGGCAGGCCCGCTTCCTTCATCAGTTCGGCCAGGCGCACCGGCACCGACGGGTCGCGCTCCGAGGGCTTCAGGATGAAGGCGTTGCCGCAGGCGATGGCGACGCCGAACATCCACATCGGGATCATGGCGGGAAAGTTGAACGGCGTGATGCCGGCGACGATGCCGAGCGGGCTGCGCATCGAATAGACGTCGATCCCCGGCCCGGCGCCCGTGGTGTATTCGCCCTTCAGCAGATGCGGGATGCCGCAAGCGAATTCGATGACTTCCAGACCGCGCTGGATATCGCCCTTTGAGTCGGCGATGACCTTGCCGTGCTCGGACGAAAGCAGATGCGCCAGCTCGTCCATGTTGGCTTCCAGCAGGCGCTTGAATTCGAACATCACGCGGGCGCGGCGCTGCGGGTTGGTCGCCGCCCAGCCGGGCTGCGCCGCCTTGGCCGACTCGATGGCGGCCTCCAGATCGGAGGCCGTGGCGAGCTGCACGCGCGCCTGCACCTTGCCGGTATTGGGATCGAAGACATCGCCGAAGCGCGTGCCCGCGCCTTTGACCGACTTGCCGGAAATATAGTGGACGATGTCGCGCATGCCGGCGTGTCTCCTGCGTGGATTGATTTGAGACGACTCTAGCACCCGGGCGGCGGACTGGCGTATTGCAAAATTGCATGTTCCAATTTGCACAAATGCAAATACAGGCGCCGCCGCATGGATAACTGGGACGATCTTCGTGTTTTCCTCGTCGCTGCGCGTTCGGGCTCGCTTACCGCGGCCGGGCGCGAGCTGGGGGTCGACACCGCGACGGTCGGGCGGCGCATCGCGCGGCTCGAAACGCGCCTGCGGGCGACGCTGGTCGTGCGCACCGCAAGCGGGATCGAAACGACCGCGGCGGGCGCCCGCCTGATGCAGTCGGCGGCGGATGCCGAGCTGACCTTGCGCACCGCCTTCGCCGGCGCGGCGCGCGACAGCGCCGGCGGCACGGTGCGCATCTCGGCGGCCGAAGGCTTCGGCACGGCGATCGTCGCCCCCGCCCTGCCCGGCCTGCGCGCCCGCCGCCCGGGGCTGGAGATCGAGCTGGCGGCCAATCCCGGCTTCCTGTCGCCGGCGACGCGCGAGGTGGACATCGCCATCACGCTGTCGCCGGCCAAGGATGCGCGGCTGCTGGCGGAGCCGCTCACCGACTATCAGCTCGCGCTCTACGCCGCGCCCGGCTTGGTCGCGCGACACGGCGAGATGCGCACGGTGGCCGATCTCGGCGCGGTCGATATCGTCGGCTATGTCGACGACTTCATCTATGCGCCCGAGCTGCGCTATCTCGACGAGATCGGCATCACGCGACGGCCCGCGCTGGCGAGTTCGTCGATCCGCGCCCAGCGCGAGATCATCGCCGCCGAAGGCGGGGTCGGCGTGCTGCCGTGCTTTCTGGCCGACGGTCTGGTGCGCGTGTGCCGGCGCGAAGCTCTGCTCACGCGCCGCTGGTGGCTGAACACGCATCGCGACATCGCCGAGACTGCGCGCATCAAGGCGGTGAAAAGCTGGGTCCGCAAACTGGCGCGCGACCAGCGGAGCGCTTTGATGCCCTTCGCGGCTTAGGCGGTGTTCCGGCGAAGGCTGGCCGCCAGGTGCCGGAGCGGCGGCGACAGCGACGCGGCGGTCGTCCCCGTCCCTCCTTCCAGAGCGGCGAGATACCGCCGCGCGAAGGCGGCCGCCGTGCCGGCGAATACTTTCGCCCTCAACGCGCCATGGCGCGCCCGGCGCTCGTCTGCGCCCATCACCAGCGCCTGGTGCATGGCGTCGGCGATCTCATCGGGATCATAGGGGTTTATGACCAGCGCCTCGGTCAGCTCCTCGGCCGCCCCCGCAAAACGCGACAGGATAAGCACGCCCGGATCGCGCGGGTCCTGCGCCGCCACGAACTCCTTGGCCACCAGGTTCATGCCGTCATGCAGCGGCGTCACAACGCCGATCCGCGCGATGCGGAAGAAACCGGAGATGACGTTGCGCGGCGCCGCACGGGTCAGATAGCGCAGCGGCGTCCAGTCGAACTCGGAAAAGCGGCCGTTGACGTCGCCCGCCTGCCGGTCGAGCTCGCGCGCCAGTTCGCGATAGGCGACGACGTCTTCGCGCGAGCGCGCCGCGATCTGCAGGAAGCTGATCTTCTGAAGATGCTCGGGATGCCGCGCGAGAAGGCGGGCATAGCCCTCGAAGCGATTGGGCAGTCCTTTGGAATAATCCAGCCGGTCGACGCCGATCGCGAGGGCGCGGCCGTGCAGGCTGCTGAGCAGCCGCTCGGCCTCGGCAGAGCGCGCCGCGCGTATTGCGTCGCGCTCGAAGGGCGCGGCGTCGATGCCGATGGGCGCGGCGATGGCGCGCGTGGTGCGGCCCGCGTGGCGCACATGTTCGCCGTCGACCGCCGCGTCCAGCCAGCGCGCCGCGCCATCGCGGAAGTCGCGGGCAAAGCCCTCGGTCTGGAATCCCGCGACATCGTAATGGGTGAGATCGTTCAGCATCTCGCGCGCCACCGGCAATGTCGCGACGAAGGAGGCGGGCGCGAACGGGATGTGGAGAAAGAAGCCGAGGCGGTTGGCGATGCCCGCCGCGCGCAGATACCGCGCGAGCGGGATCAGGTGATAGTCGTGGACCCAGATGACGTCGCCGGGCTCGACAAGCTTCGCGAGCGCCCTGGCCAGCTTTTCGTTCACCGCGAGATAGCCGGCATAGTCCTCACGGCGGAATTTCATCAGCGCGGGGCGGAAATGGAAGAGCGGCCACAGCGCGCCGTTCGCATATCCCACGTAGAACTGCTCATATTCGCGCCGCGTCAGATCGAGCGTCGCGTAGGTGACCCCGCGCGACGCGACCAGAGCCGGCGTCTCCGCCGCGTCCTCCGCGATGCGGCCGCTCCAGCCGAACCATGTCGAACCGGGGGTCAACACATCCTTCAGCGCGACGGCGAGGCCGCCGGCCTGCGCGGCGCGCGTCTTGGGCACGGGGACGCGGTTGGAGACGACTATGAGGCGCGCCACAGGCCCGCCTCCCAGCTGCGCGACAGGCGCATGGCGCACAGGATGAGCCCGACCTGCGAATAGGTCTGCGGGAAATTGCCCCACAATTCGCCGGTGCGCGGATCGACGTCTTCCGACAGCAGGCCGACATGATTGCGGCGCGCCAAGATATTCTCGAACAGCTCACGCGCTTCCTCGACGCGCTCGACCGCAGCCAGCGCCTCGATGTACCAGAACGTGCACAGCAGAAAGGCGTTGTCGGGGGCGCCGAAATCGTCGGCCTCGTCATAGCGCAGCAGAAAGCCATTGCGCATCAGCCGCCGCTCGACCACCTCCAGCGTCCTGAGAAACGCGTCGTGGGTGGCCGGTAACAGCCCGATCTCGGGCAGGACCAGGCTCGATGCGTCTGCGACCGGCATGTCCAGCGCGCCGGATATCCACCCTTCGCCGGGAACGATGGACCGGCGCAGCACCTCGCGGCGCAGCACTTCGGAACGGGCGAGCCAGTCATCGCCTTCGCCCGCCCGGCCGATCCGTTTGCCGATCAGGCCGACGCGGTGCATCGCCGCCCAACTCATCGCGGCCGTATAGGTGTGCGCCCGGGCGCGCCCGCGATATTCCCACAGCCCGGCATCGGGGCTCGTCGCATCGCGCTCGGCCCGGCGCGCGACGACGCGGAGCAGATTGTAGAGCCCGTCGCCGCCCGGCGTCAGCCGCGCGTCGTAGAAGAGCTGCGCCGCCGACATGACGATCGAGCCATAGCCGTCGTTCTGGGTCTGGGTGGCGGCTTCGTTGCCCACCCGCACCGGCCCCATGCCGCGATATCCGGCCAGCGCCACGGCCTGCCGCTCGGTCAGGTCGGCGCCCGGCGCGATGGCGAAGAGCGGCGCGACAGGCCCTTCGATATCGCGCTCCACCGCATCGACCACGAAGCGCACGAAGCCTTCCATGGTCCGCGTCGCGTTGAGCCGGTTGAGCGCGTTCACGGTGAAGAAGGCGTCGCGCAGCCAGCAGAAACGATAGTCCCAGTTGCGCTCGGTGCCGGCCGCTTCGGGGATGGAGGTCGTCAGGGCGGCGACGATGGCGCCGGTATCCTCATAGCTGCAGAGCTTGAGCGTGATGGCGGCGCGGATCACCGCCTCCTGCCAGTCGAAGGGGATGTTGAGGCTGCGGACCCAGTCGGACCAATAGCTGCGCGTCTGCCCCAGGAACGAGGCGCTCAGCTGGTCGGGATTGTCGCTGAGCGGCTCGTCGGCGCCGAAAAACAGGCTGACCGGGCGGTCCAGCCCGAACTCGCTCTCGCCCGTGAGATAGGCGACCGGCGCATCGGTGGTAAGGCGCAGCGCCTCATCGCCGTCGGTCCAGCGGACATGATTGCTGCCGATCTTGGGCCGGGGCTGGCGCGCACCGTAACCGAAGGAAGGCCGCACGCGGATCGTCACACGCGGGCGTCCGGCGAGCGGCTCGATGCGGCGCACCAGGGTGCGCGGCCGGAACGTCCGGCCATAAAGGGTGAAACGCGGCGCGAAATCGAGAATGCGCACGACGCCGCCCTGATCGTCGCTCAGCACGGTCTCCACGATCGCCGTATTCGCCAGATAGCTTTGCCTCGCTTCGGTCTGGCCGCGCAGCACCACATCCATAAAGCCGGCATCGGGCGCATCCCCGCCCAGCAAGGCGTGAAAGGCCGGATCGCCGTCGAGCCGGGGAAAGCACGACCAGACATGACGGCCATGCCGGTCGATCAGCGAGGCGATGGCGCAATTGCCGACCGGGGCGAGATCGAGCGCGCTCATGCCGCACCTCGCGTCACCCATGCGCGTACTTCGGCAGGCGAGCCCCCGAAATCGTCACGCACGCGCAGCCCGAAGCCGCCAAGGCCGCGCGCCATCGCGATACCGTCCTCATCCGTCACGTCGTCGCCGACAAAGACCGGCACGCGGCCGGCAAAGGGCGGCGTCTCCATCAGCAGGGCGACCGGGCGGCGCTTCGAGGCGGCGCTTGGCATCACCTCATAGGCCATGTGCGCGCAGAGGACGACGAAGCCTTCCTGTTCCAGACCCGGCAGCCCGCAGGCCAGGGCGCGCGCTTCATCGCCGCGCTCCGGCGCCAGCCGGTAGTGGACGACGACGGAGTGCGGCTTTCTCTCGATCACCAATCCCGGCGTGCGCTCAGCCGCAACCTCCAGCTGGTGCAGCCACAGACGCGGCACCATGGGGGTGCGAGTCTCGTCCAGGGTACCGTCCGGCAGGCGGACGACGGTGCCGTGCTCGGCTCCGGCAGGCGCGCAATAAGGCGTCAGAAGATGGTCGATGACGCCAAGGGCGCGCCCGCTGACAACCGCGACTGCGCCGCCCAGCCGGCGGCTCAGCGCGTCCAGGGCTCCCGGCAGGCCGGCGGGAACCGAGACCAGATCGGGTTTGGCGGCCAGATCCAGCAATGTACCGTCAAGATCGAGAAACAATGCCCAGTCGGGCTGGATTTCCGGCGGATGCGCCAATCCGTCACCTCCCAGTATCGCAATGCAGCAAAAAACGGCTCAGGAACCCCGGGGTTCCCGAAATTCGGGCGAAAGTCGCACCGCGGCAGCGCGGTGTCATAGAACTGTCACGCAGCCGACATAGACCCTTGATGCCGACCGCCTAGAGGCAGCGCCACAGGGGTTTTAACGGGCCGTTAATGCGACGGCCACCCCCGAACGATCCAAGGGGATTTGCCTTATGAAAATACTCAGCGCCGTTGCTGCTGCGCTGCTCGCCTCGGTCGCCTGCGCGGCCGTCGCCAGCGCCAACGAACTCGACTCGCGTTACCAGCCCTACGCGCCGGTCGCCGGCGTCTCCGGCTCGCTCAAGTCGATCGGTTCGGACTCGCTCAACAACCTGATGACCCTTTGGGCCGAG
>Ga0116193_1003271_pt1 | contig 11781 bp, 8 predicted proteins | sample AD_UKC115_MetaG_FD_89892 | JGI IMG/M metagenome (GOLD analysis project Ga0116193, IMG submission 89892) | Active sludge microbial communities of municipal wastewater-treating anaerobic digesters from Hong Kong - AD_UKC115_MetaG | ecosystem: Engineered > Bioreactor > Anaerobic > Digestate | place...
AGATTGTGCATAAGTTAAACCCATATTTGCTACAGAATTTAAACCAACATAAGCAGGAGAGGTAGGAGTAATTCCACTTGCTAATAAACCTAATCTAGCTAAATAAAGCATATTGGCATTTACTTCATCTCCATAAACGTTTACACCATCATAGTTAGGGTCAGATACTCTATCTCCAGTTGTAATATTACTTAACACGTTATTTCTTGAAAGATTGGTTAAATCATTTGCTCTCCAATCTTGTGCTTGTGTAAATTGACCAGAAATTTTAAAGGCAAACTTTTCTGATATTTTTTTACCCCAACGAAATGCCCAATCAAAATAAGGCGATGCAGCAGTTTGTTTACTATCAACATGGTTTACACCTTGTTTTACTTGAAAGCTAAAGCCTTGATATTTAAAAGGGCTTTTACTTGTCATTAATATCGTACCATTCATTCCACCAGAACCATATAATGCAGAAGATGCACCTGGTAATAATTCAACATTATCTACATCTAATTCTGTCATACCAACTATATTACCTACAGAAAAATTTAAGGCAGGTGCTTGGTTATCCATTCCATCAACTAATTGATTGGCACGTAAATTACCACTACCATTAAAACCTCTTGTACTAATTGTTTTAAAGTTGATGCTTGATGTTGTCATATCTACACCTTTGAAATTAATGATAGCATCGTAGAAGTTTGGAGCAACTGTATTTTTAATAGCTGTTGCACCCATACGCTCAATTGAAACAGGCGATTCTACTATTTTTTCACTAACACGAGATGCTGCAACTACTACTTCATCTCCCATACTATATTTTACATCTAAACTTATCTCTAAGCTTTTCGTACCTTCTGTTACAGTAAATTCTTTATCTGCAAAACCTACTGAAGAAAATACTAATGTAAATGGAAATTTTTGATTGGTAGTTAAACTAAATGCTCCTTTATCATCAGTATAAGTACCAATGGTAGAGCCTTTAAGTCTAACAGAAACAGCAGCTAACGATTCGTTAGTTTTACTGTTTTTTACTTTGCCTGAAATGGTGTTTTGTTGTGCGTTAATTGCTGCTGTACATAGCGATAATACAAACAACAATAATAAAAATTTGAGATTTCTCATACTTCAATTTGTTTAATTATTTAGCAATATAACAACAGAAATTTTACTTTACAAATATTTATTTTAACTTATTGCTTACATTTTATTAATTTGCCTTTAACACAACCTCAAGTTATCATAATTTTGACACCATGATTCCCTTTATTTTCCCCAATCAAACAGCCATTTATCATGGTAAAGTGAGAGATGTTTATACAATTAATGATAATATATTAGTAACCATTGTAACCAATAGAATTTCTGCTTTTGATGTTATTCTTCCTGTACCCATTCCATTTAAAGGGCAGGTCTTAAATCAAATTGCAACTTATATGTTACATGCTACTAAAGATATTTGCCCTAATTGGTTATTAGCTACACCAGCACCTAATGTTTCTATTGGTAAAAAATGTACACCATTTAAAATAGAAATGGTTGTAAGGGGTAATCTTAGTGGTCATGCTTGGAGAGTGTATAATGCTGGTGAAAGAAAAATTTGTGGTGTTACTATGCCTGATGGGTTAAAAGAAAATGATTTTTTTCCTACACCTATAATTACGCCAACTACAAAAGCAGATAAAGGTCATGACGAAGACATAAGTAAAGAAGAAATTATAGCACAAGGCTTAGCAACAGAAAATGAATGGAATACTTTAGAAGAATACACTTTAAAACTTTTCAAAAGAGCTAAATTATTAGCATCTAAACAAGGTTTAATTATTGTAGATACAAAATACGAATTTGGAAAAATTGATGATGAAATTATTTTGATAGATGAAATTCATACACCAGATTCTTCAAGGTATTTTTATGCAGATGGATTTGAAGAAAGACAAGCCAATGGAGAAAAACAAAAACAATTAAGCAAAGAGTTTGTAAGAGAATGGCTGATTGAAAATAATTTCATGGGACTTGAAGGACAAACAGTGCCACACATGAGCAATGAATGGGTTAATGTTATTTCTAAACGTTATATAGAATTATACGAAAAAGTAATTGGCATACCTTTTCATCCAAAAGAATACAGCGATGAAGAAACCTATAATTTAATTGTAAATGCTCTAAGCAAATTAAAACTATAATTGCAATAACATTTTGAAAAATAAATGTTCAAAAAAATACTCGTTTAATACTACTTTTCTTTAACTACACAATAACTTATTTTCGCAGTTCATAAAAAATATTGTATGAGTAAACATGCTTACATCTTTCCTGGTCAAGGCTCACAGTTTACAGGAATGGGTAAAAATTTGTACGAAAATAACACGCTTGCAAAAGAATTATTTGAGCAAGCAAATGATATACTACAATTTAGAATAAGCGATGTCATGTTTAATGGCACAGAGGCGGATTTAAAACAAACCAATGTTACACAGCCTGCTGTTTTTTTACATTCTATTATTGCATTTAAAACTATTGAAAATGCAAAACCCGATATGGTTGCAGGTCATTCTTTAGGTGAGTTTTCTGCATTGGTTGCTAATAATACTTTACGTTTTGAAGATGCTTTAAAATTAGTAAGTATTCGTGCCAATGCTATGCAAAAAGCCTGTGAAGCAAACCCAAGTACCATGGCTGCTGTAATAGCTTTAGCAGATGAAAAAGTAGAAGAAATTTGTGCTGCTATTCAACAAGAAACGAATGAGGTAGTTGTTGCAGCCAATTATAATTGCCCTGGTCAATTAGTAATTAGTGGTAGTATAAAAGCTATAGAAATTGCTTGCGAAAAAATGAAAGCTGCTGGTGCAAAACGTGCTTTAGTATTGCCTGTTGGTGGTGCATTTCACAGCCCTTTAATGGCTCTTGCAAAAGATGAATTAGCTACTGCTATTGAGGCAACAAATTTTCAAACCCCTGTTTGTCCAGTCTATCAAAATGTTGTTGCAGCTGCTGTTAGCGATTCTGCTACAATTAAACAAAATTTAATTACACAACTTACAGGTGCTGTAAAATGGAGCCAAAGTGTACAAGCTATGGTTGCAGATGGTGCTACTCATTTTACAGAAGTAGGTCCAGGAAAAGTATTACAAGGCTTAGTACAAAAAATTTATAAAGAAGCTATAACAGATGGAGTAAGTTAATTTATTTTTTTAAAAAGCAGAAGCATGTCGTTATTAAAAATATTATTGTGGGGTATTGTTATTTACTACATCTACAAATTTTTATTTGGGGTTGTTGTACCTGTTGGTAAAGCAGCTGGAGAAATGAAAAGCAAAATAAATGAAATTAAAAAAGAACAAGAAGAATTTATAAAACAACAACAGCAACAACAGCAACAAACACAAGCTACACAAAATAATAATTCAAATAATCAAGGAGAGTATATTGAGTTTGAAGAGATAAAAGACAAACAACAATAATTTCTTCCTAACTTTTTTACTATGAGTATTTTTTCAAAAATTATTGCAGGCGAAATACCTTGTTATAAAATAAAAGAAGATGAGCAATTTATTGCCTTCTTAGATATTTTTCCTATACAATATGGACATACTTTAGTTGTTCCTAAAATAGAAATTGATAAAATTTTTGATGTACCCGATAATTATTTAGCCAATCTTTTACTTTTTGCAAAACCAATAGCACAGGCTATTGAAAAAGCATATCCATGCAATAGAGTAAACATAATTACGGTTGGCTTAGAAGTGCCCCATGCACATGTACACTTAATTGCTACTAACACTCCTTATGATGTAGATTTGAATAAGTCTAAATTAAAATTATCTTCAGAGGAATTGAAAATTGTACAGGAAAAAATTCTACAATATTTATAACCTACCAATTAAATTATTATCAAAAATAAACCCCGAAATTTTTACTTTTCGGGGTTTATTTTTATTTCCAACAAATTATAAGTTCTTCTTTCTGCAATACTCCAAGTGAAATTATTTTTTCTTCAACGAATCTGGCTGAGTTGTTTCTGTAGTAGATTGTTGTGTAGCTGAATTAGCAGTTTCAATGCCTAATAATTCTTTGTACAGCAAATAACTCATTCTAATATCATTCAATGAATTTACTTGATTGGTAGAGAAATTATTTTCTAAGATTTGATCTGCCATTACTTGATCCTGTCTTGAACGTGCAGAGTTATATCTTGTCATATAATCATCCATTAATTTCAAGTAAGATTCTTTCGTCATTTTACTGTTTAATGAAGCATAATAAGCTTGTTGTTGTTCTAAATCTTTTTTCAAACTCTTAGAAACTTTTGCTGCTAAAACTTTGTCGCCAGCATTATAACAAGCAGATAAAAATCTTAAACTATTTCTATCGTGTTGGTTTCCTCTGCTTACCTGACCATAAGCAAAGTTTTCTTCCAACATCATACTATCGCAATGATTCAATAATTTAATTGCATCTTCTTTTCTGTTTTTATTTATTAAATCAAATGCTAAATCGGTATATGCTTCTCTAATGGTGTTTAAATGTCTTCTGTTTTCTTCATCAAAATATACTCCTTTAATATTTGCATTACCCGATGCAAAAACTGTAGTCATTTTATTATAAGCCCAATCCGTATTTACAAAAGGTGCATCTTGACTAAAACCATAAGGATTATCAACAGGTACTAATTCATAAGACAATCCATTCATTCTTAAATATTTTTCAAAACCTAAACCTATTTGATAAGGGCTATTGCTTGTAAAGCATATTGGGCGTTTCCATTGATTGGCAGCAATAATGTTTAATACTGCTAAATCATTTTTCAATAACCTGTCTTTATTCAAATCAAATCTTAATTCAGTTAAAACAGAATCTGTATTTGAAACAATTCCATTGGCAATTAATGCTTGCTTATCATGTACTGGTATAGCAAATTTTTTAACAGGGAAAGTGTTTAAAGGTTCGCCTCTTGAGTTGTCCATAAATTCAGGGTTATTGCTACCCACATAATTTTTCATTACATCGTATAAATCATAGTAAGCATTTTCAGGAAATCTTGCATTGGGTTTGTAAGGCACATAATCTCTGTTTCTTCCTTCTATTTGATCGGCAGTCCAAATTACATCTATGGGGGCACTTTGATTTACTTTATACCTTAGTTGATTTATGTACCAATCAATTCCTAATAAACTAAAGTTAATAACACGAATATCTGGTCTTATTCCTTCTACTTCTTGAGCATACCATAATGGATAGGTATCATTATCGCCAAAACTAAATAAGATGGCATTGGGAGGACAACTTTCTAAATAATCTTTTGCTAAATCTCTTGCTAATTCTTTTTTACTTCTATCATGATCATCCCATTCTTGCTGAGCCATTAAAACTGGAACAGCTAATAAGCAAACAAGTGTTGCTGCTGTTGCAGCTACTTTTTGATTTGCCAAACGACCTAACCAATCTTTTATTTGCAATACTCCTAAGCCTATCCATACAGCAAAAGCATAAAAACTTCCTACATAAGCATAATCTCGTTCACGTGGTTGATTGCCTGCTTGGTTTAAGTAAATTATAATAGCGAAGCCTGTAAAGAAAAATAGCAACATATTTACTAAACCATCGCCTCCTTTTCTTTTAAAGTGATAAATTAAACCTATTAATCCTAAGATAAAAGGTAGTGCATATAATTTATTGTGGGCTTTATTATTTTGTAAACTATCAGGCATTTTAGATTGGTTGCCCAAACGCATATTATCTATAAAATCTATTCCAGTAATCCAATTACCATCTCTTACATTTCCTAAAGATGTGCCTTGAACATCATTTTGTTTACCAGAAAAATTCCACATAAAATATCTGAAATACATGAAATTAATTTGATAACCTAAGAAGAAACTAATATTATCAATTTGATTAGGGCTTCTTTCATAAGTGCCATCTTGCATTTGTCCAATATTCAAAAAACTGGCATAATAATCTGCATGATATTGGTCGTTGCTGCCATCCCAAACTCTTGGAAAAATCATTTTATCTTCGGCAGCATAAATGTATTTAAAATCTTTACCTATTTCTACATACTTATCTTTCCCTTTTTGATATTTGGTACTTGTTTCTTTTGAATCAATTGGGCGTGCTGTAAATTTTTGTCCATATAAAATAGGAAAATCGCCATATTGTTCACGACCTAAATAACCCACTAAACTTATAGGATTATCTACATTGTACATGTCAATAGAAGGGTCTGCATTACTTCTCATCATGGTAGTTAAGTAAGTGCTGTAACCTATTAACATAAATGTTACACACCATAAACTTAGTTTTAAATAATACCAACCTTTTTTGGCTGCAATTTTTAGTCCATACCAAATTAAAAATGCTAATAAAATAAAAAAGAAAGTAAAACCACTAAAGAAAGGAAGTCCTAAACCATTTACAAAATATCTATCAAAAGTACCTGCAGCTTTAATGGTGTATTGTATAACTCCTACCTGAACAATTCCTGTAATAATACAGCCTAAAATAAAGAAAATATACATGCCTCCATAGTATTCTTTTTTATCTTTTTTAATAGCTTCTATCAACTTTAAAAATACAAGAGCTAAAATAGTACCCACTAAAACTAAACCAGCCATTGTTGCATCTAATGGCACTCTTTCTGCTTCGCCATTTGCAACAATTAATGCTCCAACAAAACCCAACGAACCACCAATAATTGTAAGTAAGTTGAAGTATTTACGAATTACTGTATAATTAAAATCTTCGCGTTTACGCAAATAATACACCATTACTATTGCAGGAATAGTAAGCAAGTTTAATAAGTGTACACCAATGGATAAACCCATCATAAAAAATAAAAACACAATCCATCTATCCGACCCTTTTTTATCAGCTTCATGCTCCCAGCGTAAAATAGCCCAAAACACCAATGCTGTAAAGAAAGAACTTAAAGCATATACTTCGCCTTCTACTGCACTGTACCAAAAACTATCGCTAAAAGTATAAGCTAAAGCACCAACAACACCTGCACCCATTATGGCAATAATTTGGTTAGCTGTTAAAGCTTTGGTTGTATCAGTATGCACAATTCTTCTTGCAAAGTGTGTAATAGTCCAGAATAAAAACAAAATAGTAAAACCACTTGCCAAAGCACTCATTACGTTTACAGCCTTAGCAGCAGTTAAAGGATTATCGCCAAAAAGTATTATAAAAAAACGACCCAATAACACAAACATAGGAGCACCAGGAGGGTGCGGAATTTGTACCTTAAAACAACTACTAACAAACTCACCACAATCCCACAAACTTCCACCTGCTTCTGAAGTAGCAACATATACTGTACAAGCAATTAAGGCAATAATCCAGCCTGTAATGTTATTAACTTTTTTAAAATTCATTTGGTTATGATTTTTTGAGAGCAGCAAACATAATTGAATAAACGGAAAAAGGAAAAAACTGTTGTAAACTATTTTTCAAGTTTTAGCAATAGAACGATTCTCTATTATTGTTGTTCGAGAAAAATTTAAACTTATCTGTAAAGCAACACCATTTTTTTAGAGCAACACATTTTCTCCACTTGTTTTTTATAGCAATAAAAAAAACCAGAATATTTCTGGTTTTTTTAAGTGGAAAGAATAAACAAAATAAAAACGAATTAACCTTTTTTAACTTGTTTAGTTTCTTCTTTTTTTTGCTCAGGAGCTTTTTTATCACTATGCTTTTTCACTTCTTTTTTTGTTGTTTCTTTAGCTTCGTGTTTTGCACCTTCTTCTTTTTTTGTTGTTTCTTTAGGCTCTGCTTTTTGTTTTTCCTTTACTTGTTTAGGTTGCTCAGTTTTAGCTTCTTTTTTAGCCTCTTTTTTAGCTCCTTGAGCATTTACTAATTGTGGAGCCAGGAAAAAACATCCTGCTGCAGCCAATAAAAATACTTTTTTCATTTTTAAATTGTTTTTAACTCAGACTATAGCTTATAAAGCAGGTTTAATGGATTGGCTAAAAATATTTTTGCAACAAAATTTCAAAAAGCGAAACTTGAATTTTATTCATTTCATTACATTTGTTTGCAACAAAAAAAATATAACGTTCATTAACTTTAAAAACATTTAACATGACCATTAAAAAAGCGTTTATTGCAGAAATTGAAAAAGAAGCAGTAAGTACAAAGAAGATTTTAGAAGCGGTAAAAGCCGAAAATTTTGCTTGGAAACCTCACGAAAAATCTATGACTACAAAAAGTTTAGCTATTCATATTGCAGGTTTATTTGATTTTATTAATCTAATAATTCAAACAGATGAATTGGATTTAAAGAGTGCCGATTTTAAAGTACCTCCTATTAATAACACTACAGATTTAACAAACTATTTAGATGCAAGTGTTGCAGCTTGTATTCTGTCTTTACAACAAATTGATGATAATGTATTAGAAAATGTATGGACAATGAAAATGGGCGATTACATTATTAGTAAAACTTCAAAAGCTTCTTCTATTAGAACAATGGCTTTAAATCATTTAATACATCATCGTGGGCAACTAAGTGTTTATTTGCGTTTGCTAAATATTCCTGTACCAGGAATGTACGGACCAAGTGCAGATGAAAAATAATTTTTTTTCAGGAATTGTATAGAGTATTTTATTTACCTCCTCCTAAAGCTCTATACAATTCTATTATGGCTTCTAATTTTCCATAAGCAGCATTAACAAAACCAATTTTTGCATTCAAAGCATTTTGTTGTGCAGTAAGTACATCTAAATAATTTGCCATACCATATTTCAATAAATCTTGAGAATATTGAGTAGCTGTATCCAAAGCCAAATATTCACTTTGTTTTAAGCTGTATAATTTATTTTGTGTTTCATAATTATACAATGCATCAGAAACTTCTTTGCCTGCTGTTAAAATGGTTTTACGATAATTCAAATAAGCAATTTGTTGTTGTGCCAAACTCATTTCGTACTGAGAACGTATTTTTCTTTGACTAAATAAAGGTTGTGTTAAAGATCCTATAACGCTTGCAAATAAAGAGTTTACATTAAATAGTTTATCAACATCTACACTTTGTAAACCTGTACTTGCAGTAAAATTTAATGAAGGATAAAATAAAGATTTTGAAACATTGGTTAATTCAAAAGCGTTCATTAAACTAAATTCTGCTGCTAATACATCTGGTCTGTTTGATAAAATTTGATAAGGCACACCAATAGTTAGTGGTGTATTTATTACTTGATCTGTAAGTTTTGTTCTTGCAATTTTTTGAGGGTTTTGTGCCAATAAAATACTAAAAGTATTTTCAATTGCCCTAATATTATTTTCAATAGTTACTAATTGTGCTTGTACATTTAATAACTGAGCCTCTGATTGTTTTACTGCAACTTCTGTTACAGTGCCAGCTTGCTTTAATGCTTTGTTAGTTGCTAAATTTTCTTGCCTTGTTTGTATAGTTTCTATTAAAATATTTTTTTGCATATCCAAAGCCAACAGTTGAAAATAACTTTCACTAACCAATGCAATTAACTGAGATTGTACAGCTTGCTGCACTGCTTGTGTATTTAAGTAATTAGCTAATGCAGCTTTTTTCTGACTATTTATTTTGCCCCAAATATCAGCTTCCCAAGAAAGCATACCTGCTAAGCCATAAGTAAAACCACTAATTCTATTGCCAGAATTACCAGAGCCCTGTGGTGTATTCAAGGATAAAGTTTGAAACTGAATAGATGGTTGAATGGCAATAGAAGGTAATACGCTATTGTAAATTTGTTTTAAATTAGCTTCAGCCGATTTTATATTTTGAATAGCTACACGAATATTAAAATTGCTATCCAAAGCATGTTGAATATGATTTTGTAAAACAGTATCTGTAAATAAATTTTTCCATTGCAACATTGCCATATTGCTTGTATCCAACTGTTCTGTTTCAGTTCTAAATAATTTATTATCTACAATGTTATTGGGTCGGCTATATTTTTTACCAACAAAGCAAGAAGAAAATATAACTGCAATAACAAGTGATACAACTATTTTTTTATCCATCTTCATTTTTCAAAAGTTATTCTTTTTTATTCTGCTAATTTTTGGGTACTTGATTTTTTTAGAGGTTTAATTTTTTCCTGTAAGTGTTGAAATATTACAAACAAAACAGGAATAACCATTAAGCCAATAATTGTACCTATTAATAAACCAATGGCTGCACCAGTTGCAATAGATCTATTTCCAACTGCACCAATACCAGTTGCAAAAACCAAAGGCAGTAATCCAAAAATAAAAGCAAAAGAAGTCATTAATATTGGGCGAAGACGTGCTTTTGCTGCATTAATGGCTGCCATAGAAAGGCTTTCGCCATGATGCCTTCTTTGTATAGCAAACTCTACAATTAAAATAGCATTTTTGGCTAATAAACCTACCAACATAATTAATGCAATTTGAAAATAAATATTATTTTCTAAGCCCATTAAATTTTGCCCAATGTAAGCACCCATTATGCCACAAGGCAAAGAAATAATTACACTTAATGGCAATAAAAAACTTTCGTACTGAGCAGATAAAATAAAATAAACAAATACTAAACTCAATACAAAAATTACCCAAGTTTGAGAAGAAGAATTTACTTCTTGTCGTGTTAATCCAGAATAATCTACACCATAGCCTGATGGTAACGATGCAGTAACAACTTCTTGTACAGCTTTAAGAGCATCGCCAGTGCTAAATCCTTCTGCATTAGCTCCAGTAAGCTTTACAGAAGAATATAAATTAAATCTGTTTATAGATTGAGGTCCATAAATTCTTTTTAAAGTTACAAACTGAGCTATAGGAGACATTGCACCACTACTTGTTCTTACATACAGTTGATTTAAGCTATTAGCATCTGTTCTTGCATCAGGAAAAGCCTGCACCATTACACGATATTGCTGACCATATTTACTAAAATCTGCTGCATAAACTCCTCCAATATAACCTTGTAAGGTAGAAAGAATATCAGAAACCGAAACACCTACTTCTGCTGCTCTTGGTACATTAATATTTAGTTCGTATTGAGGATAATTAATGTTTAACGGCGTTTGTACATACTGAATTTCTGGACGTTCATTTAGCTTCTTTATAAAGTCGTTCATTACATTTACAAACTTATTTATATCACCACCTGTTTTATCTAAAAGCTGAACTTCAAAGCCTGCATTGTTACCAAAACCTGGCACACTTGCTGCATTAAAAAATACAATTTTTGCTTCTGGTATAGATGCAGCTACGCCAAATAATTGTTTAATAATTGCATCAACATTTTCTTTGTGTGGGTCTCTTTGCTCAAAAGGTTTTAAGCGTACAAAAGCTAAACCACAGTTGCCTCCTGCACCAGAAAAGAAACTACTTCCTGCATTGAATGTTACAAACTCTATAGCAGGTATTTGTTTTTTTGCTTTTGTTTGTAATTCTTGCATTACAGCAAATGTTCTTTCTAAAGAAGTTCCTGGTGGTAACTCTACATTGGTAAAAATAATTCCTCTGTCTTCCGATGGTACAAAGCCTTTAGGTGTATTTGCATTTACAAAATAAATAATAACTATTGAGGCAATAATAATGCCTCCTGTAATCCATTTATGACGTAATAGTTTTACAAATAAATTGCCATAACGATTGGTGGTTGCTCTAAAAGCAATATTGAATTTGTGGTAAAACTTTTGTACAAAATTTTTTGAATGATAGGCTTTATCGTTGTGATTGGGTTTTAAAAATAAGGCACATAATACAGGGCTTAAGGTTAATGCATTAACTGCTGAAATGGCAATAGCCACAATTAATGTAATACCAAATTGTTTGTA
>Ga0116193_1003273_pt1 | contig 11776 bp, 12 predicted proteins | sample AD_UKC115_MetaG_FD_89892 | JGI IMG/M metagenome (GOLD analysis project Ga0116193, IMG submission 89892) | Active sludge microbial communities of municipal wastewater-treating anaerobic digesters from Hong Kong - AD_UKC115_MetaG | ecosystem: Engineered > Bioreactor > Anaerobic > Digestate...
ACCGGTCCGGCATGTACCGGTGGCCGCGCCCGTGGCAGAACCTGAGTCAACTACGGAAGCTGTCGCGAGCTAGCTCAGCGCAGGAGCGGCCCTGCCGCGACCGGAGCTTGCCAGTCAGCGTCGCAGGTCGCGGCAGAGCCGCTCCTACAGTCGGGCACTTCGCGTGTCCAGCACCGCGCTAGCATTGATCGAAACAGCATCAGTGTTTTGTCAATGCCCGCCCTCTCCCCCTCCGCTCAAAAAGTACAGGACTGGCTCGCTGCCAACGGCAGCGCCGCGCAGATCATCGAGCTCGAACACCCCGGCCGCACCGCAGCTGAAGCCGCCGCGCTGCTCAAGTGCGACGTCGCGCAGATCGCCAAGAGCATCATCTTTAAAAACGCTGCAGACGGCACGTCGGTGCTCGTGATCACCAGCGGTGCCAACCGCGTCGACGAGAAGAAAGTCACCGCCCTGACCGGCATCACCCTCGCCAAGGCAGACGCCAATTACGTGCGCGAACAAACCGGCTATGCCATCGGCGGCGTGCCCCCCATCGCCCATGCCAATCCCGGCACCGTGCTCATGGACGAAGACCTGTTCCGCTTCGCGACCGTCTTCCCGGCCGGTGGAACGCCGCATGCGATGTTCGAGATTGCAGCGGAGCAGTTGTTGCGATTGAGTGGGGCACAGGTGGGGGTGGTGCGTGCATAGCCGCGCCGTAGGGTGGACACGCGAAGCGTCATCCTCCGCCGTCGCATGCAACTAGTGGCGGACTAAGCCTGGCGCATTCGCCCTAAGCCACTAGGCTGCATTAGGTATGTTGCTTTTGTTCGCAAAGTTGCTCGGCCCGCCAGCGCTTCTTCTACTCACTACGGTTATTCACGACGATTTCGCGCGGCGCATCGTCTTTCTCCCACTCGGCATCGTCATAGCAATTTGTCACTTGGCCATCCGTATTACCGCAGGCAGCGACCTACCATCCGATGGCAACAGCTCGCACTTCTGGAACGTAGCATTGGTTGTTGTGCCGTGGACTGTCTCGCTTTTTGCCTTCGCTATGCTGCGACCGCGATCTAGAACTAACGCAATACTCGCGTTCCCTGTTGTGTATTTCGTTGCCCTGGTCGGTGCCCCCACGACGGGAGTTTGGCTCGGACTGCTGGCCAAATGAGACCGTAGGCTGGGTCGAGAACCCAGCGCGCCCGTCAGCAGCGGCTCGCTGGGTCGCGACCCAGCTTACGAGATTCGCTCTGGCCTACTTCAACGTCGCTAAATACTCCGCCAAATCCAGCCGATCCCTCGGCTCATCGACCGCATAGCCCATGTCCTGCCCGGGAATCAGTGCCTCCGGATTGGCGAGCCATTTTTGCAGCAGCGTCACGTTCCACACGATCTTGCTGGCCTTGAGTGCCGGCGAATAGTCATAGCCCTTCACACTGCCCGCCTTGCGCCCGACCACGCCGCGATGCATGGGTCCGATTCGGTTGTGGTCGACGCTGTGACAGCCGACGCAGCGGCTTTCGTACAGCAGCTTGCCGCGCGCCGCGTCGGCGAGCGCTTCTTGTGTCAAAGCGGTGAACACCAGAATGGCGATCGCGATCACCTTTGTTACCATGTGGATGCCTGGAACGATGAAATAAAAAAGGACGACCGGCGGGGAGACGGTCGTCCAACGGGAAGAGCGCGAAGGAGATTACGCGCCAAACGTCAACGCTGCGGCGGGGAGAGGCCGACCGAGCGCATTGGTAAGCACAGTCCAGTGCATCGTTTCGTCGGCCGCGAGTCGAGCAGCGACCTTGGCTAGCGCCGTGTCCTTGAACGACGGGATGACACCGAGGTACGCATTGGTAGCACCCAGCTCAAGGCGCGCCGCGAGGTCAAGCACATCGCTCTGGCTCTTGAGTGCACTGGCGTTGAGCGCCTTGGCGTAGTCGTCGAGCTTTTTCTCTTCGACCGGCTTGCCACCGAGCTTCTGGATGGTGGCAATCAGCGCGTCGCGATGCGCCTTGTGATGTGACTGAAAGCCGACTGCGATGTCGAGCACCGGCTTCTGCAGCAGGCCGCTGGCGGCACCAAGCTGATATGCATTGATCGCCTCATGTTCAAGGCCGAGTGCGACGTTGAGGATGCCGACGTCCGCCGCGGCGTTGCCCGCCATGCCCTGCGCGAGCGCACTGTTGCCTGCGAGCAACGCCACAGTGCCTGCGGAAAGCGTTGCGGTGGTAGCCAGAAAATTGCGACGCGACAATGCCTCGCCGATGACGATGGATTTCATGTTGCACTCCTTGTGCGTGGGGAAGTTCGTTGACATCGAGCCATACGCATGCCGATGGCATCCGGTTTTCGATGTTTGCAAACGTCCCCTACGGCATAGGGAAAGTGGCACTAAATGTCGGCAGAGTTACATCCACCATCTCCATGTTTGCACTACGCAACCACACCCACGGTCGGCCGCACCGACATCTCCCCTGCGTTACCAGGGCGACTTGCAAGCTTGGTTTCGCTATGATTTTGTGTATGACTACATTTGCCATCACCCCCGCCACCCGCAAAGACGTTGCGGACATTGAAGCGCTCGTTCGCGAGCTTGCGGTTTACGAAAAACTAGAGCACTTGATGGTGAGCACACCGGCTGACTTCGAGCGTGAGCTGTTCGGCCCAAAGGCGGTGATTGAGTGTCTGATGGCTAAAGAGGACGGCCGTGCAGTAGGTTTCGCATTGTTCTTCCACAACTTCTCGACCTTCCTCGGTCGTCGCGGTCTTTACCTTGAGGATTTGTACGTGAAGCCGGAATGCCGTGGTAAAGGCTATGGCAAGGCATTGCTGGTGCGCCTCGCGCAGATCGCCGTGGAACGCAACTGTGGTCGCTTTGAATGGAGCGTGCTCGACTGGAACAAGCCGTCCATCGATTTCTACGAAGCAATGGGCGCCAAGGTATTGCCGGACTGGAAAATCGTGCGCACGACGGGCGATGCGCTCGTTGCGCTGGCAGCAAAATGACGATGCGGCTCGTGCCGGCGACGCTGGAGCGCCTGCCCGCCTATGTCGCGGCGCTGCGCGCTGGCTATTCGCCGGACAACGTGCGCGGCGCGGTGGCGGCGCGGGAAATCCTCGCTCGCATTGATGCGGATCCGCTACGGTTCATCGAGAGCATGGAGGATCGCGAAGCGAAAGGCCCCCTGGTGACGTTGCCCGATGGCAGCCAGGTCAAGCGCATCCCCGGCTTCAACCGCTGGATGTGGGACGATGATCCGGAAGCACCGTTCTGCGGCAGCATCAGCGTGCGCTGGCAGCCCGGCACCGCGGCGCTGCCACCTCATGTGCTCGGCCATGTCGGCTACTCGATGGCGCCGTGGAAGCGGCGTCGCGGCTACGCCACGCAGGCACTGGCGCAAATGTTGGCGGAAACTCGCGGACTAGGCCTGCCGCACATTGACATCACCACCGACCCGGACAATTTGCCTTCACAGCGCGTGATTCTGGCCAATGGCGGCGTCTTCGTCGAAGCGTTCACCAAGCCGGCAGCCTTCGGCAGCCATGCCGGTTTTTTGTATCGCATCGCGCTCGCCTGAGCGCAGTAGATCTCAGCGACTGAAGTAGTCACGCACCGCTAGCGTGTACTGCGGGCCGCTGATGGCGATCTCGGCTGCAGCCCCCATCGGCAGCGTTACTTTCGCCGGAATGTGACCGAACGGGAAGCCGGTCAGCACCGGGCAGGGTGCAATTTCGCGCAGCGTTTCAATCGCCTCGGCCAGGCTGTAGGGATAGCGCATGCTGGCGGCGGGCTCGCAATCTGTGAAAGCACCGAGGATGATGGCACGCTGCCGGTCGAGGATACCGGCATGCTTCAACTGCCAGAACATCCGCTCGACGCGATAGGGCGCCTCGCCGATGTCTTCCAGCAGCAGAATGCCATCGTTGATCTGCGGCATGAAGGGAGTGCCGACCAGATGGGTAATCATCGCCAGATTAGTGCCCCACAGCGTGCCACCCACCGCACCATGGCCGTGATCAACGTCACTGGTGGCGATCGGGTAAACGTAGCGATCGGATGAAAGCAACGCAACGAAATGACGCTCGGCGAAATTCCTGGCGTCCTCGTTCTCTGTCTGCGCGAATTCGCCAGCAGACACCGGGCCGGCAAAGGTCACAAAGTTCGCGCGCGCCAGTGCGGCGAGGGAAAAGGCGGTGACATCGCTGTAGCCACAAAACACTTTTCTTGAGGCTGCAACATCATCCCAGTCGATGCGTCCGAGCAGGCGCGAAAGTCCATAGCCACCGCGCGCGAAGAGCACCACGTCGGCCCCGCTCGCGAGCGCCCGATGCAGCGATGTCAACCGTTGTCCATCGTCACCTGCGAAGTAGCGCCACTGTGCGGTGGCGTCAATGCCGTCGTCAATGTGGCTGCCGAGCAGCGCGAGCCGCTCGCGGCCACGACGCAGGCGCTCGGCATCGACGCTGCCGGACAGCGCGATGGTGGCAAAGGCAAAAGGGTGGGCGGGGCGCGAGGGACAGATGGGCACAGAAATTTCTTAGCCAACGACAACGACGGTGGGGCAAGCGTATCAGCGTGGGCGATTTGTGACTCACGTCACGAAGCCGGAGGAGACACTGTGGAATATTAGGACGCTTGGCGGGCTCTTTGTCCCGCTAAAGCCCGATCACTACCTCTCGCCACAAGGTTTGCAGCAGTATGAATATGATCCCGCACCCGGCGACACTTGTGGGAAGACGTTTCCACAAACTGATGAGCCTTTGCGCGCTGCCGTGGCTCGGTCTGACATACGCGACGAGCGCAGCTGCACAGGCGCAACTGCCGCCGATCTTCATTGGTCAGAGCATCGCAACCACTGGCAGTCTGGCTGAACACGGCCGCGGCATTGTCCTTGGTGCGCTGGCGCACTTTGAAGAGTTCAACCGCGCCGGCGGCGTAGGCGGACGTCACATCGAGCTGCGTACGCTGGACGACGCCGGTGACAGCACCCGGGCGACGGCCAACAGCCGTTCGCTCGCGGCCATGCCCGACGTGCTGGCGCTGTTCTCGGGCGCGGAGGGTGGCCCCTGCGTTGCCGGTCTGCAGGTAGCGAGTGAACTGAAGATTCCGCAAGTTGGCTGTGCCGCAGGATCGCCGGATCTGCGGGAACCGTTCAATCGCTACAGCTTCCCGATACGGTCTGCGCACTACAGTGAATTCGAGCGCCTGATTGCGAGCGCACTGCAACTTGGCGAAAAGCGCATCGGCTTTCTTTATTCGCCCAACGCCAATGGCGAAAAGCACCTGGCCAACGTGCGCAAGTTGCTGGCGACCAAAGGCGAGACGCTGGCCCTGGCATTGCCGCTCGATGCCAAGGCAACGCCAGATGAACTGGCGAAGAAGATTTTTGACGCGAAGATCGACGTGGTGTTCAACCACGGCAGTTACAGCACGATCGCCGCGATCTTCAAGGCCGACCGCAAGTTCGAGCGGCAAACGCGCTTCATGGCGGTCAATTCGGGCGCGCAGCAGATGGTGAAACTGTTGGGCGAAGACGCCCGCGGACTGGTCTTCACGCAGGTGGTGCCGTTCCCATGGGGGCGCACGCCCAATATCGTGCGCGACTACCGCAACGCGCTGGAAAAGGTCGCGGCAAAGGCAGAACCGAGTTTCAGTTCGCTGGAGGGCTATATCAACGCCCGCGTGCTGACGCTGGCGCTGCAGCGTGCCGGCCCTCGCGTGACACGCGAATCGCTGGTCACCGCGCTGGAAGGCTTGCGTGAGGCCGATCTTGGCGGATTGCGGCTGCGGTATGGCGCCAATGACCGCACCGGGCTGAGCTACGTCGATACGGTTGTCGTCAAGGGTAACGGGCAATTCGTGCACTAGACACGACGGGCGCTTGGCGGAGCGGTTTCCACCGCACCGCCCGACGGTAACGGATCACCCGAGGTTCTTGCGCTGGGCAGTGATCTTCTCGAGTGTGGCGCTAAATCCGGCCAAGCGCTCCCGCTCCTGCGCGACGACCGCCGCCGGCGCTTTGTCGGCAAACGCCGGATTGCCAAGCTTGGCGGTGGCTTTGGTGACTTCGCCGGTCAAGCGGGCAATCTCCTTGTCGAGACGGGCACGTTCGGCGACCGGATCCACCTTGATTTCAAGCATCAGGCGGAACTCACCTACCACCTGCACCGGCGCATCGTTCGCTGGCAGCGTGTCAACGATGCGTACTTCGGATAGCTTCGCCAATGCAGCCAGATAGGGAGCGAACTCGCGCAGCGCCGCTGCGTCGCCCGTAGCGACCAGCGGCACACGATCCGCTGGCGAGATCTTCATCGTGCTGCGCAGCGTGCGGCATGATGTCACCAGTTCTTTCAGCACCGCCATTTGCGCATTCGCTGCCGCATTGACGCGATCTGCCCCGTACTTCGGGAACGGCTGCGTGCTGATCGACGCGCCGGACTTACCCGCCAGTGGCGCCACCTTTTGCCACAGCTCTTCGCTGATGAACGGCATGATCGGGTGCGCCAGACGCAGCGTGGCCTCCAGCTCACGCACCAGCACGCTGCGGGTGCCGCGCGCAGCAGCAGCATCACCCGCCTTTTCAGCGTCGATGAGCTGCACCTTGGCGCACTCCACGTACCAGTCGCAATATTCGTCCCACACGAACTCGTAGAGCGCTTTCGCCGCGAAGTCGAAGCGGTAGCTGTCGAGGCCTTCGGCGATGTCGCGTTTGGCGACTTGCAGGCGGCCAAGCAGCCAGCGGTCGACGAAAGAGAGGCGCTGTTCGCCACCCTCGATGCCGCAATCCTTGCCCTCGACATTCATCAGCACGAAGCGCGTCGCGTTCCACAGCTTGTTGCAGAAGTTGCGATAGCCCTCACAACGGCTCAGGTCGAAGTTGAGCGTCATCGACATGTTGCTCAACGACGCGAAGGTGAAGCGCACTGCGTCAGCACCGTAGGCAGGGATGCCAGTCGGAAAGTTCTTGCGGATGTACTTCTCCGCTTTTTCCTTGTGCGAAGCGAGCATCAGGCCCTGCAACGACTTCACAACCAGCGGCTCGAGCTCAATGCCATCGACCAAATCGATCGGGTCAAGCACGTTGCCCTTTGACTTGCTCATCTTGTTGCCTTCGGCGTCGCGCACCATCGCATTGATGTAGACGTCGCGGAACGGCACCTTGTCGGTGAAGTGCAGCGTCATCATCACCATGCGGGCGACCCAGAAGAAGATGATGTCGTTACCGGTGACGAGTACATTGCTCGGCAGATAGACGCTGTCCTTCGCAAAGCGCGCCTCGTCCGGCCAACCAAGCGTGGTGTGGCACACCAACGCCGACGAGAACCAGGTGTCGAGCACGTCGGGGTCGCGCGTGAGCGGCTTGCCACCACTTTGCTTGAGCGCATCCGCCTCGCTGCGGGCAACGTAGACCTCGCCATCGGCGTCGTACCACGCCGGGATCTGGTGGCCCCACCAGAGCTGCCGTGAAATGCACCAGTCCTGAATGTTCTCCAGCCAGTGGTTGTAGGTCTGCGACCAGTGCTCCGGGAAGAACCGGATCTCGCCGTTCTTGACCGCATCGAGCGCGCGACCGGCGAGGCCTTTCGCGTGCTTGCTGGTCGCCTTGCTGGTGGCGACGAACCATTGATCGGTGAGCATCGGCTCGACGATCTGGCCGGTACGCTCGCATACCGGCACCATGTGCTTGTGTGGGACCGCCTTCTCCAGATACCCCTGCGCCTCGAGGTCCTTCAACACCGCCTTGCGTGCGTCGAACCGGTCCATGCCCTGATAAGGCGCCGGGCCGTTCTCGTTGACGTGGGCGTCGAGGGTAAAGATGGTGATCAGCGGCAGGTTGTGCCGCAGCGAGCAGGCGTAGTCGTTGAAGTCATGAGCGCCGGTGATCTTCACGCAGCCAGAGCCAAATTCGCGATCAACGAAGTCGTCGGCGATGATCGGGATGCTGCGATTCATCAGCGGGATGTCGACCATCTTGCCGATCAGGTGCTGGTAGCGATCATCCTCGGGATGCACGGCCAGCGCGCCATCGGCCATCATGGTTTCCGGCCGCGTGGTGGCGATGTGCATGCCGCGCATGCCGTCAATCGGGCCATGGGTGAACGGGTAGAGGATGTGCCACATGTGGCCATCTCGCTCGACCGATTCCACTTCAAGATCGCTCACGGCGGATTGCAGCACCGGGTCCCAGTTCACCAGGCGCTTGCCACGGTAAATGAGCCCCTCTTCGAACAACTTCACGAAGGTTTCGACCACGCCTTTGGACATGTGGCTGTCCATCGTGAAGTAGCCCTGATTGGCCCCGCTCGCGTCGGCGAAACCCCAGTTGGCGGACGCGCCGAGGCGACGCATTTGCCGCGTGATGGTGGAGCCGGATTGCTCCTTCCACTGCCACACGCGCTTGGTGAACTCGTCGCGCCCCAGATCGTGCCGGGACGTACCCTGCGCCTGCAGTTGCCGCTCCACCACAATCTGCGTGGCGATGCCCGCGTGATCGGTGCCGACCACCCAATTGGTGTTGTCCCCCTTCATCCGGTGATAGCGGATCATGGTGTCCATCAGCGTCTGCTGGAACGCGTGGCCCATGTGCAGCGTGCCGGTCACATTCGGCGGTGGCAGCTGGATGGTGTAGCCAGGTTTGGAGGTGTCACCGCTCGGGACAAAGTAGCCTGCGCTCTCCCAGACCGGATACCAGCGTGCTTCGATGGCGTTGGGTTCGAAAGATTTGGCGAGGGAATCCAGCGCGCTTTGCGCAGCCGGGCTGTTGGCGGTGGCGGACATGGCGACAAAAACGCCGCGACAGGCGCGGCAGCAGTGAATTTCTGGACAAAAATTGTAACCGCGTGGATTACAGCTTTTTCACAGAACCGTTACTGCCAATGGGCCAGAACATGTATTAGTGCAAAAGTCGATTTGTAGCGTTTCCATGCCAAATGCCCAGCCTGAATGGGCGTTCCACGAAAAAGCTGATACTTGGCACCGGGGAGCGGGTGGCCCGCCCTGCGTGCTGAGAAAAGGTACCGCCCCGCCATGCGGCGCCGGGCGCGGCGTCGAACTAGCGCCGCTTGGACAATTGCTCGCGTAGTCGGGCGATCTCCGTATCCACCGCGCGGGAAACGACATCGCGAACCTGGGTGGAGGTATCTTCGGCCACCTGGTCGGCGATGTCACGGGCGATGTCGGCCAGCGCTGCCGTCAGCGATTCGCGCAGATGTGTCTTCAGCGAGCCAGCAGCGTGCAGTTCGAGCTGCTGCATAACCTGACTGTAGACACTATGGCGCATTTCCTCCAGCCGACTGATCAGCAGCGTGTTGAACTGCTCGCGGGCAGAGGCGCCAGTCGTCGTGTTCGGCGGCGTCGCGATTGGCGTGTACGACACCGAATCGCGCGACGCCGGTGACAAACCTGCGCGCGTGGCAGAAACCACTCCAGCTAACCCGCCGGAGACCGCAGCAGCGGACGGAGCAACAACGGGTGGCGCTGACTGGCGTGTAGCGGCCACTGCCGGTGCTGCAGGTGCGGCGCGCGCTGGCTGCGTGCGCGCCGTATCGGCTGGCCTCGACGCAGGCGATGCCCCCGCGTCACCAATCTCGATCTCTTCGACGATCAGATCGGTCAGCACCGGCAACTCTTCCGGCACACGCTGACGCATCATGCGATCAGCCTGCGCGAGAAGGTCTTTGGCGGCGGGAGTGCTCATGCAAGCATTATGCGCGTAAAAGCGGCGGCCAATCTATCAGCGCGGTGATAGCTGCAATGCTGTTGTCATCGGGGCGGGTCGCGCTGTTGCCAACAGACGACGCGGGCACCTTCAACTCGCCTGCATCACCGTGTGGGTCAGTGGATAACCGCGTTCCTTGTAGAACTTCCAGCGCTCTCGTCCGGCAGCGGCGCCTTCGGCATCGCGCCCGATGATCTCGAACATCCGCTCGAAACGGGCGAAAAACGGTGGCGGTTCAGCGCTCAGATTTATCAGTACATCGATGGCGCCGCTGTGCTCGCGCGCATGATCAACGATGATCGGCGTCCTGGCCGCGTGCGGCGACGCCAGATTGACGTGCGGCAGGAACGCCTCGGGAGGTTGCTCCCAGAGCAATGTGTCGAGCGCGGCGGTGGCAGCGGCGTCGGGTGTCACCACCCGAACCCGCCGCCCCTGAGCATAGGCCTTGGCCACCAGCTTTGCCGTTGCCGACAGCGGATTGGCGACGCCGGAATAAAAGCTGATTTCAGTCATCGCGCTCCGCTCACCGCCATCGGCTCACTGACAATAGTTACTTCTCGTTCGCCATCACGTAGTCGACCAGCGCGGCGACCGGGCGGCCTGTGGCGCCCTTCTCCTTGCCCGCGCCCTTGTAGGCCACACCGGCAATGTCCAGATGCGCCCAGTCGTACTTCTTGGTGAAACGCCACAGGAAGCAGGCTGCAGTGATCGCTCCGCCATCGCGACCAGCCACGTTGGCCATATCAGCAAAGTTGGAGTTGAGCGCTTCCTGGTAGTCCTCTTCCAGCGGCATACGCCAGAAGCGGTCATTCATCTTCTTACCCGAAGCAAGGATGCTGTCGGCCAGCGCGTCGTTGCTGGCGAACAGCCCCGCATTGTGCGTGCCCAGCGCGACTACGCAGGCGCCGGTCAAGGTGGCGATGTCGATCACTGCCTTCGGCTTGAATCGTTCAGCGTAGGTGAGCGCATCACACAGGATCAGGCGGCCCTCGGCATCAGTGTTTAGCACTTCGATAGTCTGCCCGCTCATGCTCTTGAACACGTCACCCGGCTTGGTGGCCTTGCCGGACGGCATGTTCTCGCAGGCGACGACGAGACCGACAACATTTTGTTTCGGCTTCAGTTCGGCCACAGCTTTCATGACGCCAAACACGGTGCCAGCACCAGACATGTCCCACTTCATGTGGTCCATGTCACCGGCGGGCTTCAACGAGATGCCGCCGGTATCGAAGGTGACACCCTTGCCAACGAAGACCGTCGGCGCTTCGCCCTTCTTGCCGCCGGTGTACTCGAACACGATGAAGCGCGGCGGCTCGTCGCTGCCGTTGGTCACCGACAAGAACGAACCCATACCCAGCTTCTCGATCGCCTTGCGGTCCATCACAGTCACCTTGAGACCGTGCGATTTGGCCAGCTTCTTGGCCTCGTCACCCAGACGAGTCGGCGTGCAGTGATTCCCAGGCAGATTGCCAAGATACTTCGTGTATTCGATGCCATGGGTCATGGCCACCGCTGCCTTCAACGCAGCTGGAGCGGCCTTGGCCGCGGCTTCCGGCATGCCAAACCGCACCCGCTTGAGAGCGGGCTTCGGTTTGGCGCTGACGCCCTTGGTTTCGTCGAAGCGGTACGTCGCGTCGGAGACGCCCAGCACCATCTGCTGCATGGCATCAACCGCACCGTCAGCCAGCGGGAAGACGGTCAATTCGCCCAACTCCTGGTCGACAGCGCACGCGGCCACGGCACGTCCCGCTGCGCGCGCGTCCTTCGCGCTCAGCGCGTCGCTGCTTCCGGCACCGTAGACGACGACGCGAGGGGCAGTGACACCGGCCAGATTGAACAGCGGCAGCACCGCACCCGCACGTCCGGTAAATGAAGCCGCCTTGACGGCAGCCGCCAGTGCGCCCTTGCTGGCTTTATCGATGTCCTGCGCCGCCCAGGAGAGCTTCTGGCCCTCGTGCACGGCAACCGCGACGACATCGGTCTTGGTATTGGACGGATGGTCGGCGCGCAGCGAAAAGTCGATCATGGTTCGATCTTCCTTATTACAAAAATGGTTCAGTAGGTAAACTCTGCAATTATCG
>Ga0116193_1003274_pt1 | contig 11775 bp, 4 predicted proteins | sample AD_UKC115_MetaG_FD_89892 | JGI IMG/M metagenome (GOLD analysis project Ga0116193, IMG submission 89892) | Active sludge microbial communities of municipal wastewater-treating anaerobic digesters from Hong Kong - AD_UKC115_MetaG | ecosystem: Engineered > Bioreactor > Anaerobic > Digestate | place...
ATTTAGCGTTATTTCCTTTAATAAAAATTTTGGTGAATTATTTTGTTTGTTTTCGCATACAATGTATATATGTTCAGTTTCGTCATAAAATAAATTATATATTAAATTATCCTTATATACCTCTACTTTTGGAGGGTCATTATAATTAATAACATCATAAAAATATAATTTGCTCTGATTTTTGTTCGTTAAATTAGATCCTATAATAAAATATTGACGTGCAACTTCAGTTATACATATTTCTTCAGCATCATTATGTCTATTGGAATCGTGTATAATTGTAAAACTGAGTGTTAATTCATCGGTATTTTTATTAAAATCAGTCAATTCAAAATCAATCTTAACGAATTTTTTAATAGTTTGAAAAAAGATATAACTATGACAAAAATATAAATTAAGTTTATACTCAAGTTCAAATTTAGTTAAATTTAAATTTTCAATCTGATGTTTTTTTAATAATTTTTGTTCCATTGAAAAAACGGCCAGGAAAATTTTATTAGAATTGTCATCACAAAGTAAGTAAGCGATAATGCCATAACCGACTATCCAATTTGATAATATTCTTTCTTGATGAGTAATGTTATCTTGTAGTTTAAAATCGGTAAGATTATCAAAATTAGATTTAGGGATATAAATGGAAGAATTCTTGCTTGGATTTGCCTTATTACAATAATAAATAGCTCCTGTGTTAAAATTTACTTCCTTACCACACCGGCGGCAGTATAATGAATTTAATTTATTTGTTGAGTTGCAATTTTTGCATATTATAACATAATTTTTGCATTTGCCGCAAACATTGCCTTTTATAACGTCATTATCACAGGCAACATAAGGGCAAGTGTTTTTTTGGTTTCTGGACATTTAAAACTCCCGATTATTAAATAATTTCAACAATATAATTAATCAGTTGTATATTTTAGTGCCAAAATATATTTTATCCCTGAGTTTAAAGGTTTTATTAAAAAAATTAACTGTATCGTAAGACAACTTAAATTCAGCTTTATTTAAATCATATTTTAAGTTTATATCAAGGCTGTTATTTAAAGTTTCAATTTGGTATTTCTGCCTTATTGTTGAAATAAAATTATCCATTGAAAAATGATTAATGTCAAATTTGTATAAACATCTGATTAAAGGGCAATTTAAAATAATTTCATATAATTCGAATTTTTTTATTCCTGAATAATTAATACTAAATTTAATTTGATTGTTGATATTATATAAATTGTCATTTATATTTATTAAGTATTCAGCTCGGTTTTCGACAAAATATTGATATGGCGTGTGATCATTTAAAAATGAACTGAATTTATGGATCATATCTTTTTGGTTAAACTCAATATTATCATTTTGAATTAATGAACTATTTAAAGTATTAATTTTTTCTTCAGTAATTCCGGCAATATCGCAGTTGATTTCAAGTTTTTCCCAGTATGATTTTGTACCTGGATTTTCTATTAAAAATAATGTTTCGGGAAATATTATAATTTTTGACTTATTTAAAAGCGGTTCTATAAAATGATAAATATCAATGCAGCCAAACCAATCAGGAAAAACAACATATATTGTGTCTTCGGCGTTTATCATATGTGTTTTAAATATATGCAGAATAACTACTGATAGAGTATTCAAAAATTTCTGTTCAAGATTTTTGTCGAAATTATATTTATAGCCGGAATATAACAGGCTTTCAACAAAAGAATACTCGCAGCCGTCCCGCAAAATACCATCAAAAACATCAACTTTAGAGGATTCCTTTGAAAATACATATAAATTTGAATTTGAACAGAAATATAAGCATATATTTCTTTTAATAAACATCACCAATCTTTTTAATAGCTTCTTTTTCAAAATTAAACCTTAATGGTTGTCTTTGTGTTCCAATTTTATCAATAGCCCAAAAATTTAAATTTTCATCGTCGCTGCTAAATTTTGCAATTATTTTAATTGTCTGGTTATCGTTATTTATATTAATAAAATTTTCAACTATATATTGCTCTCTTGGAATAATGATAGCGCCAAGATTAAAAATACCATTTTTTTTATTTTCCTCATTATTGTTTTTTATTTCCTTATTCTCACTATCTCTGCTTTTATTAATATATATACGTATAAGTATTTCATTGTTATTTGAAGATGATTTGGGTGGAATAAAAAAATCAAATAAAAATTCTTTTGAATTGTCTTCATTTCTTTTGGCAAATGGATGGAATACATTTCGTAAACCGTATCTTTTAAGATAACCATAAGAATATTTAATTTTTTTTACATTTATCTGATATTCTTTATTTGCATCTTTCGCATATTCTGATGCACCAAGCGCAATACCTGTTTTACAATACTGTTCATCAAAATATATTTGTTCTTTGTTAATATTGATGATTTGCGAGAGTATTTCATTAATGCAATTCCTAATTTCAACGCTTTTAAATGTTTGCCCGCTTAAAAGTATTCTTGATAATTTAAAATTATCGCCTTCAATATTTTTTCCAATATCAGTAATATTTTCAACGAGTTTGCAGGCATCTTTAATGACTTCTTTGATTATAGAATAGTATTCATCGTAAGAAATTATTATATCTTTTGTAATTTTTTCAGAAATTTGCTTAATCTTATTTTCTGGAATTACCACTTCTGGATTTCTTCTTCGTTTTGTAAATTTTATTTCATTGTCATCATCATTATTTTCATCTTTAGAAAAAAGTAATTTAATTTTTTCGGCATAATTTAACAGCTGCCTTAGATTAAAAATAATTTGTTTTCTTTCGTCATCTTTATAAGAGTTTAACGAACTTTCTGGATTATTTAAAAATTCATTATTTATATTTAAATTATTATTTTGATTTGTATCAAATTCATATTGAATTTTGCTTAAAATTAATGCTCTGATTTTTTTATCTATTAAATCCCCACCAAAATTTTCACGGCCGTCGTATGCAATAACTGTTGGTTCTAAATAATAATTTTTATCAAATTCAACTTTAACAAGAGCAAGGTCAGTTGTGCCGCCTCCAAAATCAATATTTAATATATATACTTTTTTTTGAATTTCCAGTTCTTTTTCAATTTCATTATAATTTTGCTTTATATAACAATAGATATAAGCTATCGGCTCAGGCAGCCAGCTTACATTATATTTTCTTAATATATTGTGCATAGTTTCTTTCTGATTGGTTATAAAATCAATCGGGATTGTTAGTATTAGTCGTTTGATTTTCTGGTTACGTTTATATTGGATTTTTTTTATTATTTCGTTCATGAATATTCTTATAATTTCATCAGCGGTTTTAATAAAAAAATCTTTTTTTTTGCTATCTACAAGTATAAAACGCTGGTCTTTTCCTAAAAAAGTTTTTATTGATTTTACGCCAAGCATAGGATTTTTTTTGTAATAATTAAATGCTTCAGTACCGATTAAAAAATTTTTTTTGTCTTCAAAATATACAATTGATTTTAATATCTCTTCACCATCAAATTTGAATGTAAAAGTTTCATCTTCTTCAGGGAATGCAACGCAGCTGTTAGTTGTGCCAAAATCAATCGCTACGGTTCCGTTATATTCGGAAGCTGGATTTATATCAAATTGAACATCATAAACTTTCCAGTCAAATAAATTTTCATCAATAAATCCGCTGTTAGATAAAATTTCAAGTCGGCCTTTAACCATAAATGTTTGATTATCTATTGGCCATTCTTTAAGCTTTAAGATTAACGATATCTCATATTTGAAATTAGCGGCGGCTTTATTTGTCTTTTTATTTAAAATTACAACCCTTTTACTTTTGCAGGAACTGTTGTCGTTTTTATCAACTAACTGAACTTCAAGCATCTCTTCAAAAATATTTATGTCAAAACAGCTCTTTATTTTTTCAATTAATTTTATTTTTGGTTCATTGAGTTCATTGAGTCTGTTAAAATTAAGAATTTCATAGCATTTTATAAAAGTTAAAAATATGAGCGGCTTGTTTTCATGGTAGATAGAATAGATTTTTTTACAATGGTCTATCACATTCTTAAATTTAATAAAATGTATTGGTCCGAAGGCACTTTCAAATTCATCCATCTCTTCATGATTAAAAAAAGACGCTTTATTTTCATTTTCGATTAATACATGATTTTCAAAGCTCTTTGATATATTAAATTCTTCTTTTATTTTATCTATCACATCATTAAAATTATCTTCTGATTTAAAATTGTTTTCTATATTATTAATTTTATTGATCCTTAAAATTAATTCATAGATTAAAATGGCGAAATCATTTTTTGGGTTTTCACTAAGCTTAGAAAAAGCATTTAAATATATTTTTGAATCAAGAAAATTAAGTATTTTAATTCCGTCTTTTATTGGTAAATCTTCGCATTTAAAAATAATGTCTTTTATTATCAGGTCATTTGCGTGTCCGATATTTTCAATAATATAATCAATATTTTCATTTTTTATTTCGCTAATTGCTATTTTATTGCTCATGTAAGAGGCTGCTTTGCAGCTTAACTGCGCTGGAAAGCAAAAACCGAATTTTAACTCAATTTTCTCAAAGTCAAAATCATTGTTATTAAAATGGATTTCCCAATCTATAATTCCTGTATGACCAGAATTTTCAGAATTAGAAAATAATGAATCTAATTTCAGAATTAAGTTTTCAAATTCTTTTATAGAAATATTCAGATATTTTGATTCATTTCGTGAAATTGAGAATTCTTTCGTGGAAGGAATTTCAAATAAATCATTTAATAAATATTTTTCATTATTGGATTTGTTTTGAAGGAAAAGATCATTAAGGTTTACCTGGCATGGCAAATCGCCTTTATTTGATATTTTAAACGAAAAATTCTTCCTCTCTAAAATATTAATTTCCTGTTTATTAAATGTTATTTCTTCAATTTCAATAATTGATGGTTTTATTACTTCCAGATTTATGCAGTATCTTGCATATTCAAAGTCAGTATCATATATTTCAAATTTATATTTAATATTATTCTCAAAATTTTTATCAGTTTCAAAAAATATCTCTTTTTTTTCTCCAAAAGGAATCGCGATTTCATTTATGCCTTTTTGAAATCCAGCTGACGACGAAAGCTTTAAAAAATTATTTTGATTAGAGTCCTCAATTGTAATATTTGTGTGTGTTTCACCTTTATTTTTTATAACAATGCTAAATTTTTCTTTAATATCTAATTGATTTATTGTATCAGGAATGTTAAATTCGATAAATGAAGAATTACATTTTGATATATTTTTTCCGGCACAGTCTGAGTTATTGCAAGTATTATTGTATTTTATACAATGCAATGGCCGTTCAACTGCATTTTTAAAACAATAATATATCTCAATCGAATGCAGCCGCCTGCCGCATCTTGAACAAAATATATCATCATTCATTTTTAGTTCATTTGAGCATGTCGGGCATCTTTTTATAGTATTTTCATTCATTTTTATCATTCATTTCACTATTTTTATAGACTAAAATCGTCTTCGGACAATATAATTTTAACCTTTTTTCTCAGTGTTTCGCCGGTTTCGTAATCTAATTCTTGTAAAATTTTACCGTTAAATCTGTTTCGGGTATTTTCCCAATTTGAATTATTATCAGCATTTTCGTTAAAATTATCAAATCTTTCCTGGTCTGAATCAATAATTGAAGCGTAATTCTGCCTGAATGCTTTAATCTCATCCATTATTATGTATAAAAATATTGAACTTATGCTGTCGGGGTTAATTTGTTTGTTTTCGTTAATAATATAGCTTTTTCTTTCAAACAGTTCCTGCTTTATAAGATTTTCCTGATATCTCAGACAGTAGTATAATTTCAATTTGCCGTTATCATTTAATATTTTAAATTTATTTTTCTCAATATCCCAGATGCCAAAATTATTATCACGCATGTATTGGAATTTTAAATAATCACGAATCGCGGTTTCGCCGTCGAGCGTATATATTTTCTTTTCCATTTCATCGAGAAGAAGGGAACCGCCATTTATTATTTCGGTCTGTTCGTCATTTCTTGCGCGGAGGTAGACAAATTTATAATTATTATTTATTTCGTTATATTTTATGATATCGAATAATAATGCATAAAAGTAAATTTTTAATTTTTCTTTATAATTTTCAGCATTCTGCGTGTCAAAAATAGGTATAAGGTCATTAAACATAGTTTTGTTTTTAGCTAAATGTAAAGGATGGCTGTATTCATCGCGCGGCGGTTTTAAATATGCAGGCTTTAGTTCGGCCTGCGTTGTATGCATATAAAAGAGCGGAAACCCATGTAATTCGCAAAAAAACAAGACATTATCTTTTTCTGAAGTGCCATTTCTTTTTCCGACAGTTTTATCGTTAAATTGCTTAAGGTCCAGGTGCTGATCAAGGTGCCGGCCGTCAACCTGCTCATTTACAAAAACAAAATGAAAATAATTTACGTCGTCTTTTACTATGCGATTTTCCTGGTGGCCCATATATTCAACTGATGGTTTGAAACTTACCTCGCTCATTTTCTTTAATAAATTAACTTTTCTGTTTAGTATATGTTCCTGGCCTTCACGGGTTTTAAATATATTGTATTCCAGTTTTTGTGAAATAATTGTGTCTGATACAATTTTTAAAGACTCAAATAATTTTTCAAGCTCGCCGCGTTCATTAATTTCTATTATTTTATTTATAAAATCCTTTATTTCTGGCTTTTCTTCGAGTGAATTAATCGCGTAAAATTCTTTTTTCCAATTCTTTAAATAGTCATCAAATTTGTTTTTTTCTTTTCGCGTAAAATCTATTTTATCGGGTAATTCGACAAATTCATTGGCGGCTTTTGAGTAATATTCGCTTATAATTTCTTCGAATTTTTTATCTTTAGAAATTTCATCGCCGTCTTTAATTAGTATCTGGTTTTGTGAAATTTTAAATTTATTATAAAAATCAAAGCGTTTTTTAAATTGAGCGGATATTCTGTTTAGGTTATTTTCATATGCGGCAATTGAACAAAATGGGAAAAATAAATTTGTGTAACTTGTATCAGGTGATTTTAAAAACATTTTATCGATAACGTTTTTATAGTAACTGTCAATGAATTCACATAATACTTCAACGTTAAAATGTTTTTTGCATATGTCGGCCAATTTCTCGACTATTATCCGGTAATATTCATTAAGTTTATTCGCAAAAGGTTCCTCGTCTTTTTTTATCGTTTTATCAGTTTCTGCTATTAATGATTTTACATTGCGTCTGGCTGAATCTTTTAATAATGAAAATGGAAATCCAAAACCTTCGTCTATTTCTTTTAAATAGTCATCAAATTTTTGCTTTTTTTTGTAAAGCCTTTCATTTTTATTTTTTTCTTTTTTGTACGCTTCGCTTATCTTTTCAATCTCAATTTTAAGCCATGATTTCAGCTCATCTGCTTTAAAAATATTTTCTGACTTGTATTTTTGTATTTTATTTTTTAAGGCAGTAGTTTCATTTTCAAGGCAGGTTATAAAATACTTGGTTTTGTCAATTCCGTAATCGCGTGATACATCGGCGATTAACATGCCTGGTTTAAATATAAGTTCTTCAATTTTTTTTGATTCTAAATTATTATGTTTGATTGAATTAAAATTATTATTAACTTTTTGGGCGTATTCTCCTATATCAGAAGAATTAGTACTATAATTAAGCTTTCCGTCAATCAACTCATTTTTTAATTTTGATATAATAGCGTCAATATCGGTGTTTAATTTTATATTTATGCTTTTTGAAGGGTTAATGCCTATATATTCTGAAACGATTGTCTTTATATTTTCAGTTATGGCGTCATAAATATTGCCTGAATTGTCTGGCATTTTTATCATTTCGTTAAATCTAGGGGAGGCTTCATCTAATTGTAAAAAAAACTCAGACATGAATGACTTGGCCTCTGACTCTACTTTATTTTTATCATATTGATTAGCTTCATAATAGTTTTTTTCAAGTGTAGAAATAACATCGAGTGCTAGTCGCGCGCTGCAGCATTTGTTTATTCGATCTGATGGAATTCCGATTTTAGCTACTCCATAAGATGAGTATTTACAAGTAAACCAGCTGAGATCGATAAAACTTTTTTTGTCGCTGCTCCTGACTATGTCTGAAGAGATGAAAGTATTTAAGTAATTAGCGCAATTTACCTTGGTGCTGTTCTTTATTTCGTTAAACCCTTTGTTGGTTATATTATTAGTTAAATATTCAGCGACACAATCAAATACGTCGGATGTTGTCGCGAATGGCGGTTCTTGGTAACGTTCACCAGTGATAATGTAGCATTCATTAAATATAGGTGTTGGAATTTTTTCTTCAGTCATATCTGGACGCCACTTTGCCAGATAATGCTTGCCGCCAGGCATATATGTCTCAATCTCTTTGAGTGCGGCGTAAGTGTTGGCTCTGAAATGTTCCTGAAGCTGAGATAATTCGCGAAACGCTGAAGATAATACTACATGCGCCGAAATAAAAAGGTTTAAATTTAGCTTAATGCCGAGGTATTTACATAAAAATGCCATGTCAAAAAATGAGCCGCAGCCTGTGCCGCCGGCAATTGAAAAAATTAACTCGACATTAATCCTATTTGTGCTGCCTGTTAATTTTTTTTGTAATGAACGTAATTTTTCCTCTAATTTTTTACGTATCTCATCAAATTCGCTAAAAAATGACAATCGGCTGATCTGGCGCTGCTGGCCTGCTCCTGATTTTACATCTAAAGCATGAAGCCCCTCAGAAGCCCATTTTTTTATATATTGATATTCGGGTTCGTTTATTCTTGAAAAAATTCTTGTAAGGTCAGGAGTAATTAATAAAAGCTCATTTTCCTTAAAATCAATATTTTCTTTAAAATAAAGATCGTTATAAATCCCTCTTTGATCGTATTGAGAACAGCTTTGATCAAGGTCATAATATAAAAATTCAATAGGATTATCTGTTTTATATTTATTTTCATATTTGAGAAAAAGATTTTCGCGGAATCTTAATAATATGTCCTTGCCGGTGCCGCCAAGGCCGATATATAACGTCGGTGCTTTTTCAAATGATGATGCCGCGTCTTTTTTTATTTGATCATAAATGGATTTATTATCCCTGTTTGTTCCGATTATGTTGTAATTTTCTATGGCCATATATATCGTTCCTTTCAAATTTCTTATGAATAAAAGATCACATTATACTTTTAAAACCCAATTCATAAATAAACACAAAATAAGCCAAATAAAAAGTGCATAATCTATTTTATAAAAATCCCATTTGTAATCAAAATAAATTTGTGATGCAGCAAAAATAAATATAAAACATGTAAACAAATTTATCCAAAAATTTTTTTTAAGATCTTCCGGACTGAAATTTTCATCAAATTCATTTGTGCTTTTAAAAGCCATTAAAAAACTAAGTAGAGCTGCAAATGTTATGCTCAATGTAAGTTTACTAAACCAATTATTAAAAATATTTTTAAGCATAATTAAAGATTGTTCTGAAATTTTATTCCATAATTCTGAAATAAAATTACGAGATGGTTCGCCTGCTGTATGAACTGTAGTTTCCTGTGTCGCTAAAGCCGGTTGGAGCGGTTCCTGAATGGAGTGTTCTGGTGGCGTTTGTGTACTTGGCGCAGCCGGAATTTCTGTTTCAGTTGTACCTGAAAGATTTTCGACAATTATTTCAGGTTCCTGGCAGAAGCCGGTATTAGCAAACATAAGCATTATAAAAAAAGTTAAAGTTATAAAAAGATGTTTTTTTGTCCGCATAAAATATACTCCGCTTTTAATTTTTATTAAATTTTAGTGTATAGTTATTTAATGTAATTTCCAAATTATTATAAATTTTAATATATGTTGAAGAGTCAAATTCTTTAATTGTTCCGTCTTCAAGTTTATATTTTTTTATTACATCATAGTTTGAATCAAATTTTTTTGTCATTAATAATTCAAAATTACCGTTATATTTTTTTATTATTATCAAGTCAGGGTTATTTACAGCAAATTCAATAGATGCATTTTTTTCTGTTTCATTCTCATAAAAATTAAATTTTATTATTTTCTTTGAAATCTTTTGTACTCGCATTTCCGTAGTTTCATATTTTTTTATTAAATTTTCTTTTTCAAATAGAGATATTGTATAATCAAATTCATTAAAAAACCATTGTAATCCCTTATATAAAAGGATAAATAAAATAATTATTACGATCCAGACAAGATAAGAAAGAGGGTTTTCTATTTTGCCTGTAATATAAAATTTATCATTATAACTTTGTCCAAGTTCATCTGTAAAAATTATATTAAAAGGTAATGTTATATTTTCATAATAATATGAAGAAGATTTTACGCGGTATTTGAACCTGAATCTATTGTCACTGCCGGTCAATTTAGCTTTAAATTGCTTAATTGGTTGGCTTTTATGATTTAAGTAAACATCCATATTATTAATTCGAGTTGTATCAAACCTTATGTAATGCTTTCCCGGTATAGATGTTTTTACTAATATTTCAAATTCGCCGTACTCGCTGCAGCCGCCTTCGTTAAAAGTGCCAAAATCAAAGTAATAAAATCCGTCTTTAGAGATGCTTTTAACTGTATCTACTATGTTAATCGAATATTTCATATTTAAAGATACTGGTTTTGAATTAACAGTTCGGATATAATCAGGTGCTGGAATATCGGGATAGTATGTTGAGAAAAATATTTTATATGTACCTACTGTATTTGTATCAAAAAATCTTGCTGAAAAAATGTTATCATTTACTTTTGTATCGCCATTAGCAATAACGCCATCATCTTTTAATGTACACTCGTTTGTTATACCGTTTGGTGTTACAATTCTAGCTTTTACGATAGCAGTTTTGTTATGGATACTAGTCTCCGGAATCAAACTGCATGATATATCAATTGGCGCCCCTGTTCCTATTTTTTTCTGCTTAATTTTTATTTTTGGTTCTTGTACATCATAAATATAATAAGTTTTAGGAGTTACTTCAATTGTTTCATTATTTATTTTGACGGCAGCTGATATATTGTAATTACCTTCTTTTTCAAATTTATAGTCGGCCAAAAATTTATCCTGCTCTTGAGATTTAAAAAAATTAAATTTTGAAAGCATGGCTTCTGAACTGTTAAAGGCAGTGCCGAAAATAGAAATTTCTTTGCTGTTTAACAAATTTGAAGTAAGTATTTCTGCTTTAATTTTGGTATTTTTTAGATAATTTATTTTGTTAAGAAATGGCTCGATGAATTTTACAACCGGTGTCTCGGTTACAACTATTGGGATTAAAAGAGCGGCTGGTTCATAAATTGGTGAGTTTGCGTATATTTTTATTTCATGAGTGCCGGTGTTATTTAATTTTAATTTAGTTTCAAAATTACCGTCCATGTTAAGAGATAACTTATTTTCATCGGTCTGGTTTGCCGCGTTTTTATGTAAAGAAGTAACTATTAAACTATCTAACTCGGCTTTGGTCATATCATAACCATTTTTAATAGTTTTGACAATAACTTTAAACTCGCTGCCTTTACTGACTTTGTCATTTGATGGCTCGAGTTTGATTATTTCAAGCGGCTCTGTAGGATATATATGCGTTATGACTTGAGTGGAGTTAGTAAAGTTACATTCATTTTCTTTAAGACGGATTATGAATTTAAAAATATAATCGCCTGGAAATTGTGGAGTAAATTCACCTTTGTAAGAAGATGTATTGCCGTTGACAATAACTTCTTTAGTCGTACCGTCAGGTTGGCTGACTTCAATGCCGGCGCTTAGATTTAATCCATCAAGCGATTTGCAGTCTGCTCTTGATA
>Ga0116193_1003276_pt1 | contig 11771 bp, 11 predicted proteins | sample AD_UKC115_MetaG_FD_89892 | JGI IMG/M metagenome (GOLD analysis project Ga0116193, IMG submission 89892) | Active sludge microbial communities of municipal wastewater-treating anaerobic digesters from Hong Kong - AD_UKC115_MetaG | ecosystem: Engineered > Bioreactor > Anaerobic > Digestate...
ATGGCTTCTTTTTCGGAGAAAATAAGCTTGTTGTCTTTGCGGCTGACATCGAGTATACGCACCCGGATTGGCTTACTGGTGAGTGCGCTCAGTTTCTGCATGATTTCGTCTTTGTCTGCACCACTTACCCGTGGGTAGTGACCGGCAGCCAGCTGTGAAACCGGCAAAAAGCCGCGAATGCCTTCAAGCTCTACGAGCAAACCACCTCTGTTGGCGTCATACGCCTGCACTTCGATGATCTCTCCGGCGTCAAAGACGCGCTGCAGTTCGTCCCAGCCGCGATCTTTTGCGGCTCGACGCATACTAAGCAACGCATACCCCTCATCCATCTCAGGATCGATAACGCTGACTGTTACAGGGGCGCCCTCTTCGAGCGACTGACCATGGCCCACTTCGCGGCGCATGACGATCCCAACGCCCCTAGGACCGAGATCAATCCAAACTTGGTGCTTGCGCACCGAGCTAATTTTTCCCTCGACGACATCGCCCATCTCGAGCTGTTTCAGCTCAGATCCTTCGAGCAAGTCATCCATTGTTATTGTAGTTGATTTTGGCATGTTTCAAATGCCTCCTTTGTAGTGTATTTCCTCCAGAGAACAGCAACTACCAGCAAAAACTCGCAGCGCTCCAATCTGTAAGATTACCTGTCAGTATACCAGAGAAACGGAGGTAAAGCAAAGCGTGCTTTGATGAACGACCACATACCATACTCTAACCAGAAGGACCGGGCGCTTCATGGTGCACATTTGCCACGGCGCATGAGTCTGGGGGCTGAGTAGTGTCAGACAAGCGCAATCATTCTACCCCGGGAAAAAGCACACGAGAGACTTCATACTCACTCGTTTTACCGTACCGGGCATGGTATGATTTGAGAGTAGCCGAGGCTCGAAATATGCCGCTGTGGTGTTCAGAACAACCAGCGAGCGAGTGTGCCGAAAATGCGGCAGAAGACATCATGGGACTCAATGGTCTGTGCGACGTATACGCAGGGGGAATACATTGGCCCCCGCATACATGCGACACTGACATTACCGAGCACCGGACCCATAATCAAGAGAGGGCGGATCATGTATTTAGCAATTGACTTTGGCGGAACAAAAACACTGGTGTGTACTCTCGATGATTCGGGCCGAATAACACACGAAGCTCGATTTGAGACACCGGCCGATTATCCAGACTTTATCAACCAGCTTGCTGAGCAGCTTGCCGCTCTACCAGAACGCCCGTCAACCGGGGTCATGTCGGTACCCGGCTTGGTTGACCAAGTAGCCGGCACGATACTGGCCGTCGGCAACCGACCTTGGCGCGACTGCAACCTTGTCGCCGATATCCGAGAAAAAACCGGCGTAACACTTTCCATCATGAACGACGCACGTCTCGCTGGCCTCGCCGAGGCTATTGCCGTACAAGACACCTACCACCGCGTCCTCTACCTCACGGTCAGCACCGGCATCGGCGGAGCATTCGCCGTAGACGGTCAACTCGTCCGAGAACTCGATACGCTAGAGGTCGGCAAAATGCCCTTATTTTTCGACGGCCGCATGCAAGCGTGGGAAGATTTCGCCTCGGGCAGGGCTATCGTCGGCACTTACAATCAACGCGCCTCAGACATCACAGACCCAAAGATTTGGCGGGAAATTGCGGACAAGCTCGTCCTCGGTATCGCCCCGCTCTGCGCTATTTTCCAGCCTGAGGCCATTGTTTTTGGCGGCGGCGCGGGTATGCACGCCGATAACTTTAAAGATTTTATCCGGCAAGACATAGAGGGAGAACATCTCCATCCTGTCATCACACCACCGAGCGCGTATCTTACAACTACATTTAATGATGAGGCTGTCATCTATGGCTGCTACCAGTTTGCCAAAATCTACGGCATCGTCTAAACATTTGGACCTGCTCGGCCAGCTGCGTAGAGATTACCCTGATATCTCGTTCGTGGATTCTGGTCAGTTCTCATGGCATGCGGGCCGCCGCGATATATCGTATGTCGGCAGAAATATCGACGATATTCGCAGCTCATGGGCGATCCTCCACGAGCTCGGCCATGCGCTTTTGTCGCACACTGATTTTTCAAGTGATTTCGAACTACTCCAAATCGAGGTTGCCGCCTGGGAAAAGGCTCATGAGCTTGCATCACGCTACGGTATCTCCCTCGATCAAGACTATATCGAGGACTGCCTCGACAGCTACCGAGACTGGCTACATATCCGAGCTACATGCCCCACCTGTTTTGTGCGCTGTTTGCAGATCGATAAGCAAACCTACGCCTGTCACAATTGTGGCACCTCGTGGCACGTGAGTCGCTCGCGGTTGTGTCGGCCGTATAGGAAAAGGAGGGGTTCATCACCCCTCCTCGCACAACCGAAATGAATTCGGTTGCACTCTCCACCCTCTCCTGAAGTACGATTTATCGGAAGATTGTGCCTAAATTGGACGCTAAAAAAGGAGGGGTTCATCACCCCTCCTCGCACAACCGAAATGAATTCGGTTGCAATAAAACAAAAATATCCCCGAATTTATTTCGGGGATATTTTTATAACTATCAGGAAAGAGCAGCCGGAGCTGGCGAATTCATTTCGCCACTCCGCGCGATGAGAGAACCTATTTCGGTTCTCTCATTATTACCCTTTTTTGGTACGCCGGCTAATGCGCCCACCGATTGCGCCGTATACGCGAGCGCGTTCGCGACCCGCATCACCAGCGGCAAAACCGCCCGTATGACCGTTTTTGCCGCCCTTGGCGCCGATTTTTGCATAAAAATCGCTGCCATACTTTTTCTTGTTCGTTGCAGCGGCTGCTTGACCGCCAGCTTTCGTTCCAGCCATAGTAACACCTCCCAAAGTGTTGTTTGCGCCCGGTCTTTCCCTAGGTGCAAGCTGATGTAATATTGATTCAAAAAGAAAAGGGCTTGTCAGGGCTGTACGGAGGTACAGCGCAGACAAAACCCTCTTATCCTTTCGAATTGTTCTTATACTAGCATTTGTTTATGCTTATGTCAAGGTTATTGTGGACTAATTCATTGAGCAACTATTGTGAGTGTCAGCCCGATACTATAGTTCGTGTAGTACTGTTCTCCTGGGATCGTTTGCGCGATAGAGATATCTGTCATGTCCCAGCTACAATTGATGTCGCCGCCGGCACTGGTCAGTAGCGGTATTGCATCCGTCACCCCCTGGCTGAGAGCCCTACTGACGCCCTTCGTGATACCCGTCATATTACAGCCATTTGTCGATGAAGTAACAGTGGAGGCCGAGGCATCTATGGTCATTTGGCCACCGGTTCCGTCGGGGTCCGTTCCGTCGCTACATCCGCTCGAGGTCGGATCGTTGACGTCATAGGTGTTTGTGCCGCCATCTGACCATACCGCAGTCGGGCCGTTGGTTGGCGCGATAGAAAGCTGCCAGCCTGGAGTCGCTGTAGTATTTGTGACACGTATTTTCTGAGTGGCTGATCCGAGTGTAGCCGTAGCGGTCTGGCACGTGAAACCGAACGTCTGACTCGCAAAACTAACCGTGGGCGAAACCACGCTCGCGCCGGCCCCATCGACAATATCTGTCGCGAGCAGAATGGGCTTGAGTCGAAAGGCCGCGATTTGGCCTCTCCAAGAGTTGTTGACAGTTGCCGTTGCAGTGGTGGTGTATGTGCCATTTGTAGTCACGTACCTGTCGGCAGCCGCGAAGTATGCCCGGGTATTGCTCTTAAAATCGTTGCGCTCAAGAAATGTATTGGAGTAAGCCGAATATGTACCGTTTCCCAGTGCCGAAAAAGCCGCAAAAATGATCGCCGGCGAATACGTACTCGTCAGTGATCCCGAAGCGTGTGCAGTACCGGTTCCAGATGACTGGGTACCATTGGTCGTTCCGTATACTGCGGTTTCCATGGTGCCACTGTACTCATAGATATGTATGCCCATGCGTCCACTCTTCCCTGTCGCGCTCGCACAGGTTATAGTACCTTCGGTGCCAGCAGATATTTTATAGAAAATGCCCTGCGAAGGTGTACCGGCTTCATTTTTTACGGCAGTAAAGCCAGTCGGCACCGTAAACGTGGTGCTTGCCCGCGACCCGCAGACAGCGATCAAAAGTCTGCCTGTGACTGGGGTTGGGCTAAAGGCAACCGACAGCGTAGAATTATTGGCAGCAGCAGTCTTGGTCTGCACCAGTACTGCCACTGCTTCTGCCTTCTGAGCGGGCGACAAAACAATCGCTACGGCTACGAGGGCTTGAGCAAATACCATGAGCCCACCCCACGCTTTTTTCCGTTGGCGACAAATATTACTCATACGATCCTCGTCGCCTAGGTACCCTGCTGCTTACTCGAAGGTTTGGGCTTCGTCGTCGGTTTGTTTTTTGTAGACGAGCTTGTTGAAGGCTGACGCTTCGCACTAGCTTTTTTGCGCCTTGGCCTCACCGCTGTCGCATTTTCTGCATACTGCACCTGGGGTGACCAGGCCGAGCTCGGTGCGGCCCAATTGTACGTACTGGATTTTTTGCGGCGGACAGGTGTAATCGGTTTAACGGCAGGCGGAACGAAATGAGAAGTAGAAGCGGTTTTTTCTGGCGTAGACATACTGTTTACACGACGATCCAAGCTTGACGAACGTGCGGGTTGCGGAAACACGCTTTCAGGCTGCGCTGGCGGCGCAGAGACTTCTCCATTGACCGGCACGTCCCAAGAGTTCTTGCGTCCAGATCGCCTCGGTAGTAGCACTGTCTGGCCGGCTTTGAGCAAATATGGAGGCTTGATGGCATTGAGCCGGGCAATCTTCTTCCACTTGGCATTCCGCGACTCAGCCAAGTCCACAAGCGTATCGCCTGTTTTGACCACATATGCTTCCCATTTTTTTGCTAGACGCTTGGCTCTGTGTTTTTTGCGCCACAACCAGAAAAGCAGGATGAGAGGCAGTAAAATGACTCCTACCTCGATAGCAATTGCCCTCAGGTCGGGGATGATAAAAAATCGTTTTGATTCAGTACGTATTCTTTTTTGGCTACCGATGTTTTCGCCAATGCCGTCGACAATGTTTGCATTGTAGCTGAGCGATACCCGAGCTTTGTAAAAGCCTCCCCAAAAAGGTCGCTCAAATCTGTAAGGCCAGCCCGTGGTAGCTCCTGGCATGATAGGATATTTTGCATCATCAAGTATGCGGCTTTTTTGACCAAACATACTGAAAATCTGCGCTCTTGCCTGCACGTCCAAGGATACATTACCGCTGTTTTTGGCGACCGGAGACACCATGTACGACCCGTCTTGGTTGCGCGTAGCATCAATACGTACGATGTGGAGTTCTTTACGAATCACTCCTGGGACAGTTACTGCTATCCTGACAGCCCCTCGAAACCCGAGCTGAATACCCGATCCAGACGTCTTGGCGTAGCTCTTTGTGTCTTGAAACGTGACGCAGCCACCATGCTCACCCGGGCCAGCGTCTTTTGGGGTAGTGATGGTGAAGTCAACCACCTCCTCAGTGTCTGGCGCAAGTGTAATTTGCTGTTTACTCAACATAACCCACTTGCCCACCCCCGTTTTTTTCTCATTATTTTGGCGGCAAGAAAATGACCCGTCGACTGCCATCACCGAATCAACCGCCCCCAGATTGATAGTGCGCGTATCTTTAGTGGAATTGACGATTCGGATACCGTCTTTTACGGTTTCACCTGGCTTTAGTTTTTCTATAAAAATATTGGCAGTGCGCGGATTGTCAGACTTCGGGTAGGCGGGCGTGCCCCAACGGAAAGCGACTGCGCACTTACTGCCGGCATAGCTGCCGTACCCACCAAAAAACCACAGATAACCCCTAAAATTACCCTCATTGTTTTGGTCTTCATCTTAAATAGTATGGTACACGCTTTTGCTTTATTTTTCCATATAAAAGAGCCTGTGCTATACGCACAGGCTCGAGGCGCAACTCCAGAGGGATTATTGCTGGGTGAACGTAATGTTCATAGGGAGCGAGTAGCTACCGCTAGCCTGTTCGGCTGGGATCTTCTGGCTCAAAGAGTAGCTTGTAAGCTCTGCGTTATAGGCAACCGTACCGGTGCTGTTCAGCAGCGTGACAGGTGACGTACTCGAAAAAGCACCACCTGGTGTTGACTGTGTTGGAGTGCCTCCACCGGCGACTTTGGTAAATGTACCTGTGCCGACAGTCAGCTGCCCAAAATCACAACCAGTGTTGGTAGCATCATTGTACTTGTAGTTGTCAGTACCGCTTGTCCATTTGTCGGTTGCGGGAGTGACAGCATTTAGGTCAACTTTGATACCTGCTTTTTTAGGGTTCTTGACCGCGATTTTTTGGGTAGCAGTACCTAACGTAGCCGTAGCAGTTTGACATGCAAAGTCAAAGTTAACAGCACCGAAAGCCACCGAAGGGCTGGCTACGGAGTTGCCGCTGCCGTCGACGATGTCAACTGACTGCGTCCCGGCATTAATAACCTGTGTGAAGCTCGGATTAGTTGCGGCAAAGGCGGCTGTAGGTAGCGCTACAGCTGCAAAGGCCGTGACCAAAGCGAGCAAACTTAGTTTCTTACGCATAATGCGTGAGCTCCTTTTTTGTTTTATTTTTTTGTTTGTACCTACCCCTGTCAGTCCTGGGGTAGTATCGTACTCCATCATAATACGGCTGCAAACGAGGGGAATCAATGGTGTAGTGAATATTCCAACGTAATATTTACAACATAAATTTTTAATATGTGAATCTGTAAATATTTATTTTGACAACATATATAATTTTCAAAATACGCATCCGTCCAAGCTGTACTTTAGCGTTTGAGTATAGCTATGAAGCGGTCGCGATTTGTTTTTTTTTCAAATCGTTTAGCGTCACAACTGCTGCAAAATCCGCAGCTTCGAGTTTATCATTGCCTGAAGCGATTTTCATGTTTTATCTCAATAACGGCTTTATACGCCATAGCTAAAGCCAGAGCGGAGCCTTTTACGTCTGGATTTATGAAATCATCTCTATCTGCAAGGGGCTTTACCATCTCTAATTCCGCCTGGATTTCTTTGAGTAGTTCCATCTCTGTTTTGACTTTTGATAGATCGTACTGAGCACTAATGATTTTCTGAACTAGTGCTCTGAAATCTTTATCTGCTTCGTTCATATCTGTCCTCCTCTTTAATATTTACCAAATACGTTATTTCAAATATGTAATAATATCTCAAGATAATTATTTTTTTGAAAAAGGATGTCAGAATTATATACACTTTATGATATGAAATATTAATTGCTGGTGTTATGTTACCCCGCATCAAGCGAGTATTTTTTAGATAACTAAAGAGGTCTAGGGGCTTATTTTATTAGCGGCGGCACACACGACTAGGTCCGTCTGCCGCGACAAATGAGCTCCTATGGCTATTCTTGATTAGTCAGCGCGTGGCATACCCCGACCCGCCGGTCCATGGGAGATTCATAAATACTCCCCTATGCACCCGTGGTCTAAAGATAGGAAGTTTGGGGTAAATAAAAAGAGACCCGGTAAGGGTCTCTTTTTATTAAAACGGCACCGTGCTATTTTCCCAGGGCTAGAAGACCCAAGTATTGTAACCGCTGAGAGGCTTAACTGCTGTGTTCGGTATGGGAACAGGTGTGACCCTCTCGCTATGGGCACCGAGGCGGCTACGCCTAATGAGACAAACCTTACGGTTTTTCTCATCGCGCCGAGAAACGGAATAAATCCGTTTCGCGGGCTGCTCTTTTCCCTCGTCCGAGGTAAGTCGCGGCCTATCACGATGTCCAAACTCTGTTACAAAAGTACGGATAAGTTAGAAAAGATCAAAGCAATTGTTTTGGACAAACATTGCTACCGGTATGATAAAACCACACCAATAACCAGTCAATGCACTTTTATTTCCTATGAGACGAACTCGAAAAAACGAGCTAATCTCTCCTCTTCCCCAAACTGGGAAAAGAGCAGCCCGAGACGGCGGCTTAACCGGCGCCCGGCGCGATGAGAAAAACCCGCGATAGTGGGTTTGTCTCATAGGAATGTAAAAAGTCAATGGGACTATTAGTACGCTTCGACTGAATGCATTACTGCACTTACATCTTGCGCCTATCAACGTGATCGTCTTTCACGGTCCTCATAGGGAAATCTAATCTTGAGGCTAGTTTCGCGCTTAATATGCTTTCAGCGCTTATCTATTCCGCACGATAGCTACTCAGCAATGCCCTTGGTAGAACAACTGATACACCAGCGGTGCGTCCGCCCCGGTCCTCTCGTACTAGGGGTAGATCCTCTCAAATTTCCTTGCGTCCACAGCGGATATAAACCGAACTGTCTCACGACGTTCTGAACCCAGCTCACGTACCTCTTTAACCGGCGAACAGCCGGACCCTTGGGACCTGCTCCAGCCCCAGGATGAGATGAGCCGACATCGAGGTGCCAAACAGCGCCGTCTATGTGAACTATTGGGCGCTATAAGCCTGTTATCCCCGGGGTAACTTTTATCCGTTTGCGCTGCCGATACCACTATCATTCACCAAAAGGTGAGGACAGCGGGTCACTAACTCCGACTTTCGTCCCTGATTGGAATGTACTCCTCACAGTCAAGCTGGTTTATGCGTTTGCACTATCACTTCGATTTCCATCCGAAGCTAACCAACCTTTGAACGCCTCCGCTACTCTTTGGGAGGCAACCGCCCCAGTTAAACTACCCACCAGACACTGTTCCCACACCCGTAGTTACGTCCAACGAATCTAACGTTCGCCGCAACTAAGGGTGCAGGTGAGAGTAAGACTACAACAAGGGTGGTATTTCACCGGCGCCTCCGCAAATACTGGCGTATCTACATCAATGGCTCCCACCTATCCTACACATGTTGCAGCCCGACTCAATGTCAAGCTGTAGTAAAGCTCCACGGGGTCTTTTCGTCCTGGTGCGGACAGACGGCATCTTTACCGCCAATGCACTTTCACCGAGTCCTTCGTTGAGACAGTGCCCACATCGTTACACCATTCGTGCGGGTCAGAACTTACCTGACAAGGAATTTCGCTACCTTAGGACGGTTATAGTTACCGCCGCCGTTCACCGGGGCTTCAGTTCAGTGCGTGAACACATCTCCTTAACCTTCCGGCACCGGGCAGGTGTCAGCCCCTATACATCCACTTTCGTGTTAGCAGAGACCTGTGTTTTTGGTAAACAGTCGCGTGGGCTCTTTAGCTGCGGCCCCGTCACACTATCTATCACTAGATTGTGATCTGGAAGCTTTGAGCGTCAGATTTCCTTAATGACACTTTGTCTTCAACATTTTTCTCGATTTGCTGTAAGAAGTTTGAAACTTACAGACTTAATTTGAATTTCTAAAAAGAAAACTGACAAATAGCTCCTATCACAAGTGATAAACACTGTGACGGGGCAGACCTTATCCCTAAGTTACGGTCGCTATATTGCCGAGTTCCTTAACGAAGGTTCTCTCGTACGTCTTGGTCTACTCGACCTGAGCACCTGTGTTGGTTTGCGGTACGGGCGGATATACCCACGCGCACACTTGCTTTTCTAGTCAGCACCTTCACAAGAATTCTACCTAAAGGCAGTTTTATTCGTACCTATTTCTGATACTTAAACGGATATAACCATGAATCCGCTCTTGCTAATATGCCGCGCACAGTGTGCAAAGTATAACCGGTACGGGAATATTAACCCGTTGTCCATCGCCTACGCTACGCGCCTCGGCTTAGGCCCGACTAACCCTGAGATGATTACCATGGCTCAGGAAACCTTGCTCTTTCGACGGACAGGATTCTCACCTGTCTTATGGTTACTCATTCCAGCATTCTCACTTCCTCACGCTCCACCGAACCTCACGATTCGACTTCACCGCTGAGAGGAACGCTCCTCTACCGCTACAGTAAACTGTAGCCCATATCTTCGGTACTATACTTAAGCCCCGTTACATTTTCCACGCAAGATCTCTTGACGAGTGAGCTGTTACGCACTCTTTAAATGAATGGCTGCTTCTAAGCCAACATCCTCGCTGTTTAAGAAATCTCACCTTGTTTCCCACTGAGTATAGATTTTGGGACCTTAGATGATGGTCTGGGCTGTTTCCCTTTCGTGCGACGAGCTTAGCCCCGCCGTACTGACTGCCGTGATTACACACATGGTATTCGTAGTTTGATAGGGGTGGGTACCGTTGCCAGCCCCAGTCCCTTTCAGAGCTCTACCCCCATGTGCTACTACACGACGCTAGCCCTAAAGCTATTTCGAGGAGAACCAGCTATCTCCAAGTTCGATTGGCATTTCACCGCTAACCACAGCTCATCCAAACACTTTGCAGCGTGTCCTGGTGCGGTCCTCCACGACATGTTACTGTCGCTTCAACCTGGCCATGGTTAGGTCACTTGGTTTCGGGTCTAATCCATAGTACTTATTCGCCCTATTCAGGCTCGCTTTCACTGCGCATCCGTCAGATGACTTATGCTTGCACTATAAATTAACTCGCTGGATCGTTCTACAAAAAGCACGCCGTCACAGAATAAATCTGCTCCGACTCCTTGTAGGCACTGAGTTTCAGGTTCTATTTCACTCCCCTCCCGGGGTTCTTTTCACCTTTCCCTCGCGGTACTCGTTCACTATCGATCACGTAATATATTTAGCCTTGGAAGGTGGACCTCCCGGATTCAGACAGGGTTTCTCGTGTCCCGTCCTACTCAAGAAAACACATATAAAGTCAGCTTTGTTTTCGTATACGCGGCTTTCACGCTCTCTGGCTAGTCATTCAAACTATTCTACTAACGAAGCCGATTTCTTACTTTACAGATCATATTTCCAGATGACCTTCACAAACAAGAGGTTTCGAAGAATCGAAGACTCTTGCTTGATCATGTGTAGACTTACAACCCCTTATAGATATTCGTCTGGTTACTTATCCGTCTGTAAACAGACGGAAATCTATAAGGTTTAGGCTCTTACCATTTCGCTCGCCACTACTCTGGTAATCGTTGGTTACTTTCTATTCCTCATGGTACTAAGATGTTTCAGTTCCCATGGTTCCCTCACATTATCCTATGTATTCAGATAACGGTAACATGACATAACTCATGCTGGGTTTCCCCATTCGGATATTTCCGGATCAAAGCTTATTTGCCAGCTCCCCGAAACTTAACGCAGGCTATCACGTCCTTCATCGGTATTACGTGTCAAGGCATCCGCTCAGTGCCCTTATGTAACTTTTTATGCATTGGTTTGACCAGTTATTGGTGATTACCAATAACTTGCCGTTGTCCAATTTAAAAGACCAACTAAATTGTTAATATACTAACTCTCGCACACTATGGAACTTAAGTTCACATGTAGGCTTTGGCAACAATGGATTTACTCCAGTTAGTTGACCCAAAAACTCATATTTGAACTCAAGAGCTAACAAAGTGTAACAAACACAGTTTTAATTGTAAAGTACTAAGCGCCTCGCAATTCATTTTGGCAATAAAAAAGCCTCTGAAGATTGATGATTTTTTCAACCGCCAGAGGTTTCAACCCTTGAAACATTCGCTTAGTACTTTTAATATTACCAAATACCTTAAAACAGGTCAATAGTTATAATATATTTGATGTATCAGTTACAACGCTTATGGTTAATTTGATCTGTTATGTGTCCATTTGAGATTGCCGTAGGAGTTCAGAAATTATCAGTTGTCTTACTTCGGCTTTATACACATTACTGTGGTTACCCTCTATGCCGCAGAAGGTTATATCAGGATAATTGCTAGCCCGCCTCTGACTATCTTTATAAGATATCAATTCATCGTCTATAGCGTGAAATACAGTCACAG
>Ga0116193_1003277_pt1 | contig 11770 bp, 6 predicted proteins | sample AD_UKC115_MetaG_FD_89892 | JGI IMG/M metagenome (GOLD analysis project Ga0116193, IMG submission 89892) | Active sludge microbial communities of municipal wastewater-treating anaerobic digesters from Hong Kong - AD_UKC115_MetaG | ecosystem: Engineered > Bioreactor > Anaerobic > Digestate | place...
AATGGGCCGCTTCGGCGTGGTTCAAAAGAATTTTCTGCAAGCATCGCTGGGTGAACTGGCTACATTCAGCGATGTGCGCTCTATTGGCCTTTATGATCCGGCCGGAACGCTGCTCGTCATGGCGGGCGACAAGATCAATGTGTCGCGCGAGGCGCTGGTCGATCCGAATCCTCGCTGGCAAAACGACTCGCTGGTGGTGACGAATATTGTCGAACTCGGAACGCAAATGGGGGATCGGCCAAGCTCCGATGGATTGCGCCGGCGCATGAGCGCCAGCGCGCCATCTGCTGCCGGGCGCGCCATGGAACGTTCTTTTTTCCCTCCCCCACGTCCTTATCCCGAAGGGCACCAAGGGCGCGACATTCGCGATTCCAGTTATCAGCGTGAGGAACGTGAGCGACGCAGCCGTGAAGGGGACCATCCGACCAGCCGCACGGCGGAGTTTCGCCGCCCGCCGTGGATGAATGAGGATATGTATCGCAATTTGCTGCGCCTGCAGGGGCCTCACTATATTGCGATTGCCATGACAGCCTCTCAGATCACCCGTTTGGCCGCTCGGGACTCATGGATGCGCGCCACGCTGGCCTTTGTGGCGCTGATTGCCGCCTTCGGATTAAGCGCCGCATGGTTCAGCCTCAGCCGCTCGTTTGACTTGCAGGTGCGATTGGTTCGCGCGCAGGAAGTCAACACGATGCTGCGCGAGATGAATCTGGCCGCCGCCGGGTTGGCGCATGAGACCCGAAACCCGCTGAATCTGGTTCGCGGAATGGCCCAGATCATCTCCAAGGAATCGCCTTCACCCGAAGTGAAGGCGCGCGCCAGCAATATTATTACCGAAGTGGATCGCGTCGCCAGCCGCCTCAATGAGTTCATGGATTACTCGAAGCCAAGGCAGGCAAATATAACGGCCACAAGGTTGCGCGCGCTTGTCCATGACGTCATCGAAGTGCTACGCACTGACTTGGAAGACAAACGCGTGAAGGTACGCATTCAAGGCCCAGATGCGCAGGTGCAGGCCGATCCAAACCTCCTTCGCCAGGTATTATTTAATCTCCTGCTGAATGCCCTGCAGGCGGTGAATGAAGGCGGAGAGGTCACGGTCGTCTTAACTCCCAACGGCGCGCATGAGTTCGCGCTCGAGGTGCGCGACAACGGCCCAGGCGTGGCCCCCGATGCGCGCGAGGAGATTTTCACCCCCTATTACACCACCCGCCCCGAAGGAACCGGACTCGGGTTGGCGATCGTGCGGCAGTTTGTCATGGCGCATCAGTGGGATATCCGGTATTTGACAAGCAAGGAAGGGCTTTCGGTTTTCCGCATCTCCGGAATGAAACTGGTCTGACGCAAAACATGGTGCCAACAGAACGCGATAAAGAAGGCCTCGCCGAGCATCGGATTCTGGTCGTGGATGATGACAAGGCGCAGCGTGGATTGCTGGGCGGATTTCTCTCCAGCCAGGGGTTTCCTGTATCTTATGCCGCCTCGGGCGAAGAAGCGCTGGCGGTGCTGGATCGCGACGCCATCGACATGATGATCAGCGATGTGCGCATGGGTGGCATGTCGGGGTTGGAAACCTTGCGGGAGGCGCGCAAAAAATTCCCACGCCTGCCTGTGCTGATGGTCACGGCGTACGCCGATATTCACGATGCCGTCGGCGCCATTCGCGATGGCGCCATTAATTATCTCGAAAAGCCCATCGACCTCGATGAACTGCTGAACTCCGTGCGCCTGTCCATGGGATTGAAGATTCAATCCGCCGCTCAGGATACCGCCAGCCACAAATTGCCTGAGGACGTGGTGGCGCAAAGCGCACAAATGCAGGAGGTCATGCGCGAGGCCGCATTGGTTGCCCCATCCGATGCGCGCGTGCTGATCACTGGCGAAAGCGGCACAGGCAAGGAAGTGGTTGCCGACATGCTGCATGCCTGGAGCAATCGTGCCTCTGGCCCCATGATGAAAGTGAATTGCGCGGCCATCCCCGAAAACCTGCTTGAAAGCGAACTCTTTGGCCATGAGAAAGGGGCCTTCACCGGCGCGGCAGCACGGCGCATGGGCCGCTTCGAGGAAGCGAACGGCGGCTCTGTTTTTCTCGATGAAATTGCCGAAATGTCGCCTTCATTACAGGCGCGACTTCTGCGCGTGACGCAGGATGGCTCCTTCCAGCGCGTGGGATCCAACAAAGAAATCCGCTCCGATGCGCGCATTATTGCAGCCACCAACCGAAACCTCGAAAAGGAAGTGCGCGAGGGACGCTTCCGCGAAGACCTGTTCTATCGCCTGAATGTGGTGGAGATTTATGTGCCGCCGCTGCGCGAACGCCCCTCCGATATTCTCCCGCTGGCGCAGCATTTCATCGCGCAATTCTCCGGCGGACGCGCCCGTTTGTCCTCATCGGCCAGCGCGGCGCTGGAGTTGTATCATTGGCCGGGAAATGTGCGCGAATTGCGCAATGCCATGGAACGCGCGGCGCTGCTGGCGCGCGGAGAATTGGTGCTGGCCGAGCATCTGCCGCAGCGTATTCAGCAGATCACCAAAAGCGCCGGCATGGAGCGCCCCGAGGAATCACCGGTCAAGCGCATGCAGGAAGTTGAGCGCACGCTCATCTTGAACACCTTGCGCGAGTTGAACTTCAACCGCAGCGAAACCGCCCGCCGCCTCGGCATCAGCCGCCGCGCCCTTCTCTACAAACTCCGCAACTTCGCCGAACAGGGCTATGCCATTGAAGGCTGAGCATTGTCTTATTTATGGCTCTTTCTGATTTCCGAAAATTGAGCAGCCTCTCTCAATGCATTGCGCCGTCTGCCTCCAGACTAAGTTTGACTTTTCATTGCTTTCTGATTCCTGCTGGCTCCAGAGGAGAATGCGCTTGAAGTGACCAACGCGGAGAATCCTTTCACATTTTCGGATTCTTGCTGGCTCCAGAGGAGAATGCGCTTGAAGTGACCAACGCGGAGAATCCTTTTTCCACTTTCGGATTCTTGCTGGCTCCAGAGGAGCCCAACATCTGTAGCTTGGCCACACAACCATGATACAAGCCCCTGTAGGGGCGACCCATGCTTGCGTTCGACCATAGGTGTCGCTCCTGCGGAGCTGCAATCTGTCTATACCGCTCAGCTACAGATGTTTAGCTCCTCCCTATGTGTTTGGCGCAAATCTATAGATCTCGATAATTTAAGTTATTCCAAGGCGGATCTCATGGAGGGGTTAAGCCCCCGTCAGGGGGCAGACATTAATAGATAGATGCCTTTCGCGTTACAATCGGCTCCGTAAGGAGTCGAACTGTTCGACCCCTGACGGGGCCGGAATCAATTATGACAGGTTGTGCTATTAATGCGCGCCTCCCATGGAGGCAACGACTCCTACGCAGGCAACAACGAGCGCATCGGCCCGCAAGATTAATAACCTGAACTGTGCTGTTAATACGCACTTCCTACTTCGGATTCTTGCTGGCTCCAGAGGAGCCCAACATCTGTAGCTTGGCCACACAACCGTGATACAAGTTAATAGATAGATGCCTTTCGCGTTACAATCGGCTCCGTAAGGAGTCGAACTGTTCGACCCCTGACGGGGCCGGAACCAATTATGACAGGTTGTGCTATTAATGCGCGCCTCCCATGGAGGCAACGACTCCTACGCAGGCAACGACGAGCGCATCAGCCCGCAAGATAAATAACCTGAACCGTGCTGTTAATACGCACTTCCTACGCAGGCAACAACGAGGGCATTGAACGCAAGAATTAACTAAGTTCGCTACTTTTTCTTCGGCATCTCTGTCAGCGGCACGCCGGGGATGGCGGGTTCGCCGGGAATCGCGGGTTCGCTCAAGACTGTTGGCTCAATGACGCGCATCGACTTCCATTTTCCCTGCAAGAACCGGAAGAGAAAGTTCAGCCCCAAAATGCAGACATAAGCCGTCAAGAAGCTCCATGCCACGTAAATGGCGCCATGTTTTAATCCACTGGCCCAGACGGTTGGCGCGACCATGATGCTGAAGCCCAATCCCAGCGTCATCCACATGACATATTTCGTATCGCCCGCACCTTTCAGCGCCGAGGCGAAGATGATGTTCAGCGTGTCGAAGATGCAGTAAAATGCTACGAATCGCAGCAGCAGTCGCGCGATGGGCCGCACCTGCTCGAACTCCGCCACATTGGCCCGCGCGGCGAATGGCGCCATGAAGGTATCGGGAAACAGCACGAACAATACGCCCACCGAAACCATGTAGAGGAAGGTCATGTGAAAGACGGAACGCGTGGATTTGGCGGCCAGATCGGCGTCATCGGCGCCCAGGCGCTGCCCGACCATGGATGAGGTGGCGATGCCAAAGCCGATCATCGGCAGGAAGGCCAGCATGTTGATGTTGAAGGCCAGTGTCGTCGCGGTCAGTTCATGCGCGCCAATGCGTCCGACCAATTGAATAAACAGCGTGAAGACCAGAATGTCGGACATGAAATGAAAGCCGCTGGGCATGCCGTAGCGCAGGAGGCGCTTGAACAAATCGCCCTCAAAATGCCAGCCGCGCAGAGTGTTGTATTCCCGCCGATTGCCGGGCGAAAAGAACATTAGCGAGAAGGCAATGGCATTGAAGAGAAAGGCGGCATCCGTTGCGATGGCCGCGCCGGCAATCCCCAAGGCCGGCATTCCCAATTTGCCAAAAATCAGTCCATAATCGAGCACTACATTGATTACAGTGGAAACGGCGTTCACCCACAACACGGGCCAGGTCTTGCCGCGCCCGCTGTAAAACCCGGAGATCGCGCCGGCGTAGATATTGAACCCCGAACCCATGCATAACACGCGGAAATAACTGACTTCCATTCGCTGCAACGTGGGGCCATGTCCAGCGAGGTTGAAGAACACTGGAGCAAACGGAATGAGGCTGGCCAGAATGGCGAAGGCAATCACGGAAAAGTAAAGCGATTGCCAGACCGATGGACCAACGCGGTCGTGCCGCTGCGCGCCATGATACTGCGCCACGAACGTATTGGCGTAGGAGGCCGTGCCCAGAAAGAACGAAACGGCGGCGAATTGCAGACTGCCCGCGGCCAAAGCGGCCCCCATCGCCTGCGGGTGATACCAGCACAGGAACATGCGATCCACGAACATCTGCACGGTCCACGAACCGGCGCTCAGGATCAGCGGGATGGCAATGTGCAGGGCTTCGCGATAGCCGCCCGGCTCGCGCCAGTGATTGGGGGAGAAGAGCGTTTTCATCAGGTGGCTTAGCTTAGCGACGGATTACGGGCAAGGCAAAGGGTTTATTTTTATTACCATGAAGAGGGATGTGTCTCACAGATTCGGTTATCTGGATCTCTGTTCTTGTGTGTCTTTGCCTTTGACTCCATAGCACTTTGAGTTTTCACTGTCGAAATCCGCAGTTCTTTGTATAAAAATGATAAAAGCATTTTTGAATAAACTTAGGAGAGACTCCCAACATGCCCGATCCCAAAGAAATCCAACGCCGGCTGAAATTGATTGGCCAAGGCTTGCGCGAGCAAAAACTTGATGCGTATTTTGTATTTGATCGCGCAAACACATATTACGCGACGGGTTTCCATTGCACCTCATCCTATTTGCTCATCACGCGCGACAGTTCCCAGTTTCTCACCGATTTTCGGTATATTGAAGCTGCGCGGCAGTCCATCACCACCAGCGAAGTTATTCTGCACAAGCAGTCTCCGCTCGAAGATATTACCCAGATTATGAAGAAACTGCATATCCGCCGGTTGGGGGTGGAGAGGAATCTGCCTTATGGCATGGCGCTGGAATATGCCGCAAAATTAGCCCCGGTTGAATTGGTGGCGGATGATGCGCCCGTTGCCAAAGCGCGAATACGCAAATCGAAAGGCGAGTTGGATTCAATTCGCGAAGCGGTGCGCCGCGCCGATGCTGCCTACATTGACCTGACGCACGATGTGGAAGAGGGCTGGACCGAGTTGCAGGTACGCAATCGGCTGCGACGTTTGCTGGAACGGCATGGAGGAGAGAAGGAATCCTTCGACTCCATCATTGCCACCGGCGCGAATGCCTCTCGTCCCCATGCGGTTCCCGGCGAGGCTGCCCTGCAATTGGGCGATATTGTTCAGATCGATACCGGACTGATCTATCACCACTATTGTTCGGATTTAAGCCGTGTCATGTGCGTGGGGCGCGCCAGCCAGAAACTAAGTGCCATTCACCGCATCGTTGTCGATGCCCAGCGTCGCGCCATCGAAGCGATTCGCCCGGGCGTCAAGGCCTCGGAGGTGGATGCGCGCGCTCGCGATTACATCACGCGCAAGGGCTATGGCAAAAACTTCGGCCATGGCCTGGGGCATGGAGTTGGCCTTGAAATTCACGAGCCGCCCACATTGCGCGCCACGAGCACCGACGTGCTGGAAGAGGGGATGGTGGTCACGGTTGAGCCCGGCATCTATATCCCCGGCTTCGGCGGCATTCGTATCGAGGACATGGGCGTGGTGACGAAGGATGGATTTGAGGACATGACGACTTCGCCGCGCGAGATCATTGTCATTTAACCACTTGGAAGAATGCAGGCCGTCGTTGACGTATGCTTTTGCCCTGTGGGATAGTGGCGCAAAGTGCATGCAGTCCCGTAAACAAATACCCTAGAGGTTTGCGCGTTTATGTCCACGACGGAAATACCGGCGAACGTTGATATTGCTACGTTTACAGTCAATGGCGAGGAAATAAAGGTTCCTAAAGGCGCCAACCTGTTGCGCACCCTTTTATCCGCTGGCTATGAGATCCCTCATTACTGTTATCATCCCTCCCTTTCGGTCGCGGGAAACTGCCGCCTGTGCTTCGTGCAAATGGAAGGCGATCCGCGTTTACACGCCTCGTGCAACATGAAGACCGCCGATGGGTTAAAAATTTTGACCGACACGCCAGCCATCAAGGAAGCGCGCGCGGGAATGATGGAGTTCCTGCTGGTCAATCACCCGCTGGACTGCCCTGTGTGCGACAAGGGCGGCGAATGCCAGTTGCAGCGCTATTCCATGGATCATGGCATCACTGAGGCGCGCACGGAAGATGAGCGCCGCCGCTATGCCAAGCCGCAGTTCGATCCGCTGATTGACCTGGAGCGCAATCGCTGCATTCTGTGCTCGCGCTGTGTGCGCTTCTGCGATGAACAGGCCGAAAACCATGTGCTGGGCATTGTTGAGCGCGGTGATCGCAATCGCATCTCCTCCTTTGGCGACGGACCCATTTCCAGCATTTTCTCCGGCAATGTCGTGGATTTGTGCCCGGTGGGCGCACTGACCAGCAAGCCGTTCCGTTTCCGCGCCCGCACATGGGAACTTCAGCAAATCGTCACCTCCTGCACATATTGTTCCGTCGGCTGCTCCATGACGGCATGGCCGCGCAATGGCCAAATCCTTCGCGTAACTACGCCGGTGGTGCGCAAAGGCGCTGAATTTGGCCCGAATGAAGATGCCACCGAGTTCATCTGCAACCAGGGCCGCTATGGCAGTGATTTCGGCCACAGCGAAAGCCGCATTCTCTCGGCACAGGTGCGGAAAAACGGCACTTTGGTCAACGTATCGCTCAACGAAGGCATTGAATCGGCGGCACAGGCGCTTAAATCCGTAGCAGAAAAGCATGGCCCACAGTCGATCGGCTTTATCGCCGGTCCGCGCGCCACCAATGAGGAATTATACCTGCTGCAACTGATTGCGCGCGATGCCATTGGCACATCGAACATTGACTGGCGCGTTCATCTGAACTCCGCCGCATCGTGCAATGCGCATTTTGCCGCATTGGCCGCCGCCGATGGCACACTGGCTGATCTGGAGAAGGTCGATTGCGTGCTTGTGATTGAAGCCGACCTGCTCAATGCCACGCCCATACTGGCGTTGCGCGTGAAAGAAGCCGCAAAAAACCGCAAGAACAAGACGGTGCAGTTGGGTTCCGTAAACGATGCTTTCATCAGCAAGTATGCGGCTGCAAGCGTCACGGCGCCAACGGAGAGCGTTTACTCGCTGCTGGAACAGATCATTTCCGGCGAGGCTTCGACCAATGGGGATGCCGAACTGAACGCACTGCTGGAAACATTGTCCAGCGCGCAAAGCGGAATGATCGTCTATGGCCTGAGCGAACAATCGGGCGCGGAATTGCCGCAACTTGTCTCTTTGATCCTGCGTTTGCGCGAGCGACTGGGTGGAGGTTGGAAGACCTTGCCTGTGGCTGCCGAACGCAACGCCATTGGCGCGTTTGCCATGGGTTGCCAGCCTGATCGCCAGACCGGCGCTCCGGCATCCGAGTCGAATGGCTTGACCGCGCCGGAAATGATTGCCGCCGCTGCCGAAGGCAAGATCAAGGCGCTTTATATTTTGGGACAGGATCTGCTTCGCCTTGCGCCCAATCGCGAGCAGTTGAACAAGGCGCTCGATTCAGTCGAGGCGCTGATTGTGCACGATGCCTTCCCCGGATTTGCCTCTTCACGTGCGAGCATTGTTCTGCCTGGTGCGCTATTCACTGAGAAAGATGGGACTTATACAAACGTTGACGGGCAGTTTGCGCGTCTGGTCAAGGGCTATGATGCGCCGGATGGCGTTCTACCCGAGACGACCGTCTTGCAGCGCCTGGGCAATGCCTTGGGGCATCGGCTGGCGTTTGATTCGATGGACGCAATCTTCAGCGCTTATCTCAGTATGCTTCGCCCGGACATGCCTTTCACATTTTCCGATTTGATGCTCGATCAACCGGGCGATGAGTGGCCGGTGCGGGTGGATCACTTCCGGAACGAATCAACTCGTCCGCAATTCTGGGTGCGTTTTGCAGAGAAATCGGTGATTAAGGACACTGCGCCGATTGCCAGTTCAGCGCCTTTGGGCAAGGGCTTGTTGCCGCGCTGGTCATGGAATGTGGCCGGAGGGGATCATCTGGGCGATCAAAGCCCGACAATGACGCGCCTGCGCCCGCAATCGCCGTTTGTGTACTGCAATTCCGAAACCGCCGGAGAACTGGGGTTGCAGGATAAGCAGAACGTCACCGTCTCGGCTTCGGGCGCCAACGGCATCTCGGTGGCTGCCATTCTGCGCGTGGATGATCATGTGGCGGCCGGGCTGCTGCATTTTGCCATTAATGACTTCCCAGCGGAGCTGACCAAACAGCCGTTAGTGATCTCGCCGGCGGCGGAATAGGATGCCTGCGTGAAAGTCGGCCTGACGCTGTCGTGTTATCCGCAGCTGGACAAGATCTGGAATGATCTGACGCCGCTCGGATTGGGCTATCTGGCTTCGTCGGCGCGCGCGGCTCTTCCCGGCGCTGATATCTTCATCAGCCGTGACTTTGACGCTCTTCTTGAACAGAAGCCCGATCTGGTCGGCTTCACCACCGTCACGCACAATATCAATTACTGCATCAATCAGGCGCGCCGCGTGAAAGAGGAACTTGGCTGCCCCGTGCTGATCGGCGGCGCGCATGTTTCGCTAATGTCCGTGTTGGATGAACCTTTTGACGTGGCAGTCATTGGCGAAGGCGAGCAGACCTTTGTCGAATTGTTATGCCTTTATCAGGCGGAGAAATGCTTCACGCCTCAGTCGCTGGCGAAGATCAATGGCATCCGCTATCGCGATGAATCAGGCGCCGTGGTGCAAACCCCCGCGCGCGCGCCCATTCAGGACTTGGACAGCCTGCCGTTTCCCGATCGCCAATCCACTTGGCAACAATGGCCGCGCCATCCCTTTGAAGCATCGATGATGAGCAGCCGGGGCTGCCCGTATGATTGTTATTTCTGCAGCACAGTGCAGCATTGGGGCAGCAAGTACCGCGCAGCCTCGCCACAATATGTCATTCGGGAACTTGAAGAACTGATGGCCTTGCATGACCCGCACATCGTGCATTTTGATGATGACCTGTTTGTCGGACGCAAGGAACGCAATCTGCAGATCATGGAAATGATGCGCGAACGCCGCTTGCATGAGGGCAAGCAATACCGCTGCTTTGTTCGCGCCAATCTGTTCAGCGATGATCTGTTCGAAGCATTTGCCAAGACGAATTTCGAGATCATCAACGTCGGGTTTGAATCGGCTTCGGAGTCGGTGTTGCGCACGTTCAATAAGAAATCGGATTCCAAGCGCAATGAGCGGGCGATTGAGATTGCGCGGCGGCATGGCGTGAAGCTCACTGCCTCATTTATTTTTGGCGCGCCGGGCGAAACGCGCGACGATATCCAGAAGACCATCGAATTTGTCTGCGACAATGCCGATGTTTTTCATTATGTGCACTTCGGCACGCTATGCGTCCTGCCCGGAACGCAAATCTGGGACAAAGCCAGTGAGATCGGCGTTAATGAGCAGAACCTCACGGGGATTGCGCTGGAGCCGCAGGACATCGATGCGGAGCAGCATTATGTGATGAACCGCTGGCCTTATCTGAATGAGAAAAATGTGCCGCGCGAGGAGCTGTTCACGTATTTGCAGGTCGCGCGGCAAATCGAAAAGATGATCTATAAGCAATATGAGCTTTCCTCCAAGAACAAGGAACTCGAATTAAAGATTGATCAGTTGACGCAACAGCGCGACCAGACCTCATCAACCGAATATGTGGCGCAAAACATGCCCATTCTCGACATCGTCAAGGCCAAGGCTCGCCGCCGCATGCCTGGACTGTTTTCCTCTCCATCCAGTTCCTCCGCCACGCCGGAATCCTGAGCGCATCACATGCCTGAAACTGCCATTCGCATCCGGGGTGTCTCCAAGCATTATCTTGTTGCGAGCGAAAAGCGCAGCACGCTGAAAGAAGCCGTCATCGGGCTGTTTCAACGCTCCAGCCGCCAGCAGGTCGAGGCCATCAAGCGGATCGATCTTGAGGTGGCGAAAGGGGAGATGCTGGGCATCATCGGACGCAATGGCGCGGGCAAGAGCACGCTGCTTAAGATGATCTCTGGCGTTACGAAGCCCACCACCGGCACGATTGAGGTCAACGGCTCGTTGATGGCGCTGATTGAACTGGGTGCGGGATTTCAGTCCGAACTTTCCGGCGTGGAAAATGTCTTTCTCAATGGCGCGATCCTTGGCTTGTCCGATGGCCGCATCACGGAAATGCTGCCGCGGATCGTGGAGTTTTCCGGCTTGGGCAACTTCATCTACTCGCCTGTGAAGCATTATTCCTCGGGCATGGTGCTGCGGTTGGGCTTCTCTATTGCCGCCCATATTCAGCCCAACATCATTCTGCTGGATGAAAATCTTTCGGTGGGCGATGCGGCGTTTCAGGCCAAGTGCATTGCCAAGATTCAGGAACTGCGCCAAAGCGGCACCACCATTCTAATGGTCACGCATCAACTGGACGTGGCCGAATGGCTGTGCGACCGCGTGGTCTGGCTGCAGGATGGAGTGATTGCCGGCGATGGACCACCGTCCGATACACTTAAGCAATATGAGCGCATGGTGGCCGAGACGGAGATAACGCCGTGGGACAGCCGCATCAAGTCGCAGGTGCGCCAGCAACTGCTGCGCGGCCGGTTTGGCACGGGCGAGGTGCTGATTCGGCAATTGAGCCTGCTGGATGAAATGGGGGAACCTCGCCATGTCATCAGCGAAGGGCAGAAACTAAGCATTCGCATGGAATTGGAAGCAATGAGTGCCATTCCCAATCTCAATATTGAGTTTAATATTGTGCGGGATGACTATCTCCCGGTGCTGGAGTTCAATTTGAAATTGAAACAAAACAGTGTGCGGATTGAGGAAGGCGCCGCAGTGGCGGAAGTGGAAATCCCCTATCTGCAATTGCGCCCCGGCCGCTATTATCTAAATGCGGGACTCAG
>Ga0116193_1003279_pt1 | contig 11764 bp, 7 predicted proteins | sample AD_UKC115_MetaG_FD_89892 | JGI IMG/M metagenome (GOLD analysis project Ga0116193, IMG submission 89892) | Active sludge microbial communities of municipal wastewater-treating anaerobic digesters from Hong Kong - AD_UKC115_MetaG | ecosystem: Engineered > Bioreactor > Anaerobic > Digestate | place...
CCATCATCGCCTCGCCAGGCTTCATGTCACACCCGGCCGCATCAAACAGCGCAGCGCGACCACATACCGAATTGAACATGCGCTCAGCCTCATGGCCGACGCCGGGAACCTCGACACGGCTGTGGCGCAGCGCCAGGTTTTGCGCCCTGGCGCGCCGCTGCAGGTGCGCGAAGTAGTTGTTGCCGCGCTCCAGCCGGAACGCACCCTGCGCCTCACCGGCGCAGCTCTTGTCGAGTGCGCTGTGATTGGGGTCGATATCGTTGCCGCCGAGCAGGTAAATCACGCGTCGACCCAAATAGCGTGCCTCGAAACTCCTGGCGTCGCCTTGTGCCACCACGTACGGGACTGGATCATTCAGGCCGTAGCGCCAGCGATCCTGCTCGCGACAGTGTGCAATGTTGACCGGTCGCTGGGCGTCGAAGTAGAGGTAGGACGATGGGTTGGCGACGACATAGCGCAAACGAATACTGGCTTTGCCTGCGGCGCTGTCAGTACCATCCGCCAGCGCAACCAGGCCCGTCGCCGAAATGACGGCATCGGCACGACCGACCACGGCGTACCGCTGTACCAGTTGAGCGCCCCCAGAATGTGCCGCGAACACGATGCGCTCCAGATTCGGGAAACGGGCACGATCCGCCAAAAGCGCGGCGATGCCGTCCAGAATTTCAAACGAGCTGACCGGATACGGTCCTTTGGCAGGATCACCGCCCAGCCACGACTCATTCTTCCAGCGCGCTGCGGATGGCGGCAGGTCGTGGCGGGCCGCGTCCGCGGTAGTGATGATTTGTGGCGCGATCAGGAGGGTTTCGGCATCGGCGCCACTCGCCTTGAGCGCCTTGCCCGCCAGTTCGAAATAGCGATCTGCATCACGCAAACGACCGTGAACCACAATGACCGCGCGGCGAATGCCTGGATGCGGCTTGGCATCACCCAACGCGATGCTGCTGTAGGCCGGAACCATCACCTCGCCCTGCGCCGCCTTTAGTTTCAGACGCTCGGGCGCCACCACCTTAACCGGCCGGCGGTGTGGTGCGTTGTCGTCGGTGAGCACTGCTGCGGCAGGCGCCGCCGGCGCCGCGTCGACCGGACCGCTGCCGAGGGTCAAGGCCAGCTTGCCAGCTGTCACCACGGCAATCAGTGCCAGTGCACCCACCCAGCGAACTCGGGGCCGCCAAAAGTCAGACAAAAGGACCTTGCTCGAGCCGCGCTGGCTCGTGGGCCGCTTCACCATCCAATCCTCCAAATCGATCGTTTTCTCTTCTGCTACGCCGCAAACCGGCTGCGCGATGCTCGTCCGGCACCAGTCGGGCACCTATTTGCCAAACCAGGCGTCGATCTCCGCCGGCAGTCGACTCGGTCGGCCGCTCGCCCGGTCCAGCGGGCACCATTGAGTGACAGCCCGTGCCAACACCCTGCCGTCGACAGTGCGAATTATCTCCGTATGGCGCGGATAGCGCAGGCCGCGTGCCAGTCCTGTCCAGGTGCGGGCGAATACTGCATCGCCCGGCACCGCCTCGGCCAGGTAGTCGATTTCATGGCGCAGGGCTACCCACACGTGCCGATCGCGTTGCTCGGGTGTCGTTAAAAAATTCCAGTGAGCGATAGCAACGTCCTGCACCCACGCCAGGTAGACAACGTTGTTGACGTGTCCGAGTTCGTCGATGTCAGACGACTGAATCTTCAACGGCAGTTCAAACGGCGGCAGGGGCGAGTCGGAGGCGAGCATTTGCCAATTTTCGCCAGACGGACAGCACGCATACAGCTTTTACTCAGAACACACGTCCATACTGGGCTTCGCCTGAAAAAAGCAGGCAAGTCGACTTGCCGTTCTTTACCCTGTTGGGGCCAATTTGCACAACGGTTTCCGCAAAAAGATGGTGTCGGCCAAACTCCGGCCCCGTCAGCGCTATGCTTTTGCCAAATGACCGCAATCGATGAATCCGGGGCGACGGAGCCGCTCGACGACGAATCCGACGCCGCCCTCGCCGCGCGCTGCAATCGTGGCGAAAGCGCTGCCTGGGGCGTGCTGGTGCAGCGCTACCAGCGACTGGTGTACACCATCGTCCGCCGCATTGGCCTCGACGACCACACCGCCGCGGACGTGTTTCAGACCGTTTTCAGCCGCCTGATCACTCACCTGCCGCAGCTCAATCAGGCCGACCGACTGCAGGCATGGATCGTCACCACCGCCAAGCGCGAGGCGTTGCTGCAACGATCGCGCGGCATGCGTACAGTGTCGATGACAGCTGACGATGACGACGGCGCAGCCAGCCCGGCCCACGACGTCGCCGATGACGCGCCCCTGCCGGAAGACCAGCTCGACGCCCTGCAGACGCAGAATCAGGTACGCAATGCACTGGAGCGGATGGACGAGCGCTGCCGCACCTTGCTCACCCTGCTCTACCACGACGCCGACGACGCCGTGTCCTACGACGAAGTCGCACACCGACTGGACATGCCGCTGGGCAGCGTGGGCCCCACCCGCGCCCGTTGCCTGGGCAAGCTGCGCAAGCTGCTGGAGGCCTGACATGCATTTGTACCCGCCGATGTATTTTGTCGTCGCCGGACGACTCTGTTGAGCGAACCCGGAGAACCAAGACGTGAACAAATCGCCCGCTTCACTCGACGACGATGCCCTGACCGACGCGCTGCGCGGCGCGCTCAAGCTCGCCGACGCGCCAGCACCCCTAGTGGCTGCGGCGGTCAACCTCTGGCCCACGCAGACCGCCACGGCGCCCACCGGCGCGGTCGCAGGCGCGGTGCAGCAGGCGGTTCGCACGGTGCGCGCGGTGCTTACCTTCGACAGCTGGACCACCACGCCGTCGGCGCTCGGCTTGCGTTCGGCTGGCCTGTCACGGCAAACGCGGCACCTGATGTTCAGCGCCGACGGCCGCGACATTGACCTGCGGATCGTGTCCGCCACCAACAGCTATGTGCTCGCCGGCCAGATTCTCGGGCCTGAAGAACGCGGCTCGGTAGAAATCTCGGTAGACACCTCGCTGGATCGTGACGCCCCGCCGCCCCGCAGTGTCGATCTGGACGACATGGGCAGCTTTGAGCTTGAGTCGGTCCGCGCCGGCACCTACTGGATGACGCTGCGCTTCGACCGCGATGTGATCGAGTTGCCGCCGATTGACGTCGGGCATCGGTAGGGCGATTCGCAAGCTGCCCACGGCAAAATGGGTGCATGTCCGATGCTGACACCGCCGCCCGTGCGAATGATTTCGACGCCAACGCGCTCGCGCAAGCCCTGATCGCTGGCGAACAGGGCGTCCCAGCGACGCTGAGCCCCTCGCGGCGGGAAGCACTCGCCTGGGCACTGAAAGACGCTGCCCTGGCGTGCTGGAGCACCAATCAGGCGCAAGTTGCTCCCATCGCGGATCTGTTGCAGCAGCTCTTCGCGGCTGATTCGACTGACGCTGCGGCCCCCATCCGAGCATTGCACGACTGGGTTGCCGGACTCGCCGCCATCGCTGCCGGCCGGATGTCTGAGGCCGACAGCGTGCTGCAACAGGCTGCAAGCCAGTTTCGCGCTCTGGGCCTCACGGCTGCGGCTGCACAAACGCAAGTGCCGAGGGTGCTCGTACTCTGCATGCAGGGCAAACTGGACGACGCGGAACAGTGCGGCATCGCGGCGCGCGACGAACTCCTTGCGCTAGGCGACACCCATGCGGCGAGTCGGGTGAGTTTGAACCTTGGCCAGCTGAGCTGCGAACGTTCGGACTTCCGCACGGCTGTCACGCACTTCGAATCAGCCATCACAGGGTTTCGCGATGCCAATGATCGTGAGCGCGCGGTACAAAGTAGCATCGGCCTCGCCGACGCACTGGCAGCAACAGGCGAATTCGACGCAGCACTGCACCGCTACGCCAATGCTCGCGACGAAGCCCGTGCTGGTGGGTGGCCGGTGCTGTCTGCACTGTGCGAGGAGTCAGCAGCGCTCATTCGACTGGCGCGCGGCGAGTTCGCGGCAGCACTGGCTGGGCTCGATCGCGCCCGCCAAAAGTACGCACAACTGCAGATGCCTCAACATCTGGCAAATGCGGAGCGCCAGCTAGGTCAGGTGTATCAGGAGCTGCATCTTTTGCCTGAGGCGATCGCTCTATTGCAAAACACCGTTGACCGCTTCGCGCCGCTCGAAATGCACCTTGAAGCGGCCTGGACGCGCATTGAGCTTGCCAAGGCAATCGCCGGGCTGCAGGCAGATGACCCACGCGTTGGTGCCGAGCTGTCAGCGGCGGAACGAGTCTTTGCCGCCGATTCGCAACTCGCTGGCCAAGCAACGGCCGCACTAGCCCGAGCCGAGCAAGCGGTGAACCTTAGACAGATTGATCAAGCTCGTGAACTGGCGGCCGAAGCACAGGCGACGTTCCGCACGCTTGACATGCCAGCCAGCGAGATTCGCGCTGCGGTACTTGTGGCCGAGTGCGACTATGCAGGTAACCGGCTGATGGCCGCGCGAGACACCTTTGCCCAACTACTGTCAGACGCCCACCAAGCAGGTCTGCAGTCCATTGAGTTGCGCGCGCTGACCCAGCTCGGCCATGTCGCCAGCAACGAGCGTGACTACGAGGGGGCCAGGCACTATTTCGAACGCGCTGTCACCATCGTCGAACAGCAACGCCATCGCCTGGGCGGCGATGATTTGCGCCACGCCTTCCTGATTTCCTCGTTGGTGCCCTATCGCGAGCTGCTGCGACTAGCGCTCGACGACATAGCCCAGCAAACCAATGGCGTTGCAGTCTTGTTGGCGCTAGAGCGCTTTCGCGCACGTGCACTTGCGGACCGCCTGGGCAGCGTTGCCTATTTCGAAGCCGACAGCGATACGCAACTCCGTGATCTGCATCATCGCCTTGCGTGGTCGCAGCGCCGGCTACGCCGCCTGCGGGAAGATGGTGAAGATACAGACGTCGCTGAATCCGAAATCCGGAAACTTGAGCACGAATACCTCGAGGTCCAGCGCCGCTCCCGGCTAACAGCAGGCGATCGTGGAAGTTCTGCATCAGAAGCGACCTCTGCTTCCCAGCAGTCTTTCGCTACCCTGCAAGCTGCACTGCCTGCCGGCGCTGCGGTGGTCGAATACGGCGTCATCGACGATGAGCTGTTCGCTTGCGTCGTCGATGGCGAGTCAGTCCACGTCGTTCGCCACATCACGGCGTGGAGCACCGTCGAGGGGGCAATCCGCCGCGTACATTTCCAGATGGACGCGATGCGTACCAGCCAGTTGCTGCCGCTACAACATCTGCGGCAGTTGGAGGCACGCGCCAGGCACGCGTTGCAGCAGTTGCACGCGCTCATCTGGGCGCCGCTGTTGCCATCGATCGAGAAAGCCCAGTGTCTGCTGGTCGTCCCGCATGGCAAGCTTGGTGCCATTTCCTTCGCGGCACTGCACGATGGCGACCGCTATCTGGGAGAACAGATCGAGATCGCCGTAGCCCCCAGCCTCGCGGTCGCGGCTCAGGTGCTGGCCCGACGCGCACCAACGATCACGGCCCCCTTGGTCCTGGCCGATACACAGCGCCTCGTTCATGCCAGCCTGGAAGCCAGCATCGTGCAGCAGATATTTCCCGACGCAGCGGTGCGCTCCCGCGACGACGCCAGCATCGATTCGCTACGCCAATTGGGGCCGGCGGCTGACAGCATTCACCTTGCGTGCCACGGGGTGTTTCGGTCAGACAACCCGGTGTTCTCGGCGCTGGAATTGGCCGATGGCAATTTTTCGGCGCTTGACGCCGAAAAGCTCGGGCTCGTCAATCCGCTGGTGGTACTCAGCGCCTGCGACAGCGGACTAGCGACCGAGACTGAAGGCGATGAAGTTTTCGGACTGGTGCGCGCCTTCCTGATCGGCGGCGCTTCGCGCGTGGTGGCGAGCCTGTGGCCAGTCGATGATGAAACTACCGTACAGTGGATGACGGTGTTCTATCAGTCGCTGCGTTCCGGCACGACCCCGGCGGGCGCCAGCCGGCAGGCGCAGCAGGTCGTGCGCGAAACGCATCCACACCCATTTCACTGGGCGCCCTTCTCCACCTTTGGCGGTTGGTAGCACTCGCACCGGCGTGCCGGAAATAGTTCGCATCAGAACTATTTCTACATTTGGTGTATTTTTTCGGGATACATCCGCTCTGTCGGACATTTCCCGAGCCGCAAACCCATGCCAATGACCGCTCTCCGGATGCTTTCTTGCCTGCCCTTTCTGGGCCGCATCGCGCGTCAGATAGTCCTTGGCGCGGTCTGGGTATTCACGCCATTCGCCTTCGCGGCCGACTTCAAGCCGGATGAAATTGTTGTCAAGCTGCGCACCCCAGCGGCACTATCTGCAATTCAGACGCAACTGAGCGTTGTACAGACAATTCAGTTCGGCAGTCGTCCAATCTATCGCCTGCGCTTGCCAACAGGTAGCGACGTCAACGCGGCGCTGGCTGCAATCGCCGGCAATGCAGACGTGCTATTGGCGGAGCCAAATTACACGGCGGATTCGCCAGAGGCCCGGAAGAACCGTGCATGGACCGTCGGCAGCCCCACCGCCTACGCCGCCCAATGGGCTCCGACCGCCATGCGTTTGAAGGAAGCCCATCTGTTCACACGAGGTAACGGGGTGCGCGTAGCGGTGCTCGACACCGGCATCGATGCCACCCACCCGGTGCTCGCTGGCAAACTGCTGCCGGGCTACGACTTTGTCGATGGCGACAGTGACCCGAGCGAAGTCGGCACGCCTTGCCCACCGGGCACGACGTCCGGCTGCAATCAGGGCTTTGGGCACGGCACCCACGTCGCGGGCCTTATCGCACTGACGGCGCCGAATGCGAAAATCGTGCCCTATCGTGTGCTGGACCCGGACGGGGTGGGCAACGCATGGGTGCTCGCCGAAGCACTGCAAAAGGCAGTCGACCCGGACGGCAACCCTGCCACGGACGACGGCGCCCACGTCATCAACCTGAGCCTGAGCACGCCGTTGCGCATGAAGGTGCTCACCTCGATCGCCAAGCTGTTCACCTGCGAGCCGCCGGACGACGCTGATCCGCTGCTGAACTTCTCACACCCGAGCTACGACAACGACAAGCTTCGCTGCGCCAACGGTATCGCACCGGTGATCGTGGCCGCCGCCGGCAATCTGGGCGCGGGCGACTCCCCGGCCAAGGAGTATCCAGCGGCCGATAGCGTGTACGGCCTGCTGGCCGTGGCAGCCAGCGACGCCAGCAAGCACCTGGCCTCGTTCAGCAACAGCGGATCTTGGGTAAATGTGGCCGCGCCGGGCGATGCCATCACCAGCGCCATGCCAACCAGTGCATCGGCGTCCGGGTACGCCACCTGGAGCGGCACCTCGATGGCCGCCCCGCTGGTGGCAGGCACCGCCGCGCTGCTACGGGCGGCGCAGCCTGAACTTGCTCCCCGCGATGTGGTGCGAAAAATCGCCCGCACTGCGACGTCGCTGGTCGGCACCAACATCCCGCAGGTTGATGCTGCGGCGGTGGTGGAGACCTGCTCGATGGACGTGGATGGTGACGGTCAGGCGCTGCCGACAACGGACGGCCTGATCATCATGCGGGCGATGATGGGCATGACCGGCACTGCGGTCAGCAGCGCCGCGACAGCGAGCGCGTCGCGCAACACCTGGGACAGCATCCGCAACTACCTCAAGAACGTCTGCGTGATGAATCTGCCCTGACGCAAGCCGCAGGTTCGCGGCATTCTTGGTGATCAGCTTTTTTGTCCGCGCCTTTTCATAGAAGGCATGGCGCTTCGTTTTGCTCAAACTCGACTTTTCGCGATTTGTCGCTACCAGCCCTTCACGAATGCGCATTCCAGCGTCAAGCTGATAGCCAGAAAATCGCCATGACAATGTATTTTTTGAACGCCTGTCCTGCTCTGTCGGAGGCAACACCTTCAACGACAAACAGGCAGGAATCCCCATGCAAACCCCCGGCAGACATTCTCTGGTAGCCGCCATGCTCGGCAGCGTCGCGCTCGCCTTGAGCGCCGTCGCGCAAGCGCAAACGGCCACGATCTACGGCTCGCTCGGCAACTTCGACGTCGTCAACAACACCGGGCAGGATGCCTGCGGCTTTGAGGTGGAGCTTGAAGGCGTGGCACCAACGGCGATCCCGTCCACGTTTACCGTGCAGCGCTACGGCGTACCGGCCATCGCCGCCTACACTGCCGGCGCCTTGTCCGGCACCCGCGTGCGTTGGGAAAGTCGCGACTGCAGCCTGAACAAAACCATCGCTCACCCGCCGGGCACGGGCTTCGCCGGTACTTGCTATCAGTGGAACACCGCGACCTATGACGGCGCCGGTTGCGAGCACTTTGGCGTGCATTACTACGGCGCGGCCAACAAGGTGACTTCACGCTGGCTGGTGCGCGATGCCGCCAACCCCGGGGGCTACGTCCCCGTCGATCCACCGATGCCGGTTGCCTGGCCGAACTATACGGTTCAGCCTGTCGCTGCAGTGAACTATCCGCCGGTTATCGTGGCCGAGGTAGAAGCCCCCGAACCACCGGAGGCACCGGAGCGTTTCGGCAACGCCCAATGGATGAAAGTCTTTGTTCGTCAGTTGCCTCGTACCGTCACTCTCGATGAACTGATCACCGAAAACCCCAATACGGTGCCCATGGATCCCGCGCAGCTCGAAGTTCAGTGGGATGTCATTCAGGCAGAGCCACTCACTGGCAGCAACGGCGATCAGCGCCGCAGCCGCAAATCCGCATCCACCAACCTCGATCCGACCACCCGCACCGTAGTGCGACGCTACGAGCTGTACGCCTATACCGGAGCGGTCGACCCGGTCACCAACGAAGCCCTCTGCGCCGACCTCACGTGCAGTGCGCCGCAGGCGAATGAACTGGGGGACTTCATCAGCGCGCAAATGACTGCCGTTGAAGTGCAGGGCGACAACCTCACGGTCAAGTCCGCTGGCACCGGAAGCGGCCGCGTGGAAGGCAGCGACAAGGTGATCGCATGCGGCAACAAGTGCGTAGCCGCTTACGTTGCCGGCACCGCCGTCACCCTGACCGCCAAGGCCGATAGCGGCAGCACGTTCGCTGGCTGGTCCGGCGCCTGCTCGGGCGCTCAATCCACCTGTACGGTAACGGTACGCGGCGCCGTCGCGGCCACCGCCAACTGGACCAAGTCAACCACTGGCGGCAACGGTGGCGGTTCAGCGCTCACCCTTAAAGTTGCCACCAGCAACCCGGGCACAGTCACCAGCAACGTCGGTGGCATCAACTGCGGCAGCGTTTGCCAGGCCAACTACGCCGCTGGTACCAGCGTCACCCTGACCGCCACACCGCCGGCTGGCAAGAGCTTCCTCGGGTGGTCAGGCGCCTGTACAGGCACGGCGCCGACCTGCGCGCTGACGGTGAACGCCAGCCTGTCGACCAAAGCAAGCTTCAGCAAGTAGTTCGGATCACGCAAGATCGGCTGCAGGGCCGGCACCCGCGAGTCGTGTGCCGGCCTTTTTCATGGTCCGTCCGATACGAAGACAAAAAAGACCGCATGACGATGTATTTCATGGCGCTCACGCCGCTCTGTCGGCGACGGGGATCGAGTCCACAGCCTCCCCATCGCCGGCTAGTCCGGGTCATCGGTTGAAAGGAAACAACATGCACAAACTGCACTCATCCCTCCTCACCTGCGCAGGCGTCGCGACGGCCGTCGCTGCGACCGCGACTTTCGCCGCCGCGCCGCCAGATGTCACCGTGATGGAGTTCTTCCACGTGCCCACCGCGCACTACTTCATGACGGGATCGGCGGCCGACCAGCGTGCATTGACGAGCGCGCCGGCCAACCTGTCGTTTCTGCCCACCGGCCGCAGCTTTACGGCATGGTCGGACGGCAATAAAAGTCGTCCCGCCAACGCCGTCGCGGTGCAACGGTTCTTCAATCCGGCCACGTCGTCGCACGTCTTCACCTCCAGCGCGACCGATATCGCCCTGCTGCGCAGCCTGCCCATCGCCAGCAACCCGAGAGGCTTCAGCGATGAAGGCGTAGCGTTTTTCGCCTTGCCCGCAACCGCCGGACGCTGTGACGCGGGTACCCGACCGATCTTCCGCGCCTTTAACAATCGCGCTGACGGCAATCATCGCTACAGCAACGAGCTGGAGTTGCAGGCCGCCACTGTCAACACCGGCTTCGTTGACGAAGCCGTCGCGTTCTGCTCAACCGGTGTCAGCAGCGACGTGACGGCCGAGAAGCGTGCCGGAACACCGCGCCCAACCGGAGAAGATGTCACCGTGAGTGGCGCCGTCAGCGGCTTCGTGTCGGCAGCGTCGTTCAGCGTGGGGACTCAAGCCGTGGACGCCTCGCAAGCGCGCTTTGAGGGCGGCACCGCCGCTACCCTGGCCAACGGTATCGCGATCAGCGTTGAAGGGGTTCTGGTCAGCGGCGTACTAAAAGCAACCGAGGTCAAGCTCACCTTCGCCGGCAGCACAACGCCAGCGCTGGTTGACGAGATTCACGGCTACATCACCGCGCTGGGGTCCTCGGGCACGTTATTCGTCAACGGCGCCGCGGTGGACATCAGCCAGGCCAGCATCGTTCGCGGTACCGCAGCGCAGTTGGTGGTCGGCGCGGAGGTCGAAGTGCGCGGCGGCTTTGTCAATGGTGTCTTTGTCGCGACCCTCGTTCAGCTCGAGGATACGCCGTCCTCACCGGTAAATTCGTCGACGCTCGGGGGCGCCGAGATCGATGGCACCATCAGCCAGTTTGTCAGTGCCTCCAGCTTCCGCGTCGGCACCCAGCAGGTCGATGCCAGCAACGCGGTGTTTGAGGACGGGACCGCAGCCGGACTGGCCAACGGACTGCGCGTCGAAGTTCGAGGAAGGCTGGTGGCAGGCGTACTGATCGCCAGCCGGATCGAGTTCAAGCGCGCCCGCGTCGACAGTGGCTCCACGTCCGCCAACAGCAGCAGTGGCGGCAACAACGGCGCCAGCGGCTTCGAAGCGACCGGCACCATCAGCAATTTCGTCAGTGTCGCATCGTTCACCGTCGCAGGCGTCAGCGTGGATGCTTCCACCGCAACCTTCAAGGACGGCAGCGTAGCAGACCTGCGTAATGGCGCTACGGTCGAAATCAAGGGAACGCTGACGGCTGGCGTAGTGCGTGCCACCAGCGTCGAATTCCGTAGCGTCACCACGACGCCACCCACTGGCGGTAATGGCACGCCGTTCGAGGCTACCGGCAGCATCACGGATTTCGTTAGCCTGGCATCATTCCGCGTGGGTGGTGTCCTGATCGACGGATCGAGCGCAACCTTCGTCGATGGCACCGCCAGTGACCTTCGCAACGGCGCACTGATCGAAGTCAACGGCACGCTGGTGAATGGGGTCGTGCGCGCCACACGTATCGAGATCAAGAGCAGCTCCAATCCGGGCACACCGTCGGACGGCACTGAATTTGAAGCCTCGGGTACGGTAAGCAGCTACGTCAGTGTTGCTTCGTTCTCGCTGGGAAGCGTCGTGATTGACGCGTCGAGCGCTTCGTTTGAGCGCGGCACGACAGGCGATCTGCGCAACGGTGTCGCGGTCGAGGTTCGCGGCACCTGGCGGGGTAGCAAAGTCATCGCCAACCGTGTTCGCTTTGAACGCTAGCCGGGTATTGCACCGTTCAACAGCCCCCGACAGAGAGCTGCATCACCAGCAGCCATGATCCAAAGCCGTCAGGCGTCCCGCCCGCAGCTCCCCCTGCGGGCCTTTTTTATTCTGGTGACGAGATTTACTGCGGCCGCGGCAGCCAGCCGAGTCCCTTGGCGTGGAGGCTTTGCACATA
>Ga0116193_1003280_pt1 | contig 11763 bp, 14 predicted proteins | sample AD_UKC115_MetaG_FD_89892 | JGI IMG/M metagenome (GOLD analysis project Ga0116193, IMG submission 89892) | Active sludge microbial communities of municipal wastewater-treating anaerobic digesters from Hong Kong - AD_UKC115_MetaG | ecosystem: Engineered > Bioreactor > Anaerobic > Digestate...
GTCGACGGCCTCCGGGAGGTCCCGGAAATAGCCCTCGACGGCCTTACCCGCCTTGGCCTGATAGGCGGTCAGGATCGCGGCGCGCGCCTCCACAGGCACCTCGGTGGCGTGGTACCGCACGGTTCCGGCGCGGGTGCCGATCACGACGTCGGGTGCCGCACGCACGTTCTTCACCCATTGCGATTCGCCCCGGGTGGATACCAGATAACGGGTGCCGTCCACCACCACGGTGAGCACCGGGATGCGCTGGGCCTGGCCGGTAGAGCGGCGGGTCAACGTCAGTGTCTCGCTACCGGCGAGACCGGTCGCCATCGCCAGCCGGTTGAACACCTTGCTCACGTACCACGGGGGTTTCAGATAGGCCATGCCCACAGTGTGCCCGCCGAGGCCGGCGTTTCGCCCGCAGTGGGTTCGGGCAACCGAACCGGAGTACCGACGAATGGAGGATTGCCATGCGCGCCGAAGAAGGCGACGAGTCGATCGAGGAACTGGCCAAGGACGCTGCCAAGGCCCAGGAAGAGGTCGAGCATGCCACCGATGAGCCCGCGCCCAAGGCCGGGCCGGCTCATCGGAACGACTGACGCGGACTGATGGCCCGCGGCGAGCATCCGCAGCGGACACCGTTCTACGGTGCCTGCCTGCTGGCGGCGGCCTTCCTGTCCTGCTGGCTGGCCGCTTCGGTCTCCGCGACCTGGCTGTCGGTCACGATCTACATCGCGGCGGCCGTGGTGGCTGGAATCGGATTCCTGATGACGTTCCGGGACTATTCGCCGAGCTCTCGACGGCCACGGCACCGCTGAGGTTGGATGAGGACGTGCAAATTCCACAACGAGTGGCCCGGATCAACAGGTACTTCACCAACCCGATCCAGAAACTCTGGGCGGGTTTCGCCCCGACGTTCGGGATCCTCGAGCACGTCGGCCGCAAGTCGGGAAAGACCTATCGAACTCCGCTGACGGTGTTCTCCACCGATGAGGGCCTGGCGATCATGCTCACCTACGGACCCGACCGGGACTGGCTCAAGAACATCACCGCGGCCGGCGGCGGCCGGATGAAGCGCTACGGGCGGACGTTCGCCGTCTCCGATCCGCGGGTGGTCTCCAAAGCCGAAGCGGCACAGCACGTCACCGGGCTGGCTCGGTGGATCTTCCCACGGTTGCCGTTCGACAACGGCGCGGTGCTGCTGCGTCGTGTCTGAACGTCACACCGGAAGGGCCCGCAGTGCCGCCGGCAGGCTGGGCAGGAAGTGCGTGGTCGCGAAGGTCCTGATGTCCTCGACGGTGTCCATTGGCTGCAAGCTCGGCAGGAGCAGCAGCACCATGGCGTAGCGCAGGATGCAGTCGGCCAGCCCCGACACCGCCGGCGCGCCGACCCTGTCGGCGAAGCCGGGCGGGAAGATGACGTACAGGGCGGCAACGATGCGCGTCACGGCCGCAGCGTAGTGCTGATGGGCGAGTTCGAGCGCCAGCGCGGGATCGTCAGTGATCAGCCTGGTGAGAACGCGGTGATCCCGAAAGGTGACGATGGCGGCGGTGAACGCCTCGACGTAGATGTTCGACTGCGGCCCAGCGGCTTTGATGCGCTCGGCGATCGTGACGAACAGGCGCTCGTTCTCCCGGTCGATGACCGCGGACACCAGCTCGTCGCGGCCGGCGAACTTCCGGTAGATCGTGGTGCGGCTGACCTTGGCCCGTCGCGCGACGTCGTCGAGAGCGACACGGCGGAAGCCGTGTCGCTCGAACTCCTGGACCGCTGCGTCGAGGATGACCCCGGTAACGGCGTCGGGCGCTGTCAGACTTATGGCGTGACACCTTCCCTCGCGTAGCCGGTGCGGGCGAACGCGTTGTAGCGCACCGACATCGGCAGCCGGTCCCACACTGCGTTGACGGGGCGCGAGCGCCAGAACGCGGCCAGTCGCCGGTACCGGCGCTCCTGGCGGTCGCTCCACGGCAGACCGAGCATGTCCCGCGCCCGCGGCGGCATTCCACCGGTGGTCAGAAATGCTGCGATCGGATTGAACACGGGCGCAACGAGTTTCCACGCCAGCGGGGATACGGCCTTGGGCTTGGGGAAGCCCTTGGTGACGTAGCCGATACCGTACTGCGCGGTCTTGTGCGGGATCACGACGGAATCCATCATGTGGTCCCAGTACGTCACGAAGTCGGCGTAGGTGTCGGGCACGATCCGGTCGCTGACACCGTAGCGGCGGTACCAGGTCTTGCCCTCCTGCCAGATCTGCTCCTTCTCCGCGTCGGTGAGACGTTTGACGAAGGTGTCGGCGAAGTAGAGCACCTGCTCGACAAAGGTGGCGTGCGCCCAGAAGTAGGTCTCCGGATTGAGCGCGTGGTACTGCGAGCCGTCCGGCATCGCGCCCTTGATGTTGACATGGAAGTCGCGGACCTGCAGGCCGTCGTTGGCGGCTTCCGAGCCGTAGACCGTTCGCATGATCGGCGGGATCGACCGCTTGATCCGGGCGGCGGTATCCGCGAAGAACACCGAGTGGTCCAGCACGCCCTGGCCGAGTTCGGCCAGCATGTTCTGCAGCACCGCGGGCCGCGGCCCGATCAGGTACATGCGGTTGTCGCCGAAGTACCGCCACACCAGTGAGTGCGCATCCAGTGGCGCGGCTTCAGACTTGGTCCCGGATTGGGCGAGCTCCGTCATGGACACAGTGTTACAGATTCTGAACTCTGTACCAAACGGCTGTGGCCGGGGACACTCGAGCGATGCCGAGATCGACGAAATGGAGGCATGAACTCGGGCCTTTTCGCCGATACGTCCGTTTCGGCGGGGTTGGGGCGTCAGTGGAACCCGCGCAGCCGGAGGCTGTTGAGCACCACCAGCACCGACGAGGCGGCCATGGCCGCGCCGGCGATCATCGGGTTCAGCAGGCCGAGGGCGGCCAGCGGGATGGCCGCCACGTTGTAGCCGAACGCCCAGAACAGGTTCTGCTTGATCACCCGCAACGTGCGTGCGGCCAGCCGCAGGGCGGTCGGCACCGCCCGCAGATCGCCTCGCACCAGCGTGACGTCGCCCGCCTCGATGGCGGCGTCGGTGCCGGTGCCCATGGCCATCCCGATATCCGCGGTCGCCAGCGCGACGGAGTCGTTGACCCCGTCGCCCACCATGGCGACCTTGCGGCCCTGCGCCTGAAGTCGTTGCACCACAGCGGCTTTCTCGGTCGGCAGGACACCGGCGATGACGTTGTCGGCGTCGATACCCACTGCGGCGGCGACGCTGTGTGCCACCGCTGCGGAATCGCCGGTCAGCAGCATCGGGGTCACCCCCATCGCGCGCAGTTCGGCCACGGCCGCGGGACTGGTGGCCTTCACGGCGTCCGCCAGACGAATGACACCCTGTGCGCGTCCGTCCCAGATCACCTCGACGGCGGTGCCCGGCAGGACGGCACCGGCGGTCGAGCCCGCCCGGGAGACCTTCACCCGGGTGCCGTCGACCAGGCCCGAGACGCCGACGCCCGGTTCGTTGACGAAATCGCCGACCGGCGCCACCGTGAGCCCGCGCTCGCGCGCCGCGGCAACGATGGCGGTCGCCACCGGATGTTCGGACGCGGACTCCACCGCCGCGGCCCGGGCCAGCAGGGTGTCGTCCGGATCGCCGGTGACGCTCATGGCGCCCGTGGTGACGGTGCCGGTCTTGTCCAGCACGACGGTGTCGATACCGGTGACCGTTTCGAGCACACTCGGGTTCTTGTACAGAATGCCCAGCTGCGCGCCGCGTCCCGTGCCCACCAGGATGGCCGTCGGCGTGGCCAGGCCCAGCGCGCAGGGGCAGGCGATGATCAGTACCGCGACGGCGGCGGTGAACGCGGCGGTCACCGACGGGCCGAACACCAGCCAGGCCACCAGCGTCACCGCGGCGATGCCGAGCACGACGGGCACGAAGACCGCCGACACCCGATCGGCCAACTGCTGGACGGCCGCCTTGCCGTTCTGCGCCTCGGTGACCATCCGGGCCATCCGGGCCAGCTGGGTGTCAGCACCAACGGTGTTGGCACGCAAGAGGATCCGGCCATAGGTGTTCAGCGACCCACCCAGCACGGCGTCGCCGGGGCCGACATCGCGCGGCTCGGACTCGCCCGTCAGCGCCGAGGTGTCCAGGGCGCTGGCCCCGTCGATCACGGTGCCGTCGGTGGCGACCCGTTCGCCGGGGCGCACCACCAGCACGTCGCCGACCACCAGCTCTCCGGCAGGTATCCGGGCCTCGGCCTCGCCGCGCAGCACCGTGGCGTCCTTGGCGGCCAGCGACACCAGGGCCGTCAGGGCCGCGCCGGCGGAACGCTTGGCGCGCGCCTCGGCGTAGCGCCCGGCCAGCAGGAACACCGTGACCGCCGCGGCCGTCTCGAAATAGACGTGCCCACCATGGTGGCCGCTACCGGTCAGCACCACCACGACCGACCACAGATATGCGGCCAGGGTGCCCAGCGACACCAGGGTGTCCATCGTCGACCGGCCGTGCCGGGCACTGCGCAACGCGGCGCGGTGGAACGGATAGCCACCCCAGAACACGATGGGGGTGGTCAACACCAGGGCCAGCCACTCCCAGCCGGGAAAGTGCCACGCCATCACCATCGAGATCGCGACGACCGGGATGCCCAGCGCGGCCGAGCCGACGAGCCGCGCCAACAGGCCGCTGCCCGAATCGTGGTCAATGTGATCGTGCCCGCCGCCCGCCGCGTCGTGTTCGGGGACGGCTTCGGCGTGGTATCCGCAGGATTCGACGGCGGCGACCAGATCGTCGGGGGCCACGTCGGGATCGTGTTCGACGTGCGCCGTCTCGACCGCGAAGTTCACGGTTGCATGCACGCCGGCCAGGTTGTTCAGGGCGTTCTCGATGTGCGCGGCGCAGGAAGCACAGCTCATGCCGCTCAGGCGCAGATCGGTGATGGTTCGGGTGTCGTTCACCCTGGCGACTATACCCCTACGGGGTATGTGTATGGGGTCGCTCCCGGCGGCGGTTGGCCACCCCCAGGACGGCCAGCACACCCGCGACCGTGGCCAGCACCAGCGCCAGGCTGATCAGTGCCGGGTCGTAGAGGATCGATGTGGTGGACGGCTGCCCGTCGGCCACCGGCGCCACCACGGCCTCCGACCGCGCCGCCACCCAGCTCCACACACAACCGGCGGCCGCGACGACCGCCAGGATCAACTGCAACCGCGCACGTACCCGCGCCGTCACGGCCTGGCCTCCACCAACCTCGTCAGCGCCGCGCGCAGACCGCGGTGGTCCCGGGCCCAGGCCTGCGCTGTGCGCCCGCCCGTCAGCTTCAGGCCGATGCCGGTGCGGCCGCGCGGCACCCCGGTGAGTTCACCGATCGCCCGCGCCGACTGCCACTTCCGGGCCGCCTCCGCTGCTGCGTCGTCCTCGCCGTCGTCCTCCGGTTCCGCCGCGGCGGCCAGCTCCGCCTCGTCGAACCCGGCCCGCTTCATGGCGCGATTGGTCATCGCGTTGGGTTTCATCAGCCCGCGCTCGTAGGACCGCTTGGCCGGCGGCTCGGGGTACAGGGCGACGATCTCGTCGACCAGGATGGTCTCGGTGCCCTCCCGCAGGGCCTCGGGCGTCAACTCCACCGAGGTGTGAATGCGCGCCGCCTTGATCTGCAGCGCCAGGAACGACGACACGAGCAGGAAGAACGCCAGCGGAACCACCCACCGCACCCCGAGCCCGCTGTTGAGCTGGATCAGGAACATCGCCAGACCGGCGGCCGGCCCGGCCAGCAGCCACAGCCAACTGGCGCCGCTTTCGGCGAACAGGATCTCGGGAGTCGGCTCCGGCTCGGTCATCGGTCCACGAACCAATCGTGGGCGGCGGGACGCAGCAGCAGGATCGCCGCGACCATGAGCACCACCATGATGAGCAGCCACGCCAGCCCCCGGCTGAACAGGCTGAACAACGCCAGCAGGACCACCAGGGCGAGTGCCAGTCCGATGGTCGCGCTCCGGAACCGGGCATCGCCGCCACGGGTGCGGCCGGCGACGAACGCCAGCGCGGCGCCGGCCACGGCGAACAGGACGCCCGCGCCCCGGAAGAATGCCGGAAGCGGCGACGACGAGAACACGACCACCAGCCCGGTCGTGATCAATGCCAGTGCTGCAACGACCAGCAGCCAGAAGGCGACCTCGACGACACGCGGACGCGGCGGTGCGGGGGAATCCATGGTCGGGCCAGCCTATCCGGTCACCGGGTGAACCAGGCGTCGGCGTCCTTGCGGTGCAGCAGGAACACCCCGCCGGCGAGCAACACGGTGCCGACGATGCCGGTACCGGCGTAGATCAGCGCACCCGGCGTATCCCGCCGCACGGTCAGCAGCGCGTTGACGGTGTACACGATCGACGCCAGCGCCCCGGCCACCAGGACCGTGCGCGCCCACCGGTACCCGGCGCGCATCAGCACCAGGAACGTCACCACCACCGTCGCCAGCACCACGACGAACACGACGGTGAGCACCACCAGGAATCCCGGCCGCGGGCCCGACACCGCGTCACTGACATAGCCGGCGATCATCAGCGGCAACCCGACCGCCCACAGCCAGACGGCGGTGTCGACGTCCTCGGGACGCGTCGCCGGGCCAGGGGCTCCCGGCGCGCTCACGCCAGCCAGCCGGCGACCTCGGCAGCCCAGTAGGTCAGCACGATGTCCGCGCCGGCCCGCCGGATACAGGTCAGCGATTCCAATACGGCCGCGCGCCGGTCCACCCAGCCGTTGGCGGCCGCGGCACTGATCATCGCGTACTCGCCGGACACCTGATAGGCCGCAACGGGCACCGGGGACACGTCGGCCGCGGCGCGCACCACATCCAGGTAGGCCATTGCGGGCTTGACCATGATCACGTCGGCGCCCTCGGCGATGTCCAGCTCGATCTCGCGCAGCGCCTCCCGGCCGTTGCCGGCCTCCTGCTGGTATGTCCGGCGATCGCCCTCCAGGCTCGACGCGACCGCCTCCCGGAACGGCCCGTAGAACGCCGACGCGAATTTCGCCGCGTAGGCCAGAACGGCGACGTCGGAATACCCGGCGGCATCCAGGCCGTCGCGGATCGCCGCCACCTGACCGTCCATCATGCCGCTGGGCCCCACCAGCTGGGCACCCGACTCTGCTTGTGCCACAGCCAGTTTCACGTACTGAGCGTTGGTCGCGTCATTGTCGACCCGGCCCCGCGAATCGAGTACGCCGCAGTGGCCGTGATCGGTGAACTCGTCCAGACAGGTATCGGCCATCAGCACGCTGGCATCGCCGAGGTCCTTCGACAGATCACGCAGAGCGACGTTCAGGATGCCGTCGGGATCCACGCCCGCCGATCCGCAGGCGTCCTTGTCCTCGTCACGGGGCACCCCGAACAGCATCAGCCCGCCGACCCCAACGGCCACCGCATCGGCGGCGGCGCGGCGCAGCGAGTCCCGGGTGTGCTGGACCACCCCCGGCATCGACGAGATCGGCCGGGGTTGCGAGATGCCGTCGGCGACGAACATCGGCAGCACCAGATGCCTTGGCTCCAAGGATGTTTCGGCAACCAGCCGTCGCATCGCCGCCGTCGAGCGCAGCCTGCGCGGGCGCTGCCGCACGATTAGCGCCTGCGGCTCTTCTTGCGCGGCGGCGGCAGCGCACCCTCGGCGCGCAGCCGGGCGGCGTGCTCGGCCAGCGCCTCGACCAGCGGGCCCACGGCCGCAGTCTCCGGCTGCACATCCACCCGCAGGCCGAATTCCGCTGCGGTCTCGGCGGTCTTGGGGCCGATGCACGCCACGATGGTGCGCGCGTGCGGTTTGCCGGCGATGCCGACCAGGTTGCGCACCGTGGAACTCGAGGTGAAGCAGACGGCGTCGAACCCACCGGTCTTGATCATCTCGCGGGTCTGCGCCGGCGGCGGGGCGGCCCGCACCGTGCGGTAGGCGGTGACGTCCTCGATCTCCCAGCCGCGCTCACGCAGGCCCTCGGCCAGCGTCTCGGTGGCGATGTCGGCGCGGGGCAGCAGCACCCGGTTCACCGGATCGAAAATGTCGTCGTAGGGCGGGAATTCGTCGAGCAGGCCGAGCGAGGACTGCTCACCCGACGGCACCAGTTCCGGGCTGATGCCGAACGCGCGCACCCGATCGGCGGTGGCCTCGCCGACGCAGGCGATCCGGACGCCGGAGAACGCCCGCGCGTCCAGGCCGAACTCCATGAACTTCTCCCACACCGCGCGCACCGCGTTGGTGGACGTGAAGACCACCCACTGGTAGCGCCCGTCGACCAGACCCTTGACCGCCCGCTCCATCTGGGCCGGGCTGCGCGGCGGCTCGACGGCGATGGTGGGCACCTCGATGGGCAGCGCGCCGTGGCTGACCAGTCGGTCGCTCATCTCGCCCGCCTGATCCTTGGTGCGCGGCACCAGCACGGTCCAGCCGTACAGGGCCCGACTCTCCCACCAGTTGAGCTTCGCGCGGTGCGCGACGGTCTTGCCGATGGTGACCACGAGCGGTCCGGTCAGCGGGCCGGCCGGGTCATTGGCGCCGATGGCCGCGCGGTCGCAGAGCTCGGCCAGCGTGGCCTCCACGCTGCGCTGTGCACACGTGGTGCCCTGCGCGGTGACGACGCACGGGGTGGAGTCGTGCAGACCGTGCTCGATGAGGGTGCGCGCCGAGTCGGCCAGGTGCTGCGCGGTGGCGTGCAGGATCAGCGGGCCGGGTGCGGCGGCCAGGGCCGGCCAGTCCACGTCCGGTGAGCGGACGTCGGCCACGGTGTGCGACGAGCCCAACGGCAGGCCGGCGTAGGTCGGGACGGCGGTGGCCGCGGGCAGGCCCGGCAGGATCTCGAAGGCCAGCTGGGTCTTGGACACGGCGTTGACCTCGGCCAGGACCGAGTCGATCGACAGCGGGTCGCCGGCGACCAGCCGGACCACATCGTGGCCCTCCCGCGCCTCATGGGCCAGGATCTTGGCGACCTCGGCCGGGTCGCCGAGGGCGGGCCGGACGTCGGGTCCGAGCGTGACGATCGGCGCGGCGAGCTCTTCGACAGGCCCGGCGCCCGGAGACGCATCGTCGGGGGTGACGGACGCCGGTGCGGGGGCGGGTCCGGCGGCCGGCGGCAACTCGGTACCGACGATGCTCAGGACCTGTTCGGGCACATCGGGGTCGGTGAACACCAACGCGGCGTTGGCCAGCACCGCCCGCGCCCGCGTCGTCAGCAGGCCCGGATCTCCCGGCCCTGACCCGACGAACAGAATGCGCCCCGGCTTCGGCTTACGGCCTCGCATGCTCATCTGCTCACTCCCGCTCTTCCATGAGCTCGCGCGCACCCAACTCGAACAACTCCGCGGCCACCGAGAGCCCCAGCTCTCGAGCCCGACCGGGAGTTCCGATGCCGGACGCGCGGATCACGTCGGATCCGTCCAGCGCCGCCACGCAGCCGCGCAACGACAGTTCGTTGAAGACATGTGAGTCGTCCTCATCGATCGATTCGACCACCTCGGCGATCGCGCCGACCGGTGCGGAACAACCCGCCTCCAGCTCGGCGAGCAGGACACGCTCCGCGGTGACCGCCGATCTGGTGTCAGCGTCGTCGAGCGCCGCCAACAGTTCCACCAGCGCCGTATCACCGGCACGGCACTCGATCGCCAACGCACCCTGAGCCGGTGCCGGCAACATCTGTACCGGCTCCAGCGTCTCGGTGACGACGTCGAGGCGTCCGATGCGGGACAGTCCCGCCCGGGCCACCACGACGGCATCGAGATCACCGCTGCTTACCCTGTTCAACCTGGTGTCCAGGTTGCCTCTTAGGGGGCGGATTTCCAAACCGAGACCCAGTGCTCTAAGCTGTGCCGCCCGCCGCACGGACGATGTTCCGATCACCGAACCAGCCGGCAATTCACCCAGCACCAGGCCGTCGCGGGCAACCAGCGCGTCGCGGGAGTCGGCCCGCACCGGGATGGCCGCGATGGTGAACCGGTCGTCGGCGGCGGTCGGGAGGTCCTTGTAGGAGTGCACCGCAACGTCGGCCCGGCCGTCGGCCACCGCGTCGCGGATCGCGGTGGTGAACACGCCGACGCCGATGTCAGCGATGGGGGCCGACGACCGATCGCCCTCGGTCGAGATGATCACCAGCTCCGCATCGTGGCCCAGCGCCTGCAGGGCATCACGTACGGTGCCGGCCTGGGTGGTGGCCAACAGGCTGCCACGGGTGCCGATCCGGATCACGTTCGCGGGTCTGCCCTACTCTTGCGTCTCGCCGAGGACGTCCGACGGCGCGGCAGGGTCGAATTCCGTTGCCACCAGCGGCAACTCGCCCGCAGCAACGGCATCGACAGCCGTCGGATCCAGTTCGAAGAGCTCCCGCAGCGCCTCGGCGTAGCTGTCGCCGCCGGGTGCGCTGGCCAGTTGCTTGACCCGCACGGTGGGCGCGTGCAGCAATTTGTCGACCACCCGGCGCACGGTGCGCGCCACCTCGTCGCGGTGGACGTCGTCCAGACCGGGCAACCGGTTGTCCAAGCGCAGCAGCTCGGCCTCGACCACGTCGGCGGCGCGCTGACGCAACGCCGTGACCGTCGGGGTGACCTCCGCCATCCGCTGGCCGGTCAGATAGCTGGCCACCTCGGCCGCCACGATCTTGCGGGCCGCGTCGGCGTCGGACGCGGCCGCTCGTGCCGACGGTTCCCGCTGAATGCGGTCCATGTCGATGACGTCCACGCCCGGCAGCCCGGCGACCGCGGGATCCACGTCGCGCGGCATACCCAGATCGCACACCACCAGATCGTCCCGGTCGCGGCGGCGGGCCAGCGCATAGTGCGCATCGGCCAGCGAGACCACCGGGCGCACCGCGCCGGTGCTGCTGACCACGACGTCGGAGGCCGCCAGCGCGATCGCCAGGTGGTCCAGGACCAGCGCCCGGGCCTCGATGCCCTGCTCACGCAGATTGCCGGCGAGGCGCTCCGCGCGCGGCAGCGAGCGGTTGACCACCAGCACCGTGCTGATCCCGGCGCGCATCAGGTGGGCGGCCGAGAGGGCGCCCATCGCGCCGGCGCCGATGACGGCCGCCGTGCGACCGGTCAGGCCGGACAGCCGCTCCGACGCCATGTCGAGGGCCACCGAAACCACGGAGGCGCCGGCCGCGTCGATGCCGGTCTCCGAGTGCACCCGCTTGCCCACCGACAGTGCGCGCTGCGCCAGCTCGTGCAGGATGCGCCCGACGGTGTGATTGGCCTCGGCCGACGCGTAGGCCCGGCGCACCTGCCCGAGCACCTGCTGCTCGCCGACGACCGCGGAGTCCAGGCCCGACGCGACGGCGAACAGATGCTCGACGGCGGCCTCGGCGTAACGCACATAGGCGTACTTCGTCAGATCGCCCATCGGCATGCCGCAGTGTTCGGAGAGCACCTGCCCGATGGTCGAGAGCCCGCCGTGGAAGGCGTCCACGACGGCGTACACCTCGACGCGGTTGCAGGTGGACAGCACCATTGCCTCGGTGACCAGCGGCGATTGCAGCACCTTGGCGACGATCTTGGCCTGATCGGCCTCGTCGGTGGACAGTTGTTCGAGGACGGAAACCGGCGCGCTGCGGTGCGACACCCCGAAGAGCAGGACACTCACAGAGCAATCACCTAGCCGCTCCCTTGCCGCCGCGAAAACTGCCTACAAGGTAGTCGTTTGCCTAGGTGGTCTCCAAATTTTTCGGCGGGTTCGGCGAGCGGCGCAGTTCCGCGAGCACGAGGCCCGCCGACAACGGAATCGGCGGGTTCGGCGAGCGGCGCAGTTCCGCGAGCACGAGGCCCGCCGACGA
>Ga0116193_1003281_pt1 | contig 11756 bp, 13 predicted proteins | sample AD_UKC115_MetaG_FD_89892 | JGI IMG/M metagenome (GOLD analysis project Ga0116193, IMG submission 89892) | Active sludge microbial communities of municipal wastewater-treating anaerobic digesters from Hong Kong - AD_UKC115_MetaG | ecosystem: Engineered > Bioreactor > Anaerobic > Digestate...
AATGAATAGATATTTGCTTTTGATTGTTTTTTCATGTTTTGTTATGAGTTCTGCACTATCGCAAACTGTTTGGCAAGAAGATTCATTGGCTATGCGGAAAGATTCTTTACTGCAGAAAAATGACTCTTTGGTTATGTCGAGTGTGGTTTGTCCGGTTCCTAATGTTCCTCAAGAAGTCCTTTTGGATTCCATTGTTGCTAAATATAGAGGAAAAGCTGTGCTGATTGACTTTTGGGCAACATGGTGTGGTCCTTGTGTAAGAGGTATTAAAGCCATGAGACCGTTGAAGTTGGAACTGAAAGATAAGAATATCGTTTTCCTGTATATTACTAATGAGACTTCACCTTATGATTTTTGGATAGACTCGGCGTCGGAAATTATGGGGTACCATTACCGGCTGTCCAATGAACAATGGAATGTATTAATGACTAATTTTGGCTTTCAAGGTATTCCAGCCTATCTGGTTATCAACAAGGAAGGAAAAATTTACTTCAGCCATGTCGGTTATCCGGGTTACGATGCTTTACGGGACGAGTTGGAAACTGTTTTAAATGAGTGATAAGGTCATTCCTTTAACTGAAAAATATTTTTCTCATTCTGTTCCATTTCCAGCAGAATTTTCTTTTTGTCCAATCCTCCAGCATATCCTACCAGCTTCTTATTTGCACCTATTACTCTGTGGCATGGAACAATGATGCTGATGGGATTTTTATTATTGGCATTTCCTACAGCTCTAAAACCTTTAGGACAGCCTATCTGTTCTGCAATCTGTTTGTAACTTCTCACCTCGCCATAAGGAATGGTCTTAAGGGCATTCCATACCTTGTGTTGGAATTCGGTTCCTGTTTCAGGAGATATTGCCACGTTGAAGATTTTTCTTTTTCCGTCAAAATATTCTCTTAGTTCCGAAACTGTCTGTTTCAATATTCTTGCAATGTTGTGTGCATCCGACATATCATCGGAGGAATGGATTCTTAAGGCGTCTTGTTCCGGAACGTTCCGGTGGGTCATGTAACTTATTTCAGTTATGGCATCTTCTTTTTCATTACAACGGATGAGCAGACTTCCTAATCTGCATTCCATGATGATTGTATGAAATATCTTTTCTTGCATTATCTTTTTCCTTTTTTATTTTCCAAATATAGATAAAAAACATGGTTTTTTATGCTTGTAAAAAGAAAAAATCAGAATTACTTTTATTCTGATGAATTTGAATTAGTTGAATGATTTTGGCGTTTGACCGCTTGAAAAAGATTATTTGAAGTTTTCTTCGTTCCAGTTATTGGAAGATTGTAACAAAATTACAAATAACAATCCCTTGAAAATTTGTTTTGTGCTTTGAATTTGTGAGTCGCATCATTCTAAAAAAAACCGCAGTACGGAAAAGTACTGCGGTCTAGAATTCGATAAGTTGGATAATTATCTTTTATCTTTTTATTTCATATCCAAGTAAGTGATCTTGTCCATATCACCATATTCCAGGTTTTCTCCGGCCATACCCCAGATGAACATATAGTTGCTTGTTCCTGCTGCAGCATGGATGCTCCATTCCGGTGACATGACAGCTTGTTCGTTATGCAGCCAGATAAGGCGTTCTTCCTGTGGCTCTCCCATCAGATGGCAAATAGCATTACCGGCCGGAACATTGAAGTAGAAGTATGCTTCTATACGACGACTGTGAGTATGAGCCGGCATGGTGTTCCATACACTTCCGGGTTTCAGTTCTGTCAAACCCATTTGAAGTTGGTTGGTACCTCCGCCCTTTACACGCGATAGTACAGGGTTGATGAGCAGCTGATTTATGACACGATCATTGCTTTCTTCCATTTTTCCGGCTTTCAGTACGTTACATTTCACATAATCCTTTGATTTCATACCTTGGTCTGGAGTTACAAGCTGTGTGATAAATTCTTTATAAGCAGGAGCCGAATTGATATAGAATTTGGCAGGTTGAGATGGATCTTTGCTGGCAAAGGTGACATCCTTTTTTCCGCATCCTACGTATAGGGCTTCCTTGAATTTCATGTTATATTCTTTTCCATCAACTGTTACAACTCCGTCACCGCCGATATTGATTACTCCTAGTTCACGGCGGTCCAGAAAGTTCTGAGCTTTCAGAGGGTCAATGGTCTCTAGTTTCAAGACCTTGTTTACTGGCATTGCTCCACCGAAGATAAAACGGTCATACATGGAGTATGTTACATTGATTTCATCAGCTGCCATTACTTTTTCCATGACAAAAGAAGAACGTAGTCTTTGTGTGTCATATGTCTTCACATCTTTAGGATTGCAGGCAGTCTGCATCGTGTAATTCACTTGGGCTGTAGCCGTCAGGCCTGCCAGCCCCATCATCATTGCTAAAACTGTTTTTTTCATGAGACTAAATATTATGTTCATTTTTATTTTTTACAAATGCGTTTGCGGTTAAAGTACATCATACCTCCGGCTAGTACCACAAGAATGGCTGGGCCGATGATTTTGATGGAATGAGTGAGATGGAATATAACCCAGCAGAAAAGACTTGAAGCAAAGTCAAGAGCACCTCCGGAAAAACCGTCAGGAATCTTTACTGCTTTATCTGGACTTCCTTTAGCCACTGTTGCCTGATATACATCGTTGGCGGCAGAAGTGAATGATGGAGCCAGATCTGTTACAAAATACAATCCGATAACTAATGCTACGAGACCTACAATAAATGTTTTCAGTACGTTTCCTTTTGTGATGGGCAATACAACGGGGAACAAATAAAACATGCCGGCCAATGAAGCCAATGGCAGGAATTGGTTACCCGGGAGAATTACCGCGAGAAATATAGTTACAGGGATGAGCAGCAGAGAGACTACCAGAGTAGTAGGATGACCTATGACCAAGGCCGGACTCATACCAATACTCAGTCCTTCAGCATTTTTGAATTTCTTTGCAATGAGTTCGCGGGTTGCATCAGATATAGGTTTCAGTCCTTCAATAAAAAGACTTGTGATTCGAGGTATCAGTTCCATAACTGCCCCCATCTTGATTCCCAATCCAAGAATATTAGGAATACTATCAATAATGGAGCTCCAGCTGTCGCAAGCCAGACATCCGATTACACATCCGATGATCACACCTAGAAATAGAGGTTCGCCCAAAAGACCGAATTTCTTTTTCATCCCGTCTGCATCAATATTCAGCTTGTCGAAACCAGGAATCATGTCCAGCAATTTATTTATTACAATAGCAAACGGAACAAAACTCTGACAGAATGGCTGGGGAATGGAGATACCTTCCATATTGTCATAAAATTTTTGGAAAGACGGTGTTGTGAGGTCCGCCATAACCAATGTAATGATATAACAGATAATGGCAGCAAAGAATCCCCACCAGATATTTCCGCTGGCAAAATATACGATAGCACCGATGAATGCAAAATGCCAGTAGTTCCATAAATCAATATTGACGGTTCTTGTGGTGCGTGTAAACAGCATGATAAGATTTATGCCAAGACAAATAGGAATAATGAAAGCTCCGACAGCCGTGTTGTAGGCAACAGAAGCAGCAGATGGCCATCCCATATCGAAGATTCCCAGCTGAAGACCATATATTTCTACCATCTTGTTCAAGACCGGTCCCATGCTTTCTGTCAGCAAAGCCGTTATGACGGATAGACCTACAAAACCTACACCTACCAGCAAGCCGCTTTTAAGTGCCTTGCTTAACTTGATTCCGATACATACGCCCAGAATCGTAAAGATAACAGGCATCATGACCGATGCCCCTAATCCAATGATATACTTAAAAACCTCTTCCATAAGCAGTTAATCAAATTTGTGTATTATATTTGGTATTAAAATTTAAATCGCAGCTAAATTACTTCTTTTTTTTCATATAGCAATTGTTTGCGCACACAATCTTTTGATTTGAATGTTTTTTTATTGGAAGAAGTATAAAAAAAGAAATCCCGTCCTATCTTTTTACAATAGAACGGGATCATTTTTTCTTCTTTTTATTTATTTAAGCAATTCTTTTTCGATAATTTCCTTAAGTTGTTGTTTCGGAAGAGCACCTTGGGTTATTTGTGGCTGACCCTTAAGCGGGATAAACAACAAGGTAGGAATACTGCGAATTCCAAATGCCCCTGCCAAATCTTCTGCTTGGTCTACATCTACTTTGTAGAAATCTACTTTTCCTGCATATTCTCCTGCAAGTTCTTCAAGCACAGGTGCCAAAGCTTTGCAAGGTCCGCACCATGTTGCAAAGAAGTCAACGATACATGGCTTGTCGCCTTCGAATTTCCATTCTTTAGGATTGGCTTCGTAGTTATATACTTTCTTTAAAAATTGATCTTTGTTTAATTGTGTAGCTTCCATCTTTTTTTCTGTTTTAGGTTCGTTACTTTGATTATTTACTGAATTTTCTTTTTTGCTTGTTGCATTGGCGCAACTGGTAAGCATAACTCCGGCAACTAATATTGCCAATTTGATTTTTGAGCTCATTTTGTTTATTATTTATTTTTTCTCTCGTTTTCTAAAATCTGAGATGCTTTCTCCCGTCAGGTTCTTGAAGAAACGGCTGAAAGATGCGGGATCTTCAAAACCCACTATTCCTGCAATTTCCTTCACGCTCTTGGTGGTATAAAGAAGCAATCTTTTGCTTTCGGCTTCTGTTCTGGACTGAATCACTTTCAGAGGAGAAGGTAATCCGTATATCATGAACAGATTGGTCAATGTCTTTGGTGATCTGTGCAACAGGTCAGCATAGTCCTGGACTTGTTTTTTCTCGCGATAATGACTGTCAACCAAAACAAAAAATTGTCTGACGATATCAAAACTATTTTCATTGTTGGATGTCACGTTATATTTTTCACGAGCCCATCTTGTATAGGTTATGATGAACTGCTTCAGCAGTAATCTCAGCATTTCTTCCTGTAAGCTGTCTTTATGCTCATACTCTTTGTTCATACATCCAAAGATACCGCTCAAGTCGCTTCGCTTCTCTTCGTCAAGGTTCAGCTTCATGATTTGTGAGGTTCCGTTGAACAAGAAACCATTACATGAAACTTCTTTATCGTGCTCGTAGATACAATAGAAATTGCTATTGAAGAGAAGTGACTTGTATTGACCTTTTATTTCAGAAAAAGTCAGGTGGTGAAGCGGCGAAAGTGTGATAGCTTCTCCTTCCTTCATATTTATTTCCACATAATCTACTTCTATGGTCAGTTCTCCGGAATCCACCGAAATGAATTTATAAAGGGAACGGTCCTTAATCATTTCCGAATGATTATGAAGTTCGTCTGTAAGGACCATTTTTCCTTTCAGGGGAGTTGACAAAATACTATTCATATAATGTAATGAATTTTATTTTTTTCTTGCTTTTAGAATTTTTTCAGCTGTGTGTGACAGCAATACAAGTGCTCCGGCCAAAATAGCGGTATCTTTGATAACCAGTCGACCAGCTCCTGTCAGTAAAGGAAAGCCGTGTTCTCCACTTCCCATATCGGGAACCCATACTTCAGGAGTGGTAACTAGGAAGGATAAGGTACCAATAGTCATGATGACACATAACACTTCACCTACCAACCCTACTTTCGGGAAAAACATTCCAAGAAAAACGAGAATGCCGATACTCATAATGAGAATTCCAAGACCGTGAGAAAATCCATAAGTGTTATTTTCCTTATGCCATTCATATTTCTTTGCATCGAACTCTCCTTCTTTGAGTTTGTACTCCTTATATTCCGGAGCCTTGTGAGTATAAAAGAAACTCATAAATGGACTGTTTGCAACAAAAGGTACAATACCTTCTGCTTCGTAGTTCCAGAATTTTAATCCGCCAATCCATACAAAGATAATCAAGATGGCCACACGGATAAGATTAAGACTCACTTTTCGCAAGGAAACTGCTTTGTCAAGCAGGGAATAAAAAATACAGCTAATTGTTTTCATGGACTTTGGTTTTAAGTATTTATTCTTTGTTATTTTTATATTGCAAAGAAACACTGTTTTACACGCGAACACAATAGCAATTTAACCAAGTATTTTAGCAGAATTTCCCGAATTTGACAAAACAGTTGCTTTTCGGGTGAAATTGTATTATTCCAACGCTTTGTTTAGTATGGCTTCAACTTCAGGTTTGAAAATGCCTCCTTCATGTACTTTTTCTCCATCCAGATAGAATGTGGGGACATAGTAATAATCATATTGGTCAGCAATATCAGCGTGAACGGTTTCTTCAATCGTTTCGATTTCTATTTCTTTGAATTTAGGATTTTCCTGTTTTAATTCATCGATGTATTTGAAAGCTTTTTTACAGAACGGACATCTTTCTTGGTAGAATAATTTTATCTTTTTCATAATGTATAATATTTTTATTGGTATAATAGCAAAAGTAATGCTTTTTCTTATTTATCCCATATATTTCTGCTTTTTTATTTCATAGGATGTATAAATACAAATCTTGCACCATTTGTGTACGATTGATCCAAGTATATGATGCCCGACAACAAAGTAGCTATGTGCTCGCATATATTCAGGCCAAGACCGGTGCCTTGTTTAAAACTATCGAGCTTTTCAAAACGCTGGAAAATTCGATCGGCCATTTCCGAAGGTATTCCGCAACCTGTGTCTGTTACCGAAAATTCAACAGCGGGGTATTCCCGGGTATATTCATTTTCGCCTTTTTGCAAATATTTATATTCCAATTTGATACAGCCTTTTTCTGTATATTTGCAAGCGTTGGTCAAAAAATTAAAGAGTAATTGTTGCAAGCGCTGTCCATCTGTTGATAAAAGCATATCTTTTTTTTCATCTTTGGGTGATACTAGTTCTGTAACTACCCCTTCCGGAACTCGGGTTTGAACGCTTCGAAGGGAAAACTCGCAAAGTTCCCTTACCGATACTTGGGTAATGTTCAGCGTATATGTTCCACTTTCGAACTTCGACAAATCCAGTATGTCATTTACCAGTGTGATGAGTAAGTCCGAATTCGTATGGATAATTGAAAGAAAGTCATTTTTTTCTTTGTCCGAAAGGGCATGTTTCATATTTCCGTTGAGAACATCATTGAATCCGACAATGGCGTTCAATGGGGTGCGAATTTCATGACTCATGTTTTGCAGGAATAGAGATTTGAGTTTGTCGGCATTTTCTGCTCTTTTCTTTTCTTCCTTGGCTTCGTTCAATGCATCGACAGCTATTTTGCGTGCTCTTTCGGCTATTTCTTTCTCTTTCTTCAATCGTTTGTTGTATTGCTTTCTGCGATAATGGAAATATCCGCTGACAAAAACAATCAGAACGATGATGAAATAGGCTGTGTAAAGCATGGTGGTTCTGTATTCATTTTCCTTTTCCAATAGCAAGGTACGGTCCTTTTGTCGGAGAGACTGAGCTCTTTCGTTATCTGCTGCTGCCATGGCTTTTTCGGTCACAGCCTTTTGCCGTTCCAATGCCAGCTGCTTGTTTCGAAGTTCCAGTCTGTTATGTTCTTCTGACATTTTAAGCATCTTTTCATGGGCCTGCAACTGTTGCACTTGCATTTGAGTATTTTTTAATTCCAATTGTTGCCTTTCTTTTTCCAGCAAACTCAGATTGGATTCTGTAGCCAAGGCTATAGCCATTTCACGATTGGAAATGGCATTGTTCTCAATTTGTTTCTGTTGGTCGAGTTTTTTATTCAGCAATGCGTTTTTATAGTCGCCCATAGCTTCGTATATTTCGCTTTTCCTTCGGTTGGTATTGGCATATTCCAATGCTTTTGCATAATTCTTCTTGCGAAAGTAATAATCGCTGAATACACTTTGATAATCACTGGCAATGGCTCCTGATAGAGTTCGCGGATTGACTGTGCTTAAGATATAGTTGGCGTAGTATTCAATGGAATCTGGTTTTGTGCCTTCTTCCATGTAATTGTTGAGTAACAAAATATATGCATTGACAGTAGATCTCGATTGGGTCCTTTTTATATATAATTTTATTTGATTCTTGGCGGCATCGTAGTCTTTTAAATTGCCGTAGCATTTAGCCAAACTGATGTATACATCGTCAATATCTTTTGTGTCATGACCCTTTTCTGAATAATCTATGGCTTTCATGTATTGTTCTTTAGCCATTTTGTAATCGTTGAGAATCATGTACATGTCACCCATTTTTCTTAATCCGTGGGATATTCCGTAATCGCTGTTTAATCTGATAGCCTCTTTTTGATAGGCTTTGACTTCCTCCAGAGCTTTGGAAAACATCTGATTATTTGCATAGTAGTTGATAAGTCTGTTCCACGGTTCGAAATAGTATTGAATGTAAGGCGTTTTGACGATGAAATCAGATACTTCTTTTTTGCTCTTTATCAGCATCTGTAAATCATTCATATAATAATAATGTAAAGGCTTCATGATTAGGGCAAGGCATTGTGCTTTCACATCGTGTTTCTTTGCTGCCATGCGAAAGAGTGTATCGGCCATATTGATGGATTTGCTGCTTCCTATATGTTTGTTTATAAGAGTCCAATATTGATATAACTTGTCATTGATTTTATATGGATTGTTTTGAGCATTGACATATAGTGGCATAACTCCACAAAAGAATATTATTAACAGAAGGATGGGCCTCCCTCCTATTTGAAATACTTTTAGTAAATAATTCTTCATCTGTCAAAAATTTTTCATTCGCAAATATATAACTATTTTTTCATTCAAAAATAAAATCAGAATAAAAACAATCAAGAAAATCATGGTTATGCGTATCATTGAATAGAAATTATGGAGAATTTGGACATTAAATTGCTATTTTAAATCTTTTAGGATGCACTGAATATTCGTTATTTTGCGTAAAATGATAAGAGATGAGAATATCAAATGAAGTTTTTTTACTATTATTTTTGATGACATTCACTGCTTGTGATGTTTTCGATTATCATCCTTATGATGGTAAAGTGACGGGAAAAACTGACATAAATGCTAAAAATATAAATCGCATTGAAGAAAGTTGCCGGGGGAAGAAAGAGTTTAAGTTTGCTTTTATTTCGGATACGCAGCGTTGGTATGACGAAACGGAGGCTGTGGTAAAGGATATCAATTCACGTCCCGATATTCGTTTCGTTATTCATGGAGGAGACTTGTCGGATTTTGGTGTAACAAAGGAATTCCTTTGGCAACGTGATATCCTGGAGGAACTTAAGGTTCCTTACGTATGCTGTATCGGCAATCATGATTGCATTGGCGATGGAGAAGACGTTTTCCAAAAAGTGTTCGGTGAAACTAATTTTGCTTTTACGGCTGGAAATGTTCGTTTCCTCTGTTTGAATACCGTTGCTTTGGAATATGATTATTCCAATCCTATCCCTGACTTCCAGTTCATAGAAAATGAAATGAATCCTTCCGATTCTACGGTTCAAAAAACCATTTTCTGCATGCATTGCCGACCGTATGATGAGCAGTTTAATAACAATGTTGCAAAGCCTTTTGAATATTATGTAAAACATTGCCGCAATACCCAGTTCTGCATCAGCGGCCATATTCATCGTACAGAAATCAAGGATATCTATAATGACGGCATGATTTATTATGCGGCAAATTGCATTGGCAACAGAGAATATTTTATTTTTACAATAAAAGAAAACGGCTATGAATATGAGGTTGTCAATTTTTAGTCTTTTAATTCTATTTGTCTGTTGCAGTAGATTTTCTTATGCACAGGAGGTGACCGACAGTTTGAAGCCCGATACAATAAATAAATTGTCACTATGAAAAAAGAGTGCACCGATACCGTGAAGGTTGGAGCAATGTAATCCCTACATTCCTGAAAACTCAGTTTGCAGGGGGAATGGGACTTTTATCATTTGGATTCGGTTGGGATTATGGTCATCATCAACAATGGGAAACAGATTTGCTTTTCGGATATCTGCCTAAGTATGATAGCAAAGATTCCAAAATGACCATGACTCTTAAACAGAATTTCATTCCTTGGCAAAGGCCGCTTGGGAAAAATAGTAGTATCAATCCTTTTATTTGTGGGTTATATTTGAATACAGTCTTTGATGATCAGTTTTGGGTGAAAGAACCTGATAGATATCCTAAGGGCTATTATGGTTTTTCGTCAAAAATCCGTGTACATGTATTTGTGGGACAACGATTTACACATAATATTCGGGACAACCGGTTTAAACATTGGAAGGATGTGTCTTTTTTTTATGAACTGAGCACCTGTGATTTATATGTAGCAAGCGCTTTTGCCAACAAATATTTAAAGCTGAAAGATATCGTGAGTTTGTCTTTAGGATTGAAATTTCAAATTTTCTAATTCTTGTCTTTTCCATTTATTGGATAAAAAGATTAAATTTGCATGCAGTATTTCAAGCATCTTTGCATCCTATTGTCAAAGACCTTGATTAAGAATGGAAAAAAGGTAAGTAGCGGTGGATATAAAATTGTTGATAGACGGGTGTAGAAAAGGGGAAACTCAGTCACTCGGAGAACTTTACAAACGGTATGCCGGACAAATGTTTGGTGTGTGTTATCGTTATGTAGGTACGGAAGATACTGCTCGAGATGTAATGCATGATGCTTTTATCCATGTTTTCAGTGCTATAAAGAATTTCCATTCTTCAGAAGAGGAGGCTTTGCAAGCTTGGTTGCGGCGAATTATGACTACAGAATCATTGGGTTATCTCCGCAGGCAAAAGATGGGTTTCCAGGAAATTCCTATCGATAATTTACCTGAAGATGAATCGCCGGTTGATGAAGCCGATGCGGAACGAATACCGAAGGATGTGTTGATGGAGATGGTTACCCGTTTGCCTGATGGATATAGAACTGTATTCAATATGTACGTTTTTGAGTCCTATTCTCATAAGGAGATTGGGGAGAAACTGGGAATAAATGAAAAATCTTCTTCCTCGCAATTTTTTAGAGCGAAAAGCTTGTTGGCCAAACAGATAAAAGAATATTTAAACCGTGAAGACCGATGAAGGATACAGATGACAAATGGCTGAAATCTCTTGAGAAGCGGGTAAACCACTACTCGAAGCCCTTGCCTGAGGGTGATTGGGAGGATTTTGCTTCGAAGGCATTTGCCCCTAAAGAGCAAAAGAGCAAGCGTCTTCCTTTATACAGAAACAGTTTCAGAAAATGGGTTCAGGTAGCGGCAATCTTAATTGCAGTGCTCATCCCTTCGGCTGTGGCATGGTTGTATTTTGGCAGACAAGATATTGCCGATCAAACTGTTGCCGTTCTAAATAATAAAGGAGTCAGCAGAGATAAACCTATTGGCGCCGTAGCTGATTCAGCTGATGTCAAGAGTCAATCCGTACTTCCTGTGATGACAGCTCATGTTGTGGCAGTTTCACATGACAAGTTAGCGAGAAAAGAAACCGAATCTGCCCCTACCCACAATGAATCCTCTGAAATTCAAAATTTTGGCGGAAACGAAAATAATATTGCAAAAAATGAAATACAGCCAGAACAGGATACTGTAGAAGTTGCACCATTGCCTTCTTCTTCTGTAGTAGTAGGAACGGAACTGGCTTCTGTACTACCTAAAAGCAAAAGTCATAAGAGCTCGGGCCGAATTTTTGGTGGAACCTTGGGCGCTACCGCAACAGGTGTATTGGCTTCTTATCTTCTTTCTATGAACTCCGGATCTGAATACAATAATGAATCGAACGATCTCCAAGCTAATGTAAACAGTATTTTATATACAAGTTTCATTCGTATTCCTGTAGAAGTCACGCCAAGGAAATTGGACTTTGCCTTTTCTGCAGCTGTGTCTTTGAGAGAACCGCTCACGAAT
>Ga0116193_1003283_pt1 | contig 11753 bp, 5 predicted proteins | sample AD_UKC115_MetaG_FD_89892 | JGI IMG/M metagenome (GOLD analysis project Ga0116193, IMG submission 89892) | Active sludge microbial communities of municipal wastewater-treating anaerobic digesters from Hong Kong - AD_UKC115_MetaG | ecosystem: Engineered > Bioreactor > Anaerobic > Digestate | place...
ATCGCTTTATATAATAATCTGCTTTATGTTTTCGACTGTTTCGTATGATAATATTGTTATCTATCAAAGAAATCAGCTGTCCGAAAAACTGATTATCCAAAAAAATGTGTATTTTTGTTCATGGTAGTGTTATTGTATATATGTATAATAGTATTTATTTTATAGAAAATATAAATCTACAAAACACTCTACTGAAGGCAAACTTAAAAATTGTCCTCCTTTTTTATTTTTTATCGGATAATAATGAATAAAAAATTAATTTCCAATTTTTTCTCAAAAAAAAATATTAAATTTGACTTGTAAAAGCTTAATTTTTTGCTGTAAAAACGTATTTTTTTCAGCTTAAAATAGGGCATAAAATTAGTGACATTGAAAATAAAAGGATATCATTCTTCTATTCTAATTAATTTAATCTTTCATATATAATTTCCAATTTGTTTCGACATGAAAATCTATTGCTGTTGTCGTTTAAAACAGTTATTAAACAACAAGTTTTTTATTATAATTTCTTTTCTGATTTTTCCTCAATGGTATTTAATGGCAATCCATCCCTGTGTCAGAAATTTTTCTCACAAAACGACCCATTCCGGCACACAAAATTGGGATATAATTCAGTATGAAAACAATTGGATGTACTTTGCTAACAACAACGGACTGTTGGAATTTGATGGAAATAAATGGACCGTTTATCCCATAAGCAATTACACCAATGTTCGGTCACTGTATTATCATAGAAAAACCGATAGAATTTATGCTGGTGCATTCAATGAATTTGGTTTCTATTCACGTGACGAAGCAGGATTATTGCATTATTATTCATTGATAGAAAAAATTCCAGCCAAAAACAGAAACTTTAACGAAATCTGGAATATTTTAGCTATTAATAATTCAATTTATTTTCAAGGAGATAAGGATATTTTTCAATATAAAAATGAACAAATTTCACATTTCTCTTTCCCTGCTAAAATAGATTGTTCAGCAGCCGTTTTTAATTCTTTGATTGTTTGCAGTAAACAAAATGGAACATTTTTCTTAAATGGCGATATGTTCATAAAAATTCCCAATTCAGAAATGTTAAGAGGGAAAAAGGTATGTGCCATCTTACCTTTTCAGAAAAATAAAGTGCTGTTTGTTACAGAATTTAATGGTTTATTTGTTTTCGATGGAAATTCCGTAGAAGTTTTCAAAACAGATATAGACCGATTTTTGTCAGAAAATCAGGTATTCTGTGCAGGCATAAAAGATTCAAAATTGGCTATAGGAACTGTCAGGAAAGGTTTGGTTGTTAAGGATTTTGAAAACAACTCCAACTTTTTTTCAAATACTTTCAGCGGTTTGCAAAACAATACTATTCTAAGCCTAGCATTCGACAATCAGAACAATTTATGGTTGGGACTTGATAAAGGCATTGATTATGTACTTATTGATTCACCGGTTTATGAACTGATTTCAAGCATAAATCAAATAGGAACAGGATATTGTTCTTTGATGGAAAACAACAATTTATATCTTGGCACCAATCAGGGATTATATCAAACCAACTTCCCAATTGCCGAATCTCCTGAACCGGCAAATATTCAACTCGTAAACGGCATGCAGGGTCAAGTGTGGAGCATGATGAAAATTGATAATACAATTTTTTGCGGTACCGATCATGGGGCGTATTATTTTTCAGGAAAAAATATAATACAAATTCCCGGTATTAGCGGCACATGGAATTTCAGAAAAATGAATCAACACCCAGATTGTATTATCGGATCATCCTATCAGGGCTTTTTCGTCCTGCGGAAAAATGGGGGGGAAATGGGAACTTTCCAATTTTCTCAAAGGTTTTTCAGATGCAGGTGGAATGTTTGAAGTTGGAGAAAATGACTGCATCTGGTTCAGCCACTGGATGAAGGGGATTTCAAAGCTCACGCTGAATCAGACATTGGACAGTGTTATTCAGGTAAAAACCTATGATACTTCTAAAGGATTCCCGACCATTAGAAACAATACACTTTTTTTGTTGGACAGCGTCATCAGATTTTCGAGCGAAAATGGTTTTTATGCCTACGACAAGAAGAAAGACCTGATTATCAAAGATACCAAACTCGATAAATTATTTAATCAGCCTCCTCACTCTGTTCGATTATTCCAAAACAACAAAGGAGACCTTTGGTGCATTTCTACGACCTACATTGCTGCAGCTTTCAAGGAAAATAATCAGAAATACAGAGTAGATTCCATTTCATTTAATCAATTAAAAACTATGATTGTTCCAGGATTTGAACATTTCAATTTTGTCGACAACGATCATTTGATCGTCAGTACAGAAGATGGATTCTCGTGGATCAACCTGAGAAACTTAAAAAACAGTTCGTCTGAAAACAATTTCCAAGTTTCTATAAGCAATGTTTACCTGACGAGCAAATTCGATTCTCTTGTCAATGGATATGTAAATATTGCAAATCAAAAACAGATTCCAAAATTCGATCACAAGCATAATTCTATCCGCTTTGAATTTACTGCTCCCGAATACAGAAAAGAAGGGATGGTTCAATACAGTTACAAACTCGAAGATTACGATACGGAATGGTCAACTTTTTCCCCAAATACTTCAAAAGAATATACCAAAATCAAAAAAGGAAGTTATACTTTCAGAGTCAGAGCAAAAAGCCAGCTGAACCCAAAAATTACTGAGACTTCCTATCAATTTATCATTTTACCGGCATGGTATGAAACTACGTTGGCTTACATAATTTATAGCTTAGTAGTTGTCTTTCTACTGATTCTATTGCTCAAATTTATAAAGAAAAGCTCCCAAAAAGGTGCCTTGAAAATGAAAGAACAAAAGGAACAGGAAATGAAGGAGCAGGAAAAAAGATTCCTTTTAGAAGCCAAAGAAAAAGAAAAAGAAATCATTGCTTTAAAAAATCAACAGCTTCAGTACGAATTAAGACATAAATCACAAGAATTAGCCAATTCTACCATGAATCTAATACGAAAAAATGAAATACTCACTAATATTATTCAGAACTTAAATAAGATTTCTTCTTCCTTGAACAAAAATAAAGATCAACAGGATATATTCAATGAATTAAAGAAAATTCAGGAAGAAATTAACATAAATATTGAACATGATAATTACTGGAAAAAATTCGAAGAAAATTTTGATTTGGTTTATGAAAATTATCTGAAAAGACTTACCGAAACTTACCCAAATCTCACCATTACCGACAAAAAAATCTGTGCCTATCTGAAAATGGGCTTAAGTTCAAAAGACATTGCCCCCTTGTTGAATATGTCGTATAGAAGTGTGGAAATGAGCAGATACCGCTTGAGAAAGAAAATGAATCTCGACAGGGACGTCAGTTTATCGGACTTCTTACAGAATTTTAGATAACCAACAGCTTGGAAAATATCTTAAATCAATAACACTAACAAGAAAAACTAATTGCCATAGTATTTGATTAACTTATGTGTTTCAATATCTCCATTCATGTCGGTGATACTTAAAAAATAAACTCCATTTGACAGCCTTGAAGTATCAATAAAATTTGAATTTTTAACTTGAATAACACTGTTTCCAACAATAGTAAAAATTGTTATATGATGAGGAATCGTCTCTCCAGAAATATTTATATGATCAATAAATGGATTGGGAGTAACAATAAATTTTTTCTTAGCTTCTACGTTCTTTGTTCCCAACATTGGACCATGATATTCTTCTGTTCCATCACCTTTTTGATATACTTTTACATAATCAACGTACATTTTAGCTTGATAATTATTACCTGCATTTAGAGCCGTAACATTATTAATATCCCATATTCCGGTAAAATTACCACCAATTGCCAAATTAAATATTACAAAGAACGGTTTATGAAAATAATGAGCTGGATTACCAGGCACATCTTCTCCATCAATTGTCATTTCTACGATAGGCTGTTTGTTTGGATCCTTGTCTAAGTCGAAATAGGTTCTTAATGAATGCTCATCCCAAATCAGGGTAAACAAATGAAAATCCTCCTGAATACTCGTGGAATTGGTAAAATCTTTTCCCCAATTTGGATACGAACCACCATTCCAGCTTTCGCCCCAGTGAAACCAACTGCTGAAATACCTATCTTGTGTACCTCGCTTGATGCCATTGGAATTTCCCATTTCCAAAATATCAATTTCGCCGCATTTTGGCCATCCAACCGACGGGTAATTAGCTCCCATCATCCAGAAAGCTGGCCAAAGTCCATTGGCTGTATGAGGTAATTTTATTCGTGCTTCAATTTTCCCATGCTTAAAAGATACTTTACCTAACGAATTTATTCTTCCTGAAGTACAAGTTTTTCCCAAGTAGTTTTCCTTTTTTGCGGTCAGAATCAAACAACTTTTTCCACTGAAAGGTTCTATTCCGACAGAAACATTTTCTTTTCGGTAATATTGTAATTCATTATTACCTCCTCCATCTCCATTCACTTCAATTACCCAATTGTTAGTATTTAACTGGTTACCATCAAAATTATCCTGCCATACTAAATGGTAATTATCATTTTGAGAATTAACTAATTGGAAACCAAAAGTCCAAAACATACAAAAAGAAAAAAATCTTAATAGTTTCATTTTGATTGATACAAATTAAATGTTATTATCTAAAAACTTAAAAAAACAAATGGCACTAAATAGTCATTTAAACGTAATTTATGCCATTTGCATGCTCATAATTTTAATGTCATTTTATTTTTTTATAATTTTAAATACTTCAATTTTTGAATTATCTGTTTCGATTTTTACAAAATAGACTCCTGAATCAACATTAGAAAGACTAATGATATTGGAATTTGTTTTTTCTGCAACTATTTTCCCAGCAATATTATATACTTGTATTTGTAGCACACTTTGATTAACAGTCAGTATGTCTTTAACAACATTTGGGTATACAAACAAAGAACTGTTAGATAATTCTTTATTCCCCGTACTTATTATTTCATAATCAAATGAAGCAGACTTACCCACAAAATTATCTTTTACTGCTGCTACTTTTAATGTAGTAGTAACAGAAATTGGAATAGGAGTTGCGTAAGAAGTACTACTTGCCGTTGGTTCTGAATCATCTACAGTATAAACAATGCTAGCCCCTGCTGCATCTACTGGATCAATACCTGTAGCAGTCAAACTTAACTCTACATATTGAATATCAGTATATGAACCTTCTCCCGGATTAGCTGTAGAAGCAAATGCTCTAAAATCGTAAAATTTTCGAGTAGTACCCGTTCCACCAGTAGGTTTTGCTACTGTTGCAGAACCATTAACAGTCATATCTTTAATAACCGTATTTATATTTTTATTCCCTCCCCAACTAAAAACATTACCTTTATTCATATTCAATGTCAAACCATCGATGGTTAAATCAGATCTATTCACTGCATTGGTAGGAGCTTGTGAAAAAGCAGTAGAAGATATATCATCTCCACCAAAAGTCAACGTGCAGTTTTTAATATTAATGTATTGTGGACCCACGCAGTTGAATGCTATTCCTTTTGCACTTATTGTGAAAATACAGTTAGTAGCTGAAATCGTATTCCCATCAGATGTTGCAAATTTAACAATACTTACTCCATTAGTTGTCCCTGTGGCAGTAAAAGTGGCATCAGACATTATCAATTTGGTAGCATCTACATTAACTCCACTGCCCGCATTAGCAAAAACAACAGGGGCATTTCCATTCACAGTGTAATTACCACCAATAATATTTGTAATTGTTTTACCATTAATTTTAATAATCCCTACATTTGAAGTTGTAGAAATAGATAAACTTCCTCCAAAAGTAACTGTATTACTACTCGTATTATTACCTACTTGTAAATAATAACCATTGGCATCAATATTGACAGGGTGTGTCAAATTCGGTGTCATAGTAAAATCAGCATCAATAGTAATATTTGCTGTTAATTTGATATCAGTCGTTTTTTCTTCTCCTTCTTGTGAAGCAGTGTAAGCATTTTTCAAATCATTAAAACTACCTACCATAATTGGTCCGCCTGGATTTTGCACTGTATAAGTAAAAGTATATACTGTATTATTATAAGTGGCATCAGGCTTACCAATAGAAGCTTTGATAGTAGTAATTGCAGAAAAAACAGGAACAGTTCCTCCATTGGCAATATAAGAACTTGAAGTTGTAGGAGAAGCATCATAATTGTAATATATTCTTGCTAATGCCATACTTTCATTACCTGCAGCAGTTAAGGTAACTTCTCCTGGATCTACAAATTCAGTTCCACTCGGTGGATTAGCGGTTAAATTAACCCCTCTAAAATCCAATACCTCTGCATCTGCATTATCTAGTTTATATTTATGAGATGAAGTTATATTTACATTTGCAGCGTCAGCCGGAATATAAATTCTGGAACTTGGTCCACCACTCACTATGCCAGCATCACTGCCATCAGTAGAAGTAGTGGTAACAGTAGTATTATTACCTATTACCATTGTGTTTGTCCCTAAAGATAATAAACCATAAGCTCCTATGCCATTGGCTGTAACTGTAACCCCTGAAATAGTAGCATTGCCATCACTTATTCGTACAGCTCGAGTACCATCACCTATTGCTTCAATGGTACCTCCAGTAATAACTATACTCATATAATTACCAGACCATACACCAAAAGCAAGCGTAGAGGTTGCCACTTCAACTGTAATTTTCCCACCAGTAACATAAACCCAACCTTGATCGGCTTTAACTGCAGCTGGGTTTGTTCCAGATGTTGCTGTAGTTTTTACAGAGCCACCTGCAACACGTACAATCCCTCTACTTGTAGCTAATAACACTGTACTTGTACCATAAATACTAACATTGTCTCCTACTTCTAAAACTGCATTGTCAGCCGTAGTACCTGTCCCTGACGAAATAAGAGAATAACTCCCTGTGTTAATTTGAATTGGATTTTCAGCGTCTGAAGCTAATGAATAAATTTGATCCTTAGCTAATTGGAAAGTAATATTAGCAGTCAACTCAATAGTTCCACCTCCTGAAGTTTTCATACTTTGAAAAGCTGCATCAAAAGAAGCAAAATCTCCCACTTGTATTTGAGCAAAAACATTTGGCCATAAAAAACACAGCACAGCCAAAATTGCCAATTTTAAATGTTGATAAAATTTCATAATAATTAAATTTTAAATTGTTATAAATAAACTTTCAAATGATGTATTTCACTATTCGTCATAATTTCAACGATATAAATGCCTGTTGGGTAATGAGTTATTGGAATTTCTACATGTTGAGGTAAATTTTTTTTTGAAAAAATTAAACGACCTGAAATTTCATAAATATTAATTTTGTCATTCATTCCTTCTTGATTATTAACCATTAACAATCCATTCTGATGGGTTACTTGAATTTTTTTATTACTACTTACCTTTTCTACGCCTGCTGCTTCCTCTTCACTAACAGGTGTAATATGAATAAAATTAATCTTTGCATTTGAAGCACCTGACGCTGGTTTTACCAGTAAATTTTCATCAGTTACTTTAGTGTATCCTGTTCCAGCACCAAATTTAATCAAAGTAGTCGGGAAAAAATCTATAATCGTAACACCATTGGCTTCAATTTTGTGGTAACTATCAATATAACTCGGATCGCCAGAGGCAATGGAAACTTTATACCACTGATTTGGTAACTGAATTGACCAGGTATAAGAAGATTGCATTTGTACAAAAGTGTCAAATCTTTTGTCTGATGTTGTATTACGTTCTCGACTATTTGCCCTATTATCTGCATTCCACCCATAAATATAGCCATTGCCTCTGTCGCCATAAGCTGATCCATCATCTTTTAGATAACCATTTGGAGTAATAGAAGTGGTTTTTTCAAAATTGATTTGAATATTGCCAGATGGAACTTCTGGATAAGTTGGTATTGATGAGCTATTAGTACAATTCCATGTTACATTATCAGTATATTCTACGTCATTAAACCATCCTGATGCTTCAATAAAATTTTCTCCTTCTTCCATTGTTAAATTTTCCCATAAAAAAATATGGTTTGTAGAAATTTTTGTTCCATAATCAACTCCATTAATTTTTAATGAAACTGAAGGACAATTAGAATAAATTTTTACTGTTACTACCGTGCTTGGTCTATTAGTAAATCGACGGCTTGTAATATAAACAAATGGGGCTTTTTTATTCCAATTAGCCTTATACCAATAAAAAGCATCTTTTTTCACCGTTCTGTCAAATGTTATCAAACCTTTATCATTAATACCAGGTTGTAACCCTTCATTTCTACCATCCGAAGCAAAATCAATTCCTACCCACAAAGAACTGCTCCAGATATAAGGGCGTGCATTGATCATTTTCAAATATTCTTCATGAAAAAAAGTTTGATATTCCTCAGGATGATATGGTCCCCCTTCGTTGGGTTTTACTGGAGGATATTCGTGTTGATTAATATTAGCCCCTGCTCCATATTCACTCACACCTATTTTTCGAGTAGGATATTTAGCATGTAGGGCATCCATAGTAGTACCAAAATCGCTAATTGTATTATAATACCAACCATCATAGCGATTGTTGGAATAAACATCCGGTATCCAATTTGCTGATTTTTCTGAGTACATTGCAGCTAATGTCGTCAACCGATAGGTGTCTTCTGATTTCACAATTGTATTCAGTTGAGTAACTGTTCCTAGTGGATCTATAGTTGACTTGTAATAAATTTCATTAGAAAGCCCCCAAAATACAATACAAGGATGATTATATTGTTGACGAAGAAGCTCATACATTTGTGAAACAGCATTTTTCCTATATACCCTGTTTTCATCAATAGTTTTTCCAACACTATTGATGTTTGGAATTTCTGCCCAGCATATTATCCCCAGCGAATCTAAATACTGATAAGTATAATCACCATGCTGATAATGAGCAAGACGTAAATAATTACAACCTGTTTCGGCTAATAAATCTATTGCTTCTTTACGGTCAGCATTGCTTATTGCACGTCCTTTGTCTTTTTTTTCTTCGTGCAGGCAAATACCTCTTAAAGGATAGGGTTTCCCATTTAAACTAAATCCATTATCCGGATCAACATTAAAATATCGAAATCCCAAAGGTTGAAGAGAATTATCTACTATTTCTCCATTCACTTTCAACATTATTTCAACTTTGTACAGATAAGGATCATTTATTCCATCCCACAAATGGGGATGATCAATTCCCCCTGTAATGATAGATGTTGAAGTGTCATTAGCAAGAATATTTTTAGTATCAAAAAATGTTTTTACTATGCTACCGTCAGCATTCTTTAATAAAACTTCCACATCTACTACAACATTTGCTGAAGTTGCATTTCGCAATTTAGTTAGAATGGTCAAATCAGCCGAGTTTTCAGAAACATTATTTTGTTTGATAATTACTCCCGGCTGAGCCACCCAAATTCCTCCCATAGTTAAATCATTTGAAATATATTCATTGGGATTAATGTGTACAGGATTAGCTAAAATAAGCTCTATATCTCGCGTTATCCCTCCAAAAAAAGTAAAATCGGCAGATAATGGCGGACAAATTATCGAAGGAGAGTTATCTACTTGTACTGATATTATGTTTTCTTGATCAAAAAGAATTTTATCCGTGATATCAAACATAAAAGCAGAATAACCACCTGTATGATTACCAACTAATTGTCCATTAAAATAGACAGTAGCAAATGAATTTGCTGCTCCAAATTTTAAATAAATAACTTTACCCTCATAATTAGATGGAATGACAATATGTTTTCGATACCAACCTATGCCACGATAATAATTATTCCCTCCATCTTGGCCATCCAGAGCATTCCACGTATGAGGTAAAAAAATATTCTCCCAAGAACTATCATCAAATATCATTTGAGAGGCCTCTTCCACATTCGATTTATTAAATTTCCATCCCTCATTGATAGTAATATCCTCTTTAGCTGAAGCACTTAAAGTTAGCATTGCTACCAAAATGCTTATTAAAAAAACATTATTTAATCTCATAAATTTTTTAATTAATTATTAGCAAGTTAGCAAGTTTATTATCCGTTTTTAATTCTCCTCAAACATTGTTTTCTGCCCGATTTTGACAGGAATTGAAACAAATACATACCTTTTTGCCAGCGTTTGGTATCTATATTATTCTAGTTAGAATGCTGATAAATACACAATTCCTGTATAACAACAAGTACTTTTTGTGTGTCGATCTGCTAAAAAAATTGCAAATAAAAAAGACCGAATAACCTGTATTTTGAAAAAATTTAAAACAGGACAGGCCCGCGACTGATATGCTGCGAGCCTGAAAATAGCATATTACCATTTTATTAATTTAGCACTCAAAGAATTACCATTAGAAAATGTCAAATTAAAAATGTAGTTTCCAGCCGGCAATTCGCTCAAATTTATATTTTGTTCTAATCCGTTCACCTCCATTTTCTTAACACTTTGTCCTAATACATTGCGAAATTCTATTCGTGCAATTTTCGATTTTGATTTAACCACAAAAATATCTTTAACGACACTCGAATAATAAATCAAATCATTTACTTTAACATTGGCAGAAGAAGTTCCAAAATCATTATAGAAATAAAGATTGTCAATATAAATGGTTTTGCCACCGGAACCTACGATTTTGAACTGATAAACGTCCGACATGGTTAATCCTTGACTTGTAAAATCTGTTAAAGGGATATCAAAATCATTCCACACACTGAAGTTTAAAGGAGATAATGTTACATATTTTTCCGGTTCATTTGCCGAACCAGTCCAGCAAATAGGATACAACTGCAGTGATGTTTCATTTTCTGTCCATATATCAATATGTAAATGAGTCATTCCACTTGATATTGGAGTTATATGACTGAATTCCGTCCCTTGATAATTGAGATTTTCATATTTAAGAGTATTATTCCCTTTAACTTGAATTTCTGAAACTATGGTTGATTGTCCCCAATTTGGATTCAAATTTAATCCCGCTACTGGGGAATAAGCATCACTATATATAGAGATAACCTTGTCCGCAGCTATGGTCGGAGTTGGAGCAGGATCGCTCAATCCTTCTTTTGTTGTAACATTTATTATTATAGGGTTATTGGCTGCAGGATTGTTAGCAATGTCCTTAGCTTCCACAGAAAAAGTGTATGCAGTATTTGGAGTCAATCCGTTTATGATAATGGATTTTTGAGAACCGGAAGTCCCGTTTTGCGTAACAACAGTCGGCGTACTTCCATAAGAAATTGTATAAACAACAACACCGGAATTGTCGGTAGCATTCAATAATAATTCAACACTGGTCGAAGTAACTGTACCTGCAGAAGCAGTGAAAGAAGTTGGCGCTTCTGTATCAGAAACCGTGCAATCTCCTACTTTATAATAAATGGTATTTGGATCGGACAAAGAAGTTGATTGTGAAGTCATTTCATTCCCCGACATATTATCAAAACTATACAGGAAAAGCACTCCCACATTGGTTCCAACGGAAAGGCCACTCATTGTATAGGTTGCCGATTTCCCATCACCGGCGATTGTCATTGCATGGTTGCCACCCGGTGAAGCTTGAACTTCAGCAAAATCAATTGTTCTTGCTTCATCTATAGGCGAAATAGTATAAACAACGTTACCGTCAAAATACTGAATGGAATAATGGATTTGTGTTGATGAAGGTGTAGCAAAATGTCCCTTATCGCCTGAACAATCACTTGATCTTACAGCTGTAGTGAACGTTAAACTGACTGAATTTTCCGAAATATTACCGGCAGCATC
>Ga0116193_1003284_pt1 | contig 11746 bp, 13 predicted proteins | sample AD_UKC115_MetaG_FD_89892 | JGI IMG/M metagenome (GOLD analysis project Ga0116193, IMG submission 89892) | Active sludge microbial communities of municipal wastewater-treating anaerobic digesters from Hong Kong - AD_UKC115_MetaG | ecosystem: Engineered > Bioreactor > Anaerobic > Digestate...
CAGGGCGTTTACCCATGGCTGTATAATATTCTGATATAATACTCATTAAAGCACCTACAACTAAACCTACAGCAATGGCACCTAATACACCCCATTTAGAAAACTCTAAACCTCTTAAAGTCATAGTTTCGGGTAACAAATAATGTACTAAACCAGCACAAGCAATTGCAGTTAAAATAATAGAACCCCAGTTGCCCATGTTCAAAGCTTTTTGTACATTAGCTGTATTAATTCCTGCTGCATCACTAACTCTTACAAACCATGTTCCTACAATAGAAAATAAAATACCTATACCTGCAATAAGCATAGGTAATAAAATAGGTGCATAACCACCAAAACTATCTAATGAAGTTGTTTCTTGTCCTAATACCATTGTTGCTAAAACAGTAGCTACATAACTACCAAATAAATCAGCACCCATACCTGCTACATCTCCTACATTATCGCCTACATTATCTGCAATAGTTGCAGGGTTTCTTGGGTCATCTTCTGGAATACCAGCTTCTACTTTACCTACTAAATCTGCACCAACATCAGCAGCTTTTGTATAAATCCCTCCCCCTACACGAGCAAATAATGCAATACTTTCTGCACCTAAAGAAAAACCTGTAAGCACTTCTATTGTTTTTAGCATTTCGGCAGATGAAACTGCTTCTGGTGCAAACATTCCTTTTAATATAATAAATACACCACCTAAACCTAATACTGCTAAACCAGCAACACCTAAACCCATTACTGAACCTCCTGTAAATGATACAGATAAAGCTTTTGATAAACTTGTACGAGCTGCTTGTGCTGTACGAACATTGGCTTTTGTAGCAACCCTCATTCCTATATAACCAGCAATAGCACTACAAATTGCACCTAAAATAAATGCTATTGAAATGCTCCAATGGCTGTGAGGATTTTTAGAAGCCATAAAGCCCAATAACAAAGCAACTATGATAACAAAGTAGCTTAAAATTTTCCATTCTGCTTTTAAAAAAGCCATAGCACCTTCAGCAATATAATTACTGATTTCTTTCATTCTGTCGTTGCCAGCATCTTGTTTAGATACCCAATTAAACTTAACAAAAGTGTACAACAATCCAATAATACCTAAAGCAGGTACAAGTAAAAACAATGTATTCGTAGTCATAAGCAAGTATATACTTAAATAATTATTTAAAATGGGACGCAAAAATAGGGGAATAATACTTAAAAACTAATACCTCATTATCTATAAAAATAAAATTCTTCAACTATAGTACAAAAAGATAAATAAACTGCTTTCATTAGTATGTTCTTCAAAAACAAATAGCAGCCTTGTGACTGCCATTTGTTTAATAAAAAAATCATCTCATTATTTTACATTAACGTTCTCATTCAAATCAGCATCAACTAAAATTCTTCCACAGTTTTCGCAAACCATAACTTTTTTATGTAATCTTATTTCACTTTGCTTTTGAGGAGGTACAGCATTAAAGCAACCACCACAAGCATCACGATCTACAGGTACTACAGCCAATCCATTTCTATAACTTTTTCTAATTCTATCGTAGCTATACAACAATCTTTCTTCTACATCTTTTCTTGCAGCATCACTTTTTTTACGAAATTGAGTTTCTTCTTTTTCTGTATCAGCAATAATTTTTTCTAACTCCTCTTTTTTATGATTCAATACTCCTTCTTTAGTAGCAATATTTTTCTTGGCAATTTCTAAAAGTTTTGCTTTTTCTGCAATTTCTTCATTGGCATCTTTAATGTGTTTTTCAGCCAATTTCATTTCCAACTGTTGCATTTCCATTTCTTTCGAAATAGCTTCAAACTCACGATTATTTTTTACACTACTACTTTGTTTATCATACTTTTTATATAAAGCTTCGGCTTCTTTTATAGCTTCCTTTTTATTTTCAATAAATTCGGTAATGCCATTTATTTCTTCTTCAACTCTGTTTTTTCGTGCATGCAAGCCCGCAATTTCATCTTCCAAATCGCTTACCTCCAAAGGAAGTTCACCTTTTAAAATTTGAAACTCATCTAACTTGCTGTCAATTTTTTGAAGCTTAACTAAGCTTGCCAATTTTTCTTCAACAGAAAATTCTTTAACTGCTGCCATATATACTTTTTAAAGTTTTTATTTTTTTGTTACTAAACTTTTGTACTACTATGAAACTTTTGTTGCGTCGCACACTGGTACATTCTGTTCATTATTCATCACAATACTGTACAACATTTATAAACTCAATCAATAAAATATTCTACAGGGTTTGTAATAACCTTTGTTTTAAGGACGGCAAAATTAGGGAATTTTTTTTGTAATAATTCATGTAATAATTCTATTGTATATTGTTCGCTTTCAAAATGCCCTATATCTGCAACTATTAAATTATCATTTGCGTCAAAAAATTCATGGTATTTTATATCCGATGTAATATAAATATCTGCTTTAGCATTGGCAGCATTTTGTATTAAAAAACTTCCTGCACCGCCACAAACAGCAACTTTTTTAATAGGTTTATTTAACAAACGAGTATGTTTAATTACTTTTAAACCAAATGCTTTTTTTAATTTTCTTAAAAACAATTTTTCATCTATAGGCTTTGCCAATTCTCCTATTAATCCACTGCCAATTGTAGCATAATCGTTTTTTAAAGTAATAATATCATAAGCCACTTCTTCGTAAGGATGGGCTTGTAACAGAGCAGCAACAACATCTTTTTGCATCCATGCAGGAAAAATTACTTCTATTTTAACTTCTTCCTCTTCGTGTCGTTTTTCTTTTTTACCAACAAAAGGATTGGTATTTTCATTTCCCATAAATGTTCCTTTTCCTTTTACATTAAAACTACATTCACTATAATTTCCTATATATCCAGCACCAGCATTAAACAAAGCTGCTTTTACTTTTTCTTCGTATTGTAGTGGTACAAAAGTGTATAGCTTACTTAAAACATTTTGCTTAGGCATTAAAACAGTGGTATTTTTTAATTCAAGTTTATCTGCTATTTTTTTATTTACACCATACAAAACATTATCTAAATTGGTATGAATGGCATAAATAGCTATATTTTTTTTAATAGCAGTAATAATGGCTTTTTCAATATAATTATTACCATTTATTTTTTTTAAGCCACTAAAAATTATAGGATGATGTGCTACAATAAGATTGCATTTATTATTAATGGCATCTTGAACTACAGCTTCAGTTACATCTAAAGTGCATAAAACACCTTTGCATAGCCAATTTTTATTACCTGTTAAAAGTCCAATATTATCGTAACTTTCTTGTAAAAATGTTGGTGTAAAGTTTTCTAAAACACTAATAATTTCTTGAATTTTCATAATTATACAAAGCTAAAAGTAAAAAGATGAATGTAAAAGAGTGCTAAGATGCTATATATTTATCAAAGATGTAAAATACTTCGCTTAGTTATTTTTTTAGCCTATGTATAAAAGTATAAGCAAAACCCCTACTTTTGCAGCCCCAATTCTGTTTTGGCAGAATCTTTTACACAAAAAAGTGTAATTGTCCAATGGGATAAAACCAATTTATTAATCAAAAAACAAGAGTAATGAACAATTACGAATTAATGGTAATTTTTACTCCTATTCTTTCTGAAGATGAATTTAAAAATGCTCAGAAAAAATACAGTGAGTTAATTACAGAAAATGCTGGAACTGTAGTACACAGCAATCCTTGGGGTTTAAAATCTTTAGCTTACCCTATTGATAAAAAAACTACAGGAATTTACTGGGTTATTGAATTTACTGCTGATGCATCTTTTAATGAAAAATTAAAAATTGCATTATTAAGAGATGAACAAGTAATGAGACACATGGTTACAAAACTTGACAAATACGCCGTTGAGTACAATGCAGTTAAAAAAAGTGGCGTAGGTTTTAACACTCAAAAACAGGAGGCATAATATGGCAAAGAATGAAATAAAATACTTAACTGCCATTAAGCAGGAAAAACCTAAAAAGAAATATTGCCGTTTTAAAAAATACGGTATTAAATATGTTGATTATAAAGACATAGAATTTCTTAAAAGATTTTTAAACGAACAAGGAAAAATGTTACCTCGTCGTTTAAGCGGTAATTCTTTAAAATACCAACGCAAAGTAAGCGATGCAATTAAAAAAGCACGCCAAATGGCTTTGTTACCTTATGTAACAGATTTATTAAAATAAATAATTAGTAACCATTCCCTAATTCTTTTTCAAAAAAAAGATGACAGTCGTAATCAATAAAATTGATTGGGCTCTTGGGAACTAAAACAACAAACAATGGAAGTAATATTAATCCAAGATGTAGATAATTTAGGTGGCAAAAATGAATTGGTAAAAGTAAAAAATGGTTATGCTCGTAACTATTTAATACCTCAAAAATTTGCTGTAGAAGCCAATCCATCTAATTTAAAACAATTACAAGAACGTTTAAAAGTAGCTACTAAAAAAGAAGCTGCTTTATTAGCAGAAATTAATAAAGTAGTAGATACTTTAAAAGCTTCTCCTATAAAAATTACTGCTAAAACAGGAACAAGTGGTAAAATTTTTGGTAGCGTAACCTCTTTACAAATAGCCAGAGCTATTCGTGAACAAAAAGGTTATGAAATAGATCGTAAAAGAATTACTATTACAGATGACATTAAAGAATTAGGAACTTACAAAGCAAATTTTGACTTTGGTAATAACAACCAAGTAGAAATTGAATTTGAAGTTGTAAGTGAAGCTTAATACAAATAGTAAATAACGCAATACAAAAATACCTCGCAAAATTTGTGAGGTATTTTTTTGCAAATAATTCATTTGGTTGATACAAAATAAAATATACATTTGCGAGGCTAACAAGCGTTAGTTAGTGTTGTACAATTAAATGCATCCAACAGTTTCATTATATTTCAACACACTTAAACAATTAAACACAAATACAAAATATGAATTTTTCAACTTCCGAACTTACACAACAAGTAGCACAAACAGCAAGAGAATTTGCATTAAAACACATCAAACCACATTTAATGGAGTGGGATGAAAGTCAGGAATTTCCTGTTCATATTTTTAAAGAGTTGGGCAAATTAGGAATGATGGGAGTTGTAGTTCCTGAACAATACGGTGGTGCAGGATTAAGTTATTTTGAATACAATGCCATTATACAAGAAATTGCCAAAGTGTGTGGCTCTATAGGATTAAGTGTTGCAGCACATAACTCTCTTTGCACCAATCATATTTTAATGTTTGGTAACGAAGAACAAAAACAAAAATATTTACCCAAATTGGCTACTGCTGAATTTATTGGTGCATGGGGTTTAACAGAACCCAATACAGGTAGTGATGCTGGCAATATGAAAACTGTAGCAGTAAAAGATGGTAACGATTGGATTATAAATGGAACAAAAAGCTGGATAACACATGGCAAAAGTGGAGATGTAGCAGTAGTAATTTGCAGAACAGGCGAACCAAGAACAAGTGGCAACAGTACTGCATTTGTTATAGAACGTGGTACTGCAGGATTTTTAGCAGGAAAAAAAGAAAATAAATTGGGTATGAGAGCAAGCGAAACGGCTGAAATGATTTTTGATAATTGCAGAATTAGCGATGCTCAACGTTTAGGTGAAGTTGGTGATGGTTTTAGGCAAGCTATGAAAATATTAGATGGTGGAAGAATTTCAATAGCTGCACTTTCTGTAGGTATTGCAAAAGGTGCTTACGAAGCAGCTTTACAATATTCAAAAGAACGTCATCAATTCGACCAGCCTATTGCTAATTTTCAGGGTATTAGTTTTAAACTTGCTGATATGGCAACAGAAATTATGGCAAGCGATTTATTGATTTTACAAAGTTGCGATTTAAAAGAAAAAGGAGAAAAGCTAACCAGACAAAGTGCAATGGCAAAATATTATGCAAGCGAAGTAGCTGTAAAAGTTTCAACAGAAGCTATTCAAATTTTTGGTGGCTATGGTTATACCAAAGATTTTCCTGTAGAAAAATTTTACAGAGATTCTAAACTATGCACTATTGGTGAGGGAACATCTGAAATTCAAAAATTAGTTATTGCAAGAGAAGTATTGCAATAAGCTCAATAAAACAGTTGATATTATTAAAGGAGTAAGATTGTTATTTTACACTTTTATTTTTTGGGGAAAATTCTCTAAATGTAGTAGTAATAAAAAACAGATGATAAGGTTTTCTGAAATGTGCAACTGTAAAAGTTCTCATTAAAAAAACGCTTCAAAAATTGAAGCGTTTTTTTAAGGTAATATTTATGAAGTTTGTATTAGCCCAAAGCTACTCTTTTAAAGCTTAATACTTTTAAATCTTTATTTACAGATGATAAATATTCAGCAACTGTTTTACCACCATCTTTTACAAATGGTTGTGCCAATAATGTTTGCTCTTTAAAGAAAGCATTTAATTTACCTTCTGCAATTTTAGCAATCATTTCGTCTGTTTTACCAGCCATTTTAGGATCTGCTTTCATGGTTTCAATCACAATATTTCTTTCTCTTTCAATAACTTCAGCAGATACGCTATTGGCATCTACAGCAACTGGGTTTAATGCTGCAATTTGCATAGCAACATCTTTACCTGCTTCTGCTTCTGCTGCACTTAAAGCTACCAACACACCTAAACGATAAGCACCATGTATGTAAGATGCAACATAAGGAGCTTCTACTTTTTCGAATTTTACAATACCTATTTTTTCGCCAATAGATGCTAATTTGTCGTTTATTAAATCGCTTACTTTACTTCCATTTACTAATACCTCATTTAATTCTTGAACAGAATTTACATTGTTGGCTACTGCAGCATCTGCAATGCTTTGAGCAAAAGCCACAAAGTCAGTATTTTTAGAAACAAAGTCTGTTTCGCAGCTTACACAAATAACAAAACCTGTTTTATTATCTGCAGTAGTTTGTGCAATTACTACACCTTCTTTTGCTTCACGGTCGCTGCGTTTTGCAGCAATTTTTTGTCCTTGCTTACGCAACCAATCAATAGCAGCTTCAAAATCGCCACCTGTTTCTGTTAATGCTTTTCTGCAATCCATCATGCCTGCACCTGTTGCCTGACGTAATTTGTTAATATCTGCTGCTGTAATAGCTGTTGTTGTACTCATGGTTTATTATTTTTAAATTGAACTAAATTAATTTGACTCTTAAAAAATGTTTGAAACAATTAAATGTTTCCAATCAATCATAGATTAGAGAATTTTTAGAATAATATTCTTTTCTATACTCTATTAAAAACAGATTGGTTGATTATTGAGGAAATAATCAACCAATTAACTGTAATGTAATAACTGATAAATTATTTACCTGCTGGTCTGCGTGTATTTGGTACTCTACGTTTTGGTGTAGCAGTATTTGTATTTTCTCCTTCACCTGCTGTTCTACCACCTCTTCTACGACCACGACCACCTTCTGCTTGTGCTTCTTGTTCTAAACGACGAGCTTTTGCTTCGTTTTCATTATTGCCGTCATCATTACTTGCATCTTCTTCATCTTTATTTGCCTGACGTTCTGCCAAACCTTCTAAAATAGCAGCAGTAATATAGTTGGTAATTATAGCAATAGATTTTGTTGCATCGTCATTTGCTGGAATAGCAAAATCTACTTTATTAGGGTCGCAATTAGTATCTACCACTCCAAATGTAGAAATGCCTAAACGTTTTGCTTCTGCTAATGCAATATGCTCTACACCAATATCAACAATAAATAAAGCAGCAGGAATACGACCTAATTGAGCAATACCGCCTAATACTTTTTCCATTTTTTCTTTATCACGACTCAATGTTAAACGTTCTTTTTTAGTTAAGCTTTCTGCACTGCCATCGTTTAGCATTTTATCAATGCTTTGCATTTTCTTTACACTTTTACGAACTGTGTTGAAATTGGTAAGCATACCACCTAACCAACGTTCAGTTACAAAAGGCATATTTACACGTTTAGCACATTCACTAACAATTTCTTTGGCTTGTTTTTTAGTAGCAACAAACATAATTTTTTTGCCACTTTTAGCAATTTGTTTAAGTGCTGCTGCTGTTTCTTGTAAGTGAATTACAGTTTTGTTTAAATCTATAATATGAATACCTTTTTTTTCTGCGAAAATGTAAGGCAACATTTTAGGATTCCACTTCTTTTTTAAATGTCCAAAGTGTACACCTGCTTCTAAAAGCTGTTGTTGAAGTGAAGTGTTATTTTCCATTGTATTATTTTAATAATTAAAATTTTAAAATTTAGTTTCTAAACTTGAATTTGAAATAAAGACAAAGCTTTGTAATAACAAATTCTATAGTATTAACGTTTGCTGAATTGGTAGCTCTTTCTTGCTTTTTTATGACCAAATTTCTTACGTTCTACACCACGAGGGTCTCTTTTTAGAAAACCAGCAGCTTTTAATACAGGGCGTAATTCGGCATTTATTTCTAATAAAGCTCTTGAAATACCTAATCTTATAGCTTCTGCTTGTCCTTTTAATCCACCACCTTGTGCATTTACAGTAATATCAAACTTATCAGTTGCTTCAACAGCTTTTAAAGGAGCTTCTACTTGATTTTGCAAGTAAGCCAAAGGAAAATAAGTTTTATAATCCTTATTGTTTACAGTAATTTTTCCATCGCCTTTGCTAATAAACACACGTGTTACTGCTTCTTTACGGCGACCAACTGCGTTTTTTTGTTTTTCCATTTTTTATATATGATTGGAATGTTTTGAATGATTGTTTTGATTAATTAGAATTTTAATTCTTTGGGTTGTTGTGCTGTATGAGGATGTTCTGCACCTGTATATACAAATAATTTTTTGTACATTTTACGTCCTAATCTGTTTTTGGGTAACATACCTTTTACAGCTCTTTCTATAATAACTTCAGGGCGGCGTTTTAGTAAGTTTTTAGCAACTTCTTCTTTACGACCTCCAGGGTAACCTGAGAATGTATCATAAATTTTTTCTTCTAATTTATTGCCTGTGAATTTTATTTTATCACAATTAATAACAATAATATAATCTCCACAATCTACATGTGGTGTGTAGTAGGCTTTGTTTTTGCCTCTAAGTACTGCAGCAATTTTGCTACACATACGTCCTACGGTTTGATTAGTACCGTCCACAACATACCAGTTGTGCTTTACGGTAGCCGCATTTGCATGCTTGGTAGTGAAATGTAATTTACTCATTTTAATGTTTGTTTTTAATGAAACCAATGCTATCCCATTGGTATTAAATAATCCTTATTTTTAAAAGGAGTGCAAAAGTAGGTGTAATATGCTTTATAATACAAAATAAAAAGCAATTATTTTTTATTGAACATTTATAATTAATTGATTTACAATAATAATTTTGTTCAATTATTTTTTTAATGTGCTGTAAAGCTTGAAAATATTGGTTTTTTACTGGCATTTGTTTCAAAAACAGTATTTATACCCATTTAGAAAGTGTATCTTACTGCTAAGCCTCCCCAACCTCCTTCAAAATAATTGTACCCAATAAAATTGAAAGAGGGTTGCCAATCTATACTAAAATTTAGAGGTGCAGTTTTAAGTTTGTAATCTAACCCTAACACTCCATCTATACCCATTGCTACACCACTGTTTCTTGAAGGATAATTGTTTTTCCATTTATCGTTCCAAAAACCAATATGTGCACCAGCACCTACATACCATTTTAAACCATCAACTGTATTAAAGTTCGTATGATGTTCGTACAAACCTGTTATTCTACTTCCATACTGCCAAAAATAGCCTAAGCCTTCAATGGCATTATTATCATTTAAAAAATGTTTTACTGTTAGAGCACCTGGAAAAAATTTTACACCAACGGCTGTTACATAATCTTTACTTGTTTGTTGAGCTTGTAGTGTTGTAAGAGTAGTTGAAGCAATAATGAATAACAAAATAATCTTTTTCATCTGTATTAAATTTTAATTAAAAGACATCAAATATCAAACCGAAAATGGTGCTATTAAAGTATTAAATAAAATTTATTCAGAATTTTAACTTTATTCAATTACTTGTTTATCTACTATTTTTACAAACTTTTATTATCAAATATTTTGTATGCTGAATAGTAAAAAAGTGATAGTGGTATTGCCTGCTTATAATGCAGAAAAAACTTTAGAACAAACCTATAATGAAATACCTTTTGATATAGTTGATGAGGTTATTTTAGTAAATGATGCCAGTAGAGATAATACAGTTGCAGAAGCTGAGCGTTTAGGAATTAAACATATTGTAACACATACACAAAACAGAGGTTATGGTGGTAATCAAAAATCTTGTTACAACAAAGCTTTGGAGTTAAAAGGAGATATTGTAATTATGCTTCATCCAGATTATCAATATACTCCTAAGCTTATTGTTGCAATGTGTAGTATTATTGCTAATGATGTTTATCCTGTAGTTTTTGCATCCAGAATTTTAGGCAAAGGGGCATTAAAAGGCGGTATGCCATTGTATAAATTTATTGCTAATAGAATTTTAACGCTTACTCAAAATATTTTATTAAATCAAAAGTTGAGTGAATACCATACAGGTTATAGAGCATTTAGTAAAGAAGTTTTAGAAAAAGTAAATTACGAAGCCAATAGCGATGATTTTGTTTTTGACAACCAAATGATAGCTCAAATATTTGATGCAGGTTTTGAAATTGGAGAAGTTACCTGCCCTACAAAATATTTTGATGATGCCTCTTCTATTAATTTAAAAAGAAGTATTACTTATGGTTTGGGTGTTTTAAAAGTTTCTTTTGGATATTTTTTTAAGCATTTAGGGTTAAATAGTTCTCCTATTTATAATCATAAAAAGTAAAATACGCTTTTTATAAAATCATGGTTACCTACTAATTTTTTTAAATGATACGCCATGGATGTAAAAATTGAAGCAAGCTGGAAAAAAGTTTTAAACCAAGAATTTGATAAAATGTATTTTCAGCAAATAGTTGCTCATCTTAAAACAGAGAAAGCCACAAAGGCTGTAATTTTTCCTCCTGGGGGTTTAATTTTTAATGCTTTTTATTGCACACCATTTGATACAGTTAAAGTAGTTATTTTAGGTCAAGACCCTTACCATAATGTAGGGCAAGCAATGGGCTTAAGTTTTAGTGTGCCAGATGGCGAACCTCCTCCTCCATCGTTACAAAATATTTTTAAAGAATTGCATCAAGATATTGGAATGGCAATACCTACTACTGGCAATCTTACACCATGGGCAAAACAAGGTGTGTTATTATTAAATGCTGTATTAACAGTAAGAGCTAATGAACCTGCAAGCCATAGCAAAATTGGGTGGATGAATTTTACTGATGCAGTTATTCAAAAAATATCGGATGAAAAAGAAAATATTGTTTTTCTTTTATGGGGAAAATTTGCACAGGAAAAACAATTATTAATTGACGAAACAAAACATTTGGTTTTAAAAGCTGCTCATCCATCGCCATTAAGTGCTTACAATGGTTTTTTTGGGTGTAAACATTTTAGCAGAACCAATGAAGCTCTAATTAAAAATGGCATAAACCCTATTGATTGGAGTTTATAAAACGAAATTTATTATGAAACAAGTTGTATCATTTCTACAAAATATTTTTGCAAGAGTTTGGGCTTTGTGGGGGCTTGTAACTTTTATTATAACTTTTATTATTATTCTTATTCCTTCCTTATTTACTTCTTTCATTAAAGATGAGAAAAAAAGTCAGGCTGCTTTTATTTATTTATCTAAAGTATGGATGAACATTTGGCTTACTTTAATTGCCTGCCCTATAAAAGTAAG
>Ga0116193_1003285_pt1 | contig 11741 bp, 5 predicted proteins | sample AD_UKC115_MetaG_FD_89892 | JGI IMG/M metagenome (GOLD analysis project Ga0116193, IMG submission 89892) | Active sludge microbial communities of municipal wastewater-treating anaerobic digesters from Hong Kong - AD_UKC115_MetaG | ecosystem: Engineered > Bioreactor > Anaerobic > Digestate | place...
GTAATAATGGCGGCGATGGATCAATCGCCGCGAAATTCCTGCACGATTGGGGGATTAAATGCCGCGTGATCCTGTTTGGCTCCCCGGCGCAGTTGCGTGGCGATGCGCTCAGCGCGTGGCAGGGCATTCCCAATAACGTTCCACGCGAGTGCCGCGAGACTATTGATACCCATTTTTCCGATGAACTGCGGCAATATGACCTCATCATCGATGCCTTGCTCGGAACAGGCTTTCACGGCCCGGTTGAAGGCGTGATGGCTGACGTCATTGAAGCCGCCAATTCATCGCGTCTGCCCATCCTCGCCGTGGACATTCCCTCGGGACTGCCCGCCGATGGCGAATCCCCACAAGGCCCCTGCATTCGCGCTGCCGCCACCGTGACGATGGGCTTGCCCAAGATCGGCATGCTGGTGCATCCGGGCCAGCAATATTGCGGCGCGGTCGTTGTGGCCGATCTGGGTTTTCCCGAGGATTTGCTGAACAGCCCGTCACTCAATACGCATGTGCTCAATCCGGCCGATGTGGGCGGACTCTTGCCCAATCGTCCGCCCGATGGCAACAAGGGGACATTCGGAAAAGTATTGCTGCTATGCGGCTCGCGCGGAATGACCGGCGCGGCAATCATGGCGGCACAGGCCGCATTGCGCAGCGGCACGGGATTGGTCTATGCCGCTGCCGTGGAAAGCACGATGCCGGCGCTGGAATTCCATCTGATCGAAGCGGTCAAGCCGCTGCTGCCCTCATCAAGTGGCCACCATTTCGATGAAAGCACGCTTCCGGCGGCATTGGAGAAATGCGCTGAAGTGGACGCCGTTGCGCTCGGATCGGGCATTGGACAGGATGAATCCACCCGCACGATGGCGCGCGAATTTTGCCGCCATTGCCCCAAGCCGCTCGTCATCGATGCGGATGGATTGAATGCGCTAGCGGACGCCACCGAGTTGTTGCGTGAGCGTTCAGCCCCGACGATTGTCACCCCTCATCCCGGCGAAATGTCTCGCCTGACCGGCAAGAGCATCGCCGAAGTGCAAGCCAATCGCACCGGCATTGCAACCGAGTTTGCTTCCGCGCATCAAGTCGTCACATTGCTCAAGGGCGCGCAGACGATCATTGCCTTGCCCAATGGCGATATCTACATCAACACCTCCGGCAATACCGGCTTGGCCAAAGGCGGCAGTGGCGATGTGCTCACCGGATTAATCGCGGGATTATTGGCCCAGGGCATGAGCGCGGCCAACGCCGCGATTGCAGGCGCTTTCCTGCACGGCATGGCGGCAGATCACGCCGCGCAGAAACTCGGTGTGCGCGCGATGATCCCGATCGATGTCATTACCCATCTCAGCGACGCATTCATGCTGGTGGAAAAGGAAGCACGCCAAAGCAAATTCTAGCACACTGCTTCTTGATGACTTTCCTGTATGGCTCCGATCTTCTTGCTATTATATTCTCACCGCGATAGAAGAAGATTGGAATAATTTGCATTCAATGGCTGGTTATCTGTGGCCGATCACTTGACAGATGAAAAACGCTCGCAAACTATGGCAGCGATTCGTTCAAAAGGTAATCGGTCTACAGAACTAAAGCTTGCGACAATACTCCGAAAAAGCGGGGTGACCGGCTGGCGGAGGCATCAATCATTGCCCGGAAAGCCCGATTTCCTCTTCCGGCGCGAGCGATTGGCTGTTTTTGTGGACGGCTGTTTCTGGCATGGATGCAGATGGCACTGTCGACATCCCAAATCGCGACAGGAATACTGGGAACCTAAGATAGCGCGCAACAAGAAACGAGACAGAGCGATTGCAGCCGCACTGCGAAAAAACGGCTGGAGCGTCCTTCGAATTTGGGAGCACTCTCTAGATAGACCCTCTGCTGTTGTTAAGAAAATCAACCTAGCTTTGCGTAACGCCCAGGAAAAGGTGAAGAAGACATTTTGAACACAACAGAATTCGAGCTACTACTTGATAAACTATGCTCATTCCTCACCGAGGAATGTAGGGCAGGCAAGCCTTTTGAATTTTCCAAGTCATTCGAGAACCGCGTTCGCGAAGTCATTCAGACATTGCTAGTTGGATCCAAAATAAAAGTCGATTTTGACCCACATCCATATGGCTTCCCTGATGTTGTTCTTGGCCAATTCGGCATTGAGGTCAAGTTTACGACCAATGACACATGGCGCTCAGTGGCAAATAGCGTTTTTGAGAGTTTCAGAAACAAAAACGTGAAGCATATATATGTGGTTTTCGGCAAGATGGGCGGGCAACCAGCCGTCAGGTGGGGCCGTTACGAAGAATGCGTGATGCACGTCAGAACGTCCCACGTGCCACGGTTTGAAGTTGATATTGACGCAAAAGAGTCACTATTCAAGAAGTTCGGGATAACCTACGAGAACTTCTCCGCCCTCTCCGAAGAAATGCGCATGAAATACATTCGCAAGTACGCACGGACTCGCCTCAAAACCGGCGAACGTCTCTGGTGGCTTGAAGAAAAGGCGGATGACGAGCACTCTGTGCCTATTCAAGTTCGACTGTTCGCGAACCTCACCCCCGAAGAGAAACTTCAAATGCGCGCTGAAGCATCTCTGCTCTGCCCACAAATTGTCGGCTCAAGTCGCAACAGAACCAAGTACATTGACCCAATTATGTTCCTGCTGACTTACCATGGCGTTCTTGCAACCCGTGATGCTTTCTCCGCCGGAAGCGCAGCAGGGCCAGATCGCGGCGGCATCTATGTGCAAAAAGCATTGCAGAATATTCAATCCCAAATGATCACCGCGGCTACTTACATGGATGATTCATTATTTAAGGAATACTGGGGGCGCTATGTCGCACCTGAGAACCGCATCCAAGAGTGGCTGAAATTGGCAGACTCCTATGCTGAAATGGCAAACCAACAATGGAAACCATCTGCCGTTTTATTTTTACCGACTCTCTCTTAGGCACGCCAGAACAGCATTTGCAACATGCCAGGCTAAGACAGGCGGCACTGCGTTTCCGATTTGCCTTTCTGTTTCACGCAATCCAGATGCAAACCAAAACTTATCAGGAAAGGATTGTATTCGTGCGGCCTCGCGCATGGAAATCCGTCGCGGCAACCGATAGTGATACTGGATATTTCCATGGCACTCGGCGCGAATAGTATATCCTGGTCGTTTCGCGACCAATCTCCGGTTTCCTTGCTCCGGACTCGTATTCGCCAGACTCCAAATGTGATTAATCTGTGGGTTGTGCGGCAAGTCCTCCAAATCACCAATCGCTTCATTTACAGGCATCCAATTAGCAGCACTTCGTTCTGGTGTCGGCGGAACAAACGCCTTGACTCCTTTAGCGGTCCCGATAAATAGCACGCGCTCTCTTGTCTGAGGAACTCCATAGTCCGCAGCTTGATACAATTGATAATGTAAGCGATATCCTAATGCTTGAAAATCACTCACAACTTGTTGTAGCCATTCTTTATGCCGTAAAAGAGCCTTGACGTTCTCCGCCACAAAAACCTTCGGCTCAACTCGCCGGATCGCTTCAACCATAGCTTTGTAAAGTCCGCTGCGCTTGCCATTCACTCCAGCTCGCTTGCCGTTCACAGAAATATCCTGGCAAGGAAACCCACCGATAATTACATCAGCACTCTTGGGCAAAGTCTCCAAAAGCTTCCATACATCTCCAGCCAAAATGTTGTGTGACAGATTCCGTTCATAAGTATTGCATGCTTCTATATTCAAATCGTTGGCCCAAATCACATCAAAAGGCAGAGAGCGATAGCGGCGACCAAAAACTTCAAATCCGCCTCGGAATCCAAGATCCATTCCCCCGCACCCGGAAAACATGGAAACAACCTTATACTTTTCTTCCTTTGCAATAATGTTTGAGGTTACGACAGTACCGTACCCAGCAGCCTCTTCACAAATTACAGAGGTCGCCTCTTTTGGAGAGGTCCGATAATTCACTTGCTGGGCAAAAGACGATTCTTTCTGTTCTTCACAAAATGCCGATGCTGATTTGATGAACCAATCCTTCAGCGTACTTCCAGACAATGAAAGAGCAGCATAGAGCCGCCGCTTCATCTCGGGTTCAATGTCTATTACTATTCTGCCTGAGTTGCCGTGCTGAGCCATGGCGCAAAGTATCTTACGTTACGTAAAATGCGCAAGTACTTTTTCAAGATATTTTACATTGCACCAATAAAATTCATCAATCTAACATTATGTAATGATATAAACTTGACTCCGGCATCTTTGCCTTTCATACTTCATTCCAGCTACACATCCCGAAAGGTTTCTCCCAATGGCAACCCCTGTTTCCATAGATCAGCAACTTCGCCAGCGCATTCTCATCCTCGATGGAGCCATGGGCACCATGATCCAGGGCCATCCGCTGGAGGAAAAGGATTTCCGCGGCGAACGCTTCGACACCCATCCACGCGACCTGAAGGGCAACAACGATCTGCTGTGTCTTACGCGCCCGGAATTGATTGAGTCCATTCATCGCGAATTCCTGAATGCCGGCGCCGACATCATCTCCACCAACAGCTTTAACTCAAACCGAATCTCGCAGGCCGATTATGCGCTGGAGGATCTGGTTGCGGAGCTAAACCTGGCCGCCGCGCGCGTTGCTCGCCATGCGGCCGATCAGGTGATGCAGGAAGAACCCGGTCGTCATGTTTGGGTGGCGGGATCCATCGGCCCCACCAACCGCACGCTGTCGCTTTCGCCAGATGTAAATGATCCCGGCTTTCGCGCCATCTCGTTTGATGAACTGGCCGCTGCTTATGCCGAGCAGGTGCATGCGCTGATCGAAGGCGGCGTTGATCTGCTGCTGCCCGAAACCGTCTTCGATACTCTTAATCTCAAGGCCGCCATCTTCGCCATCGAGCAGGTGTTCGAGGAGATTGGCCGGCGAATGCCGGTAATGATCTCCGTCACGATCACGGACAAATCCGGCCGCACGCTTTCGGGCCAGACGCTGGAGGCATTCTGGTATTCCATCGAGCATGCCCGCCCGCTGTCAGTCGGCGTCAATTGTGCGCTGGGCGCCGAGGATATGCGCCCTCATGTGGAGGAACTCTCGCGTTTGGCGGATTGCTTTATCAGTCTGCATCCCAATGCCGGACTGCCCAATGCCTTTGGCGGCTATGATGATTCGCCGGAGCACATGGCCGGCATTCTGGGCGAGTTCGCCGCCAATGGCTGGCTTAATATCGTGGGAGGATGCTGCGGCACGCGCCCCGAGCACATCCGCGCCATCGCGCAGGCGGTTCGCAATTATGCTCCGCGCACTCCATCGCCTCGCTCAACATATAGCCGCTTCAGCGGGTTGGAACCTCTGCATGTCACCGCCGAATCCAATTTCATCATGGTCGGCGAGCGGACGAATATCACCGGCTCGCCGAAGTTTGCGAAGTTAATTCGTGAGGGCAAACTGGATGAGGCGCTTGCCATCGCCCACCAGCAAGTGGCCAGCGGCGCCAATATCATCGATGTCAACATGGACGAGGGACTGATCGACTCCGAGGCCATGATGGTCAAGTTCCTCAACCTGATGATGGCTGACCCGGAAATTGCGCGAGTGCCGGTCATGATCGACAGCTCGAAATTCAGCGTCATTGAGGCTGGATTGAAATGCCTGCAAGGGAAGTCCATCGTCAACTCGATCAGCCTCAAGGAAGGCGAAGAGGTCTTCAAAGCCAATGCCAAGCGGCTCAAGCGTTATGGCGCGGCGGCCGTAGTGATGGCCTTTGATGAGGAAGGCCAAGCCGCCACGACCGAGCGACGCATTGCCATTTGCCAGCGCGCCTATCGCATCCTGACCAAAGAAGTTGGATTCGATCCGTGGGACATCATCTTTGATCCAAATGTCTTTCCGGTTGCCACCGGCATGGAAGAGCATCGCATCAATGCGGTTTCCTTCTTCGAAGCCACGAAGCAGATCAAGGAAACGTTGCCCCATGCGCTGGTGAGCGGCGGTGTGAGCAATGTCTCGTTCTCTTTCCGCGGCAATAACCGCGTGCGCGAGGCGATCCATTCAGCCTTCCTGTACCATGGCATTGAAGCGGGAATGGACATGGGCATCGTCAACGCCGGCATGCTTGAGGTGTATGAGGAGATCGAGCCCGAACTGCTGCGGCGCGTCGAAGATGTGCTGCTGAATCGCAGCGATGACGCCACCGAGCGTCTGCTGGAATTCGCCGAGCAGTTCAAAGGCGAGAAGGGGCGCGAGATCGAACAGAAGGAAGAAGACTGGCGCCGTCAACCTGTCGACGAACGCCTCTCCTATGCGCTGATTAAGGGAATTGATGCCTATATCGAGCAGGACGTGGAAGAAGCGCGCCAGCAATCGGAGCGCCCCCTCGACATCATTGAAGGCCCGCTCATGAGCGGCATGAATATCGTTGGCGATCTTTTTGGCGCGGGCAAGATGTTCCTGCCGCAAGTCGTCAAAAGCGCGCGCGTTATGAAAAAGGCGGTCGCTTACCTTGAACCCTATATGGAAAAGCAGGCCGATGGTTCCGCGCGCGAAAGCGCTGGCAAGATCGTGCTGGCCACCGTCAAGGGCGATGTCCACGACATCGGCAAGAACATCGTCGCGGTCGTCTTGCGCTGCAACAACTACGACGTGATTGATCAGGGCGTCATGGTTCCGGCAGAGACGATTCTGGCCGAAGCGCGCAAACAGGGCGCGGAGATTATCGGCTTAAGCGGCCTCATCACTCCATCGCTTGATGAGATGGTGCATGTCGCGCGCGAGATGAAGCGACAGGGCTTTGTCACGCCGTTGCTCATCGGCGGCGCCACCACCAGCAAGCTTCACACAGCCGTCAAGATCGCGCCCGAATACCAGCAGGTAATTGTGCATGTGCCCGATGCCTCGCGCGCCGTGGGCGTGGTGCAGGGATTACTTGATGGGGCGCAGAAGGCGCAGTTCGCAACTGCAACAGCCAATGAATACGAGCGCCTACGCAAAGCGCACACCGCCCGTCCCTCTACAAGCACACTTCTCTCGTTGGAACAGGCCCGCGCCAATAAGTTCACCTGCGATTGGTCAAGCACCCGCATCGATGCCCCGGTCATGCTCGGCGTAAAGGCTTTCGATGACTTCGCTCTAAGCGACTTGCTGCCTTTTATCGACTGGACGCCGCTGTTCCACGTATGGGAACTCAAAGGCGTCTTCCCCAAGATTCTGGAGCATGAGAAATATGGCGAACGCGCGCGCGAGGTCTATGCCGATGCGCAGAACGTGTTGCAGCAGATCATCGAAAACAAATGGCTGCGCGCCAGCGGCGTATTTGGGTTCTTCCCGGCCAATGCCATTGAAGATGACGTCGAGCTTTATAGCGATGAAACCCGCACCAAAGTAAGCGCCACGTTGCATTTCCTGCGCCAGCAGATGCAGCGCGAACAAAACAAACCCAATTACTGCCTGGCCGATTTCATCGCTCCGGCGGAATCCGGTCGCGGCGATTATATTGGCGCTTTCGCCGTAACCGCCGGGCTTGGCGCGGACGAAATTTGCCGCAAGTTCCAGGCGCAAGGCGATGACTACACTGCCATCACGATCAAGGCATTGGCCGACCGCCTGGCAGAAGCCTTTGCCGAATGGATGCACAAGCGCGCCCGCGAAATCTGGGGCTATGGACGCGGCGAAAACCTGACGAACGAAGATTTGATCGCGGAAAAATATCGCGGCATTCGTCCGGCGCCAGGTTATCCCTCCTGTCCCGATCACACAGAAAAAGAAACTCTTTTTGCGCTACTTGGCGCGCATGAAAAGACCGGCATTGCCTTGACGGAAAACTTCGCCATGTCGCCCGGCGCATCGGTCTGCGGCTATTACTTTGCCCATTACCAGTCGCTCTACTTTGACGTGGGCAAAATCAATCACGAGCAGGTCGAGGAATACGCCGAGCGCAAGGGAATGGATCAGGAGGAAGTGGAGCGCTGGCTGGCGCCGAACCTGGAATGAAGCCACTTCGTTTTGGCAGAAGGAATAATCTGCCCTGCTCCACTTGCAAATGGAAGCTGTCTGTGTGATAAGATTTGCAGCATCAACGTTTTTCACGTTTTTTCATGCACACAGGCTCGGGAGCAGAAATGAATCAGGCGGCCATTTCCCCTTTGCGCAGGTTTTTAACCTTGCCGCAAATGATGATCTTTTTGTTGCTGCGTTGGCGAACCATCCTGCTGGTGATGATCATCGCCTTCAGCGTTTCGCTGGTGCTGGCATTCATGAAGAAAGGCGTGTATGAGACGAGTTCCTCGATCGTGGTTTTCCCGCCTAAATTCACGACCGAATTGAACCCCGGCGTCCTGTCGATCCAAACCTACGAAAGCTATGTACAGAACCCTGATATTTACAGCGAAGTCGTTCGCCGGACTGCAATTCCCGATCTAACCGTGGAGAAATTGCAGTCGCTGCTCAGCGTCACCACGTTGCGCGAAAAATACGGCAATGACGTAAAGTATTCGCCCATTATCCGCTTGACCGCGCGGGGTTCCTCGCCGCAACAGGCCAAGTTGCTGGCCGACACGTGGGCCGCGGTCTGCTGCGAAAAAGCCAAATCCCTCCTGACGCTGGGCAAGGATGAGGTTCTTTCATTTATCGAGCAGCAATACAAAGAATTGGGCGACAAGCTGGTGCCTGCCGAGAAGAACCTCGCCGACACTACAAACGACTATTCGGACAAGATTCTGAAGACCAAATCAGATTGGGAAGCCAAAATCGCCGCCTTTGAAGCCGAAAACAATATCCCCCGCATGAATGCGGAACTCGAGGCGTTGAACAAGCTGATCGGCGACAAAGAGATGGCCTATGAAGGAATCGAGCCGCAGGTGCAAAGCGCCAAGGCCCGCCTGGATACCGCTCGCGAGCGTCTGAAATCGCAGCAGGCGAAAGTCATCCTCAAGCGGTCAATGACGGACAACGCGTTTTGGACATCGATCGCCGCCACGCAAAACATAAAGAATGTGGATGACCTATCCAAAATGCAGCTCAATGACGAAGAACTCGATCCCATCTACATCCAGGTTTCCACCTCCGCCGAGCAGGCATTGGCGGAATTGGCATCCTTACAGGCCCAGAAAACATCGCTGGCCACGACGCTGAATGAAGCGCGCAAAAAAGCCGATGAACTAAATAAGGAAATCGAAGACAAGTCTCAGCAACTGACCGTCATGCAGATGTCGCGCGACAACGACGTGGCCAAATTAACCGTTGAGCAGGATCGCGCCATTGCCATGCTCACGCGTCCCGTTGATCAATACAAGAAGACCAATGAAACACTGAGCACCATGGCCGAAAGCGCCCGCATGGCGCGGCAGGAACAGACCGATTTCATCCGCATCAGCAGTCTGGCCGTGCTGCCGCATTATCCCACCGCGACCTCCTCGCGCCGGTTCTTTATTATGGTTTCAACAATCCTGACCTTCATCGCCGCCATTGCCGTTATGTTGCTTGGGAAGATCATATCGCTGGTGGATTTCAACGCCCTGCGCGCGGAACAGGATCTTGGTTCCGTCTCCTCTGCCCCCAATGCAATGCAATCGAATCAACCCATCGCCAGTGGATTGCGCGAATGAGCGAAGCCAGGCGCCCGAATCTGAGCGCCACGAGCGCCTTATGGCCGCTGCTCATTGCGGCCGTTCTACCAATGATAGCCGTATCATTGGGCGGCTTGGGCGGCGATCACCTAACTGCGTATGTCCTGCTTGCTGCTCCGGCAGCCGCATTATTCAGCGTGGCGATGATTTGCTGGCCGCGCCTGACGTGGTTCTCCATCCTTGGCTGGGCCAGTATCCAATACTGGCTGACCGACGACCTGGGACTCCCCCAGGCAGCCAATCTCGTGGATGATTATCTGTTGTTGCTGATCACCGCGAACTGGGTCATCGATTCCATCCGCTGCAATCGTCCCCTGCGATTTTTCAAATGGGTGGGCAAGCCCGTGACGCTGTTCCTCGCCGTTGGCTTGCTTTCCATGCTGCTCAATGGTGTTCGCTTAACGCATGGCCTGTTCGGCATTCGACAGCACTTGCAAGGCGTCCTGTTATTCCTTGCCATGGCCAATCTGCCATTCGATGAAAAGGTTCGCCGCCGCAGCGTCAACTTCATCCTTCTGCTCGCCTTTGCGCAGATACCCTTCATCCTCTGGCAATGGAAAAGCCATGGGGCCAGTCTGGCCGTGTTCTCCAGCAGCGCCGGCGATTACCTGCACGGCACCATGGGCGGCATCAACGGCAATTACGTCGGTTACCTGTCGCTGATGGCGATGGGGCTGTTGCTGGGGCTGGTGCGCGCGGGTTACGGCCGCACGCAATGGCTCCTAGCTGGCGTAATGATTCTGGCATTCCCGATGGTTATGTCCGGCGCGCGCATTTGCATCCCGATTTTTGCCTTGTTTCTCTTCGTGCTGTTTGCCGGCAAATTGTGGGTGCCGCGTTATTTCATAGCCTTCGCCTTGGCCGGCGGAGTGATGGCCGCGGGAACGTGGTATTACTACACGCATTTCCTTGCCGATCCCGATGAGGTGGTCTCAGTGCGCACCAACATGGTGGCCGAAAGCGATCCCACCAACGTCGGGCGCCTTGCGTATTATCCCATTGCCTGGGACGTGCTGCACAAGCATGCCGTCAGCCCATGGATCGGCACCGGACCGGCCACTTTCTTCTCACTCGCTGGCCGGCGCTTTCATCCGCCGCTGGCCATGGCTTATAATTATCGTGCCAATGAAGATGCCGAAATGCCCGCCAGCGCCATCATCGCCGCCGGAGTGGAATACGGCTATCTTGGCCTGATTGCCTTTTATTGGATCCTGCTGAATTTTGCGCTGATTGCCCGCCGGATGTGGCGCACCGATCCCGATCCATATTGGCAGGGAATGGCGCGAGGCAGCCTCGCGATGGTGCTGTTATTTTCCATCACGCCATTAATTGCCAATGTCTGGGAACCGCAGCAAACCACCTATTACATGTGGCTGCTGCCGGGAGTCTTCGTGGCAAGGCTGACGCGGAGATAGAGTAGGTCGGGTCTCCGACCCGACACCTGCAGGAAGTATCAAGTGAATTAAGTGTGTGTCCCCGTAACTCCAACGGGGTTCCAGAACATAGCCCAGGGTCGGCCGCAAAGCCTTTCCGCGGCCCACCCTGGGGTCACACGCCCGCAACCACCCAACCCTGAAGATGGTTGAACAAATCACCCGCCACAGCATTCTTTCTTGCCAACACTTTTTTACCGCGCTAGAACCAACCTTTACTGGAACAAAGCGAGTGCGTTGTCCCCGTTGTCCTCTTCTTCGTTCCGCACGAGAACTGATCACCAAGGGGCTACACAGATGATTTTCCACTTCCGGAGTTTTGCTGTTTGCATCACCGCTCTTATCTCCTGCTTGCTGACGGGTTGCGGTTCCAAAGCGGAACAGCAATCCCAAGACGTAAAAGAGAAGACTAAGAAACACGGGAAGACTGCCGCTATCGTGAAAGGCACTCCGCAGCCTATTCCCACTGCTATTGCTCTGACTCCAGAACCACCCCCTCAGTTGAGCGCAGATGAACTTGCCGAACAGGAGAGAATTGCTCAGGCGGAAAAGGAGAGGGAAGAATCAATCGCTCGCTACAAAGAAGCCGAGGCGAAGCAAAACAGCCTTTGGAACAAGCAAATGGCTGCGAAAGGCCCATATCCTTACTATCTCAAATGGAATGAATTGCAGCCTAGTCCCGACGAGCGGCAGATTGATTTTTCAGGGGCACCAACTACCAA
>Ga0116193_1003292_pt1 | contig 11727 bp, 11 predicted proteins | sample AD_UKC115_MetaG_FD_89892 | JGI IMG/M metagenome (GOLD analysis project Ga0116193, IMG submission 89892) | Active sludge microbial communities of municipal wastewater-treating anaerobic digesters from Hong Kong - AD_UKC115_MetaG | ecosystem: Engineered > Bioreactor > Anaerobic > Digestate...
GCCGTTGATGTCCTCCATTTCGAACACCTGGTCGTAGGGCACCTCGGCCTCGGCCAGCAGCACGTTCATGTGGCCGGGCATGCGGCCGGCCACGGGGTGGATGGCGTACTTGACGTCCACGCCCTTCTCGGTCAGCTTTTCCACCATCTCCTTGACGGCGTGCTGCGCGCGCGCCACGGCCAGGCCGTAGCCGGGCACGATGATCACGCTGTCGGCGTTGCCCAGCATGAAGGCCACGTCGTCGGGGCTGCCGCTCTTGACCGGGCGCTGCTCCTGCATGCCGCCGGCGGCGGCGGTCTCGCCGCCAAAGCCGCCCAGGATGACGCTGAGGAAGGCCCGGTTCATGGCCTTGCACATGATGAAGGACAGGATGGCGCCCGAGCTGCCCACCAGCGAGCCGGCGATGATCAGCATGCTGTTGTTGAGCGAGAAGCCGATGCCCGCCGCCGCCCAGCCCGAGTAGCTGTTGAGCATGGAGATGACCACCGGCATGTCGGCGCCGCCGATGGGGATGATCAGCGTCACGCCGATGATGAAGCCCAGCAGGCACACCAGCGCGAAGTCGAGGTGGCTTTGCGAGTGCCAGAAGCCGTAGATGAAGAAGATGGAGGCCAGGCCCAGCAGCAGGTTCAGCCAGTGCTGGCCGGCAAACTGCACCGGCGCGCCCTGGAACAGGCGGAACTTGCTCTTGCCCGACAGCTTGCCCCAGGCGATGACCGAGCCGCTGAAGGTGACCGCGCCGATGAAGGCGCCCAGCGACAGCTCGATGCGGTTGCCGCCCGGGATGGGCTCGCCCGCCTGCGCCACGATGCCCAGGGCGTGCGGCTCGATCGCGGTGGCGGCGGCGATGCACACCGCGGCCAGGCCGATCATGCTGTGGAAGAACGCGATCAGCTCGGGCATCTGGGTCATCTCGACCGTCTTGGCGCGCCAGGCGCCGTAGCCGCCGCCGACGACCAGGCCCAGCAGCACCCAGGCCAGGCCGGCCATGGAGCCCGAGAGCTTGACGATCAGCGCGGCCGTGGTCAGCATGGCGATGGCCATGCCGGCCATGCCGAAGACGTTGCCGCGGATCGAGGTGGTGGGGTGCGACAGGCCCTTCAGGGCCTGGATGAAGCAGACGCTGGCGATCAGGTACAGCAGCGCGACGAGGTTCATGCTCATGCCGGGTGCTCCTTCTTATTTGGCGGCGTCGGCCTTGGCCGGACGCTCTTTTTTCTTGAACATCTCGAGCATGCGGCGCGTGACCAGGAAGCCGCCGAAGATGTTGACCGAGGCCAGCGCCACCGCGGCCACCCCCAGCAGCTTGGTGAAGGCGCCGCCGGTCAGCGCGGCGGCCAGCATGGCGCCGACCACCACGATGGCCGAGATGGCGTTGGTGACGGCCATCAGCGGCGTGTGCAGCGCCGGCGTGACGGTCCACACCACGTGGTAGCCCACGTAAATGGCCAGCACGAAGATGGTCAGGTTGATGATGGTGTGGGATACGACATCCATGGGGGTCTCCTCGAAATGCTGGGTGGGCGGCGCGCGGGCCGGTTCTTATTGGCGGTCGGCGCGCGGGGCGCGCTCGGGCGGGTTCACCTGCACCGCCGTGGCGGCGGGCGGCGCCGTCACCACCGCCGGGGTGGTGGCGAGCGGCGCCGGCGCGGCCAGCGGGGCCGAATACGGGAAGGGCGGCACGCGCAGCGTGCCACCGGCGGCGGCCGCCTGCGTGGCGCGGGCGAACTGGCGCGCCCAGGCCTGGCCGGTGCCGCCGCTGACGAGAAAGTCGTAGTTGTTGCGCGTCACGGGCTCCAGCAGCGCCGGGTTGACCAGCGCCACGGCCTCGACGGCGTCGCCGCTGCCCGTGGCGCGGTCGCTGATCCAGGCGCGCGGGCGCGCGGCCCAGCCGTGGGCGTCGATCCAGCGCGCCAGCACCGGGTTTTGCTGCTGCAGCCAGTGGTCGAAGTCGGCGTCGCGGCGCATGCGCAGGCAGCCGGCGGCGTCGGCCACGTCCTGCCGGCCGGCCGCGGGGCAGGTGCTGCCGCCACCGGCCACGCGCTGCACCAGCACCAGCGCCAGCCATTGGCCGTCGGCACGCTGCAGGCCGGCCACGCGGGTGGGCACGCTGGCGCCGCTGGCGGGCGCCGGGCCTTCGCCGGCCAGCCAGGGAGCGTCGTAGGCGCCCAGGTCGTACCAGCGGCCGATGGCGCTGGGCGGCACCTCGATGGGCGGGGCAGACACCGGCTCCTGGGGTGCGGCGGCCACGGCCGGGTTGGCCGTCGGCGCCGATGCCAGCGGGGCGTTGGCGCAGGCGCCCAGGGCCAGCGCGGCGGCCAGCGCTAGGCCGGTGGCGCCGGAGCGCAAAAAGGAGGGTGAAGCGGTCATGGACATGGCGCGGGCGGCGCGCGTCAGGACTTGCGGGTGACGGCGCCCTGGTGCGCCATCAGGCAGGCGGCGACGATGTCGTCTTCCAGGTCGATGCGGAACGCCGACGCGGGCTCGCCCTTGGCGGCGGGCGGCAGCACCAGCTTGAGGAAGTCCAGCACGTTGCGCGCGTACAGGCTGCTGGCGTCGGCCGCCACCAGCGCGGCCAGGTTGGTCTCGCCCACGATCACCACGCCGTGCCGGGTCACCGTCTGGTCGGCCACCGTCAGCGGGCAGTTGCCGCCCACGCTGCCGTCCGGGTTGGGCGCGCCCTTGCCGGCCGCCATGTCGATGATGACCGAGCCGGGCTTCATGCTCTTGACCATATCCTCGGTGATCAGCACCGGCGCGGCGCGGCCGGGGATCAGCGCGGTGGAGATCACCACGTCGGCCTGCGCCACGCGCTTGGCCACCTCGGCCTTTTGCCGGTCGAGCCAGCTTTGCGGCATGGGCCGGGCGTAGCCGCCCACGCCCTCGGCGGCTTCTTTTTCCTCGGCGGTCTCGTAGGCCACGTCGATGAACTTGCCGCCCAGCGACTCGACCTGCTCCTTCACGCTGGGGCGCACGTCGCTGGCCTCGATGACGGCGCCCAGGCGCTTGGCGGTGGCAATGGCCTGCAGGCCGGCCACGCCCACGCCCAGGATGACCACGCGCGCCGCCTTCACGGTGCCGGCGGCCGTCATCAGCATGGGAAAGAACTTCTGGTAGCGGTCGGCCGCCATGACGACCGCCTTGTAGCCGGCGATGTTGGCCTGGCTGGACAGCACGTCCATGCTCTGCGCGCGCGTGGTGCGCGGCGCGGCCTCCAGCGCGAAGCCGGTCACGCCCGCGGTGGCCAGGCGCTGCAGGCCCTCGGCGTTGAAGGGCTCCAGCATGCCCACCAGCACCGCGCCCGGCTTCATCTGCGCCAGCTCGGCGGGCGCCGGGCTGCGCACCTTCAGCACCATCTCGGCACCCAGCGCGGCGGCGGCGTCCACCAGCTGCGCGCCGACCGCGGCGTAGGCCTCGTCGGTCACGCTGGCGCGCAGGCCGGCGCCGGCCTGCACGCTCACCGCGTGGCCCTGCGCCACCAGTTTCTTGACCGTTTCCGGGGTCGCGGCCACGCGGCTTTCGCCGGCGGCCGTTTCGGCGGGGATGCCAATCAGCATGAAGTCTCCTCTTTGCTCAAGCGCATGCGTGAATCCGCCGCGCCAGCGGGCGGCGCGATCCGATGGGCGGGGGCTGCAGCCCCGCGATTGGGGCCGATTGTGCTTGATTTTTCCTGCCACGCCTGGCCACCCATAAACGCTCTGCATAATCGGCGCCATGAGCAAGCCCCGTTGGAGGCCGCGCGTCACCGTCGCGGCCGTGATCGAGCAGGACGGCCGCTACCTGCTGGTCGAGGAGAACACGTCCGAAGGCCTGCGCCTGAACACCCCCGCCGGCCACCTGGAGCCGGGCGAGACGCCCGAGCAGGGCGCGGTGCGCGAGGCGCTGGAGGAAACCGCGCGCCACTTCCAGCCCAGCGCGCTGCTGGGCGTGTACCTGGCCGCCTCGCGCGACGCCGAGGGCCAGCCCACCACCTGGCTGCGCATCACCTACTGCGGCACCGCGGGCGAGCCGCTGCCCGGCCGCGCGCTGGACGCCGGCATCGTGCGCACCCTGTGGCTGACGCCCGAGGAGGTGCGCGCCAGCGCGGCACGCCACCGCAGCCCGCTGGTGCTGTGCTGCATGGAAGACCACCTGCGCGGCCAGCGCTTCGGGCTGGATGCGGTGCAGGCGCATGCCTCCGCATTGAATTTCAAGTGAAACAGGCCTATGGCCCGCATGGAATGTGCGTCATAAGCTATCAAAATTGAAGCAATGACGGGCGATCTGCTGACCTGGGCGGTGCTGGCCGCCGCCGCGCTGGGCGCCGGCGTGCTCAACGCCATGGCCGGCGGCGGCACCTTCCTGACCTTTCCGGCCCTGGTGTGGGCGGGCGTGCCGCCGATCGCGGCCAACGCCACCAGCGCGCTGGCGGTGTGCCCGGGCTACTTCGGCAGCGTGGCGGGCTTTCGGCGCGAGCTGGCGGCCCTGCCGCGCGCGCTGCTGGCGCGCGAGATGGCGATCAGCGCCGCCGGCGGCGTGGCCGGCGCCCTGCTGCTGCTGGTGACGCCGCCCAAGGTGTTTGCCGGCGTGGTGCCCTGGCTGCTGCTGCTGGCCACCGTGCTGTTTGCCGCCGGCCCGCGCCTGGCGCGCTGGAGCGCGGGCGAAGGCGGCAGCCGCCTGGCCGCCTGGCGCGCGCCCGGCCTGCTGCTGGCCACGGCCTACGGGGGTTACTTCAACGGCGGCGTCGGCATCCTGCTGCTGGCGCTGTACCTGCTGGTGGGCGAGACGCGGCTGAACACCGCCAACGCATTCAAGAACCTCAACTCGTCCGTGCTGTCGGTGCTGTCGGTGGCCGCCTTCGCCCTGGGCGGCGCCATCGTGTGGGGGCCGGCGCTGCTGATGGCCGTGTTCGCCACCGTGGGCGGCGTGGCCGGCGCCCGCCTGGCCCGGCGCCTGCCGACGGCCTGGGTGCGTGCGATCGTGATCGCCACCGGCCTGGTGATGAGCGCGCTGTTCTTCGTGCGGGCGTAAGCGCTTCAGCCCTTCAGCCAATCGGCGCGACGTCGAAGCCCGCCGGCGGCAGGCCCTGCTGGTGGCGCTGCCCCATCTGGCGGTACGCCGCCTCCAGGTGCCGCGTGAAGCGCGCGCTGTCGAACAACGGCGCGGTGGCGCGCGCGGCGGCCAGGCGCGTGCGCAGGCCGTGCAGCCGCGCCGGCTCGCGCGCCAGGCGCAGGGCCAGCGCCTCATACTGAGCCGCGCCGTGCGTGATGAGCTCGGGCAGGCCCACGGCGTCGAGCAGGCTGGCGGCCATGCGGCCGGCGAAGCTGCGGCCGGCCAGGGTCAGCACCGGCAGGCCGGCCCACAGCGCGTCGCTGGCGGTGGTGCCGGCGTTGAAGGGCCAGGTGTCCAGGAACAGGTCGGCGCGCTGCAGCTGCCCCAGGTACTCGGCGTAGGGCCGGCGGCTGGCGAACACCAGCCGCGCCGGCGCGACGCCGCCCGCCTGCGCCGCGGCGCGCAGGCGCTGGCGCACGCCGTCCGATTCGCCCAGCAGCCACAGCACGCTGGCGGGCACCGCGCGCAGCAGGCGCAACCACAGTTCGAACACCTGCGGACCGATCTTGTGGGTGCTGTTGAGGCCGCAGAAGACGAAGCCGTCCTCGGGCAGGCCCAGCTCGGCGCGCGGCGGCGCGGCGGCGGGCCGCACGCGGCGCGCGTCGTTGGCCTGGAAGCTGTCCGGCAGCCGCACGACGTGCTCGGCGAAGTCGGCCTCGGCACCCGCGGGCGTGACCCAGCGGTCGCCCAGGATGTAGTCCAGCTCGGCCATGCCGCAGGTGCCCGGAAAGCCCAGGTAGCCCACCTGGACGGGCGCCACGCGCTGCGCCAGCAGTTCGGGGCGGCCGTGGCGCGTCAGGCCCATCAGGTCGACGGCGATGTCCAGCCCGAGCGCGCGCACGGCGGCCAGGGCGCGCTCGGGCCGCGGGTCGCTGGCGTCGACGAAGGGGCCCAGCGCCTGGCGCAGCCGGGCGCGCATGGGCGAGTCGGGCACGGGCGGGCGGTGCAGGTCGATGCCGACGATCTCGAAGCCGGCGCGGTCATGGTGCTCGAACACGCCGGCCATCAGGTAGGCCATGGCGTGCTCGCGGAAGTCGGCCGACAGGTAGCCGACGCGCAGGCGCCGGCGGCTGGCCGGGCGCGGCGCCAGCGGCGGCGCCGCGGCCAGGCCCTGGCGCAGCGTGCGGGCCTGCGCCTGGGCGCCGCGCAGCAACTCGGCGCCCGAGGCGCCGGGGTGCGACAGCATGGCCCAACTGGCCACGCCCGCGCGCGCGTGGTCGATTTGCGCCAGCGTCTGGGAAAAAAGGGCTTCCAGCCCGCGCCAATCGGCCTCATGCTGCTTCAGATTCATGAGCGCGCAGGCCAAGCCGGCATCGCCCGGGTCGCGCTGCCAGGCGCCGTGGTAGGCCGCCAGCGCATCGCCCGCGCGGCCGGCGCGCTCCAGGGTCTGGCCCAGCGCGCGCAGCACCAGGGCGTCCTGCGGCGCCAGGCGGGCGGCGGTGGCCAGGCTGGCCAGGGCCTCGTCGACGCGGCCCAGCTCGCGCAGCATGTTGCCGCGGTTGAGCCAGGCCTGGGCATGCCGCGGCGCCAGCGCCAGCGTGCGCTCGAAGCTGGCCAGCGCCTCGCCCGGGCGCCCGGCCTCGAACAGCGCCCGGCCGCGGTCGTGCCACAGGCCGGGTTCGGCGGGAGCCAGGGCCAGCGCGCGGTCGAAATGGGCGACGGCCTGCGCCGGCACGCCGGCCTGCACGCAGGCCACGGCCAGCAGGGACAGGGTGCGCGCGTTCTGCCCATCCAGCGCCAGCGCGCGGCCGAGCGCGGTGCGCGCCGGCTCGGCCTCGCCCTGTTGCAGGTGCACCAGGCCCAGCAGCTGCCAGGCCGCGGCATCGTCCGGCTGCTGCCGCAGCCACGGCAGCAGCAGGGCCCGCGCGGCCTCGACCTGGCCCTGGGCCAGCAACGGGGCGGCCGCCGCCGGCCCGGCGGGCGCGGCCGGCTCAGGCACCGATCACTTGATCCACAGGCGCATGGCGTCCCAGGCGCGGCCCAGGAAGCCCGATTCCTCGACGCCCTCGAGCGCGACCAGCGGCACCTCGCCCAGGGGCTGGCCGTTTTGCGTGATCTTGAGCGTGGCCACCACCTGGTCCTTCTTGAAGGGGGCGATCAGCGGCTCGGGGCGCGCCACCTCGGTCTTGACCTGGGCGGCGCTGCCGGCCGGCACCGACACCACGATGGGCGTGACGCTGCCCAGCTTGAGCTCGCTGGCCTTGCCCTTCCACACGCGCGGCGTGGCCACGGCCTGGCCGGCGTCGAACAGCTTGACGTCCTCCCAGGCGGTGTAGCCCCAGTTGAGCAGCTTCTGCGACTCGTTGGCGCGCGCGCTGTCGCTGGTGGCGCCCAGCAGCACCGACACCAGGCGCCGGCCCTTGAGGTTGGGAAAGTCGCGCGCCGCAGTGGCCACCAGGCAGTAGCCGGCGGCCTTGGTGTGGCCGGTCTTCAGGCCGTCGACCGTGGGGTCGCGAAACAGCAGGGTGTTGCGGTTGGTGTCGTTGCTGGCCGGGGTGCCGGGGTAGCGGTACTTCTTGATGGCGAAGTACTTCACGTCCTCCGGAAAGTCCTGCATCAGCCGTGCCGACAGCGTGGCCAGGTCGCGCGCGGTGGTGACGTGGGCCGGGTCCGGCAGGCCGTCGACGTTGGCGTAGTGCGTGTTCTTCAGGCCCAGCGCCTTGGCCTGGTCGTTCATCATCTCGACGAAGCGCTCCACCGTGCCGCCCACGCCCTCGGCCAGGGCCACGGTGGCGTCGTTGCCCGACTGCACCAGCATGCCCTTGACGAGGTCTTCCACCGGCACCTGCATCTTGGGGTCGATGAACATGCGCGAGCCCGGCGTCTTCCAGGCACGCTCGCTCACCGGCAGGGTCTGCGCCAGGCTGACCTTCTTGGCGCGCAGGGCGTCGAACACCACGTAGGCGGTCATCAGCTTGGTCAGCGAGGCCGGCTCGACCGGCGCGTCCATGTCCTTGCCCGCCAGGATCTGGCCCGAGCTGACGTCCATCAGCAGGTAGGCCTTGGCGGCGACCTCGGGCGGCTGCGGCGCCTGCGCGTGGGCCAGCAGCGCGGCGCTGGACAGGGTGAAGGCGGCAAGGGTCTTGAGCAGGCGGTTCATCATCGGCTTGGGCAACGGGAAAAAGTGGATGGGGTGGTTCAGGCGCGCACGTGGCGCGCCACCAGCGACTTGAGCAGCGGCAGCTGCCCGTGAAAGAAATGGCCGCCGCCGGGCACCACGGTGACCGGCAGGCTCTGCGGGCGCGCCCAGTCGAGCACGGCGGCCAGCGGCACGGTGTCGTCGTGCTCGCCATGGATGACCAGGGTGGCGGCGTGGAGTTCCGCCGGCACTGGCGCCACCGCGAAGTGCTGGGCGGCCGTGCCCACCAGCACCACGCGCTCGATCGGGCGCCGGCCCTGCAGCGCGGCGACGGCCTGGCTGGCCACGAAGGCGCCGAACGAGAAGCCGGCGATCGCCAGCGGCGCATCGGCCGGCGCCTGCTGCTCGATGGCGGCCAGCATGTCCTGCAGCTCGCCGCGGCCTTCGTCGTAGGCGCCCTGGCTGGCGCCCACGCCGCGAAAATTGAAGCGCAGCGCGCGCCAGCCGCACAGCACGCAGGCGCGCGCCACGGTCTGCACCACCTTGTTGGTCATGGTGCCGCCGAACTGCGGGTGGGGGTGGGCGATGACGGCGGTGCCGCGCGGGGCGGCGCCTTCGGCCAGCAGGGGCGTGTCGAGCAGGGCCTCGATCGCGCCGGCGGGGCCCGGCAGCGTCAGCGATTGGGTCAAGGCGTTCATCAGCTATTTAAATTATAGCTACCGGCGCTTGCCGCATCCGCGCGAGAACGTGAAAAAGCTTGTAAACGGCGGGGCGCGCGCCAGCCTCAGCGGCCCACGTCCGGTGGCAGCAGCAGGCGCTCGACGACCTGGCCGTGCTTGAGGTGCGAGTCGACGATCTCGTCGATGTCGCCGATGTCCACGTAGGAGTACCAGGTGCCCTCGGGGTACACCACGGCCACCGGCGCGCCGGCGCAGCGGTCCAGGCAGCCGGCCTTGTTGACGCGCACCTGGCCCACGCCGGCCAGGCCCTCGGCCTTGACGCGCGCCTTGCAGTGATCGAACGCGGCCTGGGCGCCGTGGTCGGCGCAGCAGTTTTCACCGTGGGTGCGCTGGTTCAGGCAAAAGAAGATGTGGCGCTGGTAGTAGGGCGGGCTCATGGCCTGATTCTAGGCACCGGCGCCCGCGCCAGCAGCCAACCCAGCACCGCAAAGGGCCACAGCCAGCCCAGCCACTGGGCCAGGCCGTAGAAGTGGATGAAGCGCCCCTGCTCCCAATTTTGGAGCGTAGCCGCAAAGTACACATTGGGCGTGGAACTGTTGAGCAGCGCCAGCTGGGCCAGAACGACCAGGCCAAGGGCGGCGGCGCAGGCACGCGGGGGCAGCGCCAGCAGCAGCGCCGCCGCCAGCGCCGCCAGCGGCAGGCCGTGCTGCACCGAGGGCGTCACCCAGGTCCAGGCGTTGGCCGGCCCGAAGGACAGCGCGGTCGACAGGGTCGACACGGCGATGCCCGCGGCCAGCGCGGCGGCGGCAAACACGGCGCGCCGCCCGCGCGGGGCAATCACGCAATAGCCCAGCAGGCAGGGCGCCAGCGCGCCCAGCGCCACGCTGGCGGCCTCGGCCCAGGGCAGCATGGGCTGCAGCTCGATGTCGCGCACCGGCAGCCAGTCCAGGAAGGGCGTGCCCTGCAGCCATGCGCCCAGCGCGTCCTCGCTGCGCTCGTAGACCTGGCCCATGCCGAAGGCCACCGGCAGCGGAAACAACAGGCCGATGGGCCACAGCGCCAGCAGCACCAGCGCGCCGCGGGCGTCGCGCGCGAACCAGCGGCTGCGCACGCGCCGCCCCTGCTCGATGGCGCCCAGGCGATCGAGCACCGCGGCGCCGAGCGCGCCCAGCGCGCCGCCCAGGGCGTTGAAGCCCAGGTCCACGTTGGAGGCCACGCGCAGCGGCAGGTACGACTGCAGGCATTCCATGGCGAAGGACAGCGCCGCCGTGGCCAGGCCGGCCAGCAGCGCCGCCGTCCAGCGCGGCCCGGTGCGCAGCAGCGCCAGCGCCAGCAGAAAGCCCATGGGCAGGTAGCCCACCAGGTTGATCGCCAGGTCGAACCCCGTCCAGTACCGGGGCCAGGGCGCGTGCAGGTAGGCCCAGGGCACGATGCCCTGGTCGCGCCAGCCGGTGAACGGAAACAGGCTGGCGTAGACGATCAGCGCCGCGTACAGCAGCGTCAGCGGCCAGGCGGTGGAAGGGGGGGAGCGTCCCATGGGGCCGCGCGGCGCCTCAAAACGGCTTGACGACCACCAGGATGACGGCCGCCAGCAGGCCCAGCACGGGCAGTTCGTTGAACCAGCGGAACCACACGTGGCCGGGCGTGGCCTGGCCGCGCTCGAAGCGCGCCAGCAGCCGCGCGCAGACCGCGTGGTAGGCGATCAGCAGCAGCACCACCGCCAGCTTGGCGTGCAGCCAGCCGTTGCCCGGCCCCTGGCCGATGCCGTAGCCCAGCCACAGCCACAGGCCCAGGGCCAGCGCGGGCACCGCCAGCAGGGTCATGAAGCGGTACAGCTTGCGCGCCATCAGCAGCAGCCGCGTGCGCTCGGCGCTGGACTGGGGGAGCACCATGGCCAGGTTGACGAAGATGCGCGGCAGGTAGAACAGGCCCGCGAACCAGCTGACCACGAACACGATGTGCAGGGCTTTGATCCACAACATGGGGCGAGTGTAGGCGGCGGCCCGGTGCGCGGGCTCGCGTGGTGGCGCCAGAGCAAAAAACCCCAGCCGCGAACGGCTGGGGTCAAAAGCCTGTCTGCTGTCACACATCAAGGCTCCCGCTCAGGGAGGAAAAGCGGGGGGCGACGAATCGCCCGAATGAAATATACCAAAAGTGTGCATCGCTTTCCACAAAACCCATGAACTTTTCGGGGGCGTGGGGATCGTCCGGCGCCCCGTCGGGCCGGCCGCCGTTTGGGGCACAATTTTCCCCCATGACCCCTTTCGCTCCCGCCCCGTTTCCCGCCCTGCGCCCGCGCCGCCTGCGCCGCGACGATTTCACCCGCCGCCTGGTGCGCGAGCACCGCCTGTCGGCCGACGACCTGATCTACCCCGTGTTCGTGCTCGACGGCAAGGGCAAGCGCCAGGCCGTGCCCTCCATGCCGGGCGTGGAGCGCCTGTCGCTGGACCTGCTGCTGCCGGTGGCCGAGGAATGCGTGGCGCTGGGCATCCCCGTCATGGCGCTGTTTCCGGTGATCGACGCCAGGCTCAAGGACGACAAGGGCAGCGAGTCGACCAACGCGCGCGGCCTGGTCCCGCGCGTGGTGCGCGAGCTGAAGAAGCGCTTTCCCGAGCTGGGCATCATGACCGACGTGGCGCTGGACCCCTACACCAGCCACGGCCAGGACGGCTGGCTGGACAAGAGCGGCTACATCCTGAACGACGAGACCGTGGGACAGCTGGTCAAGCAGGCGCTCACGCAGGCCGCGGCCGGCGTGGACATCGTGGCGCCCAGCGACATGATGGACGGGCGCATCGGCGCCATCCGCGAAGCGCTGGAGGCCAAGGGCCACATCCACACCCGCATCATGGCCTACAGCGCCAAGTACGCCAGCGC
>Ga0116193_1003295_pt1 | contig 11720 bp, 10 predicted proteins | sample AD_UKC115_MetaG_FD_89892 | JGI IMG/M metagenome (GOLD analysis project Ga0116193, IMG submission 89892) | Active sludge microbial communities of municipal wastewater-treating anaerobic digesters from Hong Kong - AD_UKC115_MetaG | ecosystem: Engineered > Bioreactor > Anaerobic > Digestate...
CGAGATGCCCAACATTGTAGCTGCTTATAAGCAATATAAGAGCAAAGGCTTTGAAGTCGTTGGCGTTTCGTTGGATGAAAAATCAGCAGACTGGACCAATGCATTGAAGACAATGGGCATGACCTGGCCACAGCTCAGCGATTTGCAAGGCTGGAAGAATAAAGCCGCTGCCATATATGGCGTCAACAGCATTCCTCATTCCGTGCTGATCGATGCACAAGGAACAATCGTTGGAAAGGACCTACGTGGTCCGAAGCTCCAGGAAGAACTCTCGAAGCGTTTGAAATGAACGATGGCTGTGCTTTTTTTCTTGCGCATCAGATTAAAATATTAACTTTGTGGCGATAAAAGAAACACATTCATTCTTATACAAAGGAATTTGTTTTATAATCATACATACATAAATAATTTAGCGATTATGATTTATTCACAAGAAGTTCAACACATGTGTGTTGTTAAAAAAGGAGCCAACCATGGCTGTGCTCCAATTCCTGAAGAGGGAAAATGGGTCAGATCCAAACAGATTACCGACATCTCCGGTTTTTCACACGGTATTGGTTGGTGTGCTCCTCAGCAGGGTGCTTGCAAGCTCTCGTTGAATGTTAAGGATGGAATCATCGAAGAGTGCCTCGTAGAAACGATCGGCTGCTCAGGTATGACTCATTCAGCTGCGATGGCTTCTGAAATTCTTCCTGGCAAGACATTGCTGGAAGCTCTCAACACAGACCTCGTTTGCGATGCTATCAATACGGCTATGCGCGAGTTGTTCCTGCAGATTGCTTATGGTCGTACACAGTCAGCTTTCTCTGAAGGCGGTCTTGCAGTAGGTGCTTCACTCGAAGATCTTGGCAAGGGACTGCGCAGCCAGGTTGGTACAATGTTCGGAACCAAAGCCAAAGGTACTCGTTACCTCGAGATGGCCGAAGGTTATGTAACTCGTTTGGCCCTCGATGCTGATGACCTGGTTATCGGTTACGAGTTCGTCCACATGGGCAAATTCATGGAAATGGTAAAGAAGGGCATCGATGCAAACGAAGCTCTCGCAAAAGCAAAAGGTTCTTACGGTCGTTTCAAAGAAGCCGTGAAATACATTGATCCTCGTAATGAATAAGAAAACCTTCATCCGCGTCCTTATCGCACTGATCATTGTCGTTGCCATAGCGTCAGTCGTAGCATATCTCATCATATCTCCGACGAAACCTTGGCTGGCATTTTTCATCGTCTGTTGTGGTGGCGTGGTGGTTTTCAACTTTCTGGTATCTTTATTCCTGGTAAATAAGAATTTTAAAAAGTAAACATACAATGGCTTTATTTGAAGGTTATGAACGTCGTATTGATCATATCAACGAGGTTTTAAAAGAATATGGTATCAATGGCATCGAAGATGCAAAGGCTATTTGCGATGCAAAAGGTATCGACCCTTACAAGACATGTAAGGAGACGCAATCCATTTGTTTTGAAAATGCAGCTTGGGCTTATGTAGTCGGTGCTGCTATCGCTATCAAGAAGGGTTGCACAAAGGCTGTAGATGCTGCCGAAGCTATCGGTATCGGTCTGCAAGCATTCTGCATCGCCGGTTCTGTTGCTGACGATCGTAAGGTAGGTATCGGTCATGGTAACTTGGCTGCACGTCTGCTGAGTGAAGAGACACAGTGCTTCTGCTTCCTTGCAGGTCACGAGTCTTTCGCTGCTGCTGAAGGTGCTATCAAGATTGCCGAGATGGCTAACAAGGTTCGTAAGAATCCGCTGCGTGTCATCCTGAACGGTCTGGGAAAAGACGCTGCTATGATCATTTCCCGTATCAATGGTTTTACCTATGTTCAGACACAGTTTGATTACTATTCAGGAAAGGTTGATGTTGTTAAGGAATACAAGTATTCTGAAGGTCTCCGTTCAAAAGTAAAATGCTACGGAGCTGACGATGTTCGCGAAGGTGTTGCTATCATGTGGAAGGAAGGCGTTGACGTATCTATCACGGGTAACTCAACCAATCCAACACGTTTCCAGCATCCAGTTGCAGGAACCTATAAGAAGGAACGCGTATTGGCTGGCAAGCCATACTTCTCTGTAGCTTCCGGTGGCGGTACGGGCCGTACATTGCATCCTGATAACATGGCTGCAGGTCCTGCTTCTTACGGTATGACCGATACTATGGGACGTATGCACAGTGACGCACAGTTCGCCGGTTCTTCTTCCGTTCCCGCACACGTTGAGATGATGGGCTTCCTCGGAATGGGTAACAACCCAATGGTTGGTTGCACCGTAGCAGTAGCTGTAAACGTTGAAGAGGCAATGAAGAAATAAGTGATTATTTTCTTTTATAATAGAAAAAGCCGAGGTGTTTCACCTCGGCTTTTTTATATCGCTGTCCGATAAAACGAATCATGTCATTTTCATAAATCTCGACTCATCTGTTTCAATGACTTATTTTTAATTGGTGCCATATTATTAAAAGATTGTAATCTTCTCGAGCCTCAAATGTTGCCTCGCTAAATTAAGCGGCATCATCTTAGGTCCCGAATGTTACCTCGTGAAATCATCGGTATGATCTTGAGACTCGGATAGTCATGCTGTAAAGATTATAATATATTTTTACCAGAGAGCGATAACTCACAATGTGACTACTGGTCAAACCAGTTGGCTAAAGCTATGTTCAATGATTGGCCATGGTTTTTTATAGGAGGGAGAGCATTTCTCAAAAAAAAGGACGATCTTTTGGGGATCGTCCTTTCGTTAATGATGTAAATCTTAGATTCCGAGTTTCGTGCGGATAGCAGCAGGGATCGCATTCTTGTTGACAACGATGTTCATCGTCTTATACTTAACGAATGCTTCGCTTGCATACCATATTCCTTTGTATTTGGAAGTTGTGCCCCACGAATTCTTAACCATATAATACTTCTTTCCGGTCTGATCTTTAGCAATGCCGTAGATCTGCATACCGTGATCGTCGGTTGTCTGATAGTTGTCGAAAGCTTCCTGACGCATCTCTTGAGTAATCTCAAGCTCCTTGTTCGGCTTAGCGATGTATTTGCTCAACTCGTTATCCTTTTCAGATTGCGGAAGACCCAGCCAATGAGCTTCGTCAGAACCTGACTGGCTCTCTAAAGCTTTCATGTCGGGAACAACAGCCACGCCATTGCGGGTGAAACCTTTTTCGCTGACGTCGGAACCCCAGGCAACTGTATAACCTGTGTTGATGGCATTATCGAAAACCTCCATCAGTTCGTCGATCGGAATGTTGTAAGAATCGGCCCAACGCCAATTGTCTTCAACCTCGATTGCAAACTTGGTATAGAAAGGATGATGCGTGTAAGAAGTAAGCGAAACGTAGTCGTCCATATTCAAACCCAATTCATCGGCAAAGCTTTTAGGAGTATATTCCTTACCATTGTATGTGAATGTCTCCGGCAATTTACCCAGATAGGTGTCGATGACAGCATCGTAGCCTTTCTTCCAAACAGGAGAAACCTTGCGGTTCGGATTCTTGATGATTGTATTGATATACGATTCAGCAAGACCTTCCAGTTCGCCGTGGATATGTTGTTTCTCTCCATATTGAAGTCCGTTCATGACAGATTCTGGAACGATACCGTAGTTTTGCCAAGCGTAGAGAACATCTTCGAACGAGCCACCTTCACCGAAATTCAATTTTCCGTGCATGCGGACATATTTGTCTGCCTTGTCTTTGTAAGAGTGATTGACAATAAACATTTCAGACAAATCGTATTCACCTTTACCGGAACGGAGAAGTTCAGATTCGAGGAATCCGATGGTAGAGAAGCACCAGCATGTACCTGTACTGTTCTGATTCTTGACGGGAGTGATCTTCAGCTCCTTGACGGGCGTAAATACATACGAAGTGTCGGCAGCTGTCTTTTTCTCTTTTGCGAAGGAAGTGGTGAACATTCCTGCGAGGAGAAGGGAGATAACAATGATTCTTTTCATGATTGGGTATTAAATATAGGGTTATAGTTTATGAATAATATCCATACCTCTACGAATAGCCTCCTCATTCATCGGAATCAGATTGTGATGGCGTTCTGGAAGAGATTTCTTCAGACCTTTGATCACATTCTCCATCTTCACCATTGGAACGATCTTAAGCAGACCACCGAGGATAAGCATATTGAATGCCTTGTCGTTCTTCATTTCTGTGGCTGTATCCATAGCGTCCACGCGATAGACATTGATGTCTTTGCGGGATACTGGTTTGTGGATTCCGTAACCATCATAAATAAGAATGCCGCCGGGTTTTACCTTGCTCTCAAACTTGTCCATGGATGGTTGGTTGAGAATGATGGCAATATCAAATTCGTTCAGGACGGGCGAACTGATGCGTTCATCGCTCAGGATGACCGTAACGTTTGCTGTACCGCCACGCTGTTCTGGTCCATAAGATGGCATCCAGGTAACCTCTTTGCCCTCCATCAATCCGGAGTAGGCGAGAATCTTGCCCATCGACAGGACACCTTGTCCGCCGAAACCGGCTATAATAATTTCGTGTTTCATTTCTACCAGGATTTAAATGTTTTTCAAATCACCTAACGGATAGAACGGAACCATGTTCTCTTCCATCCACTTGTTAGCTTTCTCAGGAATCGTCTTCCAGCCAGATGAGCAGGTGGAGACAAATTCTACGATTGATGTGCCTTTGCCGGCCATAGAGTTTTCAAATGCCAGACGCAGCATCTTCTTTGCTTTACGAACAGCAGCAGGTGTTTCGACTGTCTGACGCGTAACGAGGCATGTGCCTTCGAGCTGAGCCAGCAGATCGCAGATTTTCAGCGGATAACCGTTGAGTTTGGCATCACGGCCGTAAGGACAGGTAGCTGTCTTCATCCCGAGCAGTGTAGTCGGAGCCATCTGACCGCCCGTCATACCATAGATGGCATTGTTGACGAAGATGATGACAATGTTTTCACCTCTGTTGGATGCATGAATCGTTTCTGCTGTACCAATGGCAGCCAAGTCACCATCGCCCTGATAGGTGAAGACCATCTTTTCAGGACTGAGGCGTTTGATGGCAGTGGCAATGGCAGGTGCACGTCCGTGAGCTGCTTCCACCCAATCTATATCAATATAATTGTAGGCAAAAACCGCACAGCCGACAGGTGAAATGCCAACAGTCTTGTCTTCCATTCCCATTTCTTCAACCACTTCGGCGATCAGTTTGTGAATCACGCCGTGACTGCAACCGGGACAGTAATGCATGGGATTGTCATTCATCAATCTGGGTTTACTGTAGACCAGATTTTCCGGTTTTATTATTTCATTCAGTTCCATAATATTTTAATTGAAGTGTCTTAGTGCATATTGAACGAGTCTTATGACGATAGCAATTCCCGCAAGCCAGAAAAAAACGACTTTGTTGTAGAAGAAAAAGATGAAAGCTGCTATCGCGAGAATAAGAAATAGCACTGTCATCAGTTCGTCCAAAGCACTTCCACGCATTCTCACATCAGTTTCGTTTTAAGAGCATCCAATACTTCGTCAGGAGTGAACACGATTCCGCCAAGACGACCGAAATGTTCAACCTTGATTTTACCATTCACTGCAAGGCGGACATCTTCAACCATCTGTCCAGCGTTCAGTTCTACTGAGAGCATTCCCTTTACCTTCTTGGCATAGGAAGCGACGATATCCGTCGGGAAAGGCCACAATGTAATCGGACGAAGTAAACCGAGTTTGATTCCGTTTTCACGAGCCATCTCTACTGTCTTTTGGCAGATACGAGCAGCTGATCCAAAGGCGATGAGCAGATATTCAGCATCTTCACATTCGAATTCTTCATAACGTACCTCGTTCTCTTCAATCTTTTTATATTTGGCCTGGAACTTGTTGTTACGGTCTTCCATCACAGCCGGATCCAGTTCCAGAGATGTGATGACGTTGCGTTTGCGAGTAGCAGGTTTGCCAGTAGCAGCCCAAGGACATTGTGCTGCGATTTCCTCTTCTGTACGACGTTTGTGGAAAGGAGGAAGAACCACCTTCTCCATCATTTGGCCGATAATACCATCAGCAAGGATGACAACCGGATTCAGATATTTGAATGACAGGTCGAATCCCAATCCTACGAAGTCAACCATTTCCTGAACAGACGACGGAGCGAGCGTGATCATACGATAGTCACCGTGACCGCCGCCTTTGGTCATCTGGAAATAGTCAGACTGACTCGGCTGAATTGTTCCCAGTCCAGGACCGCCGCGCATCACATTGACGAGCAAGCAGGGCAGATCAGCACCGGCAAGATAGGAGAACCCTTCCTGCATAAGGCTGATGCCAGGACTTGAAGAAGATGTTAATACTTTTTTACCAGCAGCAGCTCCACCGTAAACCATGTTGATTGCAGCAAGTTCACTTTCAGCCTGCAGCACGACCATGCCGGTCGTTTCCCAAGGCATCTCAGCCTGGAGTGTTTCCAAAACCTCCGATTGAGGAGTGTTAGGATAACCGAAGTATCCATCAGCACCGTAGCGAATAGCGGCACGAGCGATGGCTTCGTTTCCCTTCATCAATTGTATCTCTTCTGCCATGATGTTAAATTTTGACTTTGTAAATCGTTAAACAACCATCCGGGCAAACAAGTCCGCAACTTGCACAACCGACACATGCGTCCGGATTCTTCATGTACACAAAATGGTAACCCTTGTTGTTCACTTCGCGCGGATGAAGCTCCAGAACATCCTGTGGGCATGCTACTACGCACAGGTTGCAACCTTTGCACCGTTCCGTGTTTACGACAACAGCACCTTGAAATTTTGCCATAACTTTATCAATTTAAATTCCGTATGTTTTCTATAGATTCCTTTCAGAACCATTTTTTCGTTTTCTTGTATGATAGATCCGCGCAAATGTAGTAAATTCTTTTTTGTTACTGCAATAGGTAGGAATCTTTATTATATTCTCTTTTATTCTTTAAGTGTCAACAGGGCTACGTTTTCAACATGTTGCGTGTGAGGAAACATATCTACCGGTTGAATTACTTTCACTTCGTAACGTGCAGAAAGCAAATTTAGGTCGCGTGCCTGTGTTGCGGGGTTACAACTTACATACACCAAACGATTTGGAGCTGCAAAAAGGATGGTTCGAATCACATCTTCGTGCATGCCTGCTCTTGGCGGATCAGTGATGATTACATCAGGACGACCGTGTTCGCGGATGAATTCCTCGTTCAGAATATCCTTCATGTCGCCTGCCAGAAACAACGTGTTGTCGATTCCATTGAATTGAGAATTGATCTTGGCATCTTCAATGGCTTCCGGAACATATTCAATTCCGATCACCTTTTTCACTTGGCGAGCTACGAAATTGGCGATGGTGCCGGTACCTGTATAAAGGTCATAAACCAAGTCGTCGGTTTTGAGGTCTGCGAATTCGCGGACTACTTTGTAGAGATTGTATGCTTGTCTGCTATTTGTCTGATAGAAAGACTTCGGACCAACTTTGAAACGCAGTCCTTCCATTTCTTCTATGATGTGATCTTTACCATTATATAGATGTATATCCAGATCGTTGATCGTGTCGTTAAGTTTTTCATTAATGACATACATCAGCGAGGTGATTTCGGGGAAAGTCTTTACCAAGTGGGAGAGAAGCGTTTCGCGATGTTCTTTGTCCTCTTTGCAGAAAGCGAGGACGACCATCACTTCTCCCGTTGACGAAGTACGAATCATCAGATTCCTTACAAAACCCTCTTTGCTTCGAATGTCAAAGAACGGATATCCTTCGTTCTTGAGGCAGAAGTCTTTGATGTCGAGGCGGATCTTGTTGGATATATCGTCTTGGAGCCAGCATTTATGGATGTCGAGCACTTTGTCAAACATGGTAGGAATATGGAAACCGAGAGCATTCATGTCGTTGGATTGCAACTCTTCGTCCGTTGGCTTCGACGTGAGCCATTTCCTGTTGGAGAATGTGAATTCGAGTTTGTTACGATAGAACTGAATATTTTCCGAACCAAGAATCGGTTTAACCTCACCGATGTCAATCTTTCCGATGCGTGTCAGATTATCTACGACCTGTTTCTGTTTGAATCGAAGCTGCTCTTCATAGGGAAGATGTTGCCACTTGCAACCGCCGCATGTACCGAAGTGCTCACAGAATGGCTCAATGCGCAAGTCTGAATACTTTTGAAATCGGACGGCAAAGCCTTCCGCATAACTGTGTTTCTTCTTAGTCAACTGAACGTCAACCACATCTCCTGGCGCAACATAAGGAATGAAAATCACCATATCGTTGACTTTCGCTATCGCTTTTCCTTCAGCTGCTTCATCTATTATTGTCACCCCTTCGAGTAGGGGAAACGGCTTCTTTTTCCGTGTCAAAGTACCTCTCCTTTCCAAATTTCGCCACGCAAATGTAAGGATTTTATAATCACGACGAATAAATTAAGTTTAAAAACATGACAAAAATTTAATCGCAAATAGCAACAAATGATAATTTATTGTTGTAATTTTGCAACGTTGAGTTGGCAAAATGAACAAAAAACTAAATATAAACTAAGAACTACTGTAAATGGAAACGACAAACAAGAAAAGAGTTTACACATTTGGAAACGGTAAAGCCGAGGGAAAAGCAGATATGAGGGAGCTTCTCGGCGGCAAAGGTGCAAACCTTGCAGAGATGAATTTGCTCGGGATTCCTGTTCCTCCTGGATTTACTATTACGACTGAAGTCTGCAACGAATATTTCAGTTTAGGAAGAGATGCTGTTGTCAATCTCTTGAAAGATGACGTAATGAAGGCCATTCAAAACATCGAGACGTTAATGAAATCGAAGTTCGGAGACAAAGAGAATCCATTGTTGGTTTCTGTTCGCTCGGGAGCTCGTGCTTCCATGCCGGGTATGATGGACACCATCTTGAATCTCGGATTGAACGACGAAGTAGTCGAAGGTCTTGTCCGCAAGACTCAGAATGAACGCTTTGCTTGGGATTCGTATCGTCGCTTTGTACAGATGTACAGTGATGTCGTCCTGGGAATGAAGCCCGAAAAGAAAGGTGACGCTGATCCATTCGAAGTCATCATCGACAAAGTTAAGAAAGAACGTGGTGTGAAACTCGATTGCGAGTTGGATGCCAACGACATGAAGAGACTTGTAACGCTTTTCAAGTCAGCCGTCAAGGAACGTACAGGCCATGAATTCCCGAATAACAGTTACGATCAGCTTTGGGGCGCCATCTGTGCCGTATTTGACAGTTGGATGAATGAACGTGCCATTCTGTATAGAAAGATGTATTCCATTCCTGCTGAATGGGGAACGGCTGTCAGCGTACAGGCGATGGTATTTGGAAATATGGGCAATACTTCTGCCACAGGTGTTTGTTTCTCAAGAGACGCAGCCACAGGAGAAAACCTGTTCAACGGTGAATATCTGATCAATGCACAAGGTGAAGATGTCGTTGCCGGAATCCGTACGCCACAGCAGATTACGAAAGAGGGTTCGTTGCGTGCCGCTAAACGTTCGGGCATTTCCGAAGAAGAGCGTCTGAAAAGACTTCCTTCCATGGAAGAATCTATGCCTGAAACTTTTAAACAGCTGGATGAAATACAGAAAAAGCTGGAAGCTCACTATCGTGATATGCAGGATATGGAATTCACGGTTCAGGAAGGCAAGCTTTGGCTTTTGCAGACTCGTATTGGAAAACGTACGGGAAGCGCCATGGTTCATATTATCATGGATATGCTGCATCAAGGAATTATCGATGAAAAGACAGCGATTCTTCGTGTTGAACCTAATAAGCTGAATGAACTACTTCATCCGGTTTTCAATGAAAAGTCTGAGAATAAGGCTGAATTGTTAGTCAAAGGACTTCCGGCTTCTCCGGGTGCAGCTGTTGGACAGATCGTATTCTTTGCTGAAGATGCTGCTCGCTGGCGTGCCGATGGACATCATGTCGTATTGGTTCGTACCGAAACTTCTCCTGAAGATTTGGCTGGAATGGTAGTAGCAGAAGGTATTCTGACCACGCGCGGCGGCATGACATCTCATGCAGCGGTTGTTGCAAGAGGAATGGGTAAATGCTGTATCACGGGTGCAGACGGAATGGTTGTCGATGCAAAGAACAAAGTCGTTCATGCAGGTGATAAGACGTTGCACGAAGGTGATTTTATATCTATCAATGGAACGACAGGCAAGGTTTATATCGGTAAAGTCGATACACAGGCAACAGAGCTTTCGGGCGACTTCGCTGATCTGATGAATCTGGCTGACAAATATTCACGTATGAAGGTGTTGACCAATGCCGACACGCCTCATGACGCAGAGATTGCAAGAAAGTTCGGCGCTCGCGGAATCGGCCTTTGCCGCACAGAGCACATGTTCTTCCAAGGTGAGAAGATCAAAGCAATGCGTGAGATGATTCTTTCAAACACATCTGAAGACCGTCGTAAAGCTTTGGCTAAGATTCTTCCGTATCAGAAGGAGGATTTCAAGGGCATCTTCAAAGTTATGGACGGCTATTCCGTAACCGTTCGTTTGCTTGATCCGCCGTTGCATGAGTTTGTTCCTCATGATGAGAAAGGTCAGGAAGAGATGGCTGAAACCATGCATTTGCCGGTTGAAGAGATCAGAGAACGTGTTGAATCACTTTCAGAACACAATCCAATGCTCGGTCATCGTGGATGTCGTTTGGGAAATACCTATCCTGAAATCACAGAAATGCAGACGAAAGCTATTTTGAGCGCTGCCATTGAGTTGAAAAAAGAGGGCGTGAAAGTCTTCCCTGAGATCATGGTTCCGCTTACGGGTATCGTCTATGAATTCCGTGCTCAAGAGAAAATTATTCGTGACACAGCAGCTCAATTATTCGATGAAATGGGCGAAAAAATAGAATTCAAGGTAGGAACGATGATTGAAGTTCCGCGTGCTGCATTGACCGCAGACCGCATTGCATCGTCCGCTGAATTCTTCTCATTTGGTACAAACGATTTGACACAGATGACCTTCGGTTATTCTCGTGATGATATAGCCTCCTTCCTTCCGGTCTATCTGGATAAGATGATCTTGAGAGAGGATCCGTTCCAGATTCTTGACCAGAACGGCGTAGGCCAGCTCATCAAGATGGCAACCGAAAAGGGACGCTCTGTTCGTCCGGATCTGAAATGCGGCATCTGTGGCGAACACGGCGGTGAACCATCATCCGTTAAGTTCTGCCATCGTGTGGGACTCGACTATGTCTCCTGTTCTCCATTCCGTGTTCCGATTGCACGAATCTCAGCGGCGCATGCAGCCATTGAAGAATGATTAGAGATATAGCTAATTATTGAATTAGGCTGTAATGGACTGATAATCAGACGTTACAGCCTAATCTATTTTTAGACGGTTCGTGCATTTGACCGCAGAAAATGAGCCAAATGAACGGCAAAACTTACAAATAGCTTACGAAAATTTGAGGGTGCACTTACAAAGAACTTACAAAAGAAAATAACTGTAAATCAATTGATTATGGCAACTTTTAAAACTATGGTTCGTTACAAGCGAACTGACGGCTTTTACCAAGTGTACATACGAGTCGTCCATCGTACTAAATCAGGCTATATCAAGACTGATAAGTTCGTAACTGAGAAGCAGCTCTCAAAGTCCGGAGAAATTAAAGATCCGGTAGTTAATGAGTATTGCTCACGTGAAATATTGCATTACATGGACATGATTAATCGTCATGATGTGTCGCAATATACCATAACTGAACTCATCAACTTTCTACTCAAATCTGAGGA
>Ga0116193_1003296_pt1 | contig 11715 bp, 9 predicted proteins | sample AD_UKC115_MetaG_FD_89892 | JGI IMG/M metagenome (GOLD analysis project Ga0116193, IMG submission 89892) | Active sludge microbial communities of municipal wastewater-treating anaerobic digesters from Hong Kong - AD_UKC115_MetaG | ecosystem: Engineered > Bioreactor > Anaerobic > Digestate | place...
AAATAGAAGGACATACAGATTCTTTACCTATCAAAACACGCTATGAAGACAACTGGGCTTTAAGTGTAGCTCGTTCTACATCAATAGTAAGAATATTAGTAAACGACTATATGGTGGATGCAACCAAGGTAAAAGCCTCAGGGCATAGCCAGTTTGAGCCTGTTGAAAATAATTCAACCCCTGAAGGGAGAGCTAAAAATAGAAGAATAGAAATTATTCTATCTCCAAAATTAGACGAACTGCTTAAGTTAATTAATAATTAATACTACTTATATTTTTCTGTTTTCATTCAAAATTCAATATAATTTATGTGTGGTATAGTAGCTTATATAGGCCCTAGAGAAGCATATCCTATTATTCTGAAAGGGCTCAAGCGACTAGAATATCGTGGTTATGATAGTGCAGGTATAGCACTGTTAAATCATGGATTAAGCGTTTATAAAAAAAAGGGGAAGGTGGTTGACTTGGAAGAAACGTTGGTGGGCAAAAATGTTCAAGGAAACATTGGCATTGGCCATACTCGATGGGCTACTCATGGTGAACCAAGTGACCGTAATGCTCACCCACACACGTCTGCTAGTGGTAAATTAGCTATGATACATAATGGAATTATTGAAAATTATGCGCAACTAAAGAATGAATTAATAAAAAAAGGATACACTTTTCAAAGCGATACTGACACAGAAGTGTTGCTCAATTTTATTGAAGACATCAAAAAAAATAATCAATGTCCTTTAGAAGAAGCCGTTCGTATTGCCCTTAAAAGAGTAGTAGGGGCTTATGTGTTGGTATTGATTGATGAAGACTGCCCAGATACACTTATTGCAGCCCGTAAGGGAAGCCCATTGGTTATTGGCATTGGTAAAGGAGAACATTTTTTAGCGTCTGATGCGTCTCCTATTATTGAATACACAAAAGAAGTAGTATATGTAAACGATTATGAACTAGCTATGATTAAGGCTGATGAACTTATACTTAAGAATTTAGGTAACGAAAAAATAACCCCATTTGTTCAAAAACTAGATTTAGAATTGGCAGCCATCGAAAAAGGTGGATATGAACATTTTATGTTGAAAGAAATTTTTGAACAACCTCATACCATTTACGATTGTTTACGTGGTCGATTGGATGCCCCCAAGAATACCATTACAATGGCAGGGGTGCAAAACAATATAGAGCAATTAAAAAATGCTAGCCGTATCGTCATTGTAGCCTGCGGAACTAGTTGGCATGCGGGCTTAGTAGCAGAATACATTATAGAAGAATTATGCCGCATTCCTGTAGAAGTAGAATATGCTTCTGAATTTAGATATCGAAATCCTATTATTCATAAAGGAGATGTAATATTAGCCATCTCACAAAGTGGAGAAACCGCTGATACATTGGTAGCTTTAGAAAATGCCAAACAAAAAGGTGCGCTCATTTTTGGCGTTGTAAATGTGGTAGGCTCTTCCATCGCTCGGCTATCAAACTGCGGTGCCTATACACATGCCGGACCCGAAATTGGCGTAGCAAGCACCAAAGCATTTACTGCACAACTGGTTGTTTTAACCATGATTGCCTTAAAAGTAGCGTATGAAAAAGGAACTATAACAGCACAACGTCATCATCACTTGTTACAAGAATTAGATGCAATACCTGATAAAGTAAAAACTATTTTACAATCAGTAGAACCCATCAAGGTATTAGCTGAAAAATATGTAAGAGCACATAATTGTTTGTATCTCGGTAGAGGATACAATTTTCCTGTAGCATTAGAAGGAGCTTTAAAACTAAAAGAAATATCTTATATACATGCAGAAGGCTATCCTGCTGCAGAAATGAAGCATGGTCCTATTGCTCTGGTAGATAAGGAGTTGCCCGTACTATTTGTAGCTACAAAAGATGCTTATCATGAAAAAATTGTTAGTAATATACAAGAAATAAAAGCACGTCATGGTAAAGTAATTGCTATCATAACAGAAGGCGATAAAACAGTAACGGAGTTAGCTGATGATGTTATAACTGTTCCAGAAGCAGACGAAATTGTAGCACCTATGTTAAGCGTTATTCCTTTACAATTATTTGCATACTACATAGGTGTTAGCAAAGGCTTTGATGTGGACAAACCAAGAAATTTGGCTAAATCAGTTACGGTGGAATAGCAGAAATTACCTTGAGCAGGATACAAAAAATAGTTGAATCCTTGATTAACAGGTATTATACACCAAGAAAGTTTTTTGCAATTTAAATCATCTTCATTCACGTACCTTTGCCCCTCAAATTATTTATGCCATGGGTTTTGATAGAAACACAGTTATAGGATTTGCTTTATTAGCCATACTCCTTTTCGGTTATTTTTTTTATACTAGTAAGACACAACAAGCGCAGCTTAAAATAGAGCAGGCTCGTAAAGATTCTATAGCTCGCCTCCAGCAACTTAAAGATACAAGTGCTGTAGTGAGGTTAGATTCTGCTCATCGTGATTCTCTTGTACACGTAACATCAGCAGGAACGTTTATCAATGCCGCTAATGAGAAAGAGCAAATTACTATTTTAGAAAATGAACTTGTAAAGGTTAGTTTTACCAATAAAGGCGGGCAAATTAAACAAGTAGAATTAAAAAAATATAAAAAAGCAGATAATACATCGGTAGTATTAATGAACGATAAAAATAATCGTTTTTCATATGCCATTAATACAAGTATTAATCAATCTGCACAAACGGCGGATTTAGTTTTTTCTACAAATCAAGTTGTTAAAAATGCGGATGGCAGTCAATCTATAAGCTTTACAACAACCTCTACAGATAGCTCATCCATTACACACCAATTTTCCATTAAGCCCAATGATTATATGATTGATTTTATCATTCAAATGAATGGCGCTAACCGGCTATTGACACAAGGGGTTGTGCATATTAATTGGGAATACATGGTTCATCAGCAAGAGCAAGATATGAATTATGAAAAAACACAAACCAGATTATATTATTACACCAATGATGATTACGATTATGCATCCATTGGTTACGAAGGAAAAAATAAAAAATTAGAAGATCCACTTAAGTGGATAGCACTTAAACAAAGATTTTTTAATACAACACTTATTAATAATAATAATTTTAATAGCGCGGAAGTAAGTGTTACTATCCCATCTGATACGACGCACCAAATAGCACATGCAAGTTCTACTATTCATGTAAAAATCCCTGCAGTAAATACAGTTAGTATCCCTTTACAATGGTATGCGGGGCCTAATGATTATGCTATTTTAAAAAAATATAATACAGGGCTCGAAACTATGATAGACTTAGGCTCTGGAATATTTTCTTTTGTAAAATATTTAAATCGTTGGGTAATACTACCTGTATTTAACTTCTTTTCACAGGGTATTAATAATTTTGGTTGGGCTATTTTATTATTAACCGTTTTTATTCGATTACTTATTTCTCCATTAACATACACCAGTTATCTGAGTGGTGCCAAAATGAAAGTGTTGCGCCCAGAATTAGATGCATTAAAAAAGAAACATGGCACAAATCAGCAGGCCTATGCAATGGATCAAATGAAATTGTTTCGGGAAGCAGGTGTAAATCCTTTGGGAGGCTGTATCCCTGCATTATTACAAATTCCTATTTTCTTTGCGTTATACAATTTCTTTAATTCTAATATTGCTTTACGTGGACAGCATTTCTTATGGGCTCATGATCTTTCTTCATATGATGTAATCTTTAAATTGCCATTCTCTATTCCTTTGGGTTATGGCGATCATGTAAGTTTATTTACGCTCACAGCTATTGCAACAAGCTTACTTATTTCTATTTATAGCATGAATATGACACCTACTCAGGCTAACCCTATGATGAAGTATATGCCCTATATATTTCCGGTAATATTACTATTCGTCTTTAACCGATTACCATCAGCATTGACGTGGTATTACACAGTATCCAATGCTATTACATTAATCCTTCAATTTATTATTCAGAAATATATTATTAATCATGATAAAATTTTAGCTAAGATGGAGATTAACAGAAAAAAGCCAAAAACGAAATCGAAATGGCAAGAGCGTATAGAGCAAATGCAAGAGGCGCAAAAAAAGGTACAAGCACTAAAACAAAAGAAAAGCTAATATTATGTTCCGATTTTTGATAAGAATTAGTTATCAGAATTTTAATTATCTTACAACAATAGGTATTATTTAAAAATTATTTACGAATGAAACATTTTTTTTTAATTGTTATTTTTTCCTGGCTAACCATTTACTCTACAGCACAAAAAGTACTTTCAGAAGCTGTTGTTAATTATAATATGCACTTAGAAGATGCCACAGATGCTTCTATAGAAAATGCCTTCAATAATGCTACTTTAACATTATATATAAAAGGTGCCATGGTTCGAACAGATTTTAAGAGTAACATGGTGAATCAGTCTATTATTTTTAATGGAAAAAATACTGTTGCAACCATTTTAAAAGAAATGGGGAATAATAAGTTCATGATTAGTCTTACCCAAAATGATTGGATAGATTTTAATAAAAAATATGATGATGTAAAATTTGTGGTTAGTAATGAAACAAAAAACATTTTAGGTTATGAATGTAAAAAGGCCACAGCTACTTTAAAAGACCAATCAACATTTACCGTTTATTTTACCAATGCATTAATAATGCCCAATAAAGAATATAATAGGCAATTTAAGGGATTAGAAGGGTTCCCTTTAGAATACGAATCATCTATACAAAACTGGAAAGTAAAATACACTGTAGTAAATATTGGATTCAACCTAGTCTCTACTAATAAATTTGATTTACCTACAACAGGTTATCGTGTACTACAATACGGAAAAGAAGCCTTGTAGAGTATTCAGTAAAGCAACGCAAAACCTTAAGCAAGCAGGGTTATTGTGTATAAAACTAATTTATTGCCTCAAGAAAATAGTCCTTACATTGTAAATGCTTTTTTAATCTCTTTTATCATATCCAACTTTTCCCAAGTAAATAGTTCTACCTTCACTTTTTTTGTTTTCTGTTGACCATTGCTTACAAAAATTTTTTCTACTATTTCATTTTTACGTCCCATATGTCCATACGCAGCTGTTTCAGAGTAAATTGGATTACGAAGTTTTAAACGTTTTTCAATAGCGTAAGGACGCATATCAAACAGTTTGGCAACTGTGTTGGCAATTTCGCCATCTGTCATATTAACTTTAGCAGTACCATATGTATTTATGTAGATCCCCATTGGCTCTGCTACACCAATGGCATAGGATACCTGAACCAGCATCTCGTCTGCTACGCCTGCAGCTACCATATTTTTTGCAATATGCCTCGCCGCATATGCGGCAGAACGGTCTACTTTAGAAGGATCTTTTCCACTAAATGCCCCGCCACCATGTGCACCTTTCCCCCCATAGGTATCTACAATAATTTTTCTTCCAGTAAGCCCAGTATCTCCATGTGGCCCACCGATCACAAATTTTCCGGTAGGATTAACATGATACTTAATTTTATTATTAAAGAACTGGTTGTATTGTGGATATTTGTTTTTTACTCTTGGAATTAAAATATTAATCATATCTTTTTTTATACGAGCTAACATTTTATCGTCAGTATCAAAATCATCGTGTTGGGTGGATATTACAATTGTATCTATTCGAATGGGTTTATTATGATCATTATACTCAAGAGTAACTTGGCTTTTAGCATCAGGCCTTAAATATTTAATAGCTTTATTTTCTCTACGTAATACAGCTAACTCTGTTAATAGTTTGTGAGCTAAATCTAATGCAAGGGGCATATAGTCTGCCGTTTCGTTTACTGCATAGCCAAACATCATACCTTGATCTCCAGCGCCTTGATCTTCTTTTTTCTTTTTCTCTACACCTTGATTGATGTCTGGAGATTGCTCATGAATAGCAGATATTATACCACAAGAGTTGGCCTCAAACATATAACTACTGTGTGTATAGCCAATCTTAGCAATTACTTCCCTTGCTATTTTTTGTACATCCAAATAACAAGTCGATTTTACTTCCCCAGCTAACACTACTTGACCTGTAGTAACAAGTGTTTCGCAGGCTACTTTAGATTCCGGGTCCCACGCTAAAAAATTATCAATTAAAGCATCAGATATTTGATCAGCAATTTTGTCTGGATGTCCCTCAGAAACACTTTCTGAAGTAAATAGATATGGCATAGTTAATTATGAATTTAATAAATGTTGATTAAGTATGAATGACTCCGCGTTAATGTAATGTAAAACTAATAATATATTTAGTCATAGAGATGATTTCCATAATCATGAAAATACTTATTTATAGTTTTGAATAAATAATTCTCAATTTCATTTTTTGTTTGGAATGATTTGTTCCTCCTAGCCTTACTCTACTTTGAGCGATGTTGCCAAAAGGAATACGCAATGGAATGCCTCCATATTCTAACATAATCATGTAAGGCAGGTACAACCTTAAATCATATATAGGAGCATTTCGAGTAACTATATTTTGTACATATTTAGATAGCGTAAAAGCATAGGTTAAAATTTTATTGCCATTCATAGTTGCAGGAATGCCCCTCCCTCCGAAGTAGTCAAAATTAATACCACTACTTAGTGCTTGAAAGTCTTGTGGAATAGGTATAAACGTTTTGTTTGCTACATCAATAGCATCTAAAAATAAATAAGGTGCCGGAAGCAGAACCTGTTCTGCACTGGCATAGTTTGTAGCATACACTTGTTCGGCCTTTAATTCAGCACGATGAATAAATACATTACCTTTAGCAAGCTTAAAAGCATTTAATTCAGGAGTACTTATTTTTATGTATGAACCCGGTGAAGACTGAATATAGACCAAGCTATCGCCGTTAGGTTTTACAGTAAAATGATTGCTTATTTCGCCTGTAGTATAATTTCTTTTAATGCCATTGGCATGTGCGGATGTATAAGTTGAAATAAAAGATGTGTATGCAGTGTCTATTCCCACATTCTTTTTTCTATAATGAAACTCAAGCCTGGTATTTAGATTATCCATAAGATCAAAATAGGCCAAAGCATTACCCGTTCCAACAGTTGGAACCACAGCAAATCCTTTAAATGCATCAGTAAAGGCCTTGTCAGAAGCATAAATATTGGTAGAATCTTTATTATGAAATAAATTATTGTATGCAAAAGTATAATCTATAGGAATGCGTAATTGATTCACCACAGTTTCCCCACTAGCTATTTTTTTAGGTTTTGAAAAATCCTTTACAGCAAAAGTAGCACTGCCTATTGCTGTATTATTATACGTAACGTTTGGTAAAGTGTTATAGAAAATTTTTGCTGTATCTGGTGTAAAATCATTGTTAATTTCAAATACCTGCAGACTTAAATTCGAGTTTGTATCTCCATAATAACCATTATAACTCAATACAAGTACAGCAGAGTCAAAAGCAATCAAACTATCTTTTGGAATAGGGAAGCTGAATTTAAAATTATTGGGCTTTAATGCTACAAAAATCGAAGCCTGACTTGTTCCAAATAGCGGATCATTTGTATAGCCTAATGCATGCAGACTACCTTGACTTGGACTCGGTAAAGCAGTATCTTCATAAGTATTTGCTATTACGTCTAAGGTTGTATCAAACGTATGTATATTATCAATGGGAGGAATAAGTTCAATACCTACTTTTGTAGTATCTACTTTTGTGCAAGCAGACACACACAGAACTATAAACGGAATAATCGAAAATCTTTTAAAGGAAGGTAACATTTGATCAGGTATATATTTTAGTATTCAAAGTTAGTGAAACAATAGCTATCAAAACAAAAGATACTGGTTATTTCAATTTTGGTTAGTTTTAATAAAAATTTTCATATTTGAGCCATGAGTGTTGAAAAATTGATCAACGATTGGAAAAAGAGCATATTCAAACCCGTTTATTGGCTTGAGGGAGAGGAATCTTTTTATATCGATAAAGCTATGAATTATGCGGAGCATCATATTTTATCAGTTGCTGAAGTGGATTTTAATTTAACTATTTTCTATGGGAAAGATGCACAATGGGCAGAGGTATTAAATACCTGTAAGCGTTACCCCATGTTTGCAGAAAGGCAAATAGTATTGCTGAAAGAAGCTCAACATATGAAGGATATCGAAAAACTGCAATCTTATATAGAACAACCGTGCCTTTCAACTCTATTTATCATATCCTATAAAGAAAAAAAAATAGATGGAAGAAGCAAGTTTGCAAAGGTCCTAAAGCAATATGGAGAAGTGCTAACCACAAAAAAATTATATGATAATCAATTGCCCACATGGCTATCAGCACATGTAAGGCATAAGGGCTTTGAAATTACTCAAAAAGCAGTTGCCTTATTAGTAGAGCATATTGGCAATAATTTAAGTAGATTAAATAATGAAATAGATAAAATACTCATTAATATATCTCATCCAAAAAAAATTGATGTAGATGATGTTGAGCAGTACGTTGGTATAAGCAAAGAGTTTAATATATTTGAATTGCAACATGCCATTGGAAAAAAAGATATGAATAAAACTATTCGTATTATTCAATACTTTGAGGCAAACCCAAAGGCAGCGCCTATCCAAATGGTCTTGCCCAATCTGTACAATTTTTTTAGTAAAGTACACATGGTATTAGGATCATCTACAACAGATCAATCCAGGTTAGCTAAAACATTGGGCGTGCATGAATTTTTTATACGCGACTACTTATACGCAGCTCAACAATATACTTACAAAGGAATAGAAAAAGCATTATTATTGTTGCAGGATTATAACTTAAGAAGCCTTGGAATAAACGATGCAGGAACAACAGATGCAGCACTATTAAAGGAGCTAGCATTGAAGATACTAATCAATTGAGTACTTTTTTTGGCTAACACATTATAATATATAACAAAACAAGAGTTTCTTTTTGATGAAGCCAGTAAAATGGTGCAAATAGTTGGCCCGATAAGCAGATCTGAAAGAAATAAAATCAGGTAGTCTAAACACCTATAATAGGTATGAGCTTGATTATAGCTATATACCCTTGTTGGGTAAGTGCTTTTATAGAAGAGTTGGCAAATCGTTTAAACACGTAATGGCATACTCTTGGTCTATAAACAACTGCTTTTTTAGTACATCTAAACTTTCAAATTTTTTCTCAGCACGCAAAAAATGATGTATGCAAATACGTACTTTTTTACCATAAATATTTTCGTTAAAATCAAACAAATGTACTTCTATGGTGCGTTGTTTTCCATTAACCGTTGGTCGTAAACCTATATTCATCATTCCTTTTAACGTATTGCTATTTGAATATTGAACATTGAATATTGAGCATTCAATCGCATATACTCCATCTGCAGGGATTAATTTTTTTTCATCTTCTATAGCAAGATTAGCAGTAGGAAAACCTATGGTTCTTCCTTTTTTATTGCCCTCTACTACAAGACCTTCAAAAAAATAGGGGTACCCTAATAGTGTAGTTGCTTTTTCTACATTACAGGTTAATAAAGCTTTTCTAATATGAGTAGAACTAATCGCTATTTCTTGTATAACCTGTTCTGGAATTTCTTTCACCACATAATTATATTTTGATGCTAAAGACTTTAATAAATTATAATCGCCTTCCCGATTATTACCAAACTTATGGTCATAACCTATTACGATGGTGTTTGGTTGGAATGTATGTACTAAAAAAAATTCTATGTAATCAACAGCAGGTTGTTGTGCAAATTCTTTTGTAAATGGTATTATTACTACGTGATCAATATCCATTTTTTCTAATAATTCAATTTTTTCTTCTAATGTATTTAATGTGTAAATAGCCGATTCATTAGAGTGAAGTATTGTACGAGGATGAGGATGAAAGGTAATGACTACTGATTTGCCATCAATATCAGATGCCTCTTTTTTTAATTGCTCAATAATTTTTTGATGTCCTAAATGAACACCATCAAACGCTCCGATAGTAATAACTGCATTATCAATAATCGGTATTTGGTTGATATGATGATGTACTAACATAAATATATGGTGTAAAGAAAAAGAAAAAACGAATAATTATAATGAACTATTGGCGGTATTTATGTCAATAGTGCGGATTTATCATAATTTAATTTACCAAATTGCTTTAATTTAACTAACTTACAGCAAGTGTACAATAGATAAAGGAATGATGGTATATAACATTGAATCATCTGATCATAGCGCTAGCTAGGTGTTATGTTCAGCATTGTTTTACTTAAACATGTATGTATGAAACGAATACTTATTTTTTTGATTGTGGGGTTTATGATGCCATTCGTATTACTGGCTCAAAATGATATGGATGATATCATTATTGCATTAAAAAATGGAGATGCTCAACAATTAGCTGCTTTTTTTGATAATAAAGTGGAATTATCTGTACCAGGAAAAACAAGCACCTACAACAAATCTCAGGCAGAATCTGTCATTAACGATTTTTTTAATAATAATAAAATTCAATCTTTTGAAGAAAAACATAAAGGGAAAAACAATGGTATGGAATATTGTATTGGAAATGCAGTTACTTCAAATGGAATATATAAAACCACTTTTTTTACAAAACTAAAAAGCAACAAACAACTAATACAAACCCTTAGGTTTGAGTCCAACTAAAAAAATATTTTTATAAAAGCTTCATTAAAACCAAGTGAAGCTTTTTATTTTTGACATATGGCAGATTATGATACATTGCTTAAACACTTAATTTCAGAAGCCTTAAAAGAAGATATTGGTAAAGGCGATTATTCTACGTTATGTTGCATACCTGAACAACAACAAGGTAAAGCCACGCTGAAAATTAAACAAGAAACAATATTGGCTGGAGTAGAAGTTGCAGAGACTATATTTAAATATTTCGATCCAACCATACAATTCATTGCCTTAAAAAAAGATGGGGAAATTGTAAAGCCTATTCAAGAAGCTTTTATAGTAAAAGGCCGTATTCATACTATCCTTTCTTGCGAAAGATTAGTGCTAAATTGTATGCAACGCATGAGCGGTATTGCAACATTAACGAACCAATATAACACTCTACTACATGGGTATCATACTCGATTATTAGATACTAGAAAAACAACGCCCAACTTTAGAATAGTAGAAAAAGAAGCCGTTCGTATTGGTGGAGGATATAATCATAGAATGGGTTTGTATGATATGATTATGTTAAAAGACAATCATATTGATTTTTGTGGAGGTGTTATTCCCGCTATTGAAAAAGCGCATCAGTTTGTTCAAAATCAAAAAAATAAATTAAAAATAGAAGTTGAAGTTCGCAACATAAATGAACTTGAACAGGTATTGTCTATTGGTAAAATTGATAGAATTATGATGGATAATTTTACACCCACACAACTAATGCAAGCCGTAAGAAAAATTAATAAGCAATTTGAAACAGAAGCAAGCGGTGGTATAAATATCTACAATATTCAAGCATACGCCGAAACGGGAGTAGATTTTGTAAGTGTAGGTGCGCTTATACACCAAGCTCAAAGCATTGATTTGAGCTTAAAAGCAGTTATAATGTAATACCTGCTGCTGCCCTTTTACCTCATACCTTATACATCATATTATTTCTAAAAACCTCGACAGGAATGCTTCTAAATGCTAACCCAATAGGTTCTTATGACGGGTAAAATAAAACATTTTTTACAGTGTTATACAAAAGGTGACGATGGTGACGCAAGTGACGATCAAAACAAAACATTTTTTTCTGCTA
>Ga0116193_1003300_pt1 | contig 11707 bp, 10 predicted proteins | sample AD_UKC115_MetaG_FD_89892 | JGI IMG/M metagenome (GOLD analysis project Ga0116193, IMG submission 89892) | Active sludge microbial communities of municipal wastewater-treating anaerobic digesters from Hong Kong - AD_UKC115_MetaG | ecosystem: Engineered > Bioreactor > Anaerobic > Digestate...
GCGCAAGCCGCGGTGGCCGATGCGGGCGATCCGGCCGCGGCCGATGCGCTGAAGCGTTTCGCGCCATGGCTGCTCTTGCTGGCCGGAGTGGCGGCCTCGTTCGCGTGGTGGCGTTCGCGTTCGCCGCCGGCGGCTGCGGATGCGGATGCCGGGAGTGCCGCGCTGGCGGCGCCGTCCGCACCGGCCGTGGCGGATGCGTTGAAGCAGGGCGACCTTGCCGCCATCGCGCACGCGCTGTGCGCGGCGGGCGGATCGCGAGGCGACGACCTGGATGCGTTGCGCAACCGGCTTGCCGATCCCGCGCAAGCGGAAGCGGTCGGACGCCTGCAGGCGGCGCGCTGGGGCGGCGGCGATGCGCAGGGCGCATTGGCCGCGCTGCGCAGCGCCTTCGCGAAAGGTCCGCGCTGGCGCGCATCGGCGCGCAAGGCCGAAGCCCTGCTGCCGCCGCTGTATCCGGAGTGATGGGGCGTCTTTGCTAAGCTCGCGGCCTTGTCCGCAACGCGAGCGTCGCCATGCATTCCACCGATCCCACGCCATCCGCCGTCGGCGGCAAGGGCATGCCGCTGCACGTCAAGGTCATGGTCGGCTTCATGCTGGGCACGGTGCTGGGCCTGGTGGTGCATGCCACGGCGACCGATGCGGGCTGGGTGCAGGGGCTGATCGAATACGGCACCCGCCCGTTCGGGCAGGTGTTCCTCAACCTGCTGTTCATGCTGGTGGTGCCGCTGATGTTCTCGGCGCTGGTGCTGGGCGTGGCCGAACTCGGCGACATCGCCTCGCTCGGCCGGCTGGGCTGGAAGACCCTGATCTACACCGCGGTGGTCACCGCGATGGCGGTCGGCATCGGCCTGCTCTGCGCCAACCTGTTCCAGCCCGGCACCCACATGGACCCGGCGCTGGTCGAACAGGCGATGAGCAACGCCAAGGCCGGCGAGATCGTCAGCAAGGGCAACGAGCTGCGGCTGATGGACCTGCTGGTCAACATCGTGCCGCACAACATCGTCGGCGCGATGGCCGACGACAAGCAGAAGCTGGGGATCGTGTTCTTCGCGCTGATGATCGGCATCGGCCTGGTGATGAAGCCGACCCCCGGCACGCGCGCGTTCAAGTCGGCGCTGCACGGCCTGTTCGAGATCTGCATGCACCTGATCGGCATGTTCATCAAGCTGGCGCCGTTCGCGGTGGCGGCGTTCATGTTCAACCTGACCTCGCAGCTGGGCTGGGACGTGATCCGCAGCCTGTTGTGGTTCGTGGTCACGGTGCTGGTGGCGCTGGCGCTGCACGGTTTCGTGGTGCTGCCGTTGTGGGTGCGGATCATGGGCGGGATGTCGCCGCTGGCGTTCTTCCGCGGCACCCAGGAGGCCTCGCTGACCGCGTTCGCCACCGCATCCTCGACCGCGACCCTGCCGGTGACCCTGCGCGTGGCCGAGGAGAACCTCAAGTTGCCGCGCAAGGTCAGCCGTTTCGTGCTGACCGTGGGCGCCTCCGCCAACCACCACGGCACCGCCCTGTTCGAGGGCATCACGGTGCTGTTCCTGGCCCAGGTCTACGGCCTGCACATGCCGATCGGGCAGCAGCTGCTGGTGCTGATCCTGTGCATCCTCGGCGGCATCGGCACCGCCGGCATCCCCTCGGGCTCGCTGCCGGTGATCGCGATGATCTGCGGGATCATCGGCATCAAGCCGGAGGGCATCGGCATCATCCTCGGCGTCAACACCTTCCTCGACATGTGCCGGACCTCGCTGAACGTCACCGGCGACCTGGCCACCGCGGTGGTGGTCTCGCACCGCAGCGGCGAGAAGGACCTGCCCGACGAGGCGATCGAGCACCTCGACGAAATCGTGCGCTGACGCGGGTTTGCCGGCCGCGCTGGCGGCGGCCCGTGCCGGGATGGGACAATGGGCGGCCCGCACGCCGCCGGGCGCCTCCCCTCGACGCCCCATGACGACGCCTACCCGCCGCGATCTCGCCAACGCGATCCGTTTCCTCGCCATCGATGCGGTGCAGGCCGCCAACTCCGGCCACCCCGGCATGCCGATGGGCATGGCCGACATCGCCGAAGTGCTGTGGAACGATTTCTACCAGCACAACCCCGGCAACCCGCAGTGGGCGGACCGCGACCGCTTCGTGCTCAGCAATGGACACGGTTCGATGCTGCAGTACGCGCTGCTGCACCTGAGCGGCTACGACCTGTCGATCGACGACCTGAAGGCATTCCGCCAGCTCGATTCCAAGACGCCCGGCCATCCGGAAAACTTCATGACACCCGGCATCGAGACCACCACCGGTCCGCTGGGCCAGGGCCTGGCCAATGCGGTCGGCTTCGCGCTGGCGGAGAAGCTGCTGGCGCAGCGCTACAACCGCGACGGCCTCGACATCGTCGACCATCGCACCTGGGTGTTCATGGGCGATGGCTGCCTGATGGAAGGCATCAGCCACGAAGCCGCCTCGCTGGCCGGCACCTGGGGCCTGGGCAAGCTGGTCGCGTTCTGGGACGACAACCACATCAGCATCGACGGCAACACCGACGGCTGGTTCACCGACGACACGCCGAAGCGTTTCGAGGCCTACGGCTGGAACGTGGTGCGCGGCGTCGACGGCCACGATCCGGTCGAGATCAGGACCGCGATCGAAACCGCGCTGAAGTCGCAAGACAAGCCGACCCTGATCTGCTGCCGCACCACGATTGGTTTTGGTTCGCCGAACAAGGCCGGCAAGGAATCCAGCCACGGCGCGCCGCTGGGCAAGGACGAAGTGCAGGCCACGCGCGAGGCGCTGGGCTGGACGCATGGCGCGTTCGAGGTGCCGCAGGAGATCTACGCGGGCTGGCGCGCGCGCGACCTGGCCGCCGCCGAATCGGCGTGGGATGCGCGCTTCGCCGCCTACAAGGCCGCGCACCCGCAGGCCGCCGCCGAATTCGAGCGGCGCATGGCGGGCGAACTGCCGGCCGCGTTCGATGCCGACGCGGACGCCTACATCGCGAAGTTGCAGGCCGACGGCCCGACCGTCGCCAGCCGCAAGGCTTCGCAGATGGCGATCGAGGCCTTCGCGCCGCTGCTGCCGGAGCTGGTCGGCGGCTCGGCGGATCTTGCGCATTCCAACCTGACCCTGTGGAAGGGCAGCAAGTCGGTGGCGAGCAACGACCCGAACGCCAACTACATCTATTCCGGCGTGCGCGAATTCGGCATGACCGCGATCAGCAACGGCCTGGCCCTGCACGGCGGCTTCATTCCGTACGACGCCACCTTCCTGGTGTTCAGCGACTACGCGCGCAACGCGGTGCGCATGAGCGCGCTGATGGGCGTGCGCGCGATCCACGTGTACACCCACGACTCGATCGGCCTGGGCGAGGACGGCCCGACCCACCAGCCGATCGAACACCTCGCCTCGCTGCGCTACATCCCCGACAACGACGTCTGGCGTCCCTGCGACGCGGTGGAATCCGCGGTCAGCTGGAAGGCCGCGATCGAACGCGCCGATGGTCCGAGCTGCCTGGTGTTCAGCCGCCAGAACCTGCCGCACCAGGTGCGCAACGAGCTGCAAGTCGCCGACATCGCGCGCGGCGGTTACGTGCTCAAGGACAGCGTGGGCACGCCGGAGATCATCCTGATCGCCACCGGCTCCGAAGTCGGGTTGGCGATGGAGGCGGCGGAGCGCCTCGGCAAGCACGTGCGCGTGGTGTCGATGCCCTCGACCGACGTGTTCGATCGCCAGCCCGCGGTCTGGCACGAGGTCGTGCTGCCGAAGGCGGTGCGCAAGCGCGTCGCCATCGAAGCTGGCGTCAGCGATTTCTGGCGCAAGTACGTGGGCCTGGATGGCGCGGTGGTCGGCATCGACACCTTCGGCGCCTCCGCGCCGATCGAGGCGCTGATGCCGCATTTCGGCTTCACCGTCGAACGCGTCGTCGAGGTCGCGCGCGCGCTGTGACCGTTGCTTGTGGCGCCGGCCTCAGGCCGTACGCCGCAATGCCAATGCCAGCAGGCGTGCTTGCAGCCGTTCCTTCAAGCCGGAAGGCGCGGCCAGTTGCATGCGTTGCATCGCCTCGTCGTCGTCCGTCGTGCCTGAGGCGAGTGCGGCCGCCAGCGTGCGCAGCTTGGCAGGGGTGCGCGCGGTGCTCGCCTTGAGCCATTGCAGCGCGCGCACCACGCGCTGCTCGACCGCGGTGAAGTCGCTGCCCAGCGGGTAGTCGGGCAGGGTGCCATCGCGGCGGAATGGCGCGAGCCGGCCCTGCAGGTGTTCGCGCGTATTGTTCTGCCAGGAACCAGGTTTCGCGAAATCGCGGCGCAATTTGCCGTTGCGGATCGCGGTGTCCAGCAGGTGTTGCTGGAACGGCGCCGCCGCGACCGCCGCCATCGCCACCACGCAATCCTCGTCGGCCTTGCCGCGCAGGTCGGCGATGCCGTGCTCGGTGACATGGATGTCGCGCAGGTGGCGCGGGATGGTCGCGTGCCCGTAGTTCCAGCGGATGTTCGAGGCGGGCTGGCCGCGTTCGTCGCGGCTCGCGCGCAGCAGCAGCACCGAGCGCGCGTCCGGCAACGCATGCGCCATCGCCACGAAGTTGTACTGGCCACCGACGCCGGACACCACCCGCCCGTCCGCCAACCCGTCCGACACCGCCGCGCCCAGCGCGGTCGCCATCATGCAGGTGTTGAAGAAGCGCGCATCGCGGCGCTGCAGGCGTTCCAGCGTTTCGTTGCCGCCGTACAACTCGTTGACCTCGCTGACCCGGCGCATGCCGATGCCGCGGCGTGTCGCCTCGTCCAGCGTGCGCAGCCAGGCGTAGAACTCCGGTGAGCCGAGGTAGAACGCGCCGTGCAGGAATTCGCCTTCGCGCGCGAGGCGTTCGCGATCTTCGGCATCCGCGCTGCCGTCGGCAAACCGTTGCATCAGCGCCGGGTCGTCGATGACCTTGCGGCGCATCACCCCGGTCTGCACCAGCTTGCGGAAACCCTCGTTGATCATCTCGCTGCAGCCGTACAGGCCATGCTCGAACGAGCCGAGGCCGCCGCTGGCGACCACCGCGGGATGCGTTTCGAGGCCGGGCGCCAGCGCGTGCAGCACGCGGCGGTAGGTGGCGTTGTCGGTGTGGCGCAACACCAGCGCATGGCATAGCGCGTCCGAGAGTGCACCGATGCCGATCTGCAGGGTGCCGCCATCGCGCACCAGCGCACTGGCGTACAGGCCGATCGCGTGCTCGACGTCGCCGACCGGCTCGCGCGGCAACGCGAATAGCGGCGCATACGGCGCCGGCGGCGCGACCACGAGGTCGAACCAGCCGGCATCCACGGCGGCAGTGCCGTCGAGCCACGGCAGCATCGGGTCGATTTCGGCGACCAGCAACGGTCGCGGCAGGCCGCGCGCGATGATGGCATCGATGGCGTCGAGGGTGAGGTCGGTGTTGGACGACAGCGACAATCGGCTGCCATCGGCATTGGCGGCGACTTTCTGCACGATGCAGTTCACCCCGCGCTCGGCCAGTGCGCGCGCCACGTGCGTGTAGTTGAGGCTGGCGTAGCGGCGTTGCGCCTGGCGCGACCCGAGCAGCGCGCCGGATTGCAGGTAGAACTCCTCGACCTCGATGTGCGCGGGCAGTGCATCGCGCTTGAGCGCGGCGACATACGCCAGGCGCGGGAAGTCGTCGCCGTACAGGCGTTCGACCAGCGGCTCGAGGAAGCGGCGTTCCAGTTCCGCATGCGCGCGCGGCGGGTCCAGCGACAGCGCGGTGTACAGGTGCAGCGGCCGCGACGGCTCGCGCTCGATGCGTGCGTACAACGCGTTCAACAAGCGGTGCGGCTTGCCCAGCCCCAGCGGCGCGCCGACATGCAGCGGACCGTCGATGCGGGCGAGCATGGTCGAAACGGCATCGTCGAGCGAGGCGTGGTGCGTGGGCGTGGTCATGGCGGCATGATCGGCGATTTCGCGTGAAGCATCGCGCATGCGGCGGCGGGTCGCGAACCCTCGAGGCGGACACGGGCTTGACAATGTCGATTACAGGCGTAATCTCACGAAAAATTACGGATGTAAACGATGCAGATCAGCGAAGCCGAATCGGTGGTGATGGACGTCCTCTGGCGCCGGCATCCGCTGGGCGCTGAAGACGTGGTGGCGGAGTTGGCGGACAGCCGCCACTGGCAGGAAGCCACCATCAAGACCCTGCTCAACCGCCTGCTGAACAAGGGCGCGATCGCCGCCGAGCGTGACGGTCGCCGCTACCTGTATTCGCCGCTGCTCAAGCGCGAGGCCTGGGTGCTGGAGGAAAGCCGCGGCCTGCTCGACCGCCTGTTCGACGGTCGGGTGGCGCCGCTGGTCGCGCACTTCAGCGAACAGCGCAAGCTGAGCCGCAAGGACATCGCCGAGCTGCGCAAGCTGTTGGAGGAACTGGACGATGGGCAGCGCTGAACTGTATCCGTGGCTGGTGGAAGCAACCTTCGCCACGAGCGCGGCGATGCTTGTCGTGCTGGCCTTGCGCAAGCCATTGCGTGCGGCATTCGGCGCGGGCGCGGGCCATGCGGCGTGGAGCTCGGTTCCCGTCGCCTTGCTCGCCACCCTGTTGCCGGCGGGTGAAATGGATGCGCCGTCCGCGCCGCTCGCCGTCATCGGTGCGCCGATCCGGGTGCTCGCCGGCGAGGCGCCGCATGCCGCAACGCCGGGCATCTCCGCCTTGGCCTGCATCGCATGGATTTGCGGGTGCCTGGCATTCGCGGGCTTGCAGGCATTGCAGCAACGCAGCTTCATGCGCGGGCTCGGTCGCATCGCGGATCGCGGCGAGGGCCTGTTGCTGGCGGATTCGGTCTCGGGACTGCCCGCGGTGATCGGACTGTGGAGGCCGCGCATCGTGATGCCGGCCGATGCGATGGATCGCTACGACGTCGACGAGCGTGCGCTGATGCTGGCGCACGAGCGCGAGCACATCGCGCGCGGCGACCTGCTGGCGAATGCATTCGTCGCCATGTTGCGTTGCCTGTTCTGGTTCAACCCGCTCGTGCATGTCGCCGCGCGCAGGTTCCGCGACGACCAGGAACTGGCCTGCGATGCCCGCGTGATCGCACGCCATCCGCATGCCCGTCGCGCCTATGGCGAGGCCATGCTCAAGACCCAGATGGCGACGGCGGTGCTCCCGCTGGGTTGCCACTGGGGCCAGTCCCATCCGCTCAAGGAGAGAATCGAAATGCTCAAGCGACCGCTTCCTTCGTCCGTGCGCAGCGCCGCCGGACGCGGCATGGTCATCGCGATCCTGCTGGCATCCGGCTATGCCGCCTGGGCTGCGCAACCGGAGGTGCCCGCCGTGGTGCCGGCAGGCCAGATTGCCGCCGACATCGTGCTGCGTGTCGACGATGGCAAGCCGGTGACCATGCGCGTGATGACCAAGCCCGGGCAGGCGTTTTCGGTGCGCAACGACGAAGGCGGCAAGCAGGTCGCGATCGAAGGCACGGTGGTGCGCACGCAGCATGCCGGCGAGCCGGCGTTGGCGCTGGATCTGCGGGTCGCCGAAGACGGCAAGCCCATCGCCGCGCCCAGGATCGTGTTGCGCGATGGCAAGGCGGGCAGCATCCAGGCTGGTTCGGAAGTGCCGGCGGCGGATGGGCATGCCACGTTCAAGGGCATGCGACTGGACGTGACGCTGACGGATTCCGTCAACCGGTCGCCGGTCATCGAACTCAAGGAATCGCAACCCGAAACCGCACGACAGCCCGTGCCGGTTGCCGAATCGCGGATGCTCAATCCTCCCGCCTATCCTGCCGATGCGCAGAAGGCCGGCATCGCCGGCACCGTGATGCTCGTCGTCGATGTCGCCGCGGATGGCAGCGTCAGCGGGGCCAGGGTCGATCGTTCGGCTGGCGACGCGCGCCTGGACGCGGCGGCGCTGGATGCAGTGAAGCACTGGAAGTTCAAGCCCGCGATCAAGGATGGCAAGGGGGTGTCGAGCCAGGTGCGCGTGCCGATCAAGTTCGCACTCGACGGCGACCGCGACGCGCCGGTGCAGGATGCACGCGCTGCACTGGCCAAGCGTGCGGCGAACGCAAGTAGCTGGAACAGCTACGACCGCATGGTGCGTTCGTTGAGCGCGAGCTGGGAAAAGCCGGCGTCGCCTGCCGACGAATGCTGATGCTGGCGGAGCTGCATCGCTTGCCTTGGCGCTGGCGCGCCGCAACGTTGACTGCATGCGTCGCCATGGCCGGCTGTGCATCGCAAGCGCACAAGGCGGAATTGCGCGAAGGCTACGCAGCCGACGGTGCGGTGAGCGCGGAAATCGTCGATCGACCGGAGACCTCGCGTTACCAGCCGGTGCCGGGCAGCACGTATTCCAGCCCGTTGCCGATCCGCGAGAACGCAAAGCCCGACTATCCGCCCGGCCTGCTGGTGCAGCGATTGCCGGAGGCCGCCGTGGTGGTGCGCATCATCGTCAGCGGCGCGGGCGCGGTGGAGCGCGCCGAGGTCATCGAAAACACGAGCGAGCAACAGGCTTTCGGCGATGCGGTGCTGTCCGCGGTCAGGACTTGGACATTCCACCCGCTGCGGCGCGTGACTGGCGACAAGATCGAACCGCTGCCGTTCACGCAGGACTACCGTTTCACGTTCAAGCAGGTGAACGGGCGCGCTGTCGTCGAACTCGGCGGCAGTCGCGGCTGAATCCGCGGTGCCGCGCCTCAGACGAAGATCAATTTCCCGGACGCGATCAATAGCACCGCGCAAAGCGCATAGCGCAGCCCGCGCACCGGCAGCCATTTCAAACCGAGCTGCGTGCCGATCAGCGCGCCGATGGCGACCACGCCCAGCCACAGCGGCAGCATCGCGGGCAGCGCCTGCCCGGAATGCAGCAGGCCGGCCAGGCCGGTCAGCGAATTGATCCAGACGAAGGCGACCGAGGTACCGCTGGCTTCGCGGGTGGGCATCCAGTGCGCGAACAGCAGCAACGGGGTCAGGAAGATCGCGCCGCCGGTGCCGGTGAGGCCGGACAGCGTGCCGATGGCCGCGCCGACCAGCAGGCCGGCCAGCCACGGCACGTTGCGGCCCTGCGCGGCGGCGTCTTCGCTCTCCGCGCGCGAGGCATGGCGGAACACGCCGATGGCGGCGACCAGCAAGACGATGCCCAGCAACAGCGAATAGCTTTCCTTCGGCAATTTGATTTGTGCCGAGAGGAACGCGGCGGGCGCGGAGGCCATCACGAACGGCAGCACGTTACGCAAGCGCACATGGCCGCCGCGCCACCAGCGGAACAGGCCGATGCCGCCGACCAACAGGTTCAGGGCGAGCGCGGTCGGCCGCACCTGTTCTGGCGCGAAGCCGAGCAGGGCCATCGATGCGATGTAGCCGCTGGCGCCGGCGTGGCCGACCGAGGAATACAGCACGGCGACGGCGAAGAACAGTGCGGCGAGCATGAGCTCCGTCGACATCATCGGTATCTGGCCCGGGGAATGGAGGGCTGAGCCTGCCAGCAGCGCTGCAGCCGATGCAAGCTCAGTCGAGCGCGGCCGCTAGTTCGCCCTGCAGGGGCGTGCTCATGTAACGGCGGCCATTGACGTGCGCGGGCGGCAATCGTCCACCACGGATGTTCACCTGCAGCGAGGGATACAGCAGCACCGGTGCGGGCAGTTGTGCATCGCGCGCGCGCCGACGCTGCACAAAATCCTCACGGCTGGTGTCGCCGTTCAGCATGATGTTGTCGCGCTTGCTCTCGCCGACCGTCACCGCGTTGCGGCGCTCGCGGCCCGGCGGCGGGTAGTCGTGGCAAAGCCACAGCATGGTGTCGTCAGGCAGCGCGTAGAGGTGCTGGATGCTGTCGAACAGGGTCTCCGCATCGCCGCCCGGGAAATCGCAGCGCGCGGCGCCCACGTCGGGTGCGAACAGGGTGTCGCCGATGAACACGTTGCCGTCGATCCGGTAGCTCAGGCTGTCCGAGGTATGCCCGGGCGTGGCCAGCACCTCGAAGTGCAGTCCGCCGGCCTCGATGACGTCGCCGTGCTCGAAAGTGGCATCGAAGGCATCTGCGAGCGCGGGATCGTCGCCCGCAATGCCGAACACGCCGGCGAAGTGCGCCTGCACCTGGCGGATGCCGGCGCCGATACCGACCGGCGCGCCGCTGTCGGCGCGCAACACGCGGGCCGATGTCAGGTGGTCGGCATGCGCATGGGTCTCGAGGATGCGCCGCAGTTTCAGGCCCTTGCCGGTGACGTAGTCCTGCACGGCGCGCAGGCTTTCGGTGCCGATGCGTCCCGATTTCGGGTCGTAGTCCAGCACCGGGTCGATCACGACCGCGTCGCCGCCGTGATGGACTACGTAGGTCCAGGTGCCGGTGCCGGCGTGGAAGAACGGTTCAATGTGCAACGGCATGTCCGTCACCTCAATCGCAGAGCGGCTTGGCGCCGCAATAGATGTCGTGCAAGGTTTCGATGATGCGGTGGGCGGGGCCGGGCGCAAGCGTGTAATAGATGGTCTGTGCCTCGCGTCGGGTGGCGACCAGTCCGTCCTCGCGCAGCACGGCCAGGTGCTGCGACAACGCCGACTGGCTCAGTTCGACGCGCGCATTCAACTCGCCCACGGAACGCTCGCCCTCGACCAGCAGGCAGAGCAGCATCAGCCGCTTCTCGTTGGCCAGGGCCTTCAGCAGGCGCGAGGCATCGGCGGCGTGCACGCGCATCGATTCCGGATCCATCGCGGGTGCGGCAGCGGCGGTGTGCGTCTTCGGCATGCGATTACCGTATCACCAGCGGCAGCCCGGCTTCGCCCCAGGCGGTGACGCCGCCCGCGATCGAACGCACGTCGGCGAAACCCAGCCGCTGCAGGTTCACAGCGGACAACGCGGCGCGTCCGCCGGTGCGGCAAACCACCACCACGGGGCGTTCCTTGTGCGACAGCGCCGGGTCGCTGACGTTGGCCACTGCCGGATGTGCATCGACCTGGAACTCGAGCAGGCCGCGCGGGATGTTGATCGCGCCGGGGATGTGGCCGGTCTCGAACTCCGCCGGCTCGCGCACGTCGATCAGGACTTCGTCGCGGCGATGGGTGGCGAAGGCGGCGGGCGTGACTTCCCGGATCGCTGCGCGAGCTTCGGCGACGAGGCCGGCGGCGGTGATGTGGGCGTTCATGGGCGTTCCTTGAAATATCAGTTGACACTAATATAAGATAGATCTAATATTAAATCCAGTCCCGCCGTGGTGCGCGGGCAGGAGGGAGAGATGGCCAGGATCGTGGTGATGGGCGCGGGGCTTGGCGGCATGAGTGCCGCCTACGAATTGCGCGAGACGCTCGGCAAGGACCACGAGCTCACGCTGGTGGGCAAGGGCGAACTGTTCGGCTTCACTCCGTCCAACCCGTGGCTCGCGGTCGGTTGGCGCGAGCCGGAAGAGATCACGCTGAAGGTCGCCGAGCATGTCGGCAAGCACGGCATCGCCTGCAACGGCGATGGCGTGGAGCGGATCGATGCCGAGGGTGACGCCGTGATCACCGCGACGGGGGAACGCATTTCCTACGATTACCTGCTGATCTGCACCGGGCCGAAGCTGGCTTTCGACGAAGTGCCCGGCACCGGCCCTGAGGGCGGCCATACCCAGTCGATCTGCACCACGCCGCATGCAGCGCATGCCTGGCAGGCCTACCAGGCCTTCCTCGCCGCCCCCGGCCCGATCGTGATCGGTGCGGTGCAGGGCGCCAGTTGCTTCGGCCCCGCCTACGAGTTCGCGATGATCGTCGATGCCGACCTGCGCAA
>Ga0116193_1003305_pt1 | contig 11693 bp, 9 predicted proteins | sample AD_UKC115_MetaG_FD_89892 | JGI IMG/M metagenome (GOLD analysis project Ga0116193, IMG submission 89892) | Active sludge microbial communities of municipal wastewater-treating anaerobic digesters from Hong Kong - AD_UKC115_MetaG | ecosystem: Engineered > Bioreactor > Anaerobic > Digestate | place...
AGACCTGAAGTTATAGAGGCCGTCAGAAAATGCCATACCGCCGGAATCAAGATAAAAATGATAACCGGCGATCATGCCCTTACCGCTTCGGCTATAGCAAAAGTTATAGGAATAGTAAAAGGCGACCATGCAAATTATAAAGCTGTTACAGGCAAAGAGCTTGAAAGCTATAATGATGAACAATTGAAAGATGTCGTCAATGAATATTCCGTTTTTGCAAGAGTTACTCCTGAACAGAAACTGAGGCTTGTCAGGGCTCTGCAGGCAAGAGGCAATATCTGTGCTATGACAGGAGACGGGGTAAACGACGCTCCGGCTTTGAAACAGGCAAATATCGGAATTGCGATGGGAATAACAGGAACGGAAGTCGCAAAAGAATCGGCCGATATGGTTTTAACAAATGATAATTTTGCGTCAATAGTTGCTGCCGTTGAAGAAGGAAGAGGAGTCTTTGACAATATAAAAAAATTCATATTATGGACGCTTCCGACAAATGTTGCGCAGGGTTTTGTAATGATTGTGGCAATATTTTTAAATATGGATGTGCTGCCGATTTTGCCGGCCCAGATCCTTTGGATAAACATGTCCACGGCAATTTTGCTTGGGCTTATGCTTGCTTTTGAACCTAAAGAACGCGGAATTATGGAAAGAAAACCGATAGATCCGAAACTGCCGATAATAGACGGTCTTTTAATATACAGAAATATTTTGTTCGGAACAATAATGGCGGTTGCCGTTTTGTTTATGTTTGATTATGAAATAAAAACCGGATCCACCTACGAACATGCAAGAGGCGTAACAGTGTCTGCTTTTGTAGTGGCTCAGAGTTTTTATCTTTTAAGCTGCAGATCATCATACTATTCAATTTTCAAGCTGGGGCTTTTTACAAATCCTTTTATATGGCTCGGCATTTCTCTGATGTTTATCTCACAGATGATATTTTTAAACATAGCTCCGGTCAACAGATTTTTTAAAGTAGAAGGTATGGATTCCGATTCTGTTTTCAGGCTTCTCATACTGGGAATTTTTGTTTATTTCATAGTTGAAATCGAAAAATACATAAGAAATGTTATTGCCCAGAAAAAGGATAAGGCAAATGCTTGATATTTTATTGTCGCTTATAATCGTTATTGTTATAGTTATGCCTCTTATCAGCAAACGCATAGAGGAAAATCTTGAAATATTTATTCTTGCGGTAGGTATTGCGGCGGCTACAATTTCAAATATATGGAACAAAGATCTTATAAAAATGACTTTGGAACATCCGGTGATGATTTCAATTACCGTGCTTATAATGGGGATATTATTTAAACTGTTCAATTCGCAGATAATAGTTTTTATAAATAAGATAACAAAAAAGATAGGAGTCAGATGGACCCTGGCTCTTTCGACGGTTATTTTGGGACTCATATCAAGTATGATAACTGCTATAATAGCTTCGCTGATATTGTCGGAAATAGCTGCCGTGATAAATATTAAAAGGCAGGATAAAATAAAATTTATAGTTTATGCCTGTTTTGCAATAGGAATAGGCGCCGTATTAACGCCTGTCGGAGAGCCGCTCGGCGCGATAATCATAAGCAAACTGTCGGGAGCTCCGCATTATGCCGGTTTTTTCTATATGATTGATATGCTTTGGATTTATATAATTTCTTCAAATATATTTTTGGCATTTATGTCGTACAGAATTATAAAGGGGACAAAAAATTACGAAGGGCATATTATTGTAAACCGCGAAGATACGTCAAACAAAGAAATAATTTTGAGATTTGTGAAAGTTTATGCTTTCGTTGCCGGCCTTATTCTTTTGGGAGACGGATTAAAGCCTCTTGCTTATAAAACGATAGCGCATTTGGGAGGCGTTGAACTTTACTGGATCAATATGCTGTCTGCGGTTCTTGACAATGCCACAATGGCTGCGATTGAAATCGTGCCGGAGATGACGGTTGAAACTTTAAAATATCTTATAGTCGGTCTTATAATAAGCGGCGGCATTATGATCCCGGGAAACATTCCCAATATAATATGCGCTTCAAAATTGAAAATAACGAGCAAAGAATGGGTAAAGGTTGGATTTCCGGTCGGAATGGGCATGCTTGTTTTCTATTTTCTGTTTATAAAATTTATTTATTAATATAAAGGGGTTTAAGCATGGAAAGAATTTTTGAAAGACTTGAAAAAGTAAGGATGGTATCTCCGCTTGTCCACCACATTACAAATTACGTAACTGTTTCAAACTGCGCCAGCATAACGAAGTATTTCGGGGGATCGCCGGTAATGGCCGATGCAAAAGAAGAAGTTGCGGATATGGTAAATCTTGCAAGCTCTCTTGTTCTAAATATAGGAACTCTGAACAATATGCAGATAGAATCTATGAAAATCGCCGGCATTGCCGCAAATAAAAAGGGAATTCCCGTAATTCTTGACGTATGCGGGGCAGGCGCCACAAAATACAGAACGCAAATGTGTAAAGAACTTTTGGAAACTTTTAAAGTTTCAGTAATTAAAGGCAATTTTTCCGAAATTGCAACGATAGCAGGCTTAAACGTTCAGACAAAAGGCGTTGATTCCGGTAAAGTTGCCGCCGATAAATGTGAACTCGCAAAAACTCTTGCCGCAAATATAAAAGCCGTTGTCGTTATTACAGGAGCGGAAGACGTCATTTCTGACGGAACAAATACGTATTCTGTTAAAAACGGCGTGCCTGTTATGGGTGCAATAGTAGGGACGGGATGTATGGCATCATCAGTAATCGGAACTTTCTGCGCTGTTGAAAAAGATTATGCCCTTGCCGCGGCTTCGGCTTTGGTATGTTATGAAATAGCCGCCGAAAACGCAGAAAAAACGTCAGACGGTTCAGGTACGTTTATAGGCAGTTTATTTGATAAAATACTTATGTTGAGCGAAATTTCGGTAAATAAAATGAAACGTATTTCAAAGATATAAAACGGGATTAGACATGACAGAAGAAATAAAAAATAAAATAAACGAATTAAAAAAACGCAGAAATGCGGTAATTCTTGTTCATAATTACCAGCGTCAGGAAGTTCAGGATATCGCCGATTTCAAGGGCGATTCGCTTGAGCTGAGCAGAAAAGCGGCCGAAACAAACGCCGATGTGATAGTTTTTTGCGGCGTTCATTTTATGGCAGAAACGGCAAGTATTTTAAGTCCTCATAAAAAAGTTCTTTTGCCGGATCCGGCTTCCGGATGTCCGATGGCTGATATGATAACAAGGCAGCAGCTTATACAGTTTAAAAAAGATAATCCGGGCGCTACGGTAGTTACATACATAAATTCAAGCGCCGAAGTAAAAGCCGAAACCGATATATGCTGCACATCTTCAAACGCGGTTAAAGTGGTTCAGAGCATAGACAATGACAAGATAATATTCTGTCCGGACAGAAATCTCGGTTCTTACACGCAGAAAGTTTTAAATAAAAAACTTATTTTGTGGCAGGGATTCTGCCCTACGCATATGAGAATGCTTCCGGAATATTTAGACGAAAAAAAGAAAAAATATCCGAACGCCGAAGTGCTTGTTCATCCGGAATGCAGCCCTGAAACGGTTGCCCTTGCCGACCAGGTTTTGTCTACTACCGGCATCATGAACTATGTCGCCCAAAGCAGCCGTAATGAATTTATAATAGGAACGGAAAACGAAATAACGTTTACTCTCAGAAAAAAATATCCGGATAAAATTTTTCATACCGTTACCGAAATCGCCGTATGTCCGAATATGAAAAAAAACACTCTTGAAAAAGTTCTATGGACGCTTCAGGAAATGAAAAATGAAGTAAAAGTTGCCGAAGAAATCAGGGTGCAGGCGTATAAACCCATTAAAAGAATGCTTGAGATTTAGCCCTTTTTTAAAATTTAAAAACAGGAGATTTTATGGTTCTGTCTTTCGAAAATTTTCCGGTTTTTGCAAGTTTTGCCGCAGGTGTTTTTACTTTCATAAGTCCGTGCGTGCTTCCTTTAATACCGGCTTATATAAGTTTTATAACCGGCATTTCCGTTGACAGAATAAACGACAGGCAAAATGTCAGACGCGTTTTTATAAGTTCTCTTTTTTTTGTTTTGGGCTTTTCGCTTGTTTTCGTTCTGCTCGGGCTTACTGCTACTTTTATAGGGACTCTTCTTTTAAAAAATTTGAATATTCTAAAGTATATAGGCGGAGCCGTGATAATAATTTTCGGGCTTCATCTGTGCGGAATATTTAAAATACCTTTTTTGTACAGACAGATTTCTGCATTAAATATCGCCGGTAAAAAAATCGGTTATCTTACGAGTTTTCTTATAGGCGGCGCATTTGCTTTTGCATGGACTCCTTGCGTAGGTCCGATATTGTCGTCAATACTTATACTGGCTTCAACGCAGGGGCGCACGCAGGACGGCGCGCTTCTTTTAAGTTTTTATTCCCTTGGGCTTGCCGTTCCGTTTTTGCTTACGGCTTTATTTATAAATAAATTTCTGGCTTTTTTCAATATTGTGAAGAAATATTATGTTTATATAGAAATTTTCTGCGGAGTTCTGCTTATTCTGGTCGGGATAGCCGTAATGACTGATTCGTTCAACAGGATAACCGGTCTCTTTCTGGCTGCTCAATAAACTGTAAGAAAAAAGTTTTCGCTTTTGGAATCGGATGTGCCGTATGAGCTGTCTTCCGTGTTTTCAACTGCTGTTTCATAATACCATCCGAAATCATAAACCGTTTTTTTACGCGTTGAAAAGTAAGTAACGGAAGAAATGACTATAAATAAAAAACTTGCGGCAAGTATGAATAATTTTCTTTTGGGAACCGTGTGTAAAAAACCGGCCGGCCGGATATCTTCTTTGTTTTTCAGCATTTTCATTATTTTATTCTCAAAGGAATCAGGCAGCAGAATTTCTTTTTGCGCACCGAGAAGCTCTTTGATCCTCAGAAAATCTTTGTAAGTCTGTCTGCATGCTGAGCATTCTTCAAAATGCCTGAGCAGTTTTTCAAGCTCGGCGCCGTCAAGCTTATTGTCTATATGCAATGAAATTAAAAATTCCATATCGTTGCACTTCATTCTAAATTACCTCTTGTTATGATTTCTCTTAACTGCTGTCTGGCTCTGAAAAGCCAGATTTTTACTTTATCCATCGATATATCCATGGTCTCTGCTATTTCATCGTAGGACATATCTTCAATGTCTTTTAATATCAAAATCGTTTTATAGTTATCCTGCATATGGCGCATTGCTTTTTGTATCATTTGCTGCGTTTCCCGTCTTAAAAGTTTTTCTTCCGTTGAATAATCGGAATCTGGCAGCATATTAACCAGTTCTTCGTCTTCTTCCTGTCCGATTTTTTCATTTAAGGAAATGACATTATTGTTTTTCTTTTTGCCGAAATTGATGCTTTCATTTATCGTTATTTTATAAAGCCATGTTGAAAAAGAAGAATCGAATCTGAATTTATTTAAAGAACGGAAAACTTTTATAAATACGTTCTGGGCTATATCTTCGTAATCGCAGCCTGAGCCGCAAAAAGAATATATAAGAAGAACTACTTTATTTTTATATTTCGCCACAAGCAGTTTAAATAAACTGTCCTGTCCGGCAAGAATTTTTTGTATAAGTTCCCTGTCATTCATTAATGTACCCATTTAGACCGGATATTTTTAGAAAAGTTACGGAAATAAGGGAGAATCCGGATTTTTATATTAATAAACTATTTTATTTGGCCGTTTTATTCTTTTTAGGCGTTGCCGATGTTTTGTTTGCGCCGGATGATTTTTTGGGTGCAGATGATTGTTTTTTTATTCCGGTTTTTGTTGAAGTTGAAGCCTTTACGGAACTCTGCGTTTTATTTTGAACGGCTCTTTTCTGCATTGATTCGTTGACGTCCTGTTTTTTTAAGTACGCATCGATAACTTCTTTTGAGCTTTTTTTATAGCTGTTTTCTTCCGCTTTTGATTTTAATCCTTCTTTTGTATATTTGCATGAAGCATTCCACAGCATCCATGTCTGAACGCCTGAGTCATAACATGCCTGAATCTGTTCCTGAATATGTTTTGGCCCGTATTTTACGTTTCTCATTGAGAAATCCTGAAGCCACGGTCTTAATTTTTCAACAGGAATTCTTTTTTTTGCGCCCTGAAGAGCAATATAAACGGTTCTGTAAGGCTCTTTATTGGGATCGGGGATTCCGTATTCGCCGAAATTATAGTGTGAAGGATATATCATCGGGCTTACAAAATCAACCTGTTCTGTCATTTCAACTATTTTTTGTCCGATTCCCATATCTGTAGTTTCTGTAGTCGTTAATCCGAATACGTCTATTGAAGTTTTGATTCCTTTCGGGGCAAGTCTTTGTTTTGCCTGTTTTAAAAAATCAACGATTTCAAGATAAGCCGTAGAGGTTGAACGAGGAACTTTATATCTGCAGTTTCTCGTGTTGCCGTCGGAAGGGAAACGTATATAGTCAAACTGAATTTCGTCAAATCCGATATCTGCCGTTTTTTCAGCAATATCTAAAATATAATCTTTTGCATTCTGGTTATAAGGATCAAGCCAGGTTATTCCCTTGCGGTCTTCCCATAATCCGCCTTCGGGATTTTTTACGGCCAAATCAGGACGTTTGCGCGGCATTGTATTATCTCTGAATACCACAACTCTGGCTATAGTGTACACATTTTTTTCTTTCAGATGTTTTATATATTCCTGAGGGTTGGGAATGCTTTTTGAAAGGGCCAGATCTCCGTAAACGCCTTTTATTCCTATTGCTCCGTCTATTTCTTTAACGTCTATTACGACTGCATTTAATTCGGTATCGGTAAGAAATGAATCTATATAATCTCTTTTTTTGGATACTCCCGGCATATAAGCCGTTAAGTGAACTCCTTTAGCATTTATCTGCGGTTTAGGCTGCTGTTCCGGTATCTGCTGGGTTTGTTCATTTTGAGAAAAAGAAATCTGTGTTAAAAAAAGCAAAAATGTCAGAGAAATTGAAAAACGCGATATTTTATTCATAATGTGTTAAATTGTATTTTAAATCTTGGTTTTTGTCAATAAATTCAGAGGATATTAATTTTCGGCGACGGAACAGTACAATGACAGTATTAAAATATCAGGGTTCCGCTTTAAAAACGGAATAAGTCTTTTTAATATTTTTTTCAAGTTCGTCTATTGAAAAAGAATTGTCTATAACCATATTGGCAAGAAGCATTTTTTCTTCAATCGGCATTTGAACGGCTATTCTTTTTTCAGCTTCAGTCTTTGAAATTTTATCGCGTTTTATAAATCTTTCCATCTGAATACTGTGTTTTGCGTATATTACGACCACTTTGTCGCATATTCTGTCCAGTCCTACTTCAAAAAGAAGAGGCGCGTCTATTATGATGTCGGCCTGATCATATTTTTCGGCGACGATTTCATTTATTTTCTGTATGATGTAAACGTGGAGAATGCGTTCAAGCTGCAGTTTTGCGCCTTTGTCGCTGAAAATAAGGCCGGCCAGTTTTTTTCTGTTAAGGCTGCCGGTTGACGTGAGTATGCCTTTGCCGAAAGATTCTTCTATTTTCTGCAAAACAGGAGACCCCTTAACGGTTAATTCTTTTGCTATTTTATCGGCATCGACTATAAAGCATCCCATATTTTTAAATATTTTAGACGCTTCGCTTTTTCCGGTGGCTATGCCGCCTGTTAATCCTATAATCATATTTTATCCATCTCTGCCCAGTTCGGACCTTTTTTCATGTCTACGATTAAGGGGACTTTCAGAGTCATTGCATGTTCCATTTCATATTTTATCATTTTTAACATTATATCTTTTTCGTTTTCCGGAACTTCAAACAAAAGATCGTCATGAACCTGAAGAAGCATCAGGCTTTTAAGATTCTGTTCTTTTATTTTTGCCGCAATATTTATCATCGCTATTTTTATTATGTCAGCCGATGTGCCCTGCACGGGAGTATTTAACGCCATTCTTTCTCCGAACGATACAGTTTGTTTGTTTGAAGAATTTATCTCCGGGATATAACGGATTCTGCCCGCAACAGTCTGTACGTAACCCGTCCGTTTTGCAAAATCGGTAATATCCGACATCCATTGTCTTACGCCGCTGTATCTTTTAAAATAATTGTCTATATATTCTTTAGCCTGCTGTACGGGTATTGCCAGCTGTTTGGAAAGCCCGAAAGGCGAAATACCGTATACTATTCCGAAATTTATCGATTTTGCGGCAGAACGCATTTGCGAAGTTACATCCTGTTCTGAACGCGCCGAAAAAATTTCCATTGCGGTGGCCGTATGAATATCTTTGCCGTTATTAAAAGCGTCAATAAGAGTTTTATCTTGGGATATGTGGGCAAGAGCCCTTAAATCTATCTGCGAATAATCGGCTGAAATAAATATTTTGCCGGCGTCGGCTATAAAAGCTCTTCTTATCTGCCGGCCGTAGTCTGTTCTGACAGGTATATTCTGAAGATTCGGTTCGGATGAAGACAGCCTTCCTGTTGTCGTTACCGCCTGGTTAAATATTGTGTGTATTCTGCATCCTTCTGCGCCGCAATACCTAAGCATTGAATCTATGTAAGTTGTTTTTATTTTCTGAAGCTCTCTATATTTTAATATTTCGTTTGCTATTTCATAGCCGCTTAATTCTGCAAGAACAGATTCATCCGTCGAATAGCCGGTTTTTGTTTTTTTTACCGCAGGCAGGCGCATTTTTTCGAAAAGAATTTCTGCAAGCTGTTTTGGCGAATTGATATTGAATTCAGAATCAGAAAGCTGAAATATCTTCTTTTCGCAGGATGATATTTCTGCCGTTATTTTTGAATCAAATTCTTTTAAGAAATCAGAATCGATTTTTATTCCGGATTCTTCCATTTGCGTTAATACCGACATAACAGGCATTTCTATTTTGAAAAAAAGACTTTCAAGATTTTTTAATTTCAAATCATTTGAAAATTTTAAGGCAAGCATATGCGTTAAATACGCTTTAAATCCCGAATGTTTTGAAAGAACGTCTATGCCGAGCATATCGGGCGTTATTTTTTTTGAGCCTTTGCCCAAAAGAGTTTCTTCCGAATCAAGTTTAAACGCAAATATTTTTTCCGAGAGGCTTTCTATATCGTGCGAAGCTGACGGATCGACGCAATATGATGCAAGCATTATGTCGAAATCGGCGTTTTTTAAATTGATCCCGAGTTTTTTTAGAATATGTTTTGCGAATTTTAAGTCGTAACCCGTAAATTTTATTTTTTCAGATTCAAAAAGTCCGCCGAAAACAGACTTGAATTCTTCAGGCGGCAGCTGTTTCAGCGTGAAATCGCTGTGGCTGACAGGTACATAATATGAAAATCCGTCTTGGCAGAAGAAAGATATTGCCACAAGAAAACTGCTCGTAAAATCGTATCCGTTAGTTTCAATGCTTATGGTTACGGTTTCTTTAGTATCAAGAGTTTTTCTGAGTTCAGAGGCCGTTTCATAAGAATCGATTATTTTTATATCCGGAAGTTTAAGCTTTATTTCAATTTGTGATTCTTTATGAGGCATTAAATCAGTAGTTACGGCCGGCGTCTGAACCGGTTTAGCAGTATTTGAACCGTTTGAGTGCCATCCTGATTTTATAAAACTGCCGAATTCGTATTTTTTGAGAAATTCAGCGGCGTTTGCAAAAAGATTTTCATTGAATTTCATTTCTTCAATTTCAAAATCGACTGGAGCGTTTAATTCAAGCTGAACAAGTTTTTTGCTAAGAATTGCTGATTCCGCTCCTTCTTTTACGGTTTCGGCAAGTTTGCCTTTAAGCAAAGCGGCGTTTTGTATTATATTTTCAAGCGTTTTGTGTTCCTGAAGAAGCTTTACGGCCGTTTTTTCTCCGATTCCTTTAATACCGGTAATATTATCGCAGGCATCTCCCATTAATGCCAGCATATCAACAATCTGTTCAGGATATATGCCGTATTTTTCGTATACCTTTTGTCTGTCAAACAATATGTTTTTTGATTCGTTCCATATAGTTATATTTTCGTTTACAAGCTGGAACATGTCTTTGTCGCCTGTTACTATTACCGTACGGATATTTTCTTTTTCCGCTTTTTTGGCAAGAGACGCTATTAAATCGTCGGCTTCATAGCCGCTTTTTTCCAAAATGCATAAATCCATGGCTTTTACGGCTTCTCTTGCTATCGGCATTTGTTTTATCAGATCAAGGTCTATTTCGGTGCGGTTTGCCTTATACTGCGGAGAAATTTCATGTCTGAAATTTTTTGACGGATGGTCAAAACATACGGCTATATAATCAGGTTTCTTTTCATTTTTTATTTTATTTATAAGTTTTATGAAACCGTAAACAGCGTTAGTGGGCGTTCCGTCCGAAGTCGTAAGCGGACGTATGGCGTGATAGGCTCTGTGAATATAAGCGCTTGCGTCAATAATGTATAAAACTTTCATTATATCCTTTTGTAACGGTATTTTTTATTTTGCCCCGTTATCGGAAAGAATTTTAATGATTTCCGGCACGGGTTTTCCTTTTGCATATGTCAAAGCTGTGTTGCCATTGTTGTCTGTTTCGTTAACATTTGCACCTTTTGCGATAATTGAATTGATAACTGCAATCCGTTCATCGCTTAACAGGAAATGAGATGAAGCATACATTAATGCTGTTTTCCCTTCATCATCTTTCTCGTTAATGTTTATTTTTTCGCTTAGCAATATTTTAGCTGTTTCCCAATTGGCATTTTTCAGAGCTAACATTAACGCTGTTCTTCCGTCATTGTCTTTGGCGTTGACATCTGCCCCTTTAGAAATAATCATATTGATAATTTCTGAGCTGTCATAATTATATATGATTTTTTGTAATGTTGTGTACATTAGAGCCGTTTTTCCGCTTTCATCTACGTCATTAATATTTATCTTTTTGCTTAGCAATAATTTAGCTGTTTGCCAGTTGGCGCGTTTTAGAGCTAACATTAACGGCGTTCTTTTGTCATTGTCTTTGGCGTTGACATCTGCCCCTTTAGAAATAAGCATATTGATGATTTCAATCTGTTCTTTTTTAAATGACGGATAATCCGCGGCAAACATTAAAGCTGTTTTTCCCTCATTATTTTTTTGGTCTATAATTATTTCTTTATTAAGGAGAGATTTGACGGCGGCTAAATCAGCCCTTTTGACGGCATACATTAATGTTGTCATTCCATAATTATCTTTAATGGTTGCATCTGATATTGTTTCTGTGAGAATTTCAACAGCTTTGGTATTGTTTCCCTGTATTGCGACCATCAACGGCGTTTGGTTATATTTGTTCTTAACTGTTGCGTTCATTTTTTTATCAGTGATGAAATATTGCAGAAAAACAAATCCCCGTTTATTTCTTGAAGCGTAAAATAAAACATTCTCTCCGTTATTATCGGTTAAATTGATGTTTATTCCATTGCTTATAAGGATTTTACTCGTTTCAAATTTCTGTGCATTTATTTTGTCCATCGTTTGTCTGTAAAATTCATCATATTCTTGTTTGGTTGAACCCTTGAATCCTTCTATTACGGGTTCGTTGAATTCTTCAACGGCAAAAAGTAAGGCGTTTTTATTTTCGGCATTGACGGCATTGATATTTGCTCCTTTTTCTATAAGTAATTTGACAATTTCAGTATAACCCAGCTTTGATGCAGTCATTAATGCCGTTTCGCCGTATTTATTTGTTTCATTAATGTTTACGCC
>Ga0116193_1003307_pt1 | contig 11689 bp, 14 predicted proteins | sample AD_UKC115_MetaG_FD_89892 | JGI IMG/M metagenome (GOLD analysis project Ga0116193, IMG submission 89892) | Active sludge microbial communities of municipal wastewater-treating anaerobic digesters from Hong Kong - AD_UKC115_MetaG | ecosystem: Engineered > Bioreactor > Anaerobic > Digestate...
TAAAAAGCTTAACAATTTGCTTAAATTTGACCTCTGAAATTCTTGAACGAAAAAAATATTTGTTATTCATTGTCCAGACTAAGTTAGAGCATTAGTTAAATGTCCTTAACTTATCTTGACCCAAACTATTTTTAATGTACTTATTGATAATTTCTTTTATCAAAACCCCATGTAAGTTTTGTACGTAAGGTTTGCAAAAAGCTGTTTTCATTTAATCGAATCAATTGTATACCAAAAGACTCCTTTTTAATTGAAACCTGTACTTTTTGATTTACCAGTTCATGCCTAGCATCTAAAGTACAAATATATTCATCAGAACGACTTTCTATTTCAAATGAAATGATATTATTATCTGGAATGATGAGTGGTCTTACATTTAAGCTATGAGGGGCAATAGGTGTTATAACAAAACTTTGTGAATCAGGAAAAACAATGGGGCCTCCACAACTCATCGAATACCCTGTAGAGCCTGTAGGAGTTGATACAATAAGTCCATCAGCCCAATATGTATTCAGAAATTCTCCGTTTAAATAGGTATGTATTTTAATCATCGGAGAAACATCTCTTTTGTGTAAAACCAATTCGTTTAATCCAAAAGGAGCATCGGTAAATAAAGGTGCATTCGCACTAATATTTATGAGCACTCGTTCATCCACCACATAGCTGTGGTTGACTAAAGATTCCACTGCATGAGTTAAATCCTCACGTCCTATACTGGCCAAAAAGCCAAGACGTCCCATATTAATTCCCATTACAGGAATATTTTTATTGCGTACTAACGTTACTGTGTCTAATAATGTACCGTCTCCGCCTAAACTAATAAGACATTCTATAGAGTCATCTAACTCCGTATGTGTATTAAAAACTTCAGGATGAATATTGTTACTGAAAATTTGATCTTGTAAAAAGGTTAGTAAATCAGTATGAATAATGGCCTTGATATTAAATTGAAACAACTCTTGTAATAAAATAAATAAATGCTCCGTATGCGATTTATCTAAACCCCTACCATATATAGCTACTTTCATTTATAGAATATCTGATATTTTTTGTATTATGAATTTAACCAATTATTGAATTAAAGATAGAGATCGTTCCGTTTTACAGAGAATTCTATCTAAAACTCCTTAAACATTTAAATAATTCATTAAATGATTATAATTGTCCTGTAGATCATTGTTGTATAACTCTTCTCCAAAATAGTATTTTACAGAATATGCATGGCGTTGAAGTGTATTAACAACTTCTGAAATTTCAATCTTATTAATTTTAATAGTAACATTTAATAGTCCGGAGGCCTGATCAAAATGCGTATTAAGTTGTGTAATAAACGCATTGCTTGCTTCTACTAAGTGACTGAGTTCACTAAAAGCATAATTTATGCGATCTAATTGTAGTACGATGATACCTCCTGGTTGAGAAACATCAAGATATTGGGCTATTTGAGTTATCAAATTCTTGGTTGTAATAGCTCCTATCCATTCATTTTTTTCATCTACCACAGGGACTATATCTAGAGAAGCATCCGACATTAACTTGATTGCTCGAGTAAAATGATCATTGGGATGTGCAAAAAGAGGAATAAACAAATTGCTAAGTGATGCTACTATTTCAGTTCGACTAGCTTTTAGTATATCAAGCTCCGATATTAAACCCTTAAAAATATTGTCTTGTAAAACAGGCAGTACATTTGTTTTGCTGATAGAAAATTGCTGTGTAGCAAAAGAAATTTTATCTGTTGATTGTAAGTAAGGGAAATGAATGGATAATAATTGTTGAATACGCATAACCTCTATTTATATAAAATAATAGCAAATACTATGCAATAGATGCTAATGCGTTGCATACTTACGTAAAAATTGACTCAAAATGTTATTGAATTCTTCTGGAACCTCCATCATAGGAGCATGCCCACATCTATCAATAAAATGAAGTTCGCTATTAGGGATATAATTTTTAAACTCTTGACCAACAAAGGGAGGAGTGATAATATCATTATTCCCCCAAATTAAACAAGTGGGTTGTTTTATCTGTTTTAACTGTTCACCAAGATTGTTTCGTATAGCGCTTTTAGCAAGTGCAATTATTTTAATTACTTTTAATCGATTGTTCGTTATTTCAAACACCTCATCCACCAATTCCGTAGTAGCCATAGCTGGATCATAAAAAGTAACTTCTGTTTTCTTTTTTATATACTCATAATCTCCACGCCTAGGGTATGTATCTCCCATACCGCTTTCAAATAGGCCAGAACTGCCTGTAAGTGTTAAAGTCTTAATACGTTCTGGATGCTTTAATACGTGTACTAAGGCTACATGCCCACCTAATGAATTTCCTAATAAATGAATGTTTGTATAATCGAATGTTTCTATAAACTTATGGACATGTTTTTGTAAACCACCAACAGTAGTATGAAAAATATCCAGTTCAAATAGTGGTAGCATAGGTACAACTACTTTATATTGATGCTTGAAGTGGTTAATGAGATCTTTAAAATTACTAAGAGCCCCAAAAAGGCCATGCAAAAGCAACAGAGGCTCTCCTTGCCCCTCCTCAATAAACTTAAATTTACCTTGCTGTTTTATTTGGTAATCCATGCTATTTTAAAGGCAATTATTTTTTACAAATAAACATAATTAATTGCAAACTGTGGCAAAAGACGGCAATAAGATCATATTATGGTTGATGCGATATAAGTTTTACCTTTGCAAGTCAATGAAAAAGGTTTTGATTATAGGAATATGCATGTTATATACGCTGAGCCTTTCTGCACAATGTTCTCTATGTACTCGTACTGCACAACAATTGGGTAAGAAACCGGCTCAGGGTTTAAATGGCGGTATTGTATATTTAATGATTGCCCCGTTTGCTATTGTTGGATTTATTGGATACAAGTGGTACTTCAACTATAAAAAGAAGTAATTTTTTTAGGTTATTACATACGCCCGTTTGTGAGAAAAACTATATGCTTTTTAGGGGGAGCTTATAACACAATGTTAGCTTCTGCCGCATTGCAATTTTTAAACGGTATATTGTCCAATCTATCAATTATGCTTTTATTTTCCGCAGCGTCTTTTGCAAGGGATGCGGCTGTAAGAGGTATGAAATAAAATAATGAACGAATAAACCAACTTCAGCACCCGCTACGAAATATTCTATAAGAACAACAGAAAATATGAGTATTCGAAAACAGATAAAAGAAAAGAAGGTGTATATTTTATACCATTCACTTGTTATAAATGAATGCTATTAATACAAATGATAAATGGTGTATGATATAGATTTAACGGTAAGCTCGTGTGTTATGGAACTACAGAGCTCCTTACAGAAGACTCTGTAGAGAATAAAACTAGGAGAGTTAAATAAAAGATTGATCTGGTAATTCAGCAGCAAAACTATCTTTGATCCAAAAAACATTGAGAAGAATGGAGTTGAATATTATTTTTTTGCATCCTGTTATAGCTATAGTTTTTATTTTTATTATTAGTGTATTACCATCTAAGATTAGAAAAATAAAATTGATAGGATTGATTTTTTATGTAGCTCTTATTTGCGGTATTATATTTTGCGTTGCTAATGTAATTTCTATTTTCTCAAATATTTTTAAAAGGAATTAATGAAAAAATAGTAAGCTACAGTATAAAAATTACTGTTTATTTTTTCTCTTTCCTTTTACTTTCTTAGGCGGATTGGCTTTTATCTCTTCAATAATAGTCTGCGCTTGTTCCAGTGTTAAATCAGCTGCTTGATCTTGTTGTTCTTTAGGAATTTTATAGTTGCGTAAACCTACTTTAATATATGGGCCATAAGGGCCTTTAAGGATTTGTATTTTTTCTTTTTCAAATACTTTAATGGTTCGTTCATCTTTAGCTTTACGTTTTTCTTCAATAATAGGAATAGCAATATCGAGTGTAACAGTGTATGGATCTATATCTTTAGATAAGGAATAAAATTTTTTATCGTGAGAAATATAAGGCCCAAAACGACCAATATTCACCAGTACATCCATCTCTTCAAACTGCCCTAAGGTTCGAGGCAGTTTAAATAAATCCATGGCTTCTTCAAACGTAATGGTTTCAATACTTTGATCGGTTTTTAATTTTGCAAAACGAGGTTTTTCTTCATCATTTACATCTCCTATTTGCACCATAGGCCCATAGCGGCCCATTCGAGCCACTACTTTTTTTCCGCTTATAGCATCAGTACCTAATTCTCTTTCCCCTTTTATACGTTCTGCTGTTTCAAGGGTTTGTTCTACTTCTTTATGGAAAGGAGTATAAAAATTATCAATCATTTTAGCCCATTTCTTTTTTCCGTAGGCTATTTCATCAAACGCTTCTTCAATACGAGCTGTGAATTGATAATCCATGATATCTTTAAAGTGTTGTTTTAAAAAATCTGTTACAACCATACCCAAATCGGTAGGAAATAATTTCGATTTTTCTGCACCTGTTGTTTCTTGTTGTATAGTTTTTTCTATTGTATTATTAGATAAGAGGATGATATTAAAATCACGTTTCAACCCTTCTTTATCTCGTTTTTCTACATAACCTCTTTTTTGCACCGTAGTAATAGTAGGTGCATAAGTGGATGGGCGTCCTATCCCTAATTCTTCTAACTTTTTTACTAGCGATGCTTCCGTGTATCTTGGCGAAGGACGAGAGAATCGCTCCGTGGCTTTCATTTCTTTTAAAGGCAGATTTTGTTGTACTTGTAGGGGCGGTAACATTCCTTCTGTATCTTCTTCTTCATTCATATCTTCTTCATCTTTATCTTCCATATATACTTTTAAGAAACCATCAAACGTTAACACTTCGCCTTGTGCTGTTAATAGTGCTTTGTTGGTTGATATTTCAATTTTAGCGGTTGTTTTTTCTAAAACCGCATCAGCCATTTGCGATGCCATGGTGCGTTTCCATATAAGCTCGTACAGACGGTTAGTATCAGCATCACCAGAATTGGGAGTTCCCATATCTGTTGGTCGTATGGCTTCATGCGCTTCTTGCGCACTCTCGTTTTTATTTTTAAATTTTCTTATTTGTACGTATTTATTTCCATAATTAGCATGGATGTTATTTGTAATATTTTCTGTTGCAGTATCACTAAGGTTAACACTATCCGTACGCATGTACGTTATTTTCCCACTTTCATATAATTTTTGTGCAAGCAACATGGTTTTGCTTACGGAATAACCTAATTTACGGCTAGCTTCTTGTTGTAAGGTAGATGTGGTAAAAGGTGCAGCGGGTGTCTTTTTCCCTGGTTTTACTTGTATATCTTTTACTGTATAATTGGCATTAATACAGCTTTGTAAAAATTCCTCTGCTTTTTGTGCGGTATTGAAACGACTACCTTCTGCTTTAAAAACTACATTTTTTTGGTTGATATCTTTTGCGGTAAAAAATGCTTCTACCTTAAAAGTACTTTCTGGTTTAAATTGATTAATTTCTCTTTCTCGCTCTACAATTAAACGTACGGCTACGCTTTGTACACGACCAGCACTGAGTGCATTACGCATGCTCATTTTACGCCATAATACTGGGCTTATTTCGAAACCTACAATACGATCTAATATGCGACGAGCTTGTTGTGCATTTACCAAATCCATATTAACCGTACGTGGGTGTTGTACTGCTTTTTGAATAGCTGTTTTAGTAATTTCGTGAAATACAATACGCTTGGTAGTTGTAGGATTTAATCCTAAGACTTCACATAGATGCCAACTGATGGCTTCTCCTTCTCGATCCTCATCCGTTGCTAACCATACATGTTCTGCTTTTTTGGCTAAAGATTTTAATTCCTTTACCACTTTTTCTTTATCGGCTGATATAATATATTTAGGTTCATAATTATTTTCTAAGTCAATACCCATCTTATCTTTCTCTAAATCACGGATATGACCATAACAGCTTTTTACTTCAAAATCTTCACCTAAATACTTCTCTATCGTTTTGGCTTTTGCTGGGGACTCTACTATTAATAAGTTTTTTGACATAATAAACTATTTATGTTGAATCTTGAACGATTATAATGCTAATACAACATTCAGCATAACAACATATAAAATGATATATTCTTTACACATTACCTTTTGCAATATTAAACGAATCAGTGTAAATCAAAAAAACTTATACTTCTAAAAATTCTTTTATTTTCTTTAGTACTTGCTTATCATGATATACTCTCCGATGTCCTAGCTTTTGTGTAATCACATGTTGTATGTGTGGAAGCTGCTTGTCAAAAACTTTTTTAGCATCTTCAAAGGGGGTAATAAAATCGTTTTCGTCATGTACCCATAAAACATGGCAGTGTAACTTGGGCAGTATCCGTGAAACAGAATACCAGGTACTGGGTTTTCCTCCATTACGTCTTACTACGTGTTCAAATTCCTGTTGTACTTTAATGGGTAGAGGTAATAACTGAAAAAGCATTTTTATAGCCGAAGTTGTTTCCGTAACAGGTGCTATTAAAATTAATTTTTGTTGAGAATTAGAGCATTCTTCCAGTGCTAAAGAGGAAGCTAATCCTCCTAAAGAATGGGTGAGAAACACATCCATAGGACCATACAATTGTTCAATGTGTTGTATCATTTCTTTATATAACAAAGCATTTAACCGTTTACCACTGGAGTGGCCATGTCCAGGAGCATCAAATGCTAATACCTCATAACCTTTGTTGGTAAAGGGTTCTATAAAATGATCAAACTTGGAAGCATGCGATTGAAACCCATGTACAATGAGTAATTTTTTAGATTGTGGGTGATTAAAGCGATATCCACGAATAACATAACCTTTGAATGTAAATTGTAGGTGTTGAGCTTCCTGAAATTGCTCAGATAAAACTACTTTGGCCTTAAATATAGGTGTAGAAAAAAGTTTAAATGCTTTTGCAGCAGCTAATCTAGGAGATAAAAAGCTTAAAATTGTAAACTTTGTTTTGATATAAATGTATAGAAGCTTTTGTTTAAATGTTATCATGGATTACAGCAAAAGTAAAGAGTATTCTATAAACGGGTTGCTGTTTTAATTTTTGCTTGTAACTTTATCGCATGCAAATTGCTATTATAGGAGCGGGTAATGTGGCTACTATTCTTGCTCAAAAATGTGTAGCGGCAAGCCATAACATTATACAAATCATTAATAGAAATGAGGAAAAAGGAAAGATATTGGCAAAAAAAGTAAAGGCGCATTCTATAAATAATTCTTTAAAAGCATTACAACAAGGAGCTGATTTTTATATTATAGCTGTAAGTGATGTAGCCATATTAGAGGTGGTTAATAATATTTCAATTAAAAAAGGAATTTTGTTGCATACAGCTGGTTCTATTGATATACATGCACTACAACCTTCATCTAAAAAATATGGAGTATTATATCCATTGCAGAGTGTTCATATGACAATGCAAAGAATCTCCAACATTCCTCTTCTAGTGGAAGGAAATACCTACGAAGTAGAACAAGCTATCTATAAATTTTCTACAACACTCTCTTCTGATGTGCAATTGATGAATAGTGGGAATAGGCTAAAGATGCATGTGGCCGCCGTGTTTGTTTCTAATTTTACCAATCATCTATACACCTTAGCACAACAATATTGTAAAGAAAATAAACTTGATTTCTCTTTATTGGTTCCTCTTATTAAAGAAACGGCCTGCCGGGTAGAATTAAATAAGCCATTATTAATGCAAACAGGACCAGCTATTCGTAATGACCAACATACTGTTGAAATGCATCAGCAATTATTAGATAAACATCCCCAATTACTGCGTATATATAATATTATGACGGAGAGCATTCAAAAAACACATCAAAGTTGAACTGTCTATTAAGTTTAAATATCTTTGCACAATAAAAGAATAAAACCGAGAGAATGTATACTATAACATTTCAATTTGAACAAAAAGAATTAACTCCTATTACGTTATCAAATATTGAATCTGATCAGTCGCTTTTAGAGGTTGCATTAAACAATAATATAGAACTCCATCATAATTGCGGTGGGGTTTGTGCTTGCAGTACTTGCCATTTGTATATAGAAAATGGGGGGACATGTTTAGCAGAGTTATCAGACAAAGAAGAAGATTTTATTGATAGAGCTGTATGTCCAAAAATAAACTCTCGCTTAGGTTGTCAGTGTATATTAAAGCCTGGAGCCGGTGAAATTATTGTAACATTACCTGATCAAACACAATTTTTAGGAGAATGATGACTTTTAAATTAGCATTCTTAGTTAAAAAACATCTATAATTTAAAATAAATATGCTATACGAACCGCCTATACATTGGGATAATTATGAAGATATTGCTTTAAAGCTATATGAAAAGTTCGGAGATGATTTTAATGAAAGTAAAATTTATCGAATTCGGTTTACCGATTTATTAGAATGGGTGTTACAGTTACCTAATTTTGTTGGCAAAAAAGAAGAATCCAATGAAGGACATTTAGAAATGATACAATCGGCTTGGGTGTACGAGTGGAGAGACAATCAAAAATAATTATTCAATGAATATACTTCAAATATTTAGTACTATCAAATGGTTTGTATTTGATATAGATGGCGTGTTGAGTGATGGCCTATTAACTGTAATGCCCAATGGTGTAATGGTTCGACGTATGAGTATGAAAGATGGCTATGCACTTCAATTAGCTGTAAAGCAAGGATATCCTATTAGTATTATTTCTGGAGGATCGTCTGTAGAAGTAAAAGAACGATTAAATAAATTAGGCATTCATGATATTCATTTACAAGTAAGAGATAAAAAAAAGGTATTAGAAGAATTAATAATGATCAACAACATACATGCTAAAGAAATATTATATATGGGTGATGACGTGCCCGATTTAGAAGTTATGAAAATAGTAGGACTGCCCTGTTGCCCAGCAGATGCCTCTAGAGATATTCTAGATGCTAGTATATATATATCACCTTATAATGGTGGACAAGGTTGCGTTAGGGATGTGGTAGAAAAAGTTTTACGCTTACATGAAAAATGGATGTAAGAAAATCGTGTTAAATGTTGGATTATACATTTTAAATTAAAAGACCTACTGAAAGTTCAACATTTAAAATAATGCTTACTATGCAATTGTTTTTTTCTTTTCTTCGATTAATTCGTTGGCCAAATTTGATTTTTATAATATTAGCACAGGGAATTTTTTACTTTTTTATAGAGTTTCCACTTTATGCACCTCATAGTGTTTTTCCAATACTCGATCTATCTTATTTTATATTACTCTGCCTTTCTAGCATTTGTATTGCAGCAGCCGGCTATATCATAAACGATTATTTTGATGTAAATATTGACATGATTAATAAGCCTCATAAATTAATTATAGAAAAAGATATTAAGAGGAGGTGGGCCATAGCATGGCATTTAATATTAAGCATTTTCGGCATCGTTATTGGCTTCTATATTGATTATAAAACGCCTATATCATTTATTGGATTAACTAATATAGGTTGTGCTGTTTTATTGTTTCTTTATTCTGTCTCTTTAAAACGAAAATTAATAAGCGGAAACGTAGTTATTTCTATTTTAACAGCTTGGTCTATATGCATTGTCCCCTTTGCAGAATGGAACGCACTATCTCAAAGCCTCTCGTTACAGATAGTTTATAAGGAAATTAATTTTAATAAACTATACCTAATTACTTTTTTATATAGTGGTTTTGCTTTTATCATATCCATTATTAGAGAAGCTGTAAAAGATATGGAAGATGTAGAAGGAGATATGCAGTATAATTGTTATACCATGCCCATTGTATGGGGTATTAGAACAGCAAAGGTTTATGCAGCCGTTTGGATGGTAGTATTAATAAGTGGACTCGTTATTATGCAACTATACGCTTGGCACTTAGGCTGGAAATGGTTGATTATATATTGCTTAGTAACAACTATTTTACCTTTATGCTTTACCTTCAACAAATTAATTGTTGCCAAAAAATCTAGTGATTTTCATTCTATAAGTACACTTATTAAATTGATTATGTTTACTGGAATTTTATCTATGCTATTATTCAAATTATAGTACTTCTTTATACAACATGCAACCTATTATCTTGGCTTCTCAATCACCTCGTAGAAAACAGTTGCTAGAATGGGCTAATGTTCCATTTGAAATAATTGTAAAACCTACAAATGAAAACTATCCTTCTAATTTAGCAATAGATGGAATACCTATATATATTGCGAAACAAAAAGCTGAAGCCATTTCTGCTGAATATTCTAATCGTATTATAGTTGCCGCAGATACGGTTGTTGTCATTCATAATACCATTATAGGAAAGCCTGTTGATAAAGAAGATGCTATCAAAATTTTACAAACATTATCGAACAATGCACATACGGTTATCACAGGTGTTTGTATTAAGCAAGGAAATAAAGAATATACATTTATAGATAAAACGCAAGTGCATTTTTACGATCTTACACCTCAACAAATAGAATATTATGTGGGTACATATAAACCATACGATAAAGCTGGAGCCTATGGTATTCAAGAATGGATAGGTGTTACAGGTGTTCGCTCTATTGAAGGAGATTTCTATAATGTAATGGGCTTGCCCGTAAGCCGTGTAGTAAAAGCATTAGAGCATTTTAGTTAATTTCGCAAAAATTTTCTTCAATGCAAAATTTAGAATTATGAATGTTATTTGATATCTATTTTTATTCATAATTCTGAATTCATAACTCATAACTATTAAAATGATTCACATAAAAACAACTGAAGAAATTGAATTGATGCGAAAAAGCGCATTGTTAGTAAGCAAAGCATTAGCAGAGGTTGCACAATTATTAAAACCTGGGATTAGCACATTAGAATTAGATGTGTTTATTGGAAGTTTTATAAAAAAAAATGGTGCCACTCCTTCTTTTTTTAATTATAGAGGCTATCCATTTAATAGCTGCATATCTGTAAACGATGTAGTAGTTCATGGATTTCCTAATAAAAATATTTTAAAAGAAGGAGATGTAATATCTGTTGATATTGGTGTACATAAAAATGGATTTCACGGAGACCATGCATATACATTTGTATTAGGCTATGTAGATGATTCAATTGTGCAGCTGGTACAAGCCACTAAAACAGCCTTATATGAAGGTATTGAAAAAGCTATTGCTGGAAATTATATAGGCGATATATCGGCCACCATTCAGGAATACACAGAAAAAAAATATGGGTATGGTGTGGTAAGAGAATTGGTTGGTCATGGATTAGGTAAACATTTACACGAAGACCCAGAAGTTCCTAATTACGGTAGGCGAGGAGTAGGTAAAAAATTAAAAGAAGGAATGGTATTAGCCATAGAACCCATGATTAACATGGGTTCTAGAGATATTTATACAGAAGATGATGGATGGACTGTTCGTACAAAAGATGGAAAAATATCTGTTCATTTTGAACATGATGTGTGTGTACAAAAAGGTAAAGTTGATATTTTGTCTGATTATAGTATTATTGAAACTGCAGAAAAAGCAAATTCAAATTTGTACACTAAATCACTTACAGTAATAGAATAAAATTCTAGGGGATTACGAATTAAACGGGTTACTTGAATCTATTTAGGGTTGTGTTACAAAATGTATGATGAATAAAAAGCAGTAGGGCATTAACTTTGAGATATGATAATAGAAAAACAAGTTAGCTGCCCTTACTGCCGAAGCATAAAAGTAGTAAAGAATGGCAAA
>Ga0116193_1003308_pt1 | contig 11687 bp, 13 predicted proteins | sample AD_UKC115_MetaG_FD_89892 | JGI IMG/M metagenome (GOLD analysis project Ga0116193, IMG submission 89892) | Active sludge microbial communities of municipal wastewater-treating anaerobic digesters from Hong Kong - AD_UKC115_MetaG | ecosystem: Engineered > Bioreactor > Anaerobic > Digestate...
GCATGTCAAACAGCATTAGGAGATATTAATGCAAGTGAAGGTGTGTATGGATTGCAAAGAGCATTTAAAATGGCAGGAGTAAAAAAATTAATCATCAGTTTATGGGAAGTACCAGATGCAGAAACAGCAGAATTAATGCAATTGTTTTACAGCAATGTTTTTAAAGGAGAAAGTTATTATACATCATTTAGAAAAGCACAAAAAGCCTTAAAAGAAAAATACAAAGACCCAACAAAATGGGCAGGGTTTGTATTGTATGGAGAGTAATATTATTGATACTTTGTATCGTGAAGACACATTCCAAGCAAAGGAGTTTGAAATAGCATCGTCATTGCGAGGAGCTGTAGCGACGTGGCATTCTATTGAAATTATTGTGAAGGATTTCTCACTTCGTTCGAAATGACACTCACGTCTTTTCGAGTAGAGCGGAGCGAAACGAGAAATCTATTTGCAAAAATTATTCATAAGATTTCTCACTCCGTTCGAAATGACGCTTCTGTCTTTTTGAGTGGAGTGAAGCAAAATGAAAAATCGTTTTAAAATAGCATCGTCATTGCGAGGAGCGAATTCGACGTGGCAATCTATTGAAATTTTTGTGAGAGATTTCTCACTACGTTCGAAATGACGTAAGAAAGTTTAAAATAACGGTACACTTTTCAATCTCTACTTATAATTTTCCGTTCCTTATATTTGCCAAATATTGAATAAGGCGTTGAAGTGTGCGACGCAACAAAGTATAATATTTGTACTATTGCTTAGTTCATAAAAAACCTATTCTTCATTTAACTAAATATTATTCAAGTTAGTTTATGGCAAATCAAACCACTGTACAGCTTTTAGGAGATAAAGCAGAATATCTTCTTAACCACACCAGTAAAACAATTGATAAAAATTTATTGCATTTACCCGGTGCAGATTTTGTTGACCGTATTTGGACACAAAGCGACCGTAATGTAAATGTGCTTCGTAATTTGCAATTAATGTACAATACAGGAAGGTTGGCAAATACAGGTTATTTATCTATTCTTCCGGTTGACCAAGGTATAGAACATAGTGGTGGTGCAAGTTTTGCAAAAAATCCAATTTATTTTGATCCTGAAAATATTATAAAATTAGCTATTGAAGGCGGTTGTAATGCAGTAGCTACCACTTTTGGCGGATTAGGTTTTTTATCTCGCAAGTATGCACATAAAATTCCTTTTATTGTAAAGGTTAATCATAATGAGTTTTTAACTTATCCAAATAAGTTTGACCAAATAATGTTTGCTTCTATTAAAGCATCGCAAAACTTAGGTGCTGCTGCTATTGGTGCAACTATTTATTTTGGAAGTGATGAATCTACACGCCAAATTCAAGAAGTTGCTAAAGCTTTTGAAATGGCACACGAGTTAGGAATGGCAACTATTTTATGGTGCTATTTACGCAATCCTTCATTTAAAAAAGATGGCGTTGATTACCATGTTTCTGCCGATTTAACCGGACAAGCAAACCATTTAGGTGTTACTATTGAAGCAGATATTATTAAACAAAAATTACCTGAAAATAACGGAGGTTACAAAGCATTAAACACTAAAGAATCTGCATACGGAAAAAATGATGAAAGAATTTATACGCAATTAACTTCTGAACATCCTATTGATTTGTGTCGTTATCAAGTTGCCAATTGTTATATGGGCAGAGCAGGTTTAATAAATTCAGGCGGTGCATCATCTGGTGCAAGCGATAAAGCAGAAGCAGTTACAACTGCCGTAATTAATAAACGTGCAGGAGGAATGGGTTTAATTTCGGGACGTAAAGCTTTTCAACGCCCAATGAAAGAAGGTGTTGAAATATTAAACGCCATTCAAGATGTATATGCCGATACAAGCATTACCATAGCATAAAAAATTAAAACCTGTTATTAAAAATAACAGGTTTTTCATAATACCAAAATCAAAGAAATTATAATTGAATTTTGAAAAAAATAAGTACCCTTACTTTTAAGTAAAAACAATACTATATAATCCATTCAATTTTAATTATCTTCAACCCCCTTAATTTAGAAAAGCGTTATGAAAAAAGAACGTGAAGAAGATTTAGATCAAAACTTAACAGGCGAAGAAACTGCCAACCCCGCCGGAGAAATAAAACCTAAATGGTATAGCCGTATAAGGCAAGGTATTACTACATCTACTGCCGATAAAAAAGAAACTCCCGAAGGTTTGTGGAGTAAATGCCCTCAATGCAATTTTATTTGCACTACATCTGAACTAAGAGAAAACTTATTTGTTTGCTCAAAATGCAATTATCACCACAGAATTGGAAGCGAAGAATATTTTGAAATAGTTTTTGATAACAATACTTACACCGAACTTTTTGATAACATTCAAAGCAAAGATTTTTTAAACTTTACCGATTTAAAAAATTATCAAAAACGTTTAGATGAAATTCATTCTAAAACAGATTTAAAAGATTCTATGCGTGTTGCCGTAGGAAAAATTAACGGCGAAGAAATGGTAATTGCCTGCATGGATTTTGAATTTATTGGCGGAAGTTTAGGAAGTGTTATGGGAGAAAAATTTAGCCGTGCCGTTGATTATTGTATTGAACACAAATTACCTTATTTAGTAATAAGTAAAAGTGGCGGTGCAAGAATGATGGAAAGTGCTTTCAGCCTAATGCAATTAGCAAAAACAAGCGGTAAACTTTCTCAGTTAAGCGATGCACAATTACCTTATATATCACTCTTAACCGACCCTACATTTGGCGGTATTTCTGCCAGCTTTGGTATGTTGGGCGATTTAAATATTGCAGAACCCGGAGCCTTAATTGGTTTTGCAGGCCCGCGTGTAATAAAAGAAACCATTAAAAAAGATTTACCCGAAGGTTTTCAACGAAGTGAATTTTTATTAGAACATGGTTTTTTAGATTTTATTGTTGATAGAAAACAATTGAAAGAAAAATTACATAAATTAATTGTTTTGTTTAAAGGATAACAACTTACCAGTTATACACTTCTTTTAATTCAGTAATTAACAAATTTTTAGATTACTAAAGTGCCTTTTATTTCATTTTTATTGTCTTTTGTTATAATCAAAATATTTTTATGAAAAAACATTACTTCGCAATAATACTGCTACTGCTTTCTTTTACTGTAAATGGACAAATTAAAAAGCAATCAATTGTGTTGGGAGGACAATTATATTATTACAATTCAAAAAACAAAGTCGATACTTTTAAGAGTGCATATAATGCCAGTAACATTAGTATTTCTGCGGGTAAAGCATATAAAGAAAATAAAATTATTGGCATCACCATTGGGTTCACTCCAATAAATCAATCAAATTTTTTTAATTATGGCGATACTACTAATCTAACTTATAATCGGTTTACTATTGGTGCATTTTATAGAGAATATAAAAAACTTGCAAAAGATTTTTACTTTTTTACACAAGTTGATGCAGGGTTTAGTACTGTAAATCAAACTGAAAACCTTAGAAGCACATCGGGCAATATAAAAGCCACCCAAAGAGGTGGCTCTATTTCATTAACTCCCGGAGTTTCCTATAATATATTAAAAAAAATGCAATTAGAAATTACAATTCCAAACATTATCAACTTCCAATATCTCGTAACCAAATTTAACAGTCAAGTACCGCAAGTAAAGAGTTCTACTCAAGAAGAATTTCTATTTTATTCAAACTTCACTAATAATACAGGTTTAGGGTTTTTGGGTGTAGGATTCCGATTTATACTCTAATTAGAGATACATTATTTTTGTTCTTTACAAATAATTAATTCTTTTGGCAAAAGAAATGAACAACAGGCAGGCTTATTTTAATTACTACATTGAAGATAAATATGTAGCGGGTATTGTATTATTAGGAACCGAAGTTAAAAGCATACGAGAAAGTAAAGTAAGTTTTAACGATGCCTTTTGTTTGTTTGATGATGGTGAACTTTGGGTGCGTGGTTTATATATTGCAGAATATAAATTAGGAACAACCAATAATCATATTGCCGTACACGATAGAAAATTATTGCTTACCAAAAGAGAATTAAAAAAATTACAAGCTGCCTTAAAAGAAAAAGGTTTAACTATTGTGCCTTTACGCGTTTTTATAAACGATAAAAATTTAGTTAAGTTAGAAATTGGTTTAGCCAAAGGAAAGAAAACACACGATAAACGTGAAACCATAAAAAAACGAGATATTGAAAGAGAAATAAAACAATATCGTTAAGCTGCCTATATCTTCTTTCAAAAAAAATATTTTACTTTTTGTAACCTTTCATTTTTGTATATACTCTAATCTCATTGTATAAAATTTTACAACATTTAAAATTAAAACACAATGAAACGTATAATTATTACAGCAGCTTTTATTATTGCTGCCACTGCAATTAATGCACAACAAATGAACCATTCTGAAGGTGCAGGAACTACTACTAAAGAAATGTCTAAACTTATGAAAAGCCACAAATATCATGAGTTAAACAAAGCCATGAGAGAATTATGGTCTGCACACATGTATTGGACTTTAATTACAGTAGATGCATTTTATAACGACCCTAAAGGTTTAAATGCTAAACTTACACGTTTATTACAAAATCAAAAAGATATTGGTGCTGCCATTGTACCTTATTATGGCCAAGCTGCCGGCGATAAATTAGCAAAACTATTATCAGAGCATATACAAGGTGCAGTGCCCGTGCTAACAGCAGCTAAATCTGGCGATAAAGCTGCTTTAGATAAAGCAGTTAAAGACTGGTATGCTAATGCAAAAGAAATTGCAGACTTCCTTGCATCTGCCAACCCAAATTGGCCTGCAAAAGTAACCGAAGGTGCTTTAGAAATGCATATTACACACACTATTGCTTATTCTGTTGCAATTCTTAAAGGAAATTACTCTCAATCTTTCGGAGGTTTTGAAGAAGCTTTACACCACATGCTTTCTCTTGCCGATATATTAACAGATGGAATAGCCAAACAATTTCCTGATAAGTTTTAATAATCATCATCACACTTCTCTTATTTCAAAATTTTATAAGCCACTGTTTTAAATAGTGGCTTTTCTTTTCCTACAAAAAAATAATTTGTAACCTTATTAATGCTCATTTACTCTAATTATATAAACACAATAAATAAAATGGAAACAACAAACACAAACCAAACAATAAAGCAAGTATTTAATTTAATGAAATACGCTTTTGTAATTGTACCAATAGTTGCAGGTGCAGATAAATTTACCAACATACTTACTCATTGGGATCAATACATTAATCCCACATTGGCAAAAGTATTACCTTTTTCTACATCGGTATTTATGATGATTGTAGGTGTTATTGAAATTATTGCCGGAATTATTGTATTTAAAAAACCCGAAATTGGCGGCTACATTGTAGCGGCATGGCTAACCGCTATTGCATTATCTTTATTAGTAAATTTTAATTATGTTGATGTTGCAGTACGCGATTTGGTAATGGCACTTTCTGCCTTCTCAATGGCAAGATTATCTAAAGTAGTAGCATAAAAAATTATAATAAACTATGAACAACATTTTTGAAACATTATCTGAAACAGAAATTACACAAAGAATACTTGATGGCGAAAAACCGCTTTATGAAATAATTGTAAGAAGATTTAATCCTTACTTATACAAAATAGGTAGAACTTATAATTACAACCACGAGGATACACAAGATTTAATGCAAGACACATTTATTGATGCGTATAAAAACCTATCGCAATTTGAAGGAAGGTCAAATTTTAAAACATGGATTATTCGCATAATGATGAATAACTGCTACAGAAAAAAACAAAAATTAAGTTTTAAAAACGAAATTATGCAAGACGCCAATGATGCCTCTACGCCTTTATTTGTAAGCTCAAACAACAACACAGATAAAGTTGTTCATAACAAAGAATTGGGAAACGTAATAGAAAAAGCTCTTGAAAAAATTCCTTTCGATTATCGTGTAGTATTTTCATTAAGAGAAATAAGTGGTTTAAACGTTGCAGAAACTTCAGAGCTGCTTAATATTAGCGAAACCAATGTAAAAGTTAGATTGAACAGAGCAAAAACCATGTTAAGAGAACAATTAGAAAAAATATATTCTGCAAACGAATTGTATGAATTTAATTTAATTTATTGCAATGCAATTGTAGAAAACGTAATGAAAAAAATAAACGAATTATAAATAGTTATGAAATACCCATAAACGTTTCGCATACCAAACGAGATGATTATTTCAGGTATTCCATCTGACAACTAAAAATCGTTCACCGGAGGTGAACAAATTAAAAAATAAACAGATGAAAGAACCAATAAACATAGATTTAAACGAAATTATAACCGCAACTCCTTTACGCAATAATGCTTTTGAACTTAGTGACGCAGAAAAAATAAATAAAATAGAATATTATTTTGCCGAAATAATGGATACGTTAGGTTTAGATTTAACAGACGATAGTTTAAAAGATACACCAAAACGTGTAGCAAAAATGTTTGTAAAAGAAATATTCAGTGGTTTAAATCCTAAAAATAAACCGGCAATAAGTTTGTTTGAAAATAAATACGGTTATAACAGAATGTTGGTAGAAAAAGATATTACCTTGTATTCAAATTGCGAACATCATTTTGTACCAATCATCGGGAAAGCACATGTAGCCTACATTCCACACAATCACGTTATTGGCTTATCAAAAATAAATAGGTTGGTTCAGTATTATGCTAAACGCCCGCAAGTGCAAGAAAGATTAACAGTACAAATTGCAGAAGCATTAAAAGAAATTTTAGAACATGAAGATGTTGCAGTAGTCATAGAAGCCGATCATCTTTGTGTAGCATCAAGAGGCATACATGATACCAACAGTAAAACCATTACAGATTATTTTTCAGGAAAATTTGAGAATGATATAATAAGGCAAGAATTTTTATCTTATATAAAAAATAAATAAAATGGCAACCGTAGTTAAAATAAAATCTATTGAACATCTTACACACGATGTTTTAAAAATTATTGCAGAAAAACCTGCCAATTTAATTTATATGCCCGGGCAAGCAGCAGATATTTCTATTAACAAAACAGGGTGGGAAAAAGAGTTAAGAGCTTTTACATTTACCTCTTTACCCGAAGATAATTTTATAGAATTTACTATTAAAACTTATCCTTCACACAACGGTGTAACCAACCAATTACTTTCTTTAAAAGCAAACGATGAATTAATTGTAGGTGATGTTTTTGGCGATATTCATTATAAAGGTGAAGGTGTTTTTATTGCAGGTGGTGCAGGCATTACGCCATTTATTGCTATTTTAAAACATCTTGAAAAAGAAAATAAAATTGGCAACAACAAATTAATTTTTGCCAATAAAACCAAGGCAGATATTATTCACGAAAAAAAATTAAGCAGCCTGTTAGGTAAAAATTTCATCAATATTCTTTCGCATGAAAATATTGGTGGTTACGAGCATGGTTTTATTTCTGCCGAATTAATTAGAAAATACACAAGCAATACTTCAAAATATTTTTATCTCTGTGGCCCTCCTCCTATGATGGATGCAGTAGAAAAACATTTAGCAGTGTTAGGCGTTGCACAAGAATTTATAGTTAAAGAAGCATTTTAAAAAACAAAAAATAACAAGATAAATTTGTTACTCCATCCAATTGTTTTGTTTATACCAATCAATTGTTTCTTGCATTCCGTTTTGTAAAAAATATTGTGGTTGTGTTTGTAAATCATCCCAAATTTCGGTTGAGTTGCAAAGCCAATTAGCTGCACTTATTTCATTAATTTTTTCAAGATTTAAAAAAGGAATAGTGCCAAATAATTTATAAATACCATCAATAACCGCAACAATAGTTTTAATAATAAACAAAGGAATTTTTATTTTAATTGTTTTTTTATGAAGAATTGATTTAACTGTTTCTCCTAATTGTAATTTATTATAATCATTTGTATCTGAAACAATATATGATTTGTTGGTGATTGAAGATATAGTTGATTGAACAATAACGTTTGCCAAATCTTTCACATAAACCATTGATACCATTTGTTTATGCAAACCAATATAGGGTTCAAAACCTTTGTTTATTAATTTTACAAATTCAAAAAAATCTTTATCTCTTGGTCCATAAACTGCAGTTGGGTTAATAATTATAAAAGGGAAGTTTTGTAAATTTTTAATATACTTCTCTCCCATTAATTTACTTTTTCCGTAAGTGCTTATTGGATTTTGAGTATTAGTTGTTTCAATTTTTTTAAAAGTAGTTGCATTGCCCGGGCCATAAGCTGCTAAAGAACTTATTAAAGTAAATTTTTTTATTTTCATTTTACAAGCAATTACGGCATCTGCTATATTTTTAGCACATTCATAATTTACTTTAAAAAAATCTGCTTTTGTTTTTGCTTGCGTTAAACCTGCATTGTGAATAATATAATCAAACCCGCCAAATTGTTCAACATAGCTATTTAATTGCTGCGTAAGTATTTCTACAGCAGAAAGATTAAATTCAATAAAATGAATTTCTTTTTGTGGAAGATATTGCGTGTTGCTTGTTTTGCGAATATTGGCATATACTTCTAAACCCGCTGCTAATGCTTGCTCTACAATAAAACTGCCAATAAAACCCGTAGCTCCGGTAATAAGAATTTTTTCTTTCATTACATTATTAACTCAAATGTTTAATATAACACCTGCGTCTTTTATGTTGAACATGATCAAAATCTTTCCAAATAGTTTGCACTTTGGTATTTAATTCCAACTCATGGTTGGTTTCAATACTTTCAATTCCTCTTTTAATATAAGCGTTCCCTATTTCACGCATTAAAACGGCGTTAATACCTTTTCCTTGTAAATCTTTTTTTATAGCAATCATTAAAAAATCTGCTTTCTTTGGTTTACTCATTGCTTTTAATATATGAATAAATCCAAATGGAAAAAGTGAACCACCCGATTTTTGTAATGCTTCAGATAAAGAAGGCATGGTAATTCCAAAAGCAACCAATTGATTATTTTTATCAACTATTAACGATACAAAATCAACTTTCATAAAACCAAAATAAGCTTTGGTATAATATTCAATTTGTTTTTCGGTTAATTCTGTTACACCAAACAAATCGGAATAAGCATCGTTAATTAAATTGAAAACATCTTTTGCATACGGAAGAATGTCTTTTGGTTTTTTAGCTTTTACAACTTGCAAACCATATCTTCTTTCAACTATCGAAGCAATTTTGGTAAGGTTTTCAGGTAATGTTTTGGGCATTTTAATATTGTATTCTACCCAATCTGCATCTTTTGTATAACCGTTGTTTTCAATAAAAGTTTTGTAATAAGGATGAGTGTAAAGTGTTGCTAAAGTTGCAACTTGGTCAAATCCATCAACCAACAATCCTTCATGGTCAAGGTCTGTAAAACCAAGCGGGCCTTGAATGGCAGTCATTTCGTTTTGTTTTGCCCAATCTTCTGCAGTGTTTAGTAAAGCTTTTGCAATGGCTTCATCTTCTTCAAAATCTATCCAACCAAAACGGGCATATTTGTTTTTCCATTTTGATATATAATTATTATTTATAATGCCTGCAATTCTGCCAACTACTCTTCCATCTTTTAATGCAATCCAAAACTTTGCATCGCAGTGTTCAAATGCGGGATTTTTTTTCTTATCTAAAGTATGGGCTTCATCAAACCTAAGTGGTGGTACAAAATAAGGGTTCCCTTTGTATAAACGATAAGGCAAATCAAGAAAGGCATTCATCTCTTTCTTGTTGCTTACTTCTTTAATGGTAATAGACATTTATTTAAATTGAAATTATAATATATTAAGTTTTTTTGCAGCAGAATATATTTTTTCAATAGCTATTTCAATTTGTTCTTTGGTATGTGTAGCCATTAAACTAAAACGAATTAATGTATCGTCTTTTGAAACAGCGGGAGAAGTAACGGGGTTTACAAACACACCTTCATCTAACAATATTTTAGATAGTTGAAATGTTTTTAAATCGTCTCTCACATAAATAGGAATAATTGGTGTGCATGCTGCACCGGTATCAAAACCTAAACGTTTTAATTCTGCTAAGGCAAAATGTGTATTATTCCATAATTGTTCAATTCTTTCAGGTTCGCGTTTCATTACATTTAACGCAGCTAAGGCACTTGCAGTAGCGGCAGGAGAAATACTTGCACTAAACATTAACGAACGTGCATGATGTTTTAAATATTCGATAGTTGATTTATCGGCTGCAATAAATCCGCCTATAGAAGCTAATGATTTGCTGAAAGTGCCCATTACCAAATGGGTTTTATCGGAAACATTATAATGTGCAGAAGCACCTTTACCAAATTCCCCTAAAACGCCTAAAGAGTGGGCATCATCAACCATTACACAAGCAGCATATTTATTAGCAAGATGAACAATTTCATCTAATTTGGCAATATCTCCATCCATGCTAAATACACCTTCGGTAACAATTAATTTAAATTTATCGGGATTGCAAGATTGTAAGGCTTTTTCTAATGAAGCCATATCATTGTGCAAGTATTTAATAGATTTTCCGAAAGATAATCTTGCCCCTTCAATAATAGATGCGTGGTTTAATTCATCTAAAATTAAATAATCATTTCTGCCTACCAACGCAGGAATTACACCAAAATTTACCTGAAAGCCCGTGCTAAAAACCAATGCTGCTTCTTTACCTACAAAATCTGCCAGAGCTTCTTCTAATTCAATATGAATATCTAATGTGCCGTTAAAAAGCGAGACCCAGCACAACCGCAACCATATTTATTAATAGCTTCTATTGAGGCCTTCTTTATTTCGGGGTGGTTGGTTAATCCTAAATAACTGTTAGAACCAAACATTAAAACACGCTTCCCGTTAATTGTAACAACAGAATCTTGGTCAGATTCTATCACTCTAAAATAAGGGTATAATCCTAAACGTTTTACATGCTCTGCTCTTTTATCGTGCGTTACTTTTTTGTGTAATAAATCCGAAGCACACGGAGGGGGAACCTGAGATAATATCTCCATCGTTGGTTTTATTTTTTAAATTATCAAAGTAAAATTAAGTTATAATTAAATTATTGTTACCATTTCTTACATTAACTTTTTATGCTAACATGCACAACAAAGTATATTGCAATTTAATTGTATTGCCGCCAAAAGTATTGAAAATTATCTTTTATCTAACTATTATACTGTAACTTAGGCTTTTTTCAAAAACAAAACTAAAATTCATTATGAAAAAGTTGTTTCTCTCTTGTTCAGTTCTCTTCCTAATTATAACGGTTAATAAGGCTCAATTTAACGGCAGACCGCCCACACAGCGAAAGCTTAACCCTATTGTACAAAAAATGTTTGACGAGGAAATGAATAATTCTCAACTCAAACAAATTGCTCACGAATTATTTGATAAAATAGGACCAAGATTAGTAGGCACACCTAAAATGCAACAAGCAAACGATTGGGCAGTTGCCAAATATCAATCGTGGGGTATAGATGCACGTAACGAAAAATGGGGTGAATGGCGTGGTTGGGAACGAGGTGTTTCTCATATTGATATGATTTCTCCTTGGGTTAAAACACTTGCAGGCACACAGTTAGCTTGGTGCCCTTCAACAAAAGGTAAAACCATAACAGCAGATGTAATTATTCTTCCTGAACTTGCCGATAGTGCAGCTTATGCAGCATGGTTTGCCAATGCTA
>Ga0116193_1003309_pt1 | contig 11687 bp, 14 predicted proteins | sample AD_UKC115_MetaG_FD_89892 | JGI IMG/M metagenome (GOLD analysis project Ga0116193, IMG submission 89892) | Active sludge microbial communities of municipal wastewater-treating anaerobic digesters from Hong Kong - AD_UKC115_MetaG | ecosystem: Engineered > Bioreactor > Anaerobic > Digestate...
CAAAACAGGATATTGTTTTTATTGCCCTGCATCCCCCGGTTATCATGGAAACCCTGGACAAAGTAAAAGGAGACATTACCAAAAATGCGATTGTGGTTTCACTTGCACCCAAAATTTCCATTGAAAAAATTGCTGCCAAACTTGATGTACAGAACATTGTCCGGATGATCCCCAATGCGACATCTTATGTCATGGAAGGTTTTAATCCGGTTACCTTCGCCCCCAACTTTGGTGATAAGAAATTGGTAATGAATTTGTTGAAAAAACTTGGTAAGACTTTTGAGGTGGAAGAACCCAAACTGGAGGCCTATGCCATACTTTCAGCCATGCTCCCAACCTATTTCTGGTTCCAGTGGAATGAATTGGGCAAACTTGGAATGCAGATGGGGCTCACAGAGAAAGAAACGTTAAAAGCCATCAGGGCCACCCTGCGAAAGTCTATTAAGTTGTATTATAAATCCGGCCTTAAACCGGAGGAAGTCATCGATTTGATCCCTGTAAAGCCCATCGGAGAATACGAAGGACAAATCGTTGAAATGTACCGGACTAAATTGACCGGATTGTATGAAAAAATCAAACCGGCATAATGATTAAGAAGATCCTTCCCTGGTTGTTCATCATTTCCCTTTCGGCATTGCTGATTATCGGCTTTGCCATGAAAGGCAGTATGAATAATTATCTGTCTAAGATGATGGTAGCACAAGCCGGTTCCGATATCGAAAAGTCGGGATCGGCTTATGTGGATTCACTCTATAATTACAGTAAAAACGGGTCGGCATACCGGGTCACTTTTCTGGAATTCGGAGCAAAAGGGTGCTCAGCCTGTAAAAGGATGGAAGGGGTGATGGCTGAGATTAAAGAAAGATTCCCCAGGGATGTGAATGTAGTTTTTATTGATATTTCAAAACCAGGGAACCAACATTTGATAAAGTATTTCGGGATAGCATCCATTCCCACACAAGTGCTGCTGAACAAAAGCGGGAGGGAGTTTTTCAGGCATTCGGGATTTTATTCCGTAAAAGAACTTTCTGAAAAATTAACATCGGATTAACTATTTTTTCGGAACAATGTTGTATGTTTACGTCATTAAAAATAAAGACATGAACAAATCGGAAAACTTTGACAGTCAATTGCAGGAAATTGCACGATTTGCACGGGTTATTTCCCATCCGGCCCGTTTAGCCATACTCAAATACCTGGCGGAAACAAAAACCTGTATTTCCGGAGATATTTCGGATTCGCTGCCTTTGAGCCGCCCAACCATCTCCCAGCATCTCAAAGAACTCAGGGATCTCGGAATGATCCATGGAACAATAGATGGTTTGAAAATCAACTATTGTCTTTGTAATACCACCATCGAATCATATCTGGATTTATTTGAGGATTTCTTTAAGCTGATTAAATCGGCAAATGTTGAATGTTCAGCTACCCGGAATGATTTATTGCTTCAAAATCAATCTGCACCTGAAATAATAAGCTATTAAATACCAATACTATGAAAACATCATTCAGGCAAATGTCTTTTTACTTCTCAGGAGTGATTTTCATTTTTCTGATGAGCTGGAATATTTCAGCTGCGGTCACCAACAATGTTAATTCTCCAAATAGCAATTCAGCCTTTAAAACAGCCTTGGATAAAGCAAAAGGTTCTGGTCAGGCAGTGTTTGTAGTCGTTACCGAAAATGGTAATGCTGAAACCGGAAAGGCTGTCGCAATCGCAGAAAAAGCCAAAAGCTTATATAAAAATGCAGTAGTAGTGCAAATGAAAAGGGACGATGCAGAAAATGCCCAGCAGGTGAATGAATGGCGTTTGTCCACTGCTCCTGTTCCTTTGATTTTGGTATTATCTCCCAAGGGATTATTAACCGGTGGTTTGATACTCGCCCAGGCAACCCCGGAGAATCTCGTGGCAATGGTTCCTTCACCCAAAAAAGGGGAAGTCATTGAACAGCTGATGACAGGAAAATCTGTTTTTATACTGGTCAGTAGCAAAACCATGACAGCCAAAGGCAAACAGCTTACTGCATGCCAGCAGGCCTGTATGGAAATGCAGCAACAGGCAAAAATCGTTGAAATAGATTTGAATGATCCGCAGGAACTTTCATTTCTGAATGAATTGAAGATCAACCGGAATATTACCGAACCGACAACCTATGTGGTAAATTCACGCGGACAGGTTACCGGATCTTTTACCGGTGATACCAATGCAGCGGCATTAACTGCTTCTGCTAAAAAAATCGTTACAAGCAGCTGTTGTCCGGCCGGCAGCGGGCAAACCTGTGCTCCTGCAAAATAATACAAACCATGAGACTTACTGATTTAACCCTGAAAGAGCTTTGGCACCGAAAATCCCAGCTCGTTTCAGGACTTCTTGCCATTACCCTGGGAATTGGAGTGATTGTTGGCATTCGTTCCGTTTCATTGGAATCAGAAAAGGCAGTTTCAATTAACCTTGACAATCTTGGGGCAAATATCCTGATCCTGCCACAGGCTGCCAGTGTGGATAATTATTATTCTGCTGATATTGATGCTCCTACCTTTCCGGAAGATTATGTGGAAAAGATTGTCACTTCCACTTTAAAAGGCGTTGATAACCTGTCTCCGAAACTTACCCGGCGGGTTGATGTGAACGGACGAAAAATTGTGCTTACCGGAATTTTGCCTAAAAGTGAGATTGCCTCTAAACCCATCTGGCAGCAAAGTGGTTTAATGGGAAACCAGATCATGCCAAATTGTGCGCCTGCCGCTCCTAAAAAATATGCGGATGAAAAGCTTCAACGAAAAGGAATTGATACACTTGCTGTTGGCGATTGTTTTATCGGATCATCAATAGCCCAAAATATGAGTTTGTCAGAAGGAGATAAACTCACCATCGAAAAGAAGGAATTTAAAATAACCAAAGTTTTGCCTGAAACTGGTACAATCGATGACGACCGGGTATTTGCCAACCTGCATACCGTGCAGGAGTTATTAGGTACCGGAGAACAAATCAGCGCGATAGAGGTAATGGGATGCTGTAATGAAATTACCGATGGATTACTGGGCAAAATGCGCAATATTCTCCCTGATACCCGAATTACAACCATCGGACAAATCGTATCCACCCAAATTGAGACCAATCAGCTGATGAACAAGCTTTCACTGGTTTTTTTGATTATCATTCTGTTTGTCGGAGGTATATCGATTGGGAATTATATCTGGGCCAATGTCAATGAGCGCCGGAAAGAAATCGGAATTCTGCGGATGATCGGTTATCATAAGCAACACATCTACAACATCCTGATTACGAAAGCCCTGATAATGGGATTAGTCGGAGGGATTGCAGGTTATATCATCGGAACATTGGCTGCAACCTGGCTGGGACCGCAGTTTGCGGGAATCTCTGTAAAACCGATTTATATTCTCTTGCCTGTGTCTGTTGTGGTTTCCATGGTTATTTCAGTCACAGGTTCTGTCATTCCTGCCTATCTGGCCGGAAAAATTGAACCATTTTCAAACATGCAGGAGGAATAACATGCTGATTCAAATCAAAGATCTTACAAAAACGTACCAGCATCATGACGGTCTTATCCATGCTGTTGATCATATCTCTTTCGATATTGAAAAGGGTTCCTTTGTAACCATAACAGGTGCCTCGGGATCAGGAAAAACCACTCTGCTTCTTTTAATGGGCGGATTATTGCGGCCAACCTCCGGTAAAATGATTTTTGAAGGAAAGGAAATCAATTGGTTTGATGAAAGGGTTCTTGCTGAATATCGCAGTGCCCACGTCGGTTTTGTCATGCAAAGTTTTGCTTTGATTCCCTATCTGACAGCATTTGAGAATATCACAATTGCCTTAAATGTAAAAACCAAGGATAAACGGATTCAAAAGAAACTTGCAACTGATTTGCTTGAATGGGTGGGATTGGATGACAGGTCTACCCATTATCCCAGAGAATTATCTGCAGGCCAGCAGCAAAGAGTGGCCATTGCCCGTGCATTGGCAAATAACCCGACACTTCTGCTGGCTGACGAACCTACCGGCAATCTCGATCCGGGATTGTCGGAAGAAATTCTGAATGTTTTAAAAACAATTAACCAGGAACACCAAACGACGGTGGTTCTGGTAACCCACAGTCCCCTTGCTGCGGAATACGGGAATACGAAAATCCGACTTGTAAACGGACAGATATACTCTTCTGAAATACCGAAAGAAAATGTTAAAGTACTTGAAAATTAGGATGACAAAGCTGGCAATATTATTCAATTGTAAAAACTGGCAAATATGAATATTACAGAAAAGGCAGCAAATGAATTTAAAAAGGTCCTTGAAGATTTTGATTCCCCCGGGGCAGGTATTCGGATTTTCATCGGCAGGGGTTGCTGTGGCCCAATCCTCCAAATGGATATTTCCAAACAGCCTTCAAATAACGAAGTAATTCTGACTTTAGAAGAGATTGATTTCTTTCTGGGAAAAGATTTACTTGATACACTCACACCTGTAACCATTGAATACGGAACCAGAGGTTTTCGCTTTACAGGATTCAATCAAAGCGGTTGCTGTAGGTAAAAACCTGTTCTGAATCATTTGTTTTAAGGTGTATAATGATAGTTTTTGTTACAAAATTCAATTTCCTGATATCATGAAAGCCTTAATCAGCTATGTAATACAAGATGCCGGAGCACATGTTCATCAGTCTGAGATATTAGAAATTCCCGGCTATCCCTGGCATTGCACACCAGAAGTTCCTAATGATGAAATAATGAATTGGATAAAAAAAAGGGAAAGTGAACTTTCCGAAGGGAAGAAAGTTGTTCTTATCAGTACCTACAAATTGTAATTCTTATATATGAAGGTTTTAATTTTATGCACCGGCAACAGTTGCCGAAGCCAGATGGCACATGGCTTTCTGCAGTCTTTTGATCCCCGGCTTGAGGTTTTTTCAGCCGGCACGGAAGCTTCAGGAAAACTGAACCCCAAAGCTGTGAAAGTAATGAAGGAGATCGGAATTGATATCAGTCATCACAATTCCGATCCGGTCGAAATGTACCTGGGTGAAGAATGGGATTATGTGATCACGGTATGCGGAGGAGCCAATGAAAACTGCCCGGTATTCATGGGCAAAGTGAAGCACCGTCTCCATTTGGGATTTGATGATCCTTCCCATGCAACCGGCACACCTGAGTTTATCCAAAGCGAATATTACCGGGTCAGGGATGAAATTAAAGAAGGTTTCTGGAGACTTTATCAGGAAGAAATAAAAGATCAATTGACTTGAAGATGTTAACCGATACGTTTTCAAATTTTCAAATTAAAAATATGGATCCTAAAGATTTAAAAATGGTTGTCCGGGACAAATATGGCGATATTGCCCGGAAAAGTTTTCTGCAAGTAAAGTCGTCCTGCTGCGGAACAACTGGTTGTTGCAGTGATTTTGAATTCAGCATGATCGGCGATGATTATCAAAACCTGGAAGGTTATAATCCGGATGCTGATCTGGGATTAGGTTGCGGAATCCCTACCCAATTTGCCAGTATCCGTACTGGAGATCAGGTACTCGACCTTGGCAGCGGGGCAGGAAATGATTGTTTTGTTGCCCGAGCCCTGACTGGTGAAACAGGTCATGTGACAGGTCTTGATTTTACCGATGAAATGCTGGTAAAAGCCAGACTCAATGCTTCGAAACTTGGTTTTAACAATGTGGAGTTTGTTAAGGGGGATATTGAAGAAATGCCACTTCCGGACAACCGGTATGATGTCATTCTGTCCAACTGTGTGTTAAACCTGGTTCCCGATAAAACAAAGGCATTTTCCGAAATAATGAGGGTCCTGAAACCAGGAGGGCATTTCTGTGTTTCCGACGTGGTGATAAAAGGTGATCTGCCGGAAAAGATACGTCAGGATGCCGAAATGTACGTGGGTTGTGTGTCCGGTGCCCTTGAAATGGATGATTACATAAGAATTATTCAGGAGCAGGGATTCAAAGATGTGACAATTCATAAGCAAAAAAATATTGATCTTCCGGAAGAAGTTCTTGAGAATTACATTTCAAAAGAAGATATAGCTGAATATAAAAACAGTGGTGCCGGGATTTTCAGTATAACCGTCACAGGCTTTAAAAACTAAGTCATTTTCTAAAACCAAACTATATGGAAAACAAAAGATTATCATTTTTTGATCGCTACCTCACATTATGGATATTCTTGGTGATGTTTGCCGGGGTGATTGTAGGTTATTTCTCACCCGGGATATCCGGTTTCTGGAACTCCCTGAGTTCGGGGACAACCAACATCCCCATCGCCATAGGGTTGATCCTGATGATGTATCCCCCGCTGGCCAAAGTAAAATATGAAAAGCTTCCGCTGGTTTTTAGGAATGTCAGATTGTTAGGATTGTCTCTGACCCAAAACTGGATCATCGGACCGGCTGTGATGTTTTTCCTTGCAATAATATTCCTCCACAATCATCCCGGCCTGATGACCGGTGTGATCCTTGTCGGGCTTGCACGATGCATTGCGATGGTACTTGTATGGAATGACCTGGCCAAAGGAGATACCGAACTTGCAGCAGGTCTGGTAGCATTTAACGCCATATTCCAGGTGTTTCTTTATTCAGTGTACGCCTGGGTTTTTATTACACTTCTTCCCCCTTTATTTGGTTTGAAAGGTGCTATCGTACAGGTATCCATTTCAGAAATTGCAGTCACTGTTTTGATTTACCTGGGTATTCCCTTTGCCGCCGGATTGATCACTAACCTTTTACTTCGGAAATGGAAAGGAAGCGACTGGTACTTCAGCCGGTTTATCCCCAAAGCCTCCTGGCTGACACCCATTGCATTGCTTTTCACCATTTTTGTTATGTTCTCTCTCAAGGGAGAGAAAATCATTGAATTGCCGCTGGATGTTTTACGGGTAGCGATTCCCTATACCTTGTATTTCGCTCTGATGTTTTTTGTGACCTTCTTTATTGCCAGATCGATGAAAGCCGGTTATGAAAAATCAACCACGCTGGCTTTCACGGCCGGAAGCAACGATTTTGAACTGGCCATTGCCGTGGCCATTGCCGTATTTGGTATAGAATCCCAGGCTGCTTTTGCCACCGTTATCGGACCTTTGGTAGAAGTTCCGGTGCTTATCCTGTTAGTAAACGTTGCGCTCTGGTTTAAGCGGAAACTTTTTATCGCTGCTCGCTAACTTACCCATTCATTGAAGGGTCAAAAAAAAGTCAGGTAAGTACCTGACTTTCAAGGTAGCGGGGACAGGACTCGAACCTGTGGCCTTTGGGTTATGAGCCCAACGAGCTACCAACTGCTCCACCCCGCAATATGTTTTTAACTGCGGTGCAAAGATAAAATATTTATTCCATTTATTACCAATCTTTTTTGAAAAATATTACCGGTCAGAAACCATAACCGGAGAGCCCACGGCCTGCCGGATCTTTTCCATGACAAGCTGCTTGTTCCGGTCATCCAGTGTGGCAATCCGTGTACGATGACTTCCTCCCTCTTGGACAATCTTCAGGTGCGGAGAGTTCCTGGATAACACCACCCCGCTGGCTGTCCAGGGATCATTCTTCCCGTAGATGAAAATCATGGGAACGGTGGCCGTGTTCAGAAACCGTTGCGTCATAATCGCAGAAGCCGGATCAAACACGGGATGGTAATTTTCCGGAAGGAAAATCCGCACCAGGTAATTATGGGCCGTTTTGAGGAAGAGAAGCTTCCTGAAAGGACGCGTGTCATAGCCGTAATAGCCGAGTTCCCTGGCAGCCTGAACAAAAAAGGAACCGTTCTTTTCCATACCTTCCTTTGAAAAATAACCGGGAGAGGACTTTTTCATCCAGTAATCGAAAATTGTTTCATCGGAAGAGGTAAGCGGAGGAATTTCTGCGGGATCACTGCCCCACTGCCAGAATGAAAAGCTGAATTCCAGCACACTGAAATCGTAAATTTCAGAAACTCCGGACAGTAAGGTCATCTTCTTCTCTCTGACAAAGTTCTCAAAAAGAGGCATAAGTTGTTTTCTCCTCTTTAAAATCTCTTTTTGAAACTCCCTGATCTTCTGCCGATCAGCCTTCTTTCCCGATACTCCTGCGATATATGGTTCGTGACGTCCGTCTTCCACGGCAAAATTCACCGGTGCCACATAAGAAACCGTCAGGTCAACGTCGTCAGGGTAAAAAACCCGGTGCAGCAAGGCGGTCTGTCCACCCTTGCTGATACCCGTATTGATCCACTTCCCGGTGAAATAAGGCTTTAAAAGCTGTACAACAGCATGGTGATCCCCCGCCGCATTGGCCACGGTCAGGAATTCCCATTGAAGGGAATCAGGCCGGGATTCTCCGAAATAACGGTGTTCCACAATCACCTGGTTCGCTCCCAGCAACGGGCACAGTTCATTCAGATACCGTGGATTTTTCCCGTATTCGGCTCCATACCCCTCAGTGACCAAGACCACAGGTGAGCCGGGACCGGTTTCGGAAACAAAAATCCGTTGAAGAAAAAAACCATGGGTGCTGTCATGGTGATCAAGTGGTTGCCTTACATAGATCTCCAATCCTTCTTTGAAAAATTCATTTGAAGGAATGACCTCCACCTTTTCAACCGCCGGCTGACATTTCAGGTAATCCATCAAACCAGTTGCCCGGCACGGACCCAGTGCAACCCATAATAAAAATAAAATCAAACACTCCTTTTTCATGGGGGGAAAGATAAAAAATAAGGCGCATTCCCGGAAAAATGCGCCTTATTTTTATGCGGCAGTATTTGTAAAGGCCTCTTCAAGAACATCCTTATACTGGCTGAAAGTCGAAAAACACCATTGTTGCAATTCACTCCTCTCAGCCGGCTTCATCCAGCCGATGCATTTTATCAACTCTTTTCTGAACAGAAATTTGTTGAAACTGACTTTTGGCAAAATCACCTTGGCATATTCTATCATGGCACTTTCTTTAAAGATGTTTTCGAAAATAACCCTCTTTACCTTGATAAAGTATGTTCTATAATATACCATGACATGTTATAGAATATGCCTTAACATAGTTTAACAAATCCATACCTGTTTGTCTTTTTTACAGTTTACTCTTACTGACAATCCGCCCGTACCGAACGTGAATTAACCAACATAGAGTAATCTGTACCCGGTCCGTCCCAGGCGGGCCCGTCTTCCTCCGTCATCCTGGCAGGCCGATAACTGATAACCAGTATAAGCAAGTACGCTATTACTGCCTGCCTTTACCTTTTTTCTCCACACTCCACCCGAATTTCCCGATTTTCTTTCCCAATCCGAAATAGTGTCCGTGATTATAAACCAGAGGATGAGCTTTCGCGAAGGAAAATGCCCCTTTGGCATCTATAAATGTTTCATCTGCTGAAATATTGACCACTTCAGCCATGAACATGTCATGCGTTCCCAGCGGGATGACCTGCTTGACCACACATTCAATGTTTACAGGCGATTCAGCTACCGACGGGGCCTTTACCAATCGTGAGGGAACTGGAGTGAGGTTCATCTCTTTCCATTTATTGTATTTTCTCCCTGAACGGCAGCCACACCAGTCAGTCGCCCTGGCCAGTTCTTCCGTGGTCAGGTTTATCACAAACTCACCTGTCCGTTTGATGATCTCATAGGAATGACGCCCCGGCCTTACCGAAACATAACACATGGGCGGATCGCTGCAAAGAGTTCCCGTCCAGGCAATGGTGAGCAGGTTGTATTCCTCGGGGGTTTCCCCACAACTGACCAAAACCGCCGGCAAAGGATAAATCATCGTTCCCGGCTTGAAATCTGTTTTTGACATACAAGACATGAATTTATACTGCAAAAATACCGGGAATTTATTACCAAATTAAATCGGGCAACTATCTTTACCAAAAGAATGCGATTCGCATGTGAATATGCGGGTTTTGGACGCAACCCGGCAGTTCCCTTATGCGTCAATCATAAAAATCATTATGTGATGAGAAAATTTGCGTTACCGGCAGCATTCATCCTATTCCTGCTGACCTCCGGTTTTGATTATGAACCCGGTTCAAATTATGAACCGGTATTTATGATGCGAAGCGAACTGGAGAAGGGCATCAGGCTGGAGGGGGCCAGGCCCGTTGAAAATCCCGGGAAGATTTACTTGAAAGATAACCTGATCTTTATCAACGAAAAGTACCTGGGTATCCATGTGATCGACAATACCGATCCACGGGAGCCTGAAAATTTTGCCTTTATACGGGTGGACGGTTGTATCGACATGGCCCTGAAAGACAATGTACTGTATGCCGACAATGCAGTCGACCTGGTTTCGATATCTCTCTCCCCGCAAATGACGGGAATAGAGGTCACCAGCCGCATTAAAGATATTTTCCCGGAACCGTCGGCTCCCGATGGCCGGGAACTGACCATCAGGGAGAAAAATGCCCGTCCTGAAGATGCAATCCTGGTAAAATGGAGATTAAAGCACTAAACATGAAAAAGATACTGAAAGGGTGGCTGATGATCTCTATCCTTTACCTGCCCCTGCTTCAGGGCTGTCAGTACGGGAGTGACGGGACATCCGATTTTTCCTCCGGAGAAGGTAGGGGAGGATCCATGGCCCGTTTTACGGTTTCCGGGGATCATTTATTTACCGTGGATCCTTATTATCTGAAGGTTTTTGACCTTTCCGATCCGAAGAAGCCTGAGTTTCTGATGAAGCGGCAGATCGGGAATGATATTGAAACCATCTTTCCACTCCGGAACAACCTGTTTCTGGGCACAACCACCGGAATGTATATCTATGATGTGACCATTCCGTCCAATCCCAGAAAGGTCTCCTTTTATGAACACATCTATGCCTGTGATCCGGTGGTTTCCGACGGAGAATATGCTTATGTGACCCTGCGTTCATCCAATCTGCGCTGCTGGCGTACGGTCGATGAGCTCCAGGTGGTGAACATCCGGAACCTGTCGGCTCCCCAACTGGTCGGCCAGTTCGCGATGGCATCTCCCCGCGGACTGGCTATCCGCAATGATACCCTCTGGGTATGTGATGAGGGGATCAAAGTTTTGGATGTCCATAATAAGGAACAGATCCGACAGCTTTATCATTTCAGCGGATTCCCGGCCTACGACATCATCCTAAATGGCCGGTTGGCTCTCGTAACCGGAGAAAATGGCTTTGTGCAGTACCGGATTGAAAACGGAAATATCAGTAAACTCAGTGAAATAAAAATAAATGAATAAATTCTGCCCTTTATCCCTTTGCTTATCCCTATTTCTGCTTGTTTATCCCCTTTTCCTGTCGGGACAACCCGAGATCTCCGGTTCCGGGAAAAGGACATTCGGCGTCGGACTGGTGCCGCAGTATGCTTTTACCAGCGGAACCCGGATTGATTTTGACATCCGGCTACCCGGTAAAAACCAGTGGCTGGTTATAGCCCCCCAGTTCTACCTGGTCACAGAAAATTCCACTTTGTGGGACTTCAACAAAATGACCGGAGTGGGGATCGATCTGCAGCACCGTTTCTATTTCGGGCGGAATGATGAACCCAAAGGTCCTTATCTTGCTTACGGACCGGTGCTTCAATATCATTCCGTCAAAGATGAAGGGTTGACTGCCTATAATTTCCGGGAGGATGAGGCAACCTACATCGGCCTTAGTGAAAAAATGATGCAGACAGGCATTTGGAAAACGGGAGGGAACCTGATTTTCGGTTATCAGGTCATCAGCTCGG
>Ga0116193_1003312_pt1 | contig 11683 bp, 10 predicted proteins | sample AD_UKC115_MetaG_FD_89892 | JGI IMG/M metagenome (GOLD analysis project Ga0116193, IMG submission 89892) | Active sludge microbial communities of municipal wastewater-treating anaerobic digesters from Hong Kong - AD_UKC115_MetaG | ecosystem: Engineered > Bioreactor > Anaerobic > Digestate...
CTATCCTCTTAGCATAGATGCCATTGCTTAGCTTGTGTTTGACAGTTGTGGTGGGCCAGTGGCCCGCCCTACGTTTATCATTCCTCCGGCTTGTCTTCTTTCTTCCCCGAAAAGAATGTGGTCAGCAGCAATAGCGCCATGCCGATGCAGATGCCGCTGTCGGCAATGTTAAACGTCGGCCAGGACCAGTTCAGCGGGGCGATGTGGACGCGGATGAAGTCGGTGACTTGCTGATATTGGATGCGGTCGATGAGGTTGCCAATGGCACCACCCAACACCAGTCCAAGAGCGAAGGCAGTGACCTTTTGCGTCATGGCCACATTCCAGATCCAGACGGAAATGACGCAGGCCAAAATGGCGGCCAAGCCGGTGAGGATCATCGGGTATTCGGAGAAGAGCGAAAACGCCGCGCCGGGATTTTTCGCCAGGTCGAAGAACAGGATGTTGGGGATGATGACCTTGCTTTGATATTCGAGTGCCGAAAGCGCCCACAGCTTGGTCACGCGGTCCATCAACAGGATGACCAGCGCGGCCGCCAGGGGCCATGACAACGACAGCAGGCGTTGCCGCGCCAGCGGGGTCACGGCAACGCTTTCTTCCATGGGAGATTCACTCATTGATCCTGACCTGAGGAGTAGCCGCGCGAACGCAGCTTCTCGTAATTGGAGCGGCACGGCACGCATAGCACGGCGAAGGGTTTAACCTTCAAGCGCTCGACGCCGACCTTCGAGCCGCAGGCCACGCACACTCCGTATAACCCTTCTTCCATGCGCTGCATGGCTTCATCCACTTGCGCCAGGCGCGTTTCGGCGATATTGCGCAAGCCCAGACTGGTGTCGGCGGCGGCGTAATCCGAGGCAAACTCGGCCGGGTGCGTCGAGTAGCCGGGGGTTTCGCGATCGCCCGAGACGGATGTGCTGGAAAACGCCAGATTGTCCAGATAGCGCAAGCTCTGCAGCGCCTCCTCGCGTTCCTGGCGCAGGATTTCGCGCATCTTTTCCAGTTCCTTGGCACTGTAAGGCGGATGATCAGGCAACGGGCCCGGGTGCTCGCACACCTTAATGCCGGCATACATGCCGCTGGTCAGTGCCACGGTCTTGCCCTTTTTGGTGGTCTTCTCAAGCTCGTCGCGCTGAATGTCCTCTTCCAGTTCGGCGGCTGATTGCAGCGGAATGGCGCGATTGGCCATGTCCTCGGCTGTTTGTGGCGGCAGAGTCACTGGTTTCTTCTTCGGCTGAGGCAGCCGCGCGGAGGCAGAGGGAACCTGTTCAGCGGGTTTGCGCGTCGGTGGCTTCGGCAGAGCGGCTATTTTCTTCGTGGCAACCGGCTTGGGCGCACGTGCCGCCTTGGCTGGCTGCTTCTCTTCAGTTTTCTTTGGAACAGTCTTATTGGCCACGGTCTTCTTCTCCGCGGACTTTTTCGCGACGGCGGGCGCGGCCGCGTTTTTGGTTTGCTTGGCAGACTTCGCGCCAGCTTGGACTGAAGCGGCCGTTTTCTTTGCCGCGACGGGTTTGACCGGCGCAGAGGCTTTTGCCGCAGCCTTGGTGGGCGAAGCTTTGGCTGGAGCTTTCCTGGCCGCGGCGGCTTTGACTGGAGCGGCGGTTTTTTTGGCAGTGGATTTGGCAGGAGCGGCCGCAGGTTTCACCGCCTTGGTCACTTTTGCAGAAGCTGGCTTTGGAGCAGGTTTGGCTGGAGTTTTGGCTCCAGGACGCACGGCGGCGGTGCGCTTGGGCACAGCGGCGCTGGAGGGCCGGGCCATGGAGGCCTTGGCGGGAGTCTTCGCCTGGGGATGGGGCGCCTTTGCAGGCGCAGCCGCTTTTTGCGGCGCCGGTTGTTTCTTTTTGCTAGCCATGGTGCTGGACCTCCTTGGAGTGGGCCCGCTCCCGGGGGCTGGCGCCAAAATGCGCTGAGGCGCATTCGTGCGCTTTTGCGCGCCCATGCGAGCGCGCGGCCATAAAAGGAGCTCTATTGCTCTTGCGCCGCTGCTAACCGCGTGACTACATCCGTGCAGCGGGGGCATAGCGCACCCTGCTGCTCGGCCTGCCCGATGGCAGGGGTCCAGCTCCAGCAACGCTCACACTTGGCACCCTCAGCAGGGCGAACCTCGACTTCGATTCGCTGCTCGAGGGGAGCATCGGCGGCACTGGCCGGCTCGGCGCTCTGGATCTGGCACTGCGAAACGATGAAGAACTGCCGCAGCAGTTCCTGCTGATCCTTTAATGTCGCGTATAGAGCGGCATCATGCACCTTTACCAGCACCATGGCGTCCAGTGAGGAGCCGATCTTCTTTTCCCGGCGAGCCTCCTCCAGAGGCCGCGAAACGACTTCGCGAACCTCGCCCAGCAAGGCCCACCGTTCAAGCAAGGCGCTGTCCAATTTTTCATCACCAAAAGATGGAAACTGCTGCAAGTGAACACTTTCGCCTTCGCCATAGGCATTTTCCCATGCCTCATCAGTTGTGAACGGCAGAACGGGGGCTAATAGGCGCGTCAGAGTTGATAACATGTGGAAGAGGACGGTCTGGGACGAGCGGCGCGCCGCATCATCCGGGGCCGAGCAGTATAGCCGGTCCTTCACCACGTCCAAATATGCTGCGCTCATCTCCACGCAGAATGAGTGCGTCAGGTGATAAACGCGGTGCAGTTCCCAATTCGCATAGGCGGAATTGACGCGCTGGACCAGTTGCCGCAGGCATTGCATAGCCCAGCGGTCCATTTCATCCAACTCCGCTTCGGGCAATGCTTTATCCGGCGTAAAGCCCGACAGATTGCCCAGCAAATAGCGGAAGGTGTTGCGGATGCGGCGATAAGCTTCGCTCACGCGCGCAAGGATTTCCTTGGAGACGCTGATGTCCGAGCGATAATCCTCGGAGCAGACCCACAGGCGCAGGACATCGGCGCCCATCTGCTTGATGATATCCAGAGGCGAAATGACATTGCCCTTGGACTTGCTCATCGCCTCGCCTTTTTCATCGAGCACCCAGCCATGGGTGAGCACCGTGCGATACGGGGCATGGCCTCGCCCGCCCACGCACGTGATCAGCGAGGAATTGAACCAGCCGCGATATTGATCGCTGCCTTCGAGGTAGAGGTCGGCTGGGGATCGCAGGTCCGGATCAGCCTCCAATACCGAGACGTGCGTCGATCCGCTGTCGAACCAAACGTCCAGAATATCGAATTCCTTCTCGAATTCCGTCCCGCCGCTGACCGGGCAGGTGAAACCATCGGGAATGAAGGCTCCAGCGGCATCGAGTACCAGCAATCGGTGCCGTGCTCTTCGACCAATTGAATGAAGCGGTCCATGATCGGCAGCGCCAGGATCGATTGCTTGGCCTTGACCGAATAAACGGACGGGATGGGGATACCCCACGAACGCTGGCGCGACAGGCACCAATCAGGTCGTCCGGCGATCATGTTGGCGATGCGCTCGCGCCCCCATTGCGGCACCCACTGCACTTCGTCGTTGATGGCCGTCAGGCAGCGATCGCGCAGGCCCTCATGCTCCATGCGCAAGAACCACTGCTCGGTGGCGCGGAAGATGATCGGCTTGTGGCTGCGCCAGGAGAAGGGATACTGGTGCGTGATCTTACCGGCCTGCACGAGGAGATGGCGGGCCTCGAGTTCGCCGATGATCGACTGATTGGCCTGCCAGACGTTTACACCTTTGAGCGGCGGATAGAGGTCGTTGTAATTGCCTGCCTCATCCACAGGCACGACGGTTTCGATGCCGTAGCGTTGGCAGACGTAGAAGTCGTCGGCGCCATGACCGGGTGCGGTATGGACGCAGCCGGTTCCGGCCTCGAGCGTGACATGCTCGCCGAGGATGACGACCGAGTCTTTATCCAGCAGCGGATGAGCGCAACGCAGCCCTTCCAGCGCCTGGCCTTTGCATTTGGCCAGGATGGTGGGCTCGCCGGCCTTGACCTGCTCGCAATAGGCGGCGAGCAACCCTTCGGCGATGATGACGCGTTCGCCCGAAGGCAATTGCGCCAGCACGTAATCGAATGCGGGATGCAGACAGACGGCCATGTTGCCTGGAAGCGTCCATGGCGTGGTCGTCCAGATGACAAAATTCACCGGCGGCGAATTGGGCTGATCCGCGGCATTCATCCAGCGCAGCAAATCGGCTGTATCGCGGCAGGGGAAGCGCACATAAATCGAGTTGGAAGTGTGATCCTCATATTCAATCTCCGCCTCGGCTAATGCCGTGCGGAAGACGGTATCCCAATAAACCGGGCGCATTCCCTTATAGACGTAGCCATTAGCCACCAAATCGCGCAACAGGCGCAGCGAGGCGGCCTCGCGCTTCGGATCGAGCGTCAGGTAAGGGTGATCCCATTCGCCACCCACACCGAGGCGCTTGAACTGTTCGGTCTGCGCGCCAATGTATTTCGTGGCGTAGGTGTGGCACATCGCGCGAATTTCGAGCGGGGTCTTCTCCCCGGCTTTTTTGCCGAGCGCCTCCAGCGCTTTCTGCTCGATGGGCAAACCATGGCAGTCGAAGCCCGGCACGTATTTGCTGTAATGCCCCTTCATTGTCTTGTAGCGGACGAGGATGTCCTTGAGCGTCTTATTCACGGCGTGGCCGACATGGATGTCGCCATTGGCGTACGGCGGCCCGTCATGCAGCACCCATTTGGGATCATTGCGGTGTTGCTCGAGAATGCGCTCGGTCAGGTGCGATTGCTCCCAGCGCGCCAGGCGCAGCGGTTCGCTTTGCGGCAGATTGCCGCGCATGGGAAATGACGTCTCGGGCAGATTGAGCGTCGCCCGGTAGTCGGTTTTTTGTTCGGTGCCTTCGTTTGACATCGGAATGGGAAGTCAGAATCAAAGAAAAAGTACCTGGCTTGCCTCTTAACTTTGGGCTGACTTATTCTCCTTGCTTAAATAATCATTTTTTTGAAACAGCCAAATCTGAAACGAGCTGATTCCAATTTACTTTTATAGCCTTTGGAACATCCACTGCGTCAATCATTTCAGTCAAATTCCATAGAAAAATGCTTCTGCCACTGCTGCCGATTAATGACAAAGCTGTGGCAATCCAATTTCCGATCTCGAAAAAAGTGATCTCGTGTCCAAGGGAGAAATATCGCTGCACTTGCTCATATGCCTCTTTTTCAATCTCAGATGTTCCGGCTAGGAAAATATAGTCTTGGACATTCTGAGGCGCAATTTTTGTATCAAACGTAGATACAATGCGCTCAGCATCTACACGGCGTTCCGTGATCTCAATGGCAAGAATAATCCGGGATTCTTCCTTTACAGTTATATCTCCAATTGCGCCAGATGATTTATCTGAAACATTAATATCCTGGCATTCAATATTCCAATTCAGATCAAATGTTTCTTTGATTGCCAACAACAATGATTGGGATAAAAAAACTGGAATCCGTCCGCCACTGTGAATTTTTAACAGACGCTCGATTAGCCATTTCCATTGCGCCAAACTTATACGATTTATATTCGCGACAGCAATATGAGAGCTCTCGCGAAGCTGCAAGAATTGATATAAGGTATAATCCAATAGATTAGTGACGGATGCGTGATCTGACTGCTCTAGCATGGAAATAAGGTATAGAAAGGCATCATATCCTGTCTTATCACGAATTCCTTCGCGTGTGGACGCATCAAATTTAACGGATCGCCTGAAGACGCTTAAAAAAGGTCCTTTCGAGCAGGGTATTTTATGATGTCTCAAAAAAGGGTTGATGATGCGTTCATCAAGTGTCCTTCCATTAAAGGATGCTTCACCATGTCCAGCATAAGGCAACCGTAGATCAGTCGTTGGCGAAAAAAGGCGCTCAATGATGCATCCGAGAAGCACTTCGCGAAAGGCTTGTGTTTTGGAACTAAATAGGACGTTGAAAGCGTCTGAAACATTAGTATCAATATGAAAAGAATATCCCGTTATTAACTGCTCCTGAACAGAGCGAAGCCGTTCATCGAGAAGTAATCGTGCGTCTGGAAAATGCTCTATTCTCATCATGAACCCAATTAATAATTCATCCAAAGTGCCTCTTGCCGAGGCTTTTTGACTGAATGGCAATTTTTAACCGGAGATTCTGCGCGTTTCCAATCTCCATATAGCTCATCCATAAGATCACAGCGATACCCGGAAATCGCAACTTTGGCGGAAACCGCCTTAAGTTGCTGCGCTAGAAAAACATGATCGGAATCGCTCATTTCAAATAAATATGACTTTTTATCGCCCCTGGATTCATGTGGATATGGCGGATCGCAGTAAAATAATGTGTTCTTATCGTCATACAGATTGATTATTTCGTTGGCGGGCCTGTTCTCAATTTGAACGCGTAGTAACCGTCCTGCCACTTCCGGCAAGCCGTCAATGCTGCCTAACCATCGTGACACTACACCCGACATTCCCGATCGGCTGGTAGCTTTACAGTTGGCCCATCTTCCAAGAGACGCTGTCTGGGCCAAGCCAGTGCGCGTTTGCCTCGCTCGAATATAAAACCGTCTGGCCCGCTCCAATTTGGAAATATTTGAAATGGGTTCTGTGACAGCCACATAGTATTCTTCGCGAGCAAATGGCGTGAGGCTAATTGCCTTCAGCAGCGCATCGGTGTCCTCACGTAAAACACTAAAGAAATTAACAACCTCTCCATCAATATCATTGTAAGTTTCAACGGGTGAAGGGTTCCTGTTCAGCAGAACAGCAGCCGAACCTGAGAAAGGTTCACAGTAATGATGGCATTCGGGCAATAAGGGCAGAAGCCAGGAAAGATGACTAAATTTTCCGCCATACCAGCCGAAAACAATTTTGCGGCTTGAGCGCGCAATTTTGCCTACGCCACCATTAAGATATATTTCGGAAGGATTTCTGCTCATTCTATTCTTCCTATCTACTCAACATGCGCTCTGTCGCGAACCACAGATGGTGCAGGCTGCAAGCGCGCACCACAATTTACAGCAACAGCCCTTTTTTTCGCGCTTCTTTGCGCCTTTGCGGTTCCAAAAAACTTAAATCTCGCTTAACCTTGCCAGCACGCCCTTCACAATCTTATCCAGCCGTGGCTCGGCGCTTTGCGCCGCGGCGATGATTTCGCTGATTTCAGCTGGCTTCAACGCATCAGGATAGCATTCATCGGTCACCGTGGAAATGCCCAGCACCTTCAGCCCCGCATGCACCGCCACGATGACTTCGGGAATCGTGGACATCGTCACCACGTCGGCGCCCATCTGCCGGAACGCGCGATACTCCGCCGGCGTTTCGAGGCATGGCCCTGTCACGGCAATGCACACGCCGCGGAAGGTGGCAATGCCCGCCTTGAGCGCCACATCTTCGGCCAGCGCGATGAACTTGCGATTGTAAGGCTCGGACATGTCGGGGAAGCGCGGCCCGAGCGTCTCGTCATTCGGCCCGATCAGCGGATTGTCGCCCATCATGTTAATCTGGTCGTGGAGGAAAACAAGCGAGCCCTTCTTGATGAAGGGGTTCATGCTGCCGACGGCGTTCATCACGATCATGTATTCGCACCCGAGCGCCTTCATCACGCGCACGGGGAAGGTCACCTGCTTGAGCGTATAGCCCTCGTAAAAATGAAAGCGCCCCTGCATGACGAAGACATCGACGCCCGAAAGCGTGCCAAGCATTAGGTTGCCCTTGTGCGACTCAACCGTGGAGAGCGGAAAATGGGGGATCTGGTCGTAAGGGATGACGGTGGCGTTTTCGACGGCGTTGGCCAGCGCGCCCATGCCCGTGCCGCAGATGATGCCCACGCGGGGGCGGATATCGCGTCGCGCGCGGATGGCGGCGGCGGCTTCGTCGATCATGGTTCGCAGTTCGCTCATGGGTGGAAAAGTCCTCGGTGCGGTGGAATCAGTTATGCATGCTGGCATTTATACTCATGAAAGCTTTTGCTTATAAAACTATGCCGTAGGGTGGGTCGCAGACCCACCAAAACTGCCGAATAGCGAGCAAGCCAAAGGTGTGGTGAGTCTGCGCCCTCGGCTGTTCGAGCCACACCCTACTCAAACCTTCTCTAGTCCTAATCCTCTTTGCACATCCGCGGCACTCAATCCGCAAATCAAAAAATCCTTCTCGCGCGAACGCTCGCCGCGCAGCAATTCAATGGTGCTCTTGCCCACGCGCAAGGCCTTGGCCAAGATCCGGATCACCGCCTCGTTGGCGGCGCCTTCCACGGGAGGAGCGGCCACACGCACGCGCAAGCGCCCTTCCACTTCTTCGCCAATCTCCTCGCGCGAGGCTTTCGGTTGCACCCTGACGCGGATGATGGCCCCCTGCGGGGTGTCTTCCACGGCCGGCATAGTCGCGCGCCTTTCCTTCTCCGCCGCCGCCATGGTGATGCGCAACAGCCGAAAAGATCGTGAAAACTACTTGCGTCAAGCAAAAGTGTCAAGAAAAAACGCGATCAGAGAGAGAGTGGAAAAAGGCATAAATGCTGTAAAATCAGGCTAATAGATAGAATTTAACCAATTGGACTATTTATTTCCGCACGACCCATTTGCGCCAGTCGCGCTGGAATTGATCGTAATCTTCCAGCGTATCCAGGGCGAGGTTGTGAAGCAGGCTGATTAGCGCCATGGTCGAGACGACCAGCGCCAGGTGAAAGAATAATTGCGATTCAATGCCCCAGGCCATCAGGAACAAGACGGCGCTGGCCATGACCGGGACAATGGCGCCCATGCCGGCCAGGAAGACGTATTCTATGGCGCGCAGAAAGCCATGCGCGGTGGCGCCAATGGCACCGGCGTGGCGGATGGAGCCGAACAGCGAACAGGTGATGGCGGCGCGCATGAGCAGCAATGCCAGCAGGAATTCAAATAAGGCCATGATCAGATTGCCCGGCACGCTGGAGGCGAAAAAGCCGAACGCGCTTTGGTGCAATGTGGATGGAAAGTTCGCCGCCAGCAGGAGATGAAAGAGAAAGCCCAGACTATACAAGCCCAGAATTTTGGTTGCAGCCGGAACCCACAATAACGGCAGCAAGTGGCGCGATTCCAGCGGCGTGACAAGCAATTCTTCCAGCCGTCCGCCGGATTTCCACCAGCGGCAGCGCGACGACACTGCCATCGCCATAAGCAGCATGTAGAGCGGCAGCGCCGCCACGCGCCATAACGCCAACACGTTTTGGTCAAGTCGAATCGCAGCAGCGCGCAAGGGATAATAGCTTGCCAGCACATCCAGCGCGGCCATGATCGCAAAGCACAAGTAAGCCATGCGCACCCAAGAGCTGGACAGGCCGGCATCGATGTTCCAGAAGTAGCGCAACGTGGGATACTTCTGAAAGGGCAGCGCAACCATCCCCGGTGGCAGCAAGGGGCGGGACAAATTGCGCCAGCGCCATAAAAGTGTTGCAGGTCGCAGAATGCCAATTTTGCGAGAACGCGCGCCGGAGTAGGGCTCATATGCGGACGAAATGTTCATGCCATGCTCTATAGGAATAACCATACCGAATCTGCTATTAGTCGGAAGTGAAGCATTTTTTCAGGCGATCAGGCATGCCTCAACTCGCATTCCCCCAGTGCTTTGCGTGTCTGGCTGATCATCGAGTCAAAGGAGAAACGCTCCAGCGCCCTGTGGCGGCAAGTGGCCGCAATGGGAGCCAGACAGGAAGGTTCCTGAATCAGCCGCTGAAGAATGGATGCGAGAGATTGCGGATTCAGATCGGGAATGGTCCAGCCGCAATCGGGCCGGACGACTTCAGGAATGGCGCCATGATCCGATGCGACCACGGGAAGTCCGGCCAGCATGGCCTCCAGCGCAACGAGGCCAAATGCGGGGTAACCCAATTCCGGAAAAACAAAGCAATGGCTTTCGGCGCGCAAAGTTTGGAGATCGGATTCCTCGACGCCGCCCAAGAGCTCGACGCGTCCGCCGAGGTTGAGTTGGCGGTGCATCTGCCGCAGGGCCTTTTCCTCAGGTCCGGTGCCAGCGATTTCCCAATGCCAATTTCCTTGCAGGAGCGAGGCCGCTTCCAAGGCGATGTGCAGGCCTTTGCTGCGGGTGAGGCGGCTTATGCTGAGAAGGCGGAGGGAGTGCGGGCTGGCATTTGTCTCGGCTGGCCGAGACGATGCCTTCGGGCTGGAAGCCTTCACCACAATGGGCATACGGTCAGGGTGGATGCCTAAAGGGACCACACGGATCTTTGGCTGCAAGTCAGAATAGCTGGATTCCAGTTCGCGGCGGGTAAAGTCGGAGTCCACCAAAAGTACAGAAGCCATGCGCAAGGCATGCCGAAACAGCGGAGCACTGGCCAATCGTGCCTTGTGACGCCAGAGGGAAAGCAATTTTTGGCCGGGGGCCAGTTGCTCGAAAAGCGGCGGATAAAGTTCTGTTTCAGAGGTCAACGTGCCATGGACGGTGATGGCGAGTTTCGGGGCTAGTGCGCGCGGAAAGGCATTGGCGGCAAAGCCTTGAGCATGGATGACATCGAAATCAAATTGGCGGTCCAGGGCGGCGGCGGCGCGGGCAAACGCGGCGAACGCGCCCATGCCATAACGCCCCGGCTTGCCATGCGCCAAGGCATGCAGGTGCACGCGCGGCGGCGGTTCGGAGGCAGGCCGGGCAGGATGGGCGGGAGTGGTCAGGATGTGAACCTCATCCCCGGCGTTGGCCAATCCGCGGGCCAGATCCCAGGCATGGTGTTCGAGTCCGCCCGCCAAATGCCATGGCATGGAACGGCAAAGCATCAGGATGCGCATGGCATGAAAGAGTAATACAGCAAGTCCGTTTTGCAACGAAAAACAGGGAGCATGACGGCTGTTCACGTCGGCTTCTCCGTGCCTGTCCGTGCTTGTCCGCTCTCATCCCCTCCGTGTCTGTCTGTGTCCATCCGTTCCTGTCCGTGCCCGTCCGTGTCCTTTTCCCAAAAAAACATTGCAACTCTCTGCAAATGGGCGAAAACTCGGCTCGCGCCATGGAATTGAATGGCCGCAGCTCGTATTTCGTCTCACTTGCCCTTGTCCTGGAGAGGTTTCATGTCCTGGCTTACACAAACATTGCGCTCGTCTATTGGAAAAAAATTCCTGGTCGCCATCTTCGGCCTGCTGCTGTGCGCCTATCTCGTCGTCCACCTCTTTGGCAATTTGATGCTCTTTGGCGGACAGAACTGGTTCAATAGCTATGCCGAGCGGCTGGAAAGCGTGCCGGGACTCATCCTAATTGAACTAGGTCTCGCCGCCGTTTTTCTGGTCCACATCCTTTTCGCCGTCTGGGTCACCTGCAACAACTGGGCATCCGCGGGCACGCTGGCCGGGCGCTATGAGGTTCATGCAACGAAGGGCGCCAAGACGCTTGCCAACCAGACGATGATCTACACCGGCCTGTTCACCATCGTCTTCCTGATCTTCCATGTGTATAACGTGCGCTTCGAAGCGCGCGGCGAGTACGGGCTGTATGGGCGCATTGTCTGGCTGTTCAGCCGCTGGTGGTATTCGGCGTTTTATATCGTGGCCATGATCTTCCTCGGCGCGCACGTCTGGCATGGCCTGCAAAGCGCCTCGCGCACATTGGGCTTTCAGCATCCAAAATATTTCCCCTTCGTCCTGACGCTCTCCAAGGCCTTCGGCTTGATCGTGGCCGTGGGGTTCTCCAGCATTCCCATTTACGTCATGCTGGGGCTGGGGCCATGGGAAACCTTCAGCAAGACGCTGACGCCCATCGCCATCGAAGCCTCCGTTGCGGGCGGCATGATGCAGGA
>Ga0116193_1003313_pt1 | contig 11682 bp, 10 predicted proteins | sample AD_UKC115_MetaG_FD_89892 | JGI IMG/M metagenome (GOLD analysis project Ga0116193, IMG submission 89892) | Active sludge microbial communities of municipal wastewater-treating anaerobic digesters from Hong Kong - AD_UKC115_MetaG | ecosystem: Engineered > Bioreactor > Anaerobic > Digestate...
CAGCCAAAGGCAGTGTATCACGGATCGTAGCCTCTCTTGATCGCGGACAGGCAGTTACCACCAGTCGTTATGACGTAGATTATGTAGTGACCGAATATGGCGTCGCGCATTTGAAATGGAAAACCAACCGGGACAGGGCCAAAGCACTGATCAGCATTGCTGCACCCGAATTCCGGGAAACATTGAAAAACGAATACAATCAGCTTTATGGCGAAATACTTTAAAAAAACTATACTATCATATCCCCCCTCTCTTATGTTAGAGCAGACCTTGTTTTGAGGTCTGCTCAACATTTTTTAGCGAATGATAATGTACTTTCCCCGGCATTTGATTTATTATTGAATCAAAGAGAATCGGTTCATTGTAGAAATGAAATACTACTGTTGAACTTTTTTTTGATTTTGAAATCAGGTGGTTAAGAGATGAATTTGGAAGCGGGTACATTGAAAGAAATATTTTCAGTTATTTCTCATGCAGTGATTCTGATAAATGAATCAGATATTATATGTGTTTTTAATGATGCGGCGCAGCAATTATTTGATTTACCATCCGATGCAAGGGATTTGAAAATCAGTGCTTGTACTGACAATAAAAATTTATTGAAGTTGATTGCATCAGCAAAAAGCAACAGCAGAAAAGGGATCGTTATTAAAGGACAGCGATATAATTGCAATATTATTATTATAAATAATGAAAAATTTAAGGGGAAAATGGTAGTTTTCTCAGAGGTGACCGAAACTGATGTGATAAAGCAGGAACTGCTGGAGGTAAGGGCTTTAAAAGAAGAGCTGGAAACGATCATTGAGAATTCCTATGACTATATATTTGTCACTGATGCAGAGGGAAATGTGAAGAAGATTAATGATGCATATACACGTATAACCGGCTACAAAAAGGAAGAAATAATAGCCAGCAACATTTACGACCTGGTAGCCAGAGGCTATTTCGACCGGGCTGCCACCATAGATGTTATTGAGACCAGAAAGACGCAGACTTTTACCCAAACCTTGAAATCAGGCAAAACAGTTCTCGTGACCGGCAACCCCATTTATTCTGAAAAAGGAGAATTCATTGGGGTAGTGACCAATGGGCGCGATGTAACCGAACTTAATCGTTTAAAACAGGAAGTTACACAAGCCAAAGGATTAAGCCAGCATTATCAAAAGGAACTAATGAGAATCCAGCTTGATAGTACCGGCGATTATATTGTTGCCTCGCAGCAAATGGCAGAGATAGAAGACCTGATCAAAAGAATCGCCCGGGTTGATTCGACGGTATTGATCAACGGTGAATCAGGAGTCGGTAAAGAAATCGTGGCCCGGGAAATCCACAGGAACAGTATGAGGAACAACCATCCGTATATATCTATCAATTGCGCCGCTATACCCGACAATCTGCTGGAGTCAGAGTTATTCGGTTATGAAGCCGGAGCCTTTACCGGGGCCAGTAAAAACGGCAAAATGGGAATATTCCAGTTGGCTGATGGAGGCACACTTTTTCTTGACGAAATCGGCGAATTGCCCTTTTATCTGCAGGCCAAACTGCTGCGGGTGATTCAGGAAAATGAAATACAACGGGTAGGCGGAACCAAACCTATTCCAATTGATGTCCGTCTTATCACAGCAACAAATCGCAATTTGTGGAAAATGGTGTCCGAGCGGCAATTCAGGGAAGATCTTTATTATCGCCTGAATGTCGTTCAGGTACGCATTCCGCCCTTAAGAGAGAGAAAAGAAGAAATACCGGTCTTTGTTGAATACTTTATTGGCATACTCAATAAGAAATATAAATTGGACCGCCATATCGAGCCTGAGCTGATCCAGGGATTAATGCAATATGATTGGCCAGGTAACATCAGGGAGTTGCGCAATACTTTGGAACAAGCCTACGTTACCTCCCCCGGTGACTTAATAACTGATATTAGAATCGGACCACAACAGGAAATGCATTTGACCGGTACTCAACTCAATAATGAAGAGGTATTAACCAACATGAATCTGAAAGATGCCTTGCAGAAATATGAAGGCAAAATCATTCAAAAGACCATGGAAGAATACGGAACTACCCGAAAAGCAGCGGCAGCCTTGGGTGTCAGCCAGGCAACCATTTGGCGAAAAGCAAAACAATACGGGATCCATATCGATGAAGAATAACTAACATGATGTTTTGAAACATTTTTGATACCAAGTGATTTATATTTGAATCGGAATTTAAAAAATGAACTGATCGATGACAGGTCATCATAAATACTGCTGAATTCCAGTCCCTTATTATCTGAACTCCGGCAGTATTTTTTCTTTTGCTGAAAAAATTCTACATGATTCGATGGCATACAATTTGCAAGTAATTTAGTCAAGAAAGTTACAGGAGTGTAAAGGACATGCAATATGAAAATATAACATTGGAAAATTTGCAGAATGTACAAATCTTATCCATCAATCGTCCTAAAGTTTTAAATGCGTTAAACGAAGCCACCTTGCTGGAAATTGAGACGGCTGTTAAAAGCTTTTCTGAGGATAAGGAGCTGGCAGTTCTGATTATTACCGGCAGCGGCGACCGTGCTTTTGTGGCCGGAGCTGATATTGAAGCACAATATCCCCTTGACGCGGAAGGAGGACGCAAATGGGCCCTTTTAGGGCACCGGGTATTCACATTAATAGAAACCATCGAAAAACCTGTGATTGCTGCCATAAACGGATTTGCCCTGGGTGGAGGCTGTGAACTGGCGATGGCCTGCGATATTCGCTTGGCTTCAGAAAAAGCCCAGTTGGGGCAGCCGGAAGTAACTTTAGGAATCACTCCGGGATACGGAGGCACGCAAAGACTGGCCAGATTGGTCGGCGCAGGAAAAGCCAAACAACTGGTATTTACAGGCCAAAGAATAAAAGCCGCTGAAGCTTATCGTATCGGGCTGGTCGATGAAGTCTTCCCACCGGAAGCGCTGATGGAAGAGGCAGTAAAGATGGCGCAGACAATAGCTGCAAATGCCCCCCTGGCAGTTCGTTATGCAAAAATTCAAATCAATCAAAGCCTGCAGATCAACAATGATATAGCCACTACTGTAGAAGCGGGATTATTTGGCTTATGCTATGCGACCAGGGACCAAAAAGAGGGTATGGGTGCTTTCCTCGAAAAAAGAAAAGCACTTTTTGAAGGTAAATAAGACTCTCGAAAGGAGTAGGTCGAAATGGAGTTTTCATATAGCAGTGATCAGGAAATACTGCGTCAATCAGTCCGCGATTTTGCTGAGAATGTTCTTGGGCCTGGTGTGGTAGACCGTGACGAAAAAGAATACTATGACCCTTTCACATTTAAAGCCATGGCTGATTTGGGACTGATGGGCATCCCTTTCGAAGAAAAATGGGGCGGAGCCGAAATGGGGATGCTTGCCTATGTTATGGCCATAGAGGAAATCGCCCGCATAGACCCTTCTGCTGCGGATACTTTATCCGCCCATGTAAGCCTGGCAGCTTTCCCCGTTAGAATGTTCGGTAACGACGAACAGAAGGAAAAATACCTGATCCCCATGGCAACCGGTGAGAAACACGGAGCATTTGCCTTGACTGAACCTGGTGCGGGCTCGGATGCTTTGGGGATGACTACCAAAGCAGAACGAAATGGCAGCCATTATGTCTTGAATGGACGCAAAATATTCATCACCAATGGTGCGGCAGCAGACATTTATATCGTTTTTGCCCGTACTGGATCCAAAGAAGAAGGTAGTAAGGCTTTCAGTGCCTTTATTGTTGAAAAGGGAACGCCTGGTTTTACCTTCGGAAAATATGAAAGGAAAATGGGACTTCGCGGTACCCAGAACTGTGATCTGATTTTTGAAGATTGCCATGTACCTGCCGAAAATTTGTTGGGAGAAGTAGGACAGGGCTTTAAAATTGCCATGCAGACTTTGGATGGCGGACGCATAGGTATAGCCGCCCAGGCTGTAGGTATTGCGCAGGGAGCTATGGAAAAAGCGATTGAATATGCCAAAACCAGAGTACAATTCGGTAAACCTATAGCCAAACTGCAGGCCATTGCTTTTAAGCTGGCTGATATGGCTATGGAAATCGATGCAGCCAGGTTGCTGACCTATCGGGCTGCTTATAATAAAAACCAGGGTTTGCCTTATTCTATCGAAGCTGCCATGGCCAAGCTTAAAGCCTCGGAAACAGCAATGGCTGTTACAAATCAGGCCGTACAGATCCACGGCGGATATGGATATACACGGGAGTATCCTGTGGAACGTATGATGAGAGATGCAAAGATTACTGAACTATACGAAGGAACCAGTGAAATCCAGCGGGTTGTTATAAGTAACAGCATAATCAACCGCTAGATCACAGAAATTAGTAGCAGAGATCAGTAATTTGTGCAGGCCCGGAAACATCTTTTTATAGAATGGAAGTGAAAAAGCAAAATGGAAATGTTACTACAGATAATCGCCAGCGGATTGTTATTGGGCGGCATATATGCCCTGTTAAGTGTGGGCTTAAATCTGATCTTCGGAGTCATCAAAATCGTTAACCTGGCACATGGTGATTTTCTCATGATGGGGATGTATGCTACGTTCTTCCTCTTTACGCTGAAGGATATTAACCCGTATGTATCCGTACTGATAATTTTTCCGGCATTCGTACTGGTTGGGGTTTTGATATTCCGTTTTATCATCAAACCTCTACTGGGTAAAGCCGAAACCGAAGTAAATACAATAATAGCTACAGCTGGATTGGGATTTGTTCTGCAAAACCTTGCCCTGATGCTTTGGAAATCAGATTTTAGAGCTATAGAAACAAATCTGACCGGTAAAAGCTATGAATTTGCCGGAATCATGTTGAGTGCAGGCAGGACGTGGGCTTTTGTCATTTGCATCGCGATTGCCCTGATACTTTACTATATTCTTATGAAAACCAAAGTCGGTACGCATATCAGAGCTGTTTCCCAGGATACAGACGCTGCAACTCTGATGGGTATCAATGTAAACAGAATATATACCTTGACCTTTGCTGCCGGGATCGCTTTGGTAGGTGCGGCCGGAGCCATCATTACGCCTACTTTTTACGTATATCCCACCGTAGGTTTGTATTTTAACACAATGGCTTTCATTATTGTTGTATTAGGAGGTCTGGGCAGTTTCACCGGCGCTTTGATCGGCGGTCTCCTGATCGGTCTGGTAGAATCATTTGCCGGAGTTATGGCCAGTTCCGAATTGGCACAGGTCTTCTCCCTGTTGATCTTCCTGTTCATCCTGTTCGTAAAACCGGAAGGAATTATGGGCAAGGGTGCCAGAGTATAAAGAAGGGAGTTAACAAATATGAAGCAAAACAAATCGCTGTTGATTCTGGCAATTTTGACCGTGGCCTTGCTGGCAGTTTACTTTTTACCACTGGTCATCTTTGCGAAACACATTCTGATACTGACATTGTTTTATGCTTTCCTGGGAACCGGCTGGAACCTGATGTGCGGATATGCCGGGAGGCTCTCCCTGGGACATGCCGCCTTCGCAGCTGTTGGAGCATACACCAGTATCTTTCTATTCAAGGAATTTAACCTGACTCCCTGGCTGGGAATGTTTGTAGGCGGGGGACTGGCTGTCCTGGTCATGTTGCTCATTGCTTATCCCAGCTTCCGTTTCGGACTGAAAGGTCCGTATTTTACCCTGGCCAGTATCGCGGTGGCAGAAATTGTCCACAACCTGTTGATATACGGCAGAGACTTTACCGGTGGTTCACTGGGATTATCGCTCCCCTATGTACCGACATCCCTGGCAATGTTCCAATTCGATGGAAAGGAATTATATTACCTGGTGATTCTGGCCTTTTGGCTATTGGCTGTGTTTCTCACCATCAAGATGGAAAGGACCAGATACTACCTGGAAGCCATCCGGGAAGATGAAGACGCAGCCGCAGCCCTGGGTATATCAGTAAACAAGAACCTGATCGCCGCCGCTTGTATCAGCGCATTTTTAGTGGCTGTTGGCGGTACCTTTTATGGACAATACTTCCGCTACATTGATCCCTATTCCATCGCCGGCTTTTCCTTGTCTTTAAATATGGCACTGGTGGTGGTGATCGGCGGCAGCGGAACGATATTCGGGCCCACCATCGGAGCTTTCGTGCTGATCCCGCTGACTGAGATCCTGCGTATGTCTCTGGGATCACAATATCCGGGACTGCATCTTTTCCTATACGGGATACTTCTGGTGGTATGTATTATTTATCTGCCCAAAGGAATTGCCAGCCTGCCGGGTATCATAAGAGCCAGAAATGATAAAAAAGCTCGTCAGTTAGACCAGGGCTCTGAGGGGGTGCTGTAAATGGCTGAAAAAATATTAATGGTCGACAATATTTCCAAAAGATTCGGAGGGCTGCAAGCCACTGACAAGGTATCATTTGATGTACGAGCAGGAGAAATACTGGGTATCATCGGTCCCAACGGAGCAGGCAAGTCGACTCTGTTCAATCTGATCACCGGATTTTATCCGATTGATGAGGGAACGATTACCTATCATGGGGAGAGGATCGACGGCCTTACACCAGACCAGATTTGTCATAAAGGCATCACCAGAACGTTTCAGGTAGCAAAACCCTTTCCGGGACTGACCATTGCGGATAATATCCTGGTAGCCTGTCTGCCTAAAGCGGATAAAGTTTCAGATGCCCGCGCCAAGGTCGATGAGATTTTGAAAATCGTCAGCCTGGATAAAAAAGCCGGATCACTTGGTGCCGACCTGACTACCCTGGAGCGCAAGCGCCTGGAGCTTGGAAAAGCCCTGGCAACAAATCCCGAGATCCTGCTGCTGGACGAAGTAATGACCGGACTCAAACCCAAAGAAATGGACGATATGATGGAACTTATCAAGGAACTCAAAAAGACCAAGACCATCGTTATCGTAGAACATGTTATGAGGGTGATCATGAATATAAGTGACCGCATCATCGTGCTGGATCACGGGCAGAAAATTGCCGAAGGACTGCCCAGGGAAATAGCCGAAAATCCCTTGGTCATTGAAGCGTATCTGGGAAGGGGGGCTAAACATGCTTAAGATCGAAAACCTGAATGTATCATATGGCGATACCCAGGTAATATGGGATGTAAATATTGATGTTGCGGATGGAGAAGTTGTGACCCTTTTAGGACCAAATGGGGCAGGAAAAACCACTTTGATGAAAACCATCTGCGGCTTGGTCGCCCCTAAATCGGGCAAAATAACCTTTATGGGGGAAGATCTGCTGAAAATTAACCCCTGGGACCGTCCCAAAAAAGGCGTAGTCCTGATTCCCGAAGGCAGAAAACTATTTGGTAAAATGACAGTGGAGGAAAACCTGGAAATCGCTGCATGGAAGGAAGAAGGAAAAAAGGAAACCATGGAGTGGATCTATGAAACTTTACCCAAACTGGCTGAACGCAGAAAACAATTGGCCGGCACCTTAAGCGGCGGAGAACAGCAAATGTGCGCCATAGCCAGAGGAATCATGGCCCAGCCAAAAATGCTGATGTTGGATGAGCCTTCGTTGGGGTTAGCGCCTATTATTGTTGAACAAGTTTTTGATTTAATACAGAAGCTCCAGGAAAGGGGGATAACAGTTTTCTTTGTCGAGCAGTTTGTAGAACAATCTTTAAAGATTGCAGCAAGAGGATATTTATTGGAAGGAGGGCGCATTGTACTTCAGGAAGATAGTAAGTCCATGCTTAACAATGACTACGTACGTCAAGTTTATCTGGGCATAGCCTAAGGAAAAGAGGAGGTAAGAGAATTGAAGAAGATAGTTAGTGTAGTGCTGTTAGTAGTATTTATGATGGTTGCTATAGTCGGCTGTGAAAAACAACCGGCAGCAGATGGTGACAAAGCAAACAAAGAAATAAAGATCCATGTGGGTGTTGTAGAACCTATCTCCGGCGCTCAGGCAGCTCTAGGACAGGCTGAGTACGACGGTATCCAAATGGCTATTGAAATGATCAACGAAAAAGGCGGCGTAATGGGTAAATATCCTATTACCTTTGATTTTGCTGATTCTCAGAGCGATCCGGCTACCGGGGCATCAGAAGCAGAGAGATTAATAACCAGTAAAGGCGTACCGGTTATTATGGGATCATATTCTTCAGCGATTGCTGCATCGATCAGTGAAGTAGCAGAAAGAAACAAAGTCGTTTTATGGGAAATGTCAGGTGCAGCTGATGATCTGCTGCAAAAAGGTTATTCCTGGACATTCAGAAATGAAGCCAACGCATCAGCCTGGGGCGCTGAATCAGTAGAATTTATCATGGGCAATGATGCACAGATCCAGGAAAAACTCGGCAAATCTGCAAAAGATCTGGTTGTAGCTATCGTTCATGAAGACGGTCCTTATGGAACTGCCGTTGCCGACGGCAATGCTGCAACTGCTAAGAAGTATGGACTCAACGTTGCGGTAAATGAAGCTTATTCCTCCAAATCAGTAGACTTATCAAGCGTTATTATGAAAGTTAAAGCAGCCAACCCGGATGTACTGCTTTTGACCAGTTATGTAAACGACGGTATTATGTTTAACAGACAGGCCAAAGAACTTGGATTTAAAGTGCCGATCATGATCACCCACAGCGGCGGGCACAGCGTTCAGGCCTTTGTTGATGGTGTTGGTGCAGATGCAAATTACATGCTGACGGTTGACCCGGTTCCATGTAATCCGAACAAAGATGGTTTCTCAGAAGAATATGCCGCCATATTTGATGAATTCGTAAAACGCTGGACAGATAAATTTGGCGTACCGCCTTATCATCATGTTGAATATCGCCAATTTGCCCAGACCATGCTTTTCTTCAATGAAATTGTACCGGCAGCCATCGAAGCTTCCGGCGAGTTTACTGCACAATCAGTTGCTGACGCCATTAGAGCAGCTGATGTACCGGCTGAAAACAGCCTGTGCGGATTTGGCGCCAAATTCTCAACTCCTGAAGAACCCTGGGTAGATCCCTGGTTAGGCAATAAACACACCGGACAAAACTTTAAAGCCCGGGCGTTTATCAACCAGTACTTTGACGGAACCCTGGTTACTGTATGGCCGGAAAACCTTGCCAAGGAAGAAGCAGTATTATTCCTGCCGGCAAGCCATCCATTGTCCGCCAATAAATAACCTTTCCTTAAGTAAACAAAACAACAGCAAAATAATAACGGCCTGGGTCCCGATGAAGCGGACCCGGGCCGTATTTTTCGGTCATGTACCTGGTTGAAACAGATCAGGTGATAAATGCAGTTTTAAGATAAGCGATGGTCGCCTTTAGTCCGGTTTCCAGATCGGTTTGCGGGGCAAAGTCCAGAAGTTTTCGGGCGAGAGTTAAATCGGGTTTGCGCCTGAGCGGGTCGTCACCGGGCAAATCTTTAAAAACCAGCCGGGAAGCAGAACCGGTCAGCGTAATGATTTTCTCTGCCAGCTGAAGAATGGTCATTTCCATATCATTGCCCAGATTGATGGGGCCGGTAATATCAGGCTCGGTGGCCATCATTTTCACCAGACCATCCAGCAGGTCATCGATATAGCAAAAAGAACGGGTCTGGCTGCCGCTGCCGTAGATGGTTATATCCTGCCCCTTAAGTGCCTGCATGATGAAGTTGCTGATCACCCTGCCGTCATCAGGCTTCATCATAGGCCCGTAGGTATTGAATATGCGTACTACCTTGATATCAGTTCCATACTCACGATGATAATCGAAACAGAGCGTCTCCGCACAGCGCTTGCCCTCATCATAACAGCTGCGGATTCCGATGGGGTTTACCTTGCCCCAATAGTTTTCCGGCTGGGGATGGACTTCCGGGTCGCCATAAATTTCAGATGTAGAGGCCTGCAGCACCCGGGCTCCGCTTTGACGGGCCAGTTCCAGCACATTGATCATGCCGATCACATTGGTCTGCACTGTTTTGACCGGGTCGTACTGATAATGGATGGGACTGGCAGGGCAGGCCAGATTGTAGATTTCTCCCACCGCAAAATCAAGGGGAGAGGTGACATCGGCTTCAATAAAGGTGAAACCAGGGGAAGCCAGTAAAGATTCAATGTTTTTCAGAGAACCGGAGAAAAGATTATCCAGGCAAATGACTTCCCGTCCATCATCAAGCAGCTTTTTGCACAGATTGGAGCCTATAAATCCGGCGCCGCCGGTTACAAGTACTTTTTTACTATCCATGGTGATTACGCCTCACGCAATAAACCCGGTTGCCCATTTCGGCAAAACAGGTATCAGTGAACAAATCTGCATAATTAGTTACAATGATAAAAGTATTCATGCTGTAACTCCTGTCATAAGTTAAATGTGAAACCCTGTTTTACTTCGCGATAAGACCCATAATTCCTGCCTGAAAAAGCTGGAACTTTCTTTACTTGACGGGTGCCCGCCGGTAACCGCGGAAATGTTTTTCGATCAGTTCACCCAGCTTGAAAATTGCTTCTTCATTGCCCACCCGGCTGATGATCTGGACTCCAATTGGCAAGCCTTCCTCATCTTCGGCCACTGGTACGATCAGGGAAGGCAGCCCCCAGACATTGGCATAAGCAACAAAAGGCATATAACGCAGGAAGGTGCGGCGGATGGAGAAGATATCCCGGATCACCTCGCCATGTTTCTTGGCAGCCGTATGAAAAACCGGCAGGACCAGCAGCCGATCATCCAGGTAATGATGGACCGTTTGGTCACCTGAGGCGATGGTTTCTTCTATGCTGGTAATTCTAGCCGCAGAAGGGGCAAACATTTTGGCACCGATCATGACCCAGGTGAAAAAGCGATGCAGGTCTGATGACTTAAACAACACTTCCCGCAGGTATTCCCGCCAGAGTCTCACCGGTTTCCCGCCAAATGCCAGGGCGCAAACCTCGTCAATGCCGATGGACATGATCTGCTGCCACAGCTGGGCGGCCTCGGTATAGTAAGGAGGCGGGCTGTCCACCACTTCCATTTGAAGGCTCAGGAATTTTTTTACTTCGGTCAAACTATTCATGACGGCACTGTCCACCGGGTAAAATAAATTATCCAGGGGCAAAGTAACGGAGAAATTATCCAGAGTCCGGGAAGGCGGGGGAGAAAAGGCGATGATCTGATTGATCAGCCGCGCATCACGAACTGATTTGGCCAGGGCCCCTATTCCCAGCATCCTTTCCTGTAAGGAAACTGTAAAAGGCGGGTAGGTTCCTGTGTTAGAAACCTGACCATTGCCGGATTTAAAGCCCACCACCCCGTTAAAATGGCTGGGAAAACGGATGGACCCGCCGATATCAGAACCGATTCCTACTGCAGCACCGCCGGCCGCGATCAAGGCACCTTCCCCGCCGCTGGAACCGCCGGTGGTTCTGGTCACATCCCAGGGATTATTGCTGCGACCGTACAGCTTATTGTCCGTCTCCTGGCAAAAGCATAAAATCGGGGTATTGGTCTTGCCCAGAATAACCGCGCCTTCATTTTTTAGCCTGGCGATCACTTCGCTGTCTTCCTCCATCACCATATCTTTGCGCCATAGAAGTCCGCCGGTGGTTTTCATCCCTGCAATATCGAAAGCCTCCTTGACCGTCACCGGTACGCCAAAAAGACGTCCGCCTGTTTCGCCCCGGGCCAGCCTTGCATCGATCTCCTGGGCTTCCCGGCGCGCTGCGGCAAAACGATTTTCCACCATACAGTTTAAAACCGGATTAAAATTATTTATATGCATAATATAGGTATTCA
>Ga0116193_1003317_pt1 | contig 11674 bp, 10 predicted proteins | sample AD_UKC115_MetaG_FD_89892 | JGI IMG/M metagenome (GOLD analysis project Ga0116193, IMG submission 89892) | Active sludge microbial communities of municipal wastewater-treating anaerobic digesters from Hong Kong - AD_UKC115_MetaG | ecosystem: Engineered > Bioreactor > Anaerobic > Digestate...
AGCGGAACGGGGCCTCGCCGTGGCGCGGATCGGCCTGGCTGCCGTGATGGGGATCGAGGAAGGGGTACTTCCCGGGCATTACGAGGTGAGCCCCCTCGATGACGAACCCCGGGAGATGCTCGAAACCGAGCCCGATCCGGATGCCTTGATCCGCCAGGCCTGGAACCGGCGTCCCGATGTCAGCCAGCGGGCCTATGCCGTCCTGCGCGCGGCTTCCCAGGTGAAGGCCGCCAGGGCGTCCCTGTTTCCGACGTTCACGGCATTCGTTCAGCGCCAGGGAAACCGGGGCGAAGATGCCCGATTCCGGGAGGATGATTTTTCTACCACTTACGGGGTAAACCTCTCGTGGTCTATTTTTTCCGGTTTCCAGCGTTCGGCCAAGATCGCGGAAGCCCGACACGTTCTTCAGCAGAACAGGGAACAGGAACGTGCCGCCCGGATCAGTGCCGCCCAGGACGTGCGTGAAGCCCTGGAAGCCATCCGTGCCGCTCGCCAGCAGTTATTGCTGCAACGGGACAACGCCGCGTTCGTGGCCCGGAACCGGGAACTGGTCGAAGCCGAGTACATGGCCGGTCAGACTTCCCTGGCCCTGCTGAACCAGGCCCAGCGGAACCTCGTGGAGGCCCAGGGTAACCTCGCGTCCGCCCGGGTGGCCGTGCGGCGGGCGTGGCACCAGTTGCGGACGGCTACCGGGGAGACCCTGGAACGTTTCTACGCCGCAAACACGGAGAGAGCCGGCGATACGGCCGAGTCCACCGTGGAAGGAAAAAGCAGTGAACCGGAATCCATCCCCCCTGTGGTGCGGTGAGTTTCACCACTTGGGAGGCACCCCGTTCCGGGTGCACACGAGCAGGTAGCGACGGGTCAGCCACAGGGGATATTCAGCGGGGGAGAGGGGCCCGATAAGCAGGTTGTCCTGGCGGCACGTGTCCGACGCGTCCAGGGGGAAGGCTTCGGGGGCATCCTTTTCCAGGGGGGCGCAGGCTTCCTGGTCCAGCATGGGACAGGCTAACACCAGCGAGGCCAGCGACGCGGCCGTGTAAAAGCGCAGGGGACCGGGCGGCGGGATAACGTCGGCACCCGCGGGGATCCAGCGGCCGGACGCGAGCGCGGTGACGTATCGGTGGTATTGCTGGTTATGCGCCGCGAGCGCGAGAATCCCGCTTTTCCGTAACGCCGAGGCCAGGCGATTCAGGATCCGCAGGGGATCGTCCGCCAATTCCAGCAGGTTTTCCCCGATCACGCAATCGAAGTAGTTTACGGGCAGGTCCGGGATGTACCGGGACCAGTCGCATGGAATGACCCGGTCAAAACGCTCCAGAGCGGCTGCCACGTCGTTCGGATCAGGAACGATGATCCATACCTCCCGTCCCTCCGGTTGCTTAACCTTGTCGGGGACGGTAGCGGGACTCGTCGCGATAAGAACGCGACGGGCAGACTCCGGCACGAACCGGAGCAGGGGGGTCTCAGCGGAAACCGGGGTAGTTTCTCGGGCGAGGTCCGTCATGGTAGAACCTTCCTGGTGCTGGAAATCGTGACCATTTACTATTATATTGACACACTGACAACCCGCGAGGAAACCATCATGCCGGAGAAATGTCCCCTGCTGGAAATGAGCGGTATCGTGAAGCGTTTCCCCGGGGTTCTGGCCCTGGACGACGCCCGTCTCGAAGTGCGCGAGGGAGAGATCCTGGGACTGGTGGGGGAGAATGGAGCGGGAAAATCCACGTTGATGAAAATCCTCTGTGGGGCGATTCCCCGGGACGGGGGAGTGATCCGGGTCACGGGACGGGAAGTGGCGATCCGTTCTCCCCAGGACGCGCACGCGCTCGGCATACGCATGGTGCACCAGGAATTCAACCTGGTGCCCAAGTTGAGCGTGGCCGAAAACATCCTGCTCGGGCGACTGGGGACTGGACGGCTGGTGAACTGGTCCAGGGTCCGCGCGGAAGCGGAGGCCGTGCTGAACCGCCTGAACATGGCCATGGATGTGACGGCCCCCGTGGGTACCCTGAGCATCGCGCAGCAGCAGATGGTGGAGATCGCCAAGGCCTTGTCTGCCCGGGCCATTTTACTGATTCTGGATGAACCTTCCGCCACGCTGACCGACCACGAACTGGAGACCCTGTTTCGGGTTTTGCGCGGTCTGCGCGAAGAAGGCATGGGCATCATTTATATCTCTCACCGCCTTGAGGAGCTGTTTGAAATCGCGCAACGGGTCACCATCATGCGGGACGGGCGGACGGTTGCCACGCGCGACATGGCCGACATTACCCGGGATGAGATCATCCGCCTGATGGTCGGCCGGGAACTCGCGGAGGAGTTTCCCCGGCTGCCGCGCGCGCCAGGAGAGATCAAGCTCGAAGCGCGCGACATTTCCCGGCGCGGGGTATTCAACGGAGTCAGCATGACCCTCCGGGCGGGGGAAATCGTTGGACTGACCGGGCTGGTGGGCAGTGGCCGCACCGAGGTGGCCCGGGCGTTGTTTGGGGCGGATCCCCTGGACGAGGGAGAGATTATCGTTAAAGGCCGCAGGGCCTATTTCCGATCACCCCGACTGGCCATTGACGCCGGACTGGGACTGCTTACCGAAGATCGCAAGCGGCAGGGGCTGGTGCTGGGCATGAGCATCCGGGAAAACATTACCCTGGCGCGACTCGAGGCGCTTGGGCCCCTTGGCTTGATTACCCCGGGCCGGGAAAAGGCCATTGCCGCCGACATGGTTCGAAAACTGTCCATCAAGACCCCGTCTCCAGAGCAGTACGCGCGAAACCTGAGTGGCGGCAACCAGCAGAAGGTCGTGCTGGCCAAGTGGCTGTTCACGGGGTGCGATGTGCTCATCTTTGATGAACCCACCCGGGGCATTGACGTGGGAGCCAAGGCCGAAATCTACCGGATCATCAATGAACTGGCGGCGGGTGGTGCGGCGGTTCTCGTTATTTCCAGTGAATTGCCGGAGGTGATTGGCCTTTGTGACCGGGTACTCGTGATGCATGAAGGCCGGTTGCAGGGAGCGTTGCATCCCCCAGACATTTCCCAGGAAGCCATCATGAGGCTGGCCACGGGCGGGGGCGCGCGGGCGGTTGTTCACTGAAGCACGAAGTACCGGACGTAGATATACCCGGAACAGATCGCGAGGCTCGCGACCATCGTTGGAAACCCATAGCTGGTGAAGCGGTTGAACGAAATCGGGTAGTTGTTTTTCTTGGCGATCTGGGCGGCCACGATGTTCGCCGCCGCGCCGAACAGGGTTCCGTTACCTCCCAGGCAGGCACCCAGGGCGAGCGACCACCACAGAGGGTCGGCAACCTTGGTGGTCAGTAACGGAGACTGGGCGTCGATCCCCATGGTCGAGGCGAATTCGGGAATAATCGCGTGAATAAGCGGGATCATCGCCAGCACGACGGGGATGTTATCCACCACGGCGGAGAAAAAGCCGCAGAACCACAGGATTAGCATGGTCGCAGCCAACAAGTTGCCCCGGGATAGTGAAAAGACCTCTTTGGCGGCCCATTCGAACACGCCCTGTTCGGCCAGGGTGCCGATCAGGATGAATAACCCCGTGAAAAACGCCAGGGTTTCCCATTGTACCGCGTCCAGGGCGGGCTTGATCGGCTGGCGGGTGACCAGAAGCATCAGGACGGCGCCCACGATGGCGACATATCCCGGTTCGAGATGGAACGTGTGGCCCGCGAAAAAACCAACCAGGATAAGCAGGAACACCGGCAGGGCCTGTTTAAGTAACCTGGGATTGACGATAGCCTTCGCTGGGTCGGCTTTCCGCAGGATGGCCCGCGCCCGGGGAGAGACGCGCAATCTGCTCTTGAAGATAGGAATAAGGGCCAGGGAAATCACGGTCATGCAGATGAGCACGACTGGGGTCAGGTGATCAATGAATGCCATGAAAGGGATGTGCCCCTGCGAGCCGATCAGGACATTAGGTGGATCACCCACCAGCGTGGCGGTGCCTCCCAGGTTTGAAAAAATGGCTTCATAAATCAGAAACAGCACCGGGTCCAATTCCAGCAACTGACAGATCAGCAGGGTAATCGGCGCGATCAGCACCAGCGTGGTGACGTTGTCCAGAAACGCGGAGACCACGCCGGTGACGTTCAGCAGGCCCAGGAAGATCAGCAATCCGTTGCCTCGGGCAACCTGGGCGGTCTGGATCGCGAACCATTCGAACACGCCCGTTTCCGCGAGGATGTGTACCACGATCATCATCCCCGTCAGCAGGCAGAGTACGTTCATGTCGATAGTGTGCAGGGCCTTGTCGTAGGGGATGAACCCCAGGGCAAGCATCAGAAAGACCCCGGAGAACACGACCACCGTCCGCTCGATCTTTTCGGAGATGATCACGGCGTAGATGATGGCGAACAGGATGACACTACTCAGCATGATTGGAAACCTGGCTGATGAGTTATAGAACGCGCTGTAGCAGACCGATATACAAGGAACTGATTAACAGGCTCAGCACGGTAACCGGTATCGCGTACCGAAGAAAATTGCCGTAGGACAGTTGGTATCCGTTGCGATGGGCGATCTGGCTGGTGACCACGTTGGCCGCGGCGCCATAAAGAGACCCGTTGCCGCCAAGGCATGCGCCAAGCGCGAGGCTCCACCACAGGATGTCGGCGGCTCCACCATGCGTGGCGCTGATGCCCGTTACCAGCGTGTTGACCAGCGGAATCAGCGCGATCACTACCGGAATATTCCCGAACAGGGCAGACAGCATGGCGGATCCCCACAGAATGACCTGGGCAAGCATTGCCGGACGGGAGGCCAATCCATCCAGGAGGCCTGAACTTAGGAGTTCAAAAAGCCCCTGGTGTTCCAGCGTGCCCACCAGCACGAACAGGCCGATCAGCAGGAGGATTACCTCCCATTCAACCTTCTCCAGGGCGGTTCGGATATTCTCGCCACACACGGCCAGCATGATGAAGCCACCGGTCAGCGCGACAATACCGGGGTCCACGTGGATCCAGTGTCCAAAAGTAAATCCCACGAGGATCAGCCCGAATACCGCGAGCCCCCGCTTTAGCCGGATCGGATCGGTAATGGCCAACTCGGGCGACGCCTTGACGAACCGTTGCCGCACATGCGCGGATACCTGGCCGGATCTCCGGAACGCGAGCCAGGCAAGGCCCAGGCAGACCAGCGCTATCAAGAGTACCACTGGGGTCAGGTACATGAGGAAAGAATGAAATCTCAGGCCCGCCTTCGACGCGATAAGGATGTTGGGTGGATCCCCGATGAGGGTGGCCGTGCCGCCAATGTTCGAATAAAGCGCCAGGAATGCCAGGAATGGCACGGCGGAAATTTCCAGGATCTGCGCGATCAGGATACAGATGGGGGAGACCAGTACCACGGTGGTCACGTTGTCCAGGAAAGCGGACAGGATGGCCGTGGTTGTCAGGACGCCCGGAATGATAAGCAGGGGATTGCCCCGCGCTTGTTTGGCAATCCATATGGCGGTCCACTCGAACAGCCCGGTTTCCTGGAGGATGCCGACCACCAGCATCATGCCGATCAGCAGGAATATCACGTCCAGGTCAATGAATGTCAGTGCCGTTTCATGGGGAATCAGCCCCAGCAGTACCATCAGCCCCGCGCCGATCACCGACGCTGCCGTGCGGTTGATCCGCTCCGTGATGATCAGGGCGAAAGTTACAAGGAAGATGATTAGAGAGAGAATCATGAGAGCGTTTCCGTCGGGCTTGATCAGATGTTAATCACCCGGTTGAGCACCGTGCTCCGATCAATGACCCCCACGCGTTTGCCTTCCCGCGTGACATACACCTTGGGCTTTCCTTTCACGGCCAGTTCGAAAATGACTTCAAGCAGGGTGGCATCGTCGGGAACGGTGGCCGCGTCAGGCGTCATGACATCCCGGGCGAGGTAACCCGCCTCCTTTTTGAAATAATTCTCGAACGGGTCAAACTCCCGGATGAAGGACACGCTCCTGAGGTGGGAAAAAAATTCCGGTAGCCCCAGTTTGAACAGGTTGTCGCAGGTAATCTGGCCAAGCAGGGTGCCATCACGTTCGGTGACCGCCACCGATTCAAGCATGTGTTCACTCATCATTCGCGTCACCTCGGTCAGGGGCATGTCGGGGCGTACCTCGACCGTCGGGGGGCGCATGATGTCCCGGGCGAGCACCACCGTGTCCTGCCTGAACACCCGGTCGTAAACCAGGTCAGCCAGCAGCGTGGGATCCGATATGGATTGGAACAGGGTCGTGACGGCTGGATCGGATACCATGCGGGCTGACAACGCCATCAACTTGAGTACCAGTTGCGGTTCTTCGAAGGGTACCACCAGCAGCACCACCAGCCACACGTGATGGTCAGCGTCTTTTCCGTTGTAGGAGATGGGTTCCCGCAACCGGGCCACGGCCATGCCTACGCCTTGAAATCCGGCTATGCGGGCATGGGGGAGAGCCACCCCTTTGCCCAGCGCGGTATTCATTTCCTTTTCCCGCTGGACCACGGCATCCAGAACTGTTTTCTGGTCAATACCGGGATTCCGGGCCAGCAGTCCCGCGTCACACAGCAGGGTGACCATCCGTTCGATGAGTTCCCATTTATCCTGGACGCTTACGTCCAGCAGAACGGTCTCCTGCCCGAAGGTAATTGTGGAGGATTCAGTTTCTTTAGTCATGTGGTATCACCGGACGGCAACGAGTGGAAACACCGTCTTCGAAACTCGATCTGCCCTTAACCGTTACACCGGTCGTAAAACCGTGCGTCAGCAACGATGCACATTGTATCACTTACCTCCCAGTGTTGACAACGCGCGTGGTAGTTATGGTCGGGAATTCCTCATTTCGATAAGTGAAAACAACACACCACCAGGCGATCAGAAATGGGTGTTGTTAAAGCATGATGCCCCCAAGCGGGGTAGGCGGAGAGGATCACGACAACATTGTTATTCTGGTCCGAAGAGGGTTCTGGCGGCATAGAGAAAGTTTAAGGATTCCGCATCCAGAAGCCTGTCTGTTTAGAGATGAAGAGATCCCATCCCTAGGGGATAGTGAGAGTATTCAGGTTCAGCATTTTATCGGCATCCATCCATTGCGTTTTTCCCTGTGTTTACGCGCCGGCAATATCCGGACCGCACAAATAACGTCTGATAATATAAATTATGTTATTGAAATCTGTGCGTTTCGTAATTGAACGATATGGTTTTTCCGTGGAAATAAAACAGAAATATTCATGGTCTTTTTGAGGAAAACAAAATAATGACATTAAAATTAAATTTAATTTTTTTCTTTTATAATTACTTTTCAATAATTTATAAAATTATGTTCTTGGTGAAGAACTTAACATTTAATCAATTTTCAGTAGCCCATTTTATATTGATTCTTTTTGAAATAATTAGGCCACAAATTTATTATCGGACATAAATGTGGTCGTTTGGGCTGCTTGATGACCGGCATTCAGCGGCTTTGTTGTGCGGCGGCCCCTCTCCTTTCGAATGATTACGGCTGCCCCTGGAACAGCCTACTGTGGCCATGTCCAGCATCTGGGGAGTATGGCCGGATAGGAGGTCTCTGCCCTTGACCCAACCGTCCCGGTCAGTTCGCGGTCCATGCAGGAAATGCCGGCCGTTTTCGACAAATCGTAAAGAATCTTTTCACTGAATAATGAATTTTGGGGTAAAATTTACGTGACGCGGTAGCCCGGCAACAGGCCGGAAAAATGTGGTTTTGGGTACCTGGGAAAACGGGGTGGTAAAGGATTTCAGACATGCCGGAAAAGCGAAAGTCGGGAGGAAACGCAGGGGTATGGTGGCGCCTGATCCAGGCCGCGGCCCGGGCGGGTGAAGACATGTTTGTCGCCCCGGATGCCCGCTCCGTGCATCGGGGGAATCGCCGCGCCCCCCGGACTGAGGTCTTTCGCCCCTGTCTTTTGCGTCGTTCCGGCGATTCCGGGGATTCCTGGGAAGGTATTGTGCTGGACCTGAACCGTTATGGGTTCCGGGTACGTACGTTTGCTTCGCTCGCCGTGGGTGACGAAGTTACCCTCCAATTGATGCGAGACGAGGAGTTCAAGTATCCCCTTTCCGGTTTGCTGAACGCCCGCGTCACGCGAAAAAGTGAGGCCGAAGGGGGGCTGGTCGATTATGGTATGGAATTGATCGTGGAGCCCATCTCTCCCCCGACGCGTTCAGGTCGGGGGGGACGTACGGCGGGGGCGTCCGCGCAGACCCGAACGGGAACCCGGATGCATCTGGCGGATTATATTAATAAAAGTCGGGGAGGTAAAACGCGATAGCGGGAAGATTACCTGGTGATTTTGTGTTAAAATAGAAAAAAATGGAGATTCTGACATGGCCTATAAGATTTTGGTCGTGGATGATGAGCCGGATGTGGTGGCTTTTCTAGAAACGACGCTCAGGAGTGAAGGTTTCGATGTGGTAAGCGCCTATGACGGGATTACCGCACTGGACGTGTGCAGTTCGGAGAAACCGGACCTCGTTCTGCTGGATATCATGATGCCCATGATGAGTGGATACGAGGTGTGTGAGCAGATCAAGGCGAATCCCCTGACCCAGCACATCCCGGTGCTGTGTATTTCTTCCGCCCATTCTCCCGAGGCCCGCGCGCATTGTTTTCGGGTGGGAGCGGTGGAACTGCTCAAGAAGCCGTTTCTACCGGCAGAACTGATCGCCCAGGTGAAGCGTCACCTCAAGGAAAGCGGGAAGCCGATGTTATGAAATCATCGGGTAGCACGTCCCGGCATATCGCTCGACGCCAGCATCGAGAAAAGATAAATAAAAATACAAAACCGCCACAAAAATTTATAAAGAAACGAGAAGAAACAGAAGAAGTGGTGGAAGTGTGCGTGGGTACCTGTTTTTCCTGCGTGCCTGAATGCATGCGCAAAAAACCGGATTTTTCAGGCAGGCTGTAAAGTTGCCAGATCCGTTGCGTCCCTGTCTAGCCTCCCAGACGCTCTCGTGGAGATACGCAAGGCTGGCTTCACACGGGACGGTTGTAGATCCGGTCGAGCCCCCCATAGGGATCACAAATCACGATGCCCTGTTCATCGAACACGGCTGTGACAGGTGCCCCTCTCCCCCGCTCCATGTACGCGAAATTACGCCGACAAACTTCCCGCGCGGCATGCACGATCAGGACTGACACCCGGGCTTCCCGCTCATTGGGGTATGTGCCCCGCAGGGCCGACAGAGGGGTGCCCAGAACCTTGTGACGGGCTACCGCGGTCAGGCACGCGATGATGCTATCCACGCCATACCCGCAATAGGCCTGGGAACCGTCTTCCCGGCGAACATCCCGGGTGAAATGGGTATTCGCAGTTTTCATGCCGGTTTCGGCGGCACAGAAGCGTAAACCCCGGTACTGGGTGTCCGATTCCACCATTCCATCCGTCCCCACGAGGGTACTTTCCTGGTTGACGGGCCCTTCGAATCCATCGGGGACGATCCAGTTGTTGATGAAATCAATACTCATGCAGTTATCGAACTGTACCTTCACCTGGACGGCATCGAAAGCGTCCAGGCCGAAGTCCCGGCGCAACTTTTTCTTCTGCCCCACGGCGTGCAGCGACACGGGTTTAACGCCAAAATAGGCGACGAAGAGGTCTGTCCAGTGGCACCCCACGTAACTGAAGGGGTCGCTTTTCTCCGCCCAGGCCTTGAACACCTGGGAAGACACGCGCAGGGGTTCCTCCAGCACCGCACGGCCGTACAGGGGATCCCCGATTTTTCCCGCGATCACGTCCCGGAGCCTCAGGTGGTCCGGATCATAGCGTTTGTGCATGTCCACGCCGACAATCCGCTGTTGCCGTTCGGCCATTTCCACGATCATGTCGGCTTCCATGGCATCCAGGGCCATGGGTTTTTCCGTCAGCACGTGCGCGCCCCGTTTCAGGGCAGCCAGGATGGGCGGCGTATGAAGGTGGTCGGGGGTTGCCACGGCCAGCAGATCGAGGTCCGGATGGTGGTCAAGCAGGTCCAGCCACGGCGTCTCACCCGAGTAGGTGGCAAAGGTAATGCCTTCCTGTTCCTGGGCCTGCCGAAGGGCCCGGGAGGCACTGGCTTCCGTGCGGGTGGCGACGGCCGTGAGTTCAAACCGGATTCCTTGCAGTTGTCCCGCCAGCCAATCCAGTCCGAGGCGTCCCAGCCAGGGCACAATCCCAAAGCGATGGAGTTGCAGGTAGGTCCGCAAATGCACGTCACCGCCGAACATGCCGGCGCCGACCAACCCGATGCGGATGACTGGATCTGACATGTGAATGCGGCTTCCTTTATTGATTGTTTCTAGAATCGGGATCTGGTGCAATGGTATCCGCTACCGCGGGAAACAGTTCCACGCGCATGGTCAATGCGGTGCTTTTTGCTGTTCCCGATAACTTTTCATCGATTTTTCGTTGTTTAAGATGGTATGAAATGGCGGGCGTGGCTTCTTCACAGGAAATAATTCCGGGAGCGTGTCGTTTGTGCAGGCGAATCAATTGAAATGCTCCGGGCAGGGCCACAGGCTCACTGATAGAACCTTCGGGCATGTTTCTGATTACTTGAGACACCGGTTCCGGCAGGCTGGCCAGGGGTGTTTCCCAACTCCAGCCATCCCGTTCGATGGCGGGAATGTCATTGGTCCATTGGCGGACGAGGGTGGAGAAGTCTTCACCCGCCTCCGCGCGGCCTTTGATTTCCCGGGCAAGTTGTTCCGTTTTTTCGCGGGCCGTGGGGTCATCTTCCGGGTAGGCCAGGGCGATTACCTGGAAATCGACGGTTTCTTCCTTGCGCTGCAGTCGCCCGTCTTGTCGGGCTTTTTCGCAGGCCGCTTCCACTTCCGCGTCGGACAGCGTGATTTCTTCGGCGATAGCCTGTCGCAGGCGGGTCAGGGCGATTCGACCCTGGATCTCGTCCCGGAGAGAACTTTCGTCGAGGCCATGTTGTTGCAGCCATCGCAGGTACCGGTCACCATCTCCCAGCGCGCGGCGTCCCCGGGCCATTTCGTGTTCCACCTCGGCCATGGAGACCTGGAATCGGTTTTCCGCAACCAGCCGGAGCAACAGGCCGTTGACGAGATTGTCCATGACCTTCAGCCGGATAGCCTTCTGTTCCGCCGGAGAGAGGGCCGCCAGATCGGTAATGCCCAGGGCCTGGAGCATCCGGCCCAGTTCATGGGCGTAGACGGACGCGGATATGAACCGGTTGCCCACCCGGGCGACCACGCCGGGAACGGGCCCTGAAACCGTATCGGTTTTCGCGACTGGAGACGCACCGTCCGAAGGTATGCCCGCGGCGGGCCATGTTCTTCCCATGAATCCCGCCAGGAACAGCGCGAAAGCCACACGCCACAGCCGATGCCCTTTGGGGTATTCCGTCATGTCGTTTCCTTTTTGGCGTAGTCGCGGGCAGCCCTTTCCCCCCATTACTTCAGTCGCACGGTTTTTCCGGTTTCGGCCGCCTTGTAAATCGCCTCGATGATGGCCACCGCGTTACGACCTTCCCGGCCGTCGATCCGGGGCGGACGGTCCTGCAGGATGGCCTTGGCAAAATCTTCAATCTGACGGCGGTGCCCCTCGATTTTAAGTCCCGCCAACGGATCGGCAGCCCCGGTCCCCAGTTCGGATTCCCGGGCCATCAGTTTTTTTACCTTTTTGTCGACCGGGGCGGGCTGATCGAATTGCCAGAACTTGAT